>ENA-ORBV01000877-ORBV01000877.1-microbial-mat-metagenome-genome-assembly--contig:-NODE-877-length-68696-cov-8.811073_pt1 | contig 68696 bp, 56 predicted proteins | sample MGYA00237777_ERZ505514 | MGnify/ENA primary metagenome ERZ505514 (study PRJEB26160, sample SAMN06269048) | microbial mat metagenome | isolation source: Oligotrophic lake microbial mat | place...
TTTGCCCCCCAACCCCCAATTCTGGGGGAGCTAGAGATCAAAGTCCCCCAGAATTGGGGGATTTAGGGGGCGAGTGCATAAGTCCTATTTGATTGATTTTTTAACTGTATCCGTGGGATTGATCTATATATTTAGTCACTGAGTTTTAGTCACTGAGTTCAGGTAGCTTTCATTATAAATAGCCAAATTCACATGTAATCTGATATACCTTGACTCATGCCGCCGTTTTATAAGTTTTCTATAATACTGAAATTTTAACGGTTCATTTCTAACCACAATTACCCTCAAGAAAAACTGTATAAATGTTTGGTCTTATCGGTCACCTTACCAGCCTAGAACATGCTCAATCCGTGGCGAATGAACTAGGCTATCCAGAATATGCCAATCAAGGACTCGACTTTTGGTGCAGCGCTCCACCCCAAATTGTGGATGACATTACGGTCACAAGTATTACCGGACAGAAGATTTACGGTAAGTATGTGGAATCCTGCTTTTTGCCAGAAATGCTAGCCAATCGTCGGATTAAAGCCGCTACCCGCAAAATTATTAATGCGATGGCTCATGCTCAAAAGCACGGCATCGACATCACAGCATTGGGCGGCTTCTCTTCCATCATTTTTGAAAATTTTAATTTACAACAAATTCAGCAAGTGCGAAACATCAAGCTGGAGTTTGAACGATTTACCACCGGAAATACCCACACGGCATACATTATCTGTCGCCAACTTGAACAATTGGCTCCTACGTTAGGAATTGAACTTTCTAAAGCGACGGTTGCTGTTTGTGGAGCAACCGGAGACATTGGCAGCGCGGTTTGTCGCTGGCTGAATGGGCGCACAGATGTTGCCGAGATCCTTTTAATAGCTCGCAATCAAGAGCGGCTGCACGACCTCCAAGCGGAGTTAGGGCGCGGCAAAATTATGGATTTGAACGATGCTTTGCCTCAGGCAGACATTATTGTTTGGGTCGCTAGTATGCCTAAAGGCGTTGAAATTGACCCGAATACATTAAAGCAGCCTTGCTTGTTGATTGATGGCGGTTATCCTAAAAACCTGGCAACTAAAGTGCAAAGACCTGGAGTTCATATCTTGAATGGGGGAATTGTGGAGCATTCACTGGATATTGACTGGAAAATCATGAAAATTGTCAATATGGATGTACCGGGTCGTCAACTCTTCGCCTGCTTTGCAGAATCAATGCTGCTGGAATTTGAAAAGTGGTATACCAACTTTTCTTGGGGACGCAATCGCATTACTGTAGAAAAAATGGATCAAATTGGTCACGCCTCGATCAAGCATGGCTTCAGACCATTACTAGACTCTTAGAAATGGAACCTGATGAATCTGTCAAGGTTGATGAGATGATGAAATAGTAAAGCTCGAAAGCAGATTTTGTTTCTTTCGCTCTTTAGCCTTTTTAAATTGAAACTTTCTTCTATTCGGAATCCAAGTTTCATCTATATTTTCTATTGTCTTTATTGACTATGGCGACGACTGAACGCAAACCAATTCTTTTAGATTTTGAGAAGCCTTTGGCGGAATTGGAGTCTAGGATTGTTCAAATCCGGGAACTTGCAGAGGAGAATGACGTTGATGTGTCGGGTGAGATCCGTCATTTAGAGTCAAGGGCTGTGCAACTTCGCCAAGAAATTTTTAGTAATCTATCTCCACTGCAACGTTTGCAGGTTGCTCGTCATCCTCGTCGTCCTGGCACGTTGGATTATATCCAAGCAATGACTGATGAGTGGATGGAACTGCATGGCGATCGCGGCGGATTTGATGATCCGGCAATGGTGGCGGGGGTCGCTCGATTTGCGGGTCGTCCAGTCGTGATGTTAGGGCAGCAGAAGGGGCATGATACTAAAGACAATATCACTCGAAACTTTGGCATGGCTTCCCCTGGTGGTTACCGTAAAGCCCTGAGGTTAATGGAACACGCCGATCGCTTTGGGATGCCAATTTTGGCTTTTATTGACACCCCGGCCGCTTGGCCTGGGTTAGATGCAGAAGCCTTTGGTCAGGGTGAAGCGATCGCATTCAACTTGCGAGAAATGTTTCGGTTTGAAGTTCCGATTATTTGCACCGTGATTGGCGAGGGCGGCTCTGGCGGCGCATTGGGAATTGGAGTCGGCGATCGCCTACTGATGTTTGAACATTCCATCTATAGTGTGGCTCCACCCGAAGCCTGTGCAGCTATTCTTTGGCGGGATGCTGCCAAAGCTCCTCAAGCGGCAGACGCACTCAAAATCACCTCTACCGACCTCAAAGCTTTAGGCATTATTGACGAAATTTTGCCAGAGCCGATTGGTGGTGCCCACGCCGATCCACTGACCGCAGCAGATACTTTAAAAACCTGCTTAATTAAGCATTTAGATGAACTCAGCCGAATGACCATCCAACAGCGCCAAGATTTACGCTATCAGAAGTTTCGGGCGATCGGTGTATTTACAGAACGATCTGCCTAAGAAGAAAATTGTCTCAACACAATTCACGAGTTTGAGTGGTATACTTGCTAAGTTACATTTGTTTACAATCTCTTATTTTTCATAGGATCACCTTCTGTGAAAGAGCGTTTTCGTTCCTTCATTACCCGGTGGTTACTTGTGAGATTTAGACGGTGCTTTAGCCAAGCTGTGCTTGGTCAATCAAGCCCTAAGCTTAAGCCAAAAACTATTACTCTCCGGCTAGACCTTCATGTCAAAACCTGGCATCTGTCACCTGATAAATTTCATCTATTTCTAAGCAATGGTTCATGCTGTGCCAATGACTTTGCCTCAAGCTAGAAATGTTTGAAACGGTTAACTGAACAGCTTTTACATGACGTTAGGATATTTAGTATTTGATCATGGTTCAAGAACGGCGTGCCTTGATTACTGGGGCAAGTAGTGGAATTGGTAAAGCAACGGCTCTGGCGTTTGCAGAAAGTGACATTCATGTTGCCCTAGTCAGTCGTAGTCAAACCAAACTAGAAGAAGTTGCCAAAGCGGCTATGGACTATGGTGTGACCGCAAAAGCTTATTCTGTAGATTTGGCAGATGTGGCTCATGTAAGGGAACGAATTGCCGCGATCGCTGAAGATTTTGGGGCGATCGATATTCTGGTTAATAACGCTGGGATGGGTTATACAGGTGCGCTTCAAGACACGCCTCTTGCAGATTGGCAAACGATTTTAGACCTCAACCTGACTAGCGTATTTCAGTGCATTCAAGCAATACTACCTGGAATGCGCCAGCGTCACCGAGGAACCATTATTAACATTGCATCTGTTGCAGGGCATCAAGTGTTTCCAAATTGGGGCGCTTATTGCGTCAGCAAGTTTGGCTTGGTGGCACTCTCCAAAACACTCGCGATCGAAGAGCGAGCCAATGGTATTCGAGTCGTCACAATTTCTCCCGGTTCTGTCAACACGCCGATTTGGGATACTGATACTGTTCAAGCCGATTTTGATCGATCGCAAATGTTGACACCCGAAATTGTTGCCCAGTCGGTTCTCTACACTGCTCTTTTACCAGAGCAAGCAGTTGTAGAAGAGATGCTGCTCATGCCTAACGCTGGCACCTTCTAGTTTTCTGCGGGCTAGATTTGATAGCAACAGTTTACTCCGTTGATTTATCCACCCTCATGTCGTCGCACTCTGACTCAATTATGACTACTGCTTCTTCCAACGGTTCCAACACTGACTCAACCCGCCTTGTTGGTGAGATCCCCAAAAATTTAGACCTTCGTCCTGATCGCAACACCTTAGATGGTGCTCAAGAAGCAAAACTGCATGTTCCGTCGGATGAACAACACGACGAGATGCAGCAAGCAGTGAGAACCATGCTGCTAGGCGTAGGTGAAGATCCAGAACGAGAAGGCTTACTCAAAACGCCAAAGCGAGTCGCTGAAGCAATGCGGTTTCTAACCAGTGGCTATCACCAGTCCTTAGAAGAACTTGTGAATGGAGCGATCTTCAACGAAGGTCACAACGAGATGGTTCTAGTACGTGATATTGACGCTTTTAGTCTGTGTGAACACCATATGCTGCCATTTATGGGCAGAGTTCATGTTGCTTATATTCCTAACCAAAAAGTGGTGGGTCTAAGCAAACTAGCACGGATCGTAGAAATGTATTCTCGCCGCTTGCAGGTACAGGAGAGGCTAACTCGTCAAATAGCAGAAGCAGTTCAGTTGATTTTAGAACCGCAGGGTGTGGCAGTGGTGATGGAAGCAAGCCATATGTGCATGACAATGCGGGGGGTACAAAAACCTGGCGCTTGGACAGTAACCAGTGCCATGGTGGGCGTGTTTCAAGAGCAACAAAAAACTCGCGAAGAATTTTTGAATTTAATTCGCCATAAACCCGCATTTTAGACAAATTTGGCAGTTGAAAGTTCCTAAATTTTAAGGGAGCTAGAAATTCAAATCTGGCTCCTTTAGTTCGTCGTAAAATTAGGTTGACATTTAGCCTTCCAAATCACCGTCTCCTACCGAAGCTGCGACCGCTGCCAAAGCCAGATCTAGAAGGCTGTCGATAGTTAGGGGTATTGCTACGGCGGAGAGTATTAGTGCCAAAGCCTGACCCTGTGGAGCGATCGCCTCCAGTGGTGCGTCGTTGACTAGCAGTCGGCGTTCTCAAGTTACCCGTCGAGCGTACCGTTTGGCGATTGCGAACCGCTGCTGGAGGCGCATTGTAGCGCTGTTGATAGCTGCTGACTGCCTGATTATAATTGCCACCATAGCCGCCAAAGCCCCTAATTCCACCGGGCTGATAAACAGGCGGAACGTAGTATTGCGGTCTAAACAGCAAACTGCCGATCGCCTGCCCTGCCAGAGCACCTGCAAAGGGCGACCAAAAACTAGATTCTTGGCGCACAACCACTCGTTCCGTTTGCCCTGTTTGCGGATTGGCTTGCTCTTCAGTCACGTTATGCACGTAGTCAATTTTGAACTCTTTTTCGACATGCATCGAAGCCTGATTGTTTTCTAACTTCAGGTAGTTCTTCTGTCCCTTTGAGATTTCTTCATCGGTCAGTTGAGCCATTTGCAGGTTGGTGGTGCGATAGGCAGAAGAATCGCCCGGCTTTGTATTCAGCAGCATGACGGTATACTCACCATCGGCATCGTTATAAGTTGCCTGCTGCACGGGATATTGCCCACTGCTTAAGCGATTTTGAGGAGCACTCGCCGTTTGAGCAGTGGGGTTGGATGATGAATTACCCTGATTTGGACTGCCGCCACAGGAAACAGTCGTCACTGCCATCGTTAAAATCATTGCATACACGAGAAATCGACGGAGCATGTTCATAGTAGGAAAGGAGTTGAGAGTATAAATAGCAAATTCAAAAAGTGATAGTTACAGGTGGAAGATGAAATCGAGCAATTCCCGTAAGGATGCCTGTGGAAAGATTCACTAACGTTTCACGGAATCGCTCTGCCGAAACGTTTGATTGATTACAACGGAATCAACTCCGGGAAATGGAGCAGTAGCTGATCAGAGGTCAACTCGTCACCCAGTTGGGCTGGAGAAAAGTGAATCTGCACGGCGCGCAATCGATCTTGGTAGTGCAGATTAGTTAATGCCTTTAGAGCCGTTTTTAGAGCGCTGATATTAGAAAGGTCAGTTTCCAAGGCAGGAGTGTCGCCCTCATAGGCAACCGTCAGCATCACAATCAGGTTTTGAGTAATGGGCACCGAAAAATCGTCGCTGGGTTCTTCTAAACCCTCTACCTCAGTGCCGCTGTGATAACGCTGGGCAGAATCGGTAAATAATTCTTCAACAAAGTCGCCCGCTTCCCCTTCATCCCAAAAAACATCCCCCTCATTTGACACCGACTGCCAGTAAACATCGTATTGCAGGAGGCTTTGGCAAATTTCCGCCAGCCCTTCACCAAACGCCTGAATATCTCCATCTGCATCTATGGCATGACGCGCAGAACTGTTTAGCACTCCTAGCAAAGGAGCGACTTCCTTGCCAGCCAAGTGCAAAAATAGGCGAAAAACGACAAAGCGAGTTTTGCCTGTCATTTGATTAAAGCGATCGCCCAGGGAACCCATCCTTGCAGCCTCCAATGTATGACCCGATCAGTCATTTCACAATCTATAGTTCTACTTTAGATCACTCTCTTCAAGAGTCTTCAGGTAGATACTCGATAATTATTGGAGAGATTGCCGTATAAGGGAGGGGGCGAGGGGCGAATGGCGAGTGACAAACTCAAAACTCAAAACTCAAAACTCAAAACTTCCTGCCTCATCCCAATCGAGCCACTATTCCCAACAGCCTCTTGCTTTTCGGAGTTAACAGAGTCCGGCGGTAGGCATCGGCGGCTTTTTTAATTGCCTCTGCTTGAGTGGGATAGGGATGAATCACCGTAGAAAGTTTGGTGAGTCCGATTTTGGCGGTGATAGCGAGAGTAATTTCACTAATTAAGTCTCCGGCGTGAGCGGCAACGATGGTCGCGCCCACAATTTCATCGGAGCCGCGCTTGTGCAGTATTTTGACAAAGCCGTTTGTTTCACCATCCGCGATCGCACGATCAACCGTGTTGAAGGGAATATGAATTTCATCTACTTCAAGTCCTTTGGCGATCGCTTCTTGCTCATACAGACCGACATGGGCAATTTCGGGCGAGGTATAGGTACTCCAGGGCATGACTAGGCTGCTGAGTTTAGCGCGCCCCACGCCAAAGGGAGAAAAGAGCGTATTTTTGATCACGATCCGGGCGGCAGCATCGGCGGCATGGGTAAATTTCCAGTCCATGCAAATGTCACCAGCGGCGTAGATATTGGGGTTGGTGGTTTGCAGGTAGTCGTTTACCACCACGCCTTTGTGTGGATCGTAGTTCACGCCAACCTGCTCTAAGTTCAGCCCTTCCACGTTGGGCGATCGCCCTGCCCCAATCAAAATTTCGTCTACGGTGATGCAGTCTGGCTGACCGTTGCGGGTGAAGTGTAGCACTTTGCCTGCATCGGTTTTTTCCACCCGCTCAAGCTGAGAGTTGAGTTGGAGCTGAATGCCTGCTTGAATGAAGACCTGCTGAATAATTTCGGCAGCATCGTCATCTTCGCGATCGAGCAGATGCCCATTTTTGTGAAAGAGTACAACCTGACTACCCAAACGCTGGAAGGTTTGGGCGAGTTCACAGCCAATCGGTCCACCCCCAATCACCGCTAACCGCTGGGGGCGATCGGTGAGATTAAACACCGTTTCGTTGGTCAAAAAGCCTGCTTCCGCTAGTCCTGGAATGGCTGGCTGGCTTGCCCTTGCGCCTGTGGCAATCACTGCCTTTTTGAACCGGAGGATTGTGTCGTCAACCTGAATCGTGTTGCTAGAGTGAAAGTGTCCCTGTCCTAAAAACACATCTAAGCCTAGCTTGTGCATCCGATGGGCGGAATCATTTGGGCTAATTTCGGCTCTAATTTGCCGCATCCGTGCCATCACAGCGGGGAAATCAACCGCGATCGCCCCGTTCACCTTCACCCCAAAGCGATCGCTGTCTCGCAATTCCGCAGCCACCCGCGAGGAGCGAATCATGCATTTGGAAGGCACACAGCCGACATTCAAGCAATCGCCGCCCATCAGGTGCTTTTCAATCAGTGCCACTTTTAAGCCCAGCCCTAATCCGGCGGCTCCAGCGGCAACGACCAAGCCTGCGGTTCCGGCTCCAATCACTACCAAATCGTAGCGCTCAGCCGGGGTCGGATTTACCCAGTCCGGTGGATGCACTTGGGCGATCAGGGCTTGGTTAAATTCATCTAAGGGGGAGATGAGGGAGTCAGTCGTTTGGGGGGACATCGACGGTTTTTCCTGAAACACTTTCAGCCAGGGCTTTTTTGGCAATGCGGGTGATGTATAGAGTGACGGCGATCGTGGCGATAAAACCAAGAATGCGAATCACCCATTGAGCCGTTTGAGCTTCGGCACTGAGGGGTTGCTTCGCCGAGAGAGCGGTTAAATCTCCCGCCAAAGAACCTAGATAAACATACAAAATGGTTCCTGGCACCATGCCAATGGAACCCAGTATGTAGTCCCTGATAGAAACTTGAGTCACGCCAAAGGCATAGTTCAGTAGAGTAAACGGAAAAATGGGCGAGAGGCGCGTCAGCAGTACAATTTTGAAGCCGTCTTGGGCAACTGCGGCTGCGATCGCCTTGAAGGTGACGTTTCTCTCAATTTTTTTGCTGACCCAATCTTGGGCAACATAGCGACCAATTAAAAAGGCAAGGGTGGCTCCCAGGGTGGCGGCTATGAACACGTAAATCGAACCCCAGACTACGCCATAAATTGCACCGCCGCCCAAAGTGAGCAGAGATCCGGGAATAAACAGCACCGTCGCTAGGTTGTAGATCAAAATGTAAGCCAACACGCCGATCGCTCCCAAGCCCTTGACGCACACCAGGGAGTTTTGTAGCGCCGTTTGAATCAATTCAATCAGATTCATCATAGAATTTCATCCACTAACACTGTCCCTCCCTCGCAGAAATCGACGCTGAGATGATAATCCTCCAGAAGTGCCGTACCAATCAGCGGACGACGACCCAGCGCTAAAACTGGGATTACTCGCTGCACTCCATTCCAAAGAACAATGCCTTGATGAACGTTGGTTACAATGCGAGAATTGTCTGCTAAATTTGCATCAATCGGCGCAACATAAGGTAAATCAAGATCTGTAACTACAGCAGGTGGCAAGGTTAGAAAGCCTTCAAAACCTGTATCCACAACACATTCAATCTCTACTTCTGAACGGTGAGGAGGGTATAAAATGATCCCCATGCGCGCCTGAAGTCCAATGACTGTCCCGCTTATCACTATGTCGTCCTAACTAATGTGCCACCAATAGCGTAGACAGCATCATAGCCGACCCGCTTTATCCAGGTGACAGTGTTAGGCTGTTTGGCTTTCAAGCGGTCATAAGCCGCCAGCAAGTCTTTGTCAATCTCGTAATCACCTGTGTTGAGGTCAATGGCAATAATTTTGCCGATGTTGTCCGCTGTTTCCACTTGAGTACGGAGACGATGCTGGTACAGGTCTTTGCCACGGTGAGCAATTTCTTCGCTACTGAAATCGGAATGAGGCATAAGAGTCGTCTCCGGTGGTACAACTAACTCATTTACTGAAAGCGCTAACCACTAACCTACATCAAGGATGCGCTCTTGAGCAGATTTGAGGGCTTGGCGAACTTGGTCAAAACCAGTGCCGCCGTAGCTATTACGAGCAGCGACTACTTGCCGAGGCGCGATCGCAGCGTAAATATCTGCTTCAAATTTAGGATGGAGGGCTTGCCATTCCTCTAGGGTCAGATCCTTCAGCAGTTTGCCTTGAGCGAGAGAGGTTTTCACCACCATACCCACCAGATTATAGGCTTCGCGGAAAGGAATGCCTTTCGCTGCCAGATAGTCCGCTACGTCGGTTGCATTGGAAAAGTCTTCGCTGACGGCTGCTAGCAGGCGATCGCGGCGAAACTCCATGCCTTCCCGCAACAAAATCGTCATCGCTTCTAAACAAGACTGGACCGTAACCACTGCATCAAACAGCGCTTCCTTGTCTTCCTGCAAATCCTTGTTATATGCCAGCGGCAAGCCTTTCATCAGTACCAGCAGTCCTTGGAGATGTCCAAACACACGTCCGGTTTTCCCACGTACCAATTCTGGAACATCTGGGTTTTTCTTTTGTGGCATGATGCTGGAACCCGTGGAGCAGCTATCTTTCAGCGTGATAAAGCGAAACTCTTCCGATGCCCAGAGGATCACTTCTTCAGACAAGCGGCTGAGATGCACCATGATCAGGCTGGAGGCACAGAGGAATTCGATCGCAAAGTCGCGATCGCTGACTCCATCCAGGCTGTTGGCATATACGCCACCAAAATTGAGCAACTCGGCGGTGTAGTGGCGATCGATCGGAAAAGTAGTGCCTGCCAGTGCGCCTGATCCGAGCGGCGACACATTCACCCGCTGATAAATTTCGCCCAAACGCTGCCAATCTCGCTGCGCCATCTCAAAGTATGCCAGCAAATGATGGGCAAGGCTAAGGGGCTGAGCGCGCTGCAAATGGGTGTAGCCAGGAATTAATGTTTCGACGTTTTGTTCTGCCAGGGTCAGCAGCACAGCTTGAAACTCCCGTAGCTGCGCCCGAATCGTTTGAATCTGCGATCGCAAATAGAGGCGGGTATCGGTGCCTACCTGGTCGTTGCGCGATCGCGCCGTGTGCAGTTTCTTACCCACATCGCCCACCAACTCGGTTAGGCGACGCTCCACGGCAAAATGTACGTCTTCGGCTTCAATGCCGGGAGTAAACTGACCCGCCCGATATTCCTGACGAATTTGCTCCAGTCCAGCAACCAGTTGTTCGCCCTCATCCACCGGAATGATGCCCGTATACGCCAGCATTTTTGCATGGGCTTGGGAGCCAGTCAGGTCATATTCGATCAGTTGCATGTCGAAGCCGATACTGGCGTTGAATCGGGCGATCGCGGGATGCAGCGCCGATTCAAATCGTTGGCTCCACGTTCCAGATGGGTTAGAATCAGCCGATTGAGAAGCAGAGTGTGGCACAGGATTATTCAAAACAAAAGCTATCCAGATTCAATGATTAATCTATTGAACCTGATCCAGTGAAAATCTAAAGTTCACAAATTAACCAAAACTGGTAAATGTTTTCACCATGTATCCAAAGACAACCCCTGCAATAAATGCAGCCAGTTGTCCGGTCTTCACAAAGTTATTCCACCAAACGCTAATATCTTTCCCTAAGTCGGTGGGTTTAAGATTCTGAGCTAAGACTGGGAAGTCTGAAGGCAAATGCCAGGAAATCAGCGGCAGCGAATCTATCCAATCGGCACTGTTGAGCAACAGCGATGTCGTGTCCTGAATCATGTGCATCACCATGTCTTTTACTCCTGTTTAATCTGCAAGCCTCAAGAGCATAATCTTACAGCAAGAGCACTAATAATATCTCAGGACAATATTCTAAAGCTTGACTTACGCAGTTGAACTGTAAATAGCGTTAACGGCTAGAGTGATCGGCGGCAAATAATCTATGCATCACAACCAAGATCTTCAAGAACGATTCCCTGAATCTTCATAGGGTCCGAGGAATCTCTCTCCATTGAAATGAATCATGTGATCGGGTTGGTCAGCTACCCAGACTTCTGTTTCCCAAGAAATTTCAGCAAGATATCGGGTCATTTCCTTACGACTTGGGAAAGCAGTAACAAAGACTAAACCCTTATGACTTGACTGAAAGAGCTGCTTCAATTCATTATGACGTTTCAAGTTGACCGGACCATGACTAGTCACAGCTTCTATAAGTACAAGCCAATCTTGCCGTTTGTAGTAAATTACAATGTCCGGCATTTTTCCATGAGGATCTAATTCAATCCCCATTTCTCGGAATTTCTGAGTTTCATTGATGATGAACTTATTCCCGGCATCACCTACATAGAGAACTAAACCTCCAGGTGTAAATCTGGGACAGAAACTTTCCAAAACATCTTTTATCAATATATTTTGTCCACCTGACGATAGCTGAATGGCTTGACCATCAGGCAAACTCACGGGAATCATCGGGATGTTTCGATTCCTATCCTTCAATAAATTGGTGACTGAAACAGCATAATTTCGACGAGCCTCTTCCCATTGCTCAGAGCCATAGGACTTAAGAAGTAATAATGCTTGTTGATGAAGTTGATAACACCATCTAGGGCTGTTAATCGGTCGATCTGGTCGATCTGGATTCTCAACAACCATTCCCATCTGCACAAACTGGTGCATTGTTTGCCGTCGAACTGTTTCGCGAGTATTCGGTGCATATTGTTTGCCATAGTGATCGCGAAACCAATCCATCATTTCTGTAATTCCGCGTCTTGGTGCTGTCGCTTGACTCCAAGGTTTGTCAGGTCGAATGTCTGCCAATGCGAGTAAGCAAAGTGCGGATCTTTCATTTTGTTGCTCTCTTGGAGCAGAAATATTTTTGAGAATTGTAAGTGCTTGCTCAATTCGTTTACTAGCCTGAATCGCATTTGTTGCTTCGCTCATAATTGACAAAATTTTGTGTACAATCTCATCAACTTGCTCCTGATTAAAATGGGAATCACCAATTTGGCTTCCTAGTCGGATTAAATCGTTTCTAAAAGGGTACTTAATCCTACGCAAGTCTGTTGCGTTGACTTGTGTGTTCCCACTAAACTGCCGAAAGTAACTATCAAATAAAGTTGAATTGAGAAATGCTGCCAAACCTCGTGCAAGGTCGGGATTCATACCTTTGCCTCTAGCGTGGTAATAGTTGAGGTGATTTTCTATGCCTAGTGCTACTGTGTCTAGGGGAGGACACACAGCAGCAGCAACACGTCGATTTTCTTCCTTTGCAGAAAAACGCTTTGTCAAAACATACCAGCCCGATTGAATTAACCATTTTCCTGTTTCTTGGTTTTGTTCAATTGCGATCGACTTGCGAGGATTGCTAGGTGGAAATACAACTTTCCCCGCCTTCATAGATTCTGGGTAAAGTAGTGGAACACTTTGCTCATCTAAGCTAGTTCTCAAAGCCGATTTGAGACGGAAATCAACAACTGCACCCGTTGAAATTTCTAGACCAATCTCATCCAAAGTAGATGAAAATTTATCCATCTGTACTCTCAAAAAATCTTTGAGAGGGTTTGTCACAATATGAATAAAACTCTCGGAATCATTAGCTTGAATAACTTCGCTATAAGGAACATATCTTAATTCTGAAAACTCATCTAACTCGGCTTGAGAATTACTAGTGATTTCTACATAACTGGGCTTAATTCTTGTTTTGATAGCGTGAAAAATAATGTTCTCTTGTATTACATTATCTTCTGAAAAAGCTGCTGAACGGCTCTCAAAAATATGAATCTTTTTAAGTCCCATGCTTTCTAGAAAAGCTTTGCGAAAAGGACGAAAATAAGCACCATTACAGAAACTTCTAGGTGTAATTGCAACCATCTCACTGCCTTCAACAAGCTGTAACGTGGCAAGCCAAACAAACGCACTATAGAGATTTACAGTGTCAATCCCAATGCTTTCAAGAATCTTCTTTTCTATTGATTGGTTATGAATCTTTTTATAAGGCGGATTTAGAATTGTGTGAGTAAAGTCTAGGGATGACCTAGTAGAGAGTGGCAAATTTACCCCATTGAAAGTCTCTATGAAATTTTCCTCATACAAACAATAATCTGCTTGAATTCCTTTGTTCTTCAAAGCTGCACAGCACTCTATAAGACCCTGATTTAAAGAGGAGAGGAAGATTGGCTCAATTTCATATGCTGTTATGAAGCAGCTCTTAACCTCGGTAGGATTTGCCAATAATCGCTCTACCACGGCAGCAGTTAATGTCCCAACTCCGGCACCAGGATCTAGAAGAGTGATGTGACCCGATAGATTATTGAATTGTCCTGCCATAAAACGGGCAACGGTCGCGGGAGTCAAAAATTGCCCCAATTCACCACGCTGCTTCAAATTCAACTTTGAAGAGTAATGAACTCTGGCGATGTCAGCAGAATCTGTAAGAAACGTCGTCATGCGGTCATTTTAGTAGCAATTATGAAAAATACCACAGATCCGCCTTGCAACCTCTGATCATCAAATTGGCTGAACTCGCATCACAATTAGGGTCATATCATCTGCATTGCGATTGCCAGAGCCAATAAAATTTTGAACTTGCTCAAATAAATGATCCAGAATTTCTTGGGGCGACTGACACCGTTCACACGCCGACTGAAACGCTTTCGTCAGATTTTCTTCATCAAATCGCTCTCCTGCCTGATTGGAGGCATCGGTGAAGCCATCGGTGTAGTAAATCAGCGTGTCGCCTTCCTGTAGCTGAATTTGGGCATCTTGATAGTGCGTATCGGCATCTAACCCGATCAGCATTCCCAAAGTATCTAAGCGCTTGATCGTTTTTGTGGCGGCGTGCCAGAGCAGCGGTGGATTGTGAGCGGCATTGCTATAGGACAGGATTCGCGTTTGCGGATCGTATTCCGAATAAAACAGGGTGACAAATCGATTAGAATTCTCCAAATCGGCATACATGACCCGGTTGAGATGCTGCAAAATCCGCGCAGGCGAGTGACCATTTAGCACCTCAGCCCGCAACATGCCGCGAGTCATGGTCATAATCAGCCCAGCGGGAACGCCTTTGCCCATGACATCGCCGATCGCCACGCTCCATTTTGCAGTTTCGCTGCCACCATCCCGTTTCGAGCGAATTTGATCGTAGCTGGCGGGAATAAAATCGTAATAGTCGCCGCCGACTCGGCTAGCGGTGAGGCATCGTGCCGCCAGTTCCACGCCCAGTATTTTAGGACAGTGGCGGGGCAGTAACCGCAGTTGAATTTCTGCGCCAATTTCCAGTTCGCGATCGAGCCGTTCTTTTTTGCGAAGTTCCACCGATAGTTCGTCGTTTTCAATGGCAACAGCGGTTTGATCTGCCACCAGACGCACCAGTTTTTGGCGCGTTTCTGTCCAGGTGTATTGGGAATCGCGGCTAAACACATACAAGCGACCGCGCTCTGCATTCTTGACTAAGATGGCGGTGCCAAAAAGCTGAACGCTTGTGCCTAAGTAGTGGCTCACCTGATGATCTAAATCGGCGATCGCTTGCTGTGTGGGTGCGATCGCGCCATCGCCGCGATTGGCAAAAGCCGGTGACTGCCGCGTGGCTGTTTCCAGCGCTTTTCGCAAATCTTTACTCCAGCGGCTATCTTGGCAGTGCAATCGCTCTAAGCGCACCTGCCCGTTGGGTTTAAATAGCAGCAGCGCTCCCCCATCACAATCAGTAACCCGGCTTGCCATCAGCGGGATTAACTCTAAAAATTGATTGAGATTATTAAAGCTTCGGAGCGCAAAGCCCAAAGAACTCAGCAAATCTTGAATCTTATGTTGCTCTCTGTTGAGGCGAGCCACCAACTCTTTCAACGCAAACACAGGAGTCACCTCTGGAGGCATATTGCTACCAGTGCGATCGGGTGGCTGAGAGGGTTGTCGAGGAAGGGGCACAGCAGTCATTAGGGCAACATTTGGCAAAAAGAATAGCCAAACTAGGTGAATAAAGAAGTGATCTACTAGAGGGCTGTTAAAACAATCTCTATTAATTTCTAGAGATTATTCAGGCGTAGGCAACACTCGCGAACACTCAGAGGAATCAAAGTCAGGTAAGCATAACCCGGTTTATCAAAAATGAGTGGACGATCTTTTGAAGGAATTTTAGAGAAGACGCGATCGCCGTTCGTATTTAGTTCTACCAACTTTACAAGATGAATGCCGAATTTAGGACAAGATCTTACCAGACCTTGGCATCCATTGATCATAACCTTCAGTTACAGCACTAAAATCTGTTAAAGCCATGCATACAAGAGTTCTCAGCGACTTCAAAGCAAGTTGACCAAGAGGATTTATGCTGATTTACGCATCTGGTCTAGTATGGGAAGGCTACAGATCGGTTTAAATTCTGGCTGATCAAAAAAGCCTACGATTCGTAAAACATTAGCAAAGCTTTCCGCAGGACTTCTATGGAAATCGCCATCCGCCTCTATCACAAGACCCCGACACAAGACACCAAGCTATGAAAGCCATCAATTCTTCCCCCTGGACTCCACTAATCCTTAAACTAATTGGAGCTTTACTCCTTTTAACTAGCCTAATTGACTATCTTGTGCTGCTTTCGACGGCAAAGTTTCAAGATAGCCAGTGGGTCATTACTTTTACAACTCAGGTCGTCGATCGCGGGGTCTTCCCTCTGATCGGGTTAGCATTGCTGTTCATCGGTTTTTGGCTAGAGGCTGGCAGCAACGATGCAACTCGGACTGCACCTTGGCTCAAACTTACTGCCCTCATTTTATCAAGCATACTCGGTCTGTTCTTTTTACTGATAGCGCCTTGGAGTGTAGTTGCCACCCGTGACGCAGTAGACGTTCAAATGAAGCAAATTGCTCAGGAAGCCACTAAAGCAGAAAGTCAAATTGATGCCCAAGTGCAGCAATTTAGAGGACAGTTAGATTCTCAGTTGGCTCAGATTGATCAGCTAATTAGCACTGGGGAACTCAAAGATCCTCAGTTGGCTCAAGCAAAACAACAGCAGACCCAACTGAAGCGGCTGAAATCTGATCCGAAAGCATTTGATGCCGAAATTGCTCCTAAGAAAACCGAAGAACTGAGCAAAATTAAAACGCGCAAGCAAGAATTGGAAAGCCAGACTCAGGGCAATGCGCTTCGTTCAGGACTCAGAACTGGACTGAACAGCTTACTGCTGGCGATCGGCTACATCATCATTGGCTGGACGGGTCTGCGGCAAATGTTGTAATCACCTGTGAAGGTGTATTTACAGATGGCACTATTGCCTCTTCAAAGCAACCTCAATATTTTTACGGTCGCCTATCTGCACTGTCAAGGTTAATGTCTTGGAAAAGCGTGTCTAGGTGCTTTAATAGGCTGCTGTTCTTTTAGGTTATTCATATGCTTTCATCCATGGTTGGGGCTGATGTGGCGTTTTCTCCTTCTTTATGGGTTCTAGGGACTCTCTCAATCCTCAGCCTGCTGGTAGCAGCAATATCCTTTCGTAAAAAGATTGAGCAGCTTGAACATGATCACGCCCAAGATTTGCAACAGCGCGAGGCGGAGTTAACCCAGCAAAATTGGGATTTGGAGTCGAATGTTCAACAGCGCACGACTGAACTGCGTCGATTGAGTGAGCAACAAGCAGCTCTTTCAGAGGTTATTAGTAAGATTCGGTCTTCCTTAGACCTAGACACAATTTTCAAGTTAGCCGCAACTGAAGTTCGCCAACTGCTAGAGGTCGATCGCGTGGGTATTTTTCGTTTTTATCCCGAATCGGGCTATGACGATGGTGAATTTGTCTCCGAAGATGTCCTGCCACCCTACGACTCAGCATTGAATATTCCGGTTCACGATCATTGCTTTGGCGAACGCTATGCGGCTCGCTATGCCAGCGGTCAGATTCAAGCCGTCGGCGATATTCTCAACGCTGGACTCTCTGACTGTCATGTGGCAGTGCTGTCTCAATTTCAAATCCGCGCTAACTTGATTATTCCTTTGCTGCGGGGCGAGGTTTTGTGGGGATTGTTGTGCATCCATCAATGCTCCGCTCCTCGCGAATGGCAAGCATCAGAGATTAAATTTGTAAAACAGATTGCAGTTCAGCTTGACCTTGCCCTTTATCAGGCAGAGCTTCTGAGTCAAACGCAACAAAAGACCCAAGAGCTTGAGCGATCGCTGCAAGACTTAAAGCAACTTCAACTTCATCTGGTGCAAAACGAAAAAATGTCTGCCCTTGGGCAACTCGTAGCAGGCATTGCTCACGAAATTAATAATCCGGTCAATTTTATTTACGGCAACATCATCTACGTGGATACTTACACCCGCGAATTGTTGGAATTGTTGCAGCTTTATGAGCAATACAATGCGTCTGCCAGTGTAGAAGTGCAAGAAAAGCTGAAATCGATGGATCTAGATTTCTTAGCAGAAGATTTGCCAAAGCTATTAATGTCTATGAAGATCGGCGCTGAGCGCATTCGAGAAATCGTTTTATCCTTGAGAAACTTTTCTCGCTTAGACCAAGCCGATGTGAAAGAAGTGGATATTCATGAGGGGCTAGACAGCACCTTACGAATTTTGCAGCATCGCCTCAAACCAATGTCTCTCCGGTTTGGCATTGAAGTGATTAAAAACTATGGCGCGTTGCCATTGATAGATTGCCTTGCAGGTCAGCTCAATCAGGTATTTATGAATCTGCTAGCCAATGCGATCGATGCCCTACAAGAATTTCATGAGAGCTTGCCGCCCGATGAGTGCGTCAGAGCGAAAGGCAAAATTACCATTACCACTCAGATAGTCGATTCAACTTGGGTGTATGTTTCCATTCGAGATAATGGTTTCGGCATTCCAGTCAACTTGCAAAGTAAAGTATTTGATCCATTTTTTACCACTAAGCCAGTGGGTAAAGGCACGGGATTAGGGCTATCTATTAGCTACCAAGTGGTCGAGCGACACGGCGGTACGCTGGAATGTTTTTCGTTGCCTGATCAAGGGGCGGAGTTTCTGATTAAAATTCCAATCCGGCAGGAGCATTCATTCTGGCTTAAAAAATAGTTTGAATGCAGGAGTTGCATCCATGCCAGTGCTAATCGAGCAGGGGGCGTAAACTGCCTCAACCATCAAACTAATTAAGTGAATAAATTGGGCGATCGCAGAAATACTCAACAGTTCTACGAAAATGACTAACGACTGGCTCTAAGATCGAAGAAACCGATCCGTTTCCCGTTGCTTTAGCCAGAGTGAAGAAATGCTTGATACCTTAAGTTCCAGTTCTGTTTTAAAAGTGTTGCAGCCCGTCCAAGATCCCGAACTGCAAAAGAGTTTGGTGGATTTGAACATGATCCGCAACGTAGATGTCGATCAGGGCATTGTTCGTTTTACCCTCGTCTTGACCACGCCAGCCTGCCCGTTGCGCCAATTCATTGTAGAAGATTGCGAGAAAGCCGTTCGTACGCTGCCTGGAGTAAAAGAGGTGATTGTGGACGTAACGGCTGAGACACCCCAGCAAAAAGCGTTACCTAATCGCCAAGGGATTGGCGGCGTGAAGAATATTTTGGCAGTTTCCAGCGGCAAAGGAGGCGTGGGCAAAAGCACGATCGCCGTCAATATTGCGGTGGCTTTGGCACAAGCAGGCGCAAAAGTGGGGTTAATCGATGCCGATATTTACGGTCCCAACGCGCCGACTATGCTGGGGCTAGCCGATGCCACGATAACAGTGCAAAAAGGCGCTGATGGAGATATCTTGGAACCTGCTTTTAACCATGGCGTAAAGCTGGTTTCGATGGGCTTTTTGATTGACAAAGATCAGCCTGTGATCTGGCGAGGTCCCATGCTTAACGGCGTGATTCGCCAATTTCTTTATCAAGTGGAATGGGGCGAACTGGATTATCTGATCGTGGATATGCCCCCCGGAACCGGCGATGCCCAGTTAACAATGGCGCAGGCAGTGCCAATGGCGGGGGTTGTGATTGTCACGACTCCTCAAACCGTTGCGTTATTGGATGCACGGCGTGGCTTAAAGATGTTTCAGCAGCTTGGAGTCAGCGTTTTGGGCATTGTGGAAAATATGAGCTATTTCATTCCGCCGGATATGCCCGACAAGCAATACGATATTTTTGGTTCGGCAGGCGGCAAGAAAACCGCAGATGAGCTTCAGGTGCCGTTGTTGGGCTGTGTGCCGCTAGAAATTCCACTGCGGGAAGGGGGCGATCGCGGGTTGCCCATTGTCCTCGCTGATCCTGAATCGGCTTCAGCAAAGGCGCTGACTGCGATCGCCCAGCAAATTGCAGCGAAGGTTTCGATCGCTGCGTTGACATAAGTTTTTTTTCAGACTTAACTGAGGACGAGAGACCTGAAGAAATATGAATGATTAGTAGGTTCTTCCTAATTCATGCTGCAAAAATCGCCGCCCAAAATTCGATGGAAAGCCCTAGTTCAGCCCTGGCACAATGTGGACTGGTGGCTGTTTGTTTTGCCCATTGGGTTGACCATTTTGGGCGGTGTGATGATTCACAGCATTGAGTTAAACCAAGAGGGTGCAAACTGGGCATCTCAACATTTGATCACCTGTGGGATTGGATTTGTGTTGTCACTGGCGATCGCCCGTTGTCGGTATGATCAATTGCTTCAGTGGCACTGGATTATTTACGGCGTAACCATTTTGCTGCTGTTAGCCGTCAAATTCTTTGGCACTGAAGGGTTAGGCGCTCAACGCTGGATCTCGATCGCAGGGTTTTATCTGCAACCGTCAGAATTTGCCAAACTGGGAGCCATTATTACGATCGCTGCATTACTCAGCGATCGTCCTGCTTCAACGATTCCAGCCGCCTTACGGGTTGTGGCAGTGGTTGCCGTTCCCTGGATGCTGGTTTTCTTGGAGCCTAACTTGGGCACCTCCTTAGTATTTGGTGCGATCACAATCGGCATGTTGTATTGGGGCAATGTAAATCCAGGATGGCTCTTGCTCCTGATTTCTCCCCTGATTTCCGCGATTCTATTCAACATTTCGCTGCCCTTTTGGTTTGCCTGGATTGCAGTCATTGGAGTGGTTGCATGGCGTAGTCTTCCCTGGTATCGGTTAGGGACTTTGGGTGCCGTGGTCGTCAACTTGGTATCGGGCGGTTTAGGGCATTTGCTCTGGGGTTTGCTCAAGGAATACCAAAAAAAGCGCCTAATTATCTTTTTAGATCCCGACCAAGAACCCTTGAAAGGCGGTTATCACTTAATTCAGTCTCGCATCGCTATTGGTGCTGGCGAAATGTGGGGCAGAGGATTGTATAAGGGAACGCAAACGCAGTTAAGTTTTATTCCCGAACAACATACCGACTTTATCTTCACTGCAATTGGCGAAGAGTTAGGCTTTGTGGGCGGCATTCTAGTGCTAATTGCCTTCTGGTTGATTTGCTTACGGCTGGTGATCATCGCTCAGAATGCCAAAGACAATTTCGGCTCACTGATTGCGATCGGTGTTTTTTCGATGATTGTGTTTCAGGTTGCCGTTAATGTGGGCATGACGATTGGCTTGTCGCCTGTGACGGGCATTCCGCTGCCCTTTTTAAGCTATGGAAAATCTGCTCTATTGATGAATTTTTTGGCGATCGGGGTTGTGCAATCCGTTAGCAATTTCCGACAGCGGCTAAAATTTTAGGCAGATAGGTTAGGGTGCCGCCAACCTTTGCAGCCCTATCCAGTCCCGGAGAGGGACTTTGATCAATTCCTACTCCCCTTCTCCTGCCTTGGGAGTAGACCGCAGGGCGTAGGAAGCTGGAGAGCCGAAATCTCAAAATCCCTCTCCCGCTCTTCGTTGCACATCAGGTTTAAATTAAAAAAGGAGCGCGATCGCCCCTTAAAAAACCGTTCAACTCAGGATGCAAATCACTAACGAACTCTAGCGACTTCTTCATCTAAGACATCGGTTCGACGAGAATCCTCAAAGAAATTGTAGTAAAGAAAACCAGCGGCGATCGCGCCTAAAATTGGAGCCAACCAGAAGAGCCAAACCTGCGCCAAAGGCGTACCACCGACAAACAATGCAGGCGCTAAACTCCGAGCCGGATTCACAGAAGTATTGGTGACTGGAATGCTGATCAGGTGAATCAGAGTCAAGGCTAAGCCAATGGAAGCACCCGCAAACCCAGCCGGAGCGCGGCGATCGGTGGCACCCAAAATGACAATTAAGAAGATGAAGGTCAAAACAAACTCAGCAACAAAGCAGGCAAATAAGCTGAAGCCGCCCGGAGAAAAAGCCTCGTACCCGTTGGTGGCGAAAACACCTGCTGCCGTTGAATCAATTGCAAATCCTGGCTTGCCACTCGCAATTAAATAGAGAATGCCAGCGCCTAAAATTCCACCCAGCACTTGAGCAATAATGTAAGGCAACAATTCTGAGCCGGGAAAGCGCTTGCCAGCCCACAGCCCAAAGGACACTGCGGGATTAAAGTGACCGCCAGAGATATGACCCAGGGCATAAGCACCCGTGAAAACGGTTAAACCAAAGGCAAGGGAAACTCCCAATAGCCCAATTCCTAAAGGAAAGGGAATTTGATCGGTCAGTTTTCCGCCCGTAAACGCGGCTGCCAGCACAGCGCTTCCGCAGCCACCCAAGACTAGCCAGAAGGTTCCAATAAATTCTGCAAGGAGTTTTTTTGTTAACGGCATAGCGGCTCATCCTTCCAAATAAAAGCAAATCGCTAAATGCACTTTTGGTGATTTATGCTACCAATGTTTCATTTAGCATTTGAATTTTATCAAGAGAATATAAATTTATAAATATTTTTGGTAAGTTTAAGTTTTTCTAAGCTGAAAGCTGATTCCGATAGATGGCAATCTGATCTATTTGGTATATCGCAAGGCGATCGCGCTCTTCCGTATTTTTTCGTGTTGAGAAAAGCAGAGGAATTCTGGCGATTGCCGTATTATTGGCAATGACAACACGGCATCAAATAACGACAAAAATCCTCAAAATTTGCTTTTTCTAGCAAACTAGAGCGATTTACGGCTTTTGTAGGCTGCTTGACGTTAAAAATTTTCAAAGGGGCACCATGATTCAATGTTCTTTGGGTACTGGGTACTCGATCGCCAGTGGTGCGATGAGGAGTTTTAATCTACTGCTTGGGCAAATGCCTACCGTGGCGACTCCCACTTCATCCGCTCCTAATGCGTTCGATAATGTAACGAGAGATTTACCAGGATTGCTCTTGAATTTGGTGGGAGCGATCGCCATATTCTTAATTGGTTGGGCGATTGCGGCATTTTTGGCATCCCTAGTTCGGAAACTGCTGAATAGCACCGATTTAGATAATCGCATTACGAATCTGACGGGTAGCCAAGAAAACGGGGCGAGCATTGAGGGTATTGCTTCAACGGTTGTCTTTTGGGTTGTGATGATCTTGGCGGTAGTCGCGGCATTAAACGTGCTGAAACTCACCACCGTTTCGGAACCCCTTAATAATTTTCTCAACCAGATTTTTGCTTATCTGCCGCGAATCGGTGGAGCCGCAATCATTGCAGCGATCGCGTGGCTGGTGGCAACCATTACTCGACTGGTGGCAATTCGGATTGCTCACTCCTTTGCTATAGATGAAAAGCTCACCCAAGCGACCGAGCGCCCCAATGCGAGATCGGGGCAGGTGCGCCTCAGCGAAACCTTAGGAGACATCCTCTACTGGTTTGTTCTGCTATTTTTCTTACCCGCTATTTTAAGCGCATTGGATCTTCAAGGACCATTGCAGCCGGTGCAACGCCTGCTCAACCAATTCTTGGCAGCGATCCCGCAAATTCTCACCGCGATTTTCATTCTGGTAGCGGGCTACGTGGTGGGTCAGTTTGTGCAGAAGCTAGTCACTAATCTGCTGACCAGCATTGGGTTTAACAATATTTTGGTCTGGTTGGGGTTGCCATCCCAGGCTGCTGTGATTCCACCGCCACCGCCCATCGATCGCCCTTACAATGATCCATTGTTAGTCGAACCCGATGCAGACAGAGGCATTTCGACCCGCACTCCTTCTGAGATTGCTGGCATTGTGTCCCTGGTTGGCATTTTGCTGTTTGCAGCCGTGGCAGCGATCGACGTTTTGAACATTCCCGCTTTGACCGTGTTAGTGGGTGGACTGTTGGTAGTTTTTGGGCAAATTTTAGTCGGCTTGGCTATTTTTGCGGTGGGGTTGTATTTTGCAAACCTTGCCTACAATTTAATTGCTAGCTCCGGTACGCCTCAATCGAGAATATTAGGGCAAACCGCAAAAATTTCGATTTTGGTGCTGGTGTCGGCATTGGCGCTGCGGCAAATAGGGATTGCGCCCGATATTATCAATCTGGCGTTTGGCTTGCTGCTAGGCGCGATTTCGGTTGCGATCGCGATCGCCTTTGGTTTAGGTGGCAGGGATGTTGCCGCTGATCAACTGCGTGAATGGCTTGCCAAATTTAAGCGCCAATAGTCCTAAATCTCAAAAGGTTCCAAATCTCAGTAGAGATTTAAAAGTTAAGTTTTCAACATAAAAGGCACCTGATAAAGGTGCCTTTTGCTTGCGACAACGCTTAGGATCGGTTCATCGTGTCGGTTAAGCGATCGATCGCTGCTGTTAAACGCTCTTGAGATTCCAGCATCGGTTCGGCTGGAGTTTCTGCATCTTGCTTTCGCATAAACTTTTCGAGGGCGCGGATAATCAAAAAGACTACAAAAGCTACGATCAAGAAATTGACGATCGCGATCGCTAAATCGCCTAACCCAAAGGGAAGATCCTTAAGTTGATTGACATTTGCCGCTTCAAGGGCTGGCTTCAACGCCACAGAGATTAGCCAAGTGACAAACGCATCTACAATTTTGCCAAACGCACCCCCCACGATCACGGCAACTGCCAACTCAATCACATTGCCCCGCAGAATAAACGCTTGAAAGTCTCTCAAAAAGCCCTCGTGCTCGTTCGTGTTCGTCTTGCCATAGTCATTGCTCCTTGCACACTGCATACTTAAACAAACTCGCGTCATTACATTAGTGGATTGCTACCATCAACAACTACGTCTATCTGCACATCTCCGAGTAAACTCCGATAAAGTTTTTCTTCCTTAGATTGATGGCGCGTAAAATCTCTTCACCTCGGTTCCTTTTCCCGCTTCTTTCTCTAAAAATCGCTGTAAATCTTTGGAACAGGTGAAAATGAGAGGATATGTCCTGGATGTCTACGTATGACCTGTTGCCTAAACCCTGAATGCCAGCAGCCGCAGAATGCTGATGATGCTGAATTTTGCTTAAGTTGTGGTGCCAAACTAATTCCCATATTGCGAGGTCGCTATCGGGTAATGCGAGCGATTGGGCAAGGTGGCTTTGGCAAAACTTACTTAGCGCTGGATAGCGATCGCCTCAACGCTCAGTGCGTCATCAAACAATTTTCGCCCCAAGTGAAAGGCACAAAGTCACTGGATAAAGCCGTGCAACTTTTTCAGCAGGAAGCAGAGCGGCTCAACGAACTGGGCGAGCATCCCCAAATTCCGACCTTACTGGCATATTTTGAGCATGAGCAGCGGCTTTATCTCGTGCAGCAATTTGTTGAAGGGCAAACCTTACTACAAGAAACCATTCAACATGGGCACTTTGATGAACGGCGAATTCGCGCGGTGTTAGTGGGTTTGCTGCCTTTGCTGAAGTTTGTTCATGATCATCAGGTGATTCATCGTGATATTACGCCGTCTAACATTATTCGGCGGGCAAGCGATCATAAGCTGGTGCTGATTGATTTTGGCGTGGCAAAACTGCTGTCAGCAGAGGCATCCGGGCAGCCGGGGACGCGGATTGGCACTGAGGGCTATGCGCCAATGGAACAATTGCGCGGGGGGAAGGCGTATCCCGCTAGCGATATTTATAGCTTGGCGGCGACCTGCATTTTTTTGATGACCCACGTTAAACCAGATGATTTGTATGACCCGATGGAGGGGCGCTGGCTATGGCGCGATCGCCTCCATCAGCAAGGAGGCAGCATCAGTAATGTGATTGCCCAAATTCTTGACAAAATGCTAAAAGATCTAGTCAGCGAACGGTATCCATCCGCTGATGCGGTCATGCGAGATTTGCGATCGGCGCTGTCTCGCCCTGCGGCAGGATCACCCACAACTGCCTCTAGCGCTGCTTCCTCGCAAACACCTCAACCCACCTCTTCACCTTCCTCGTCTCAGCCGCGCAGTGCCCCACTTGCCCCAGCATCCGCACCTGTTACTCCTTCTGGGCAATCTCGCAGTCAATCTGGGGCTGTCGCATCCTCCCGACCCAGTGTGTCAGCAGGGCGGCTATCAACTCCATCCTCCGGTCAAGGAAACCGCTGTTTACATACCCTCACAGGGCATTCTCGTTGGGTGATGGCGGTATGCATCAGTCCAGATGGTCACTCGGTCATCAGTGGCGGATTGGATGATGCGATTCGAGTGTGGAATTTGGAAACAGGCACTTTGATGCAATCCTTGAAGGCACACACTAAACCCGTTAACTGTTTATCCATCAGCCCGGATAGCCGGATGTTAGCCAGTGGCAGCGATGACCACACGATTAAACTGTGGAACCTGACCAATGGCAGTTTGCTGCATACTTTAAAGGGGCACTCTGACGATGTAAAGTCGGTGGCTTTTTATGGCGTGGGTCATCTCCTTGCCAGCGGCGGGGCGGATCGGACCGCGCGGATTTGGCAATTGGTAACAGGGGAAGCCCTACGAGTTTTTTCCAATACGGCAGGGATGATTCGAGCGGTGGCGGTCAGTCCAGATAGCCAACTGCTGGCTAGCGGTGGATTGGATAATCAAATCAAGCTGTGGAGTTTGAAAACAGGTGACGTGATCCGCACACTGCCCAAAAGCCATTTCGGTGCCGTGAACGCGATCGCGATCGCCCCCAACAGCAAAATCCTCATCAGCGGCAGCAAAGATAAAACCCTCAAAATCTGGAACCTGACCACGGGCGAAATAATTCGCACCCTCACCGGACACACCGATTCAGTCAATTCTATTGCGCTCAGCACCGACGGCAAAACCCTAGTCAGTGGCAGCAGCGATACCACCATCAAACTGTGGAACGTAGAAACAGGTGACTTAAAAGCCACCCTCAGCGATCACGTCAGTGGCGTAAATGCCGTCAGCATCAATGCCAACGGCTACCGAATCGCCAGCGGCAGTTCGGACAATACAGTAAAAATATGGCAAGTGAGGTAAGAGGGCGTTGCTGAATATAGGGATGAATCGCTAAATTTGCCCTCACCCTAGCCCTCTCCCAACGGGCGAGGGGACAAGAATTTTAGCTCCCTTCTCCCTGGGGAGAAGGGTTGGGGATGAGGGAAATTCATACTTGCATTCAGCAATACCAGATAGAGAAGTACGCAGCTTAAGGCGTGTCATCCAATAGGAGCCAAGCCAGTCTAGATTAATTTGAGCGCCTGATTACGACTCAGCTTCAGATCCTTTATTGGGCTTTGGGATAGCGATGAGGGTTTCGATTTTCTCATTTTGATCCAGGTCGAGGATGCGATCGCCGGCTGTATCCCGTCCTTTCATCGGCACTGCTGCTAAATCAAGGCGCACCATGCGATCTTGGCTGGTGAGTAACATCACCTCTGTTTCAGAGCGCACAGAAGTTAATCCAGCTAATGCATCAGTTTTTATTTTGAACTGCATCCCATAGGCACCCAATCCCCCTGGAGTAGACAGCCGCAACAGGGCAACAGGCATCTGTTTGGCATAGCCTCTTTCGGTTACCAGCAACAAGATTCCGCCCTGAGAAGCGGTTGCTGCACCCACTAATTGTTCTCGCTTGCCCAACCGCATCACCAGTTGCCCTTGAGCAGTGCGGCTTTGAATGGGTAGGTGGTCGTCATTTACCTCTACGCGCACCATCCGACCGCTGGATGCTGCAATCACCAGTTGTTCACCTGGTTGAACGATAGTAATGCTAGCAATTTGATCCGCTTCTTTCAGCTTGAGGGCGGTTAAACCTCTGCCAGTTAAACCCATAAAGTCTTCCAAGAGTAAACGCTTGACTCGCCCCTGTTGAGTGACGATCAGCAAGTTCTTGCCTTCACAGTCATCCGGCAAGATGAAACTGCCCACAATTCCAGCCGAATCACTTTGGACAGCAGCAGGCAGCAGCGTGATCAGGGGTGCCCCTTTAGATCGTGCCGTCGCTGGCGGGATGTCGTCTACCCGGATGGCATAGGCTCTGCCACTGCGAGTCATCGCTACTAACTCTTTGGCGGTGGTCGTGAACTGGGTTTGCACGGTGAAATCGTCCAATTCAGTCAAGGTTGCCGAGGTCGTTTCGCCATTGCGATTGCGGGATTGCCGTTGAAAGGCTTTGGGTGTGATGCGTCTGACATAGCCGCGTTGAGTCACTTCCAGCACGGTTTCTGTAACTTCAGTGTCATTGAATGAGGAGTCAGGAGTCAGGAGTGAAGAGTCAGATGCTTGATTTTTTTTGGTTTTGGCTGAGTCTTGGCTTTTAGTTTCTGGCTCCGCTTCTGTTATGGGCTGAGTACCGATCGCCAAGATTTTTGTGCGACGCGGATCACCAAACTTTTTCTTCAGCGATCGCAGGTCTTTTTTCAAAGATTTCAGCAGTTCTCGGCGATCGCCCAAGAGCGATCGCAATCCTGACATTTCAGCGGTCAGTTCCTTCGCTTCTGTTTGCAATTTTTCTCGCTCAATTCCAGTGAGGCGACGTAGCGGCATGGCGAGGATGGCATCCGATTGGCGATCGCTGAGGTCAAACCGATGCTGAAACTCAGTTTTTGCCGTAGTACCATCGGGCGCACCGCGAAGAATTTCGATCACCGCATCCAGATTTTCGAGCGCGGTTAGCAACCCTTCCAGGATGTGATGGCGGTTTTCAGCTTCGTTCAGTTGATGCTGATAGCGGCGCGTTAGAGTTTCTTCCCGAAAAGATATAAAACACTGAAGCATATCTCGCAAAGGCATTTGGCGAGGCAAGCCCTGATCTAATGCCAGCATGGATATGCCAAAGTTGCTTTGCAGCGCAGTTTGACGGTAGAGCGCGTTAAGCACTTTTTGCGGATGGGTGTCTCGCTTCAGTTCGATCACCGCCCGAATGCCATCGCGATCGCTCTCATCGCGCAAATCAGCAATGCCCTCCAGCTTGCCCTGGTTCACCAGGTCTGCCATTTTCTCAATCCAGCCAGCCTTGTTCACCTGAAACGGCAGTTCCGTGACAATGATTGCCATGCGGCGATTCCGTCCTCGTCCAAAGGGAACCTCTTCAAACCGCGACACGCCGCGCACCGGAACGCTGCCTTTGCCCGTGGTGTAAGCCTCCCAAATGCCCTGGGTGTCAATAATTTCGCCGCCCGTGGGAAAGTCAGGTCCAGGAATCAGTTGCACCAGTTTCTCATCGGGCAACGTGGGATTGTCAATCAGGGCAATCAGTCCGTCTACCACTTCCCCTAAGTTATGGGGTGGAATGTTGGTTGCCATGCCGACGGCAATCCCCGAACTGCCATTCAGCAGCAGAATCGGCAGTTGCGCGGGCAGCACGGTCGGTTCTTGCTGTGAGTTGTCAAAATTGCCAATGAAATCAACGGTGGCATCGCCAATCTCAGTCAGCAGTGCCTCATTGCCAATCGGGGCTAGCCGCGTTTCGGTGTATCGCATTGCGGCGGGTGGATCGTCATCTACGGAGCCAAAGTTGCCATGACCGCCCAGCAATGGATAGCGGCTAGAAAATTCTTGCACCAAGCGAACCAGCGCATCATAAACCGATTGATCGCCGTGCGGATGATATTTTCCCAAGACATCCCCCACCACCCGCGCACATTTGCGGTAAGGGCGATCGGGCACTAACCCTAATTCATGCATTGCGTATAAAATGCGGCGATGCACGGGTTTAAGTCCATCGCGCACATCCGGCAAGGCGCGCCCGACGATCACACTCATGGCATATTCGAGATAGGACTGCTGCATTTCGGTATGCAAAGCAGTCGCAATCACCTGTCCACCAGAAAACACATCTAATTGTTTAGCCATGAGCTTTTCCTACTATCTGCACTTCTCACGCACGCTGTGTAATCTAGAACTGACACCATTTAGCATAATGGCAACTTGAGAACGGATCTTCTCTATTCCCTGATATAAAGTCTTATTTGCTGTTTTGCCAACTTTTTGACGCTGAATCCATTAGTAAGGAGCATAGATGAAGACAGTTTTGATTGTGGAAGATGACTTGATGAATGCTAAGATTTTCACAAAAATTTTGCAGAAGCGAGGCGGTTTGGAGGTGAAACATACGGAAAATGTGGATGAGGTGATGCAGATTGCCCAAGGTGGGGAAGCGGATATTATTTTGATGGATGTGTCGTTGGCGCGCAGTGTTTACCAAGGTAAGTCGGTGGATGGCATCAAGATTACCCAAATTTTGAAAAGTGACCCCAATACGGCTAAGCTGCCGATAATTTTGGTGACTGCCCACGCCATGGAGGGCGATCGCGAAAGTTTTTTGAAGCAAAGCGGGGCAGACGGCTACATTTCTAAGCCCGTGATTGATCATCAGGCGTTTGTCGATCAGGTGTTGGCGCTGCTGCCAACCTAGGAAAGACTTTGACATAGCCTCTCCTAGGAAGAAATCGCACATTTTCAGCATGAGACAAACAATTCAGGGGCATTACCAACAAAACTCTTCTAAGAACATAAGTACTACCCTAAACTAGATTTAGTCAAGCGTCTCAAAAAAATTCAGTGCTAGATTTGATAAAAGAGCGCATTTTTATCTATGGTTCAACTTCAACCAAAATTTGTGACCAATGCCTGGATGACGGCACCTTGGGGCGAGTTCCTGCACCTTGTTGAAGATCCTGCCAATGGAAAAGCCAAGGGATATTACTTTAACGGGCAAATGAGGGTGGAAACGATGGGAGTGGGTCCAGATCATGCTGCAATTAACAATATTATTAGCGTGGCGATCGCCCTATTTTGCGCCTTAAAAGGAATTCCACTGAAAGGATTAATGAATGGCAGCTATCGTAAAACGGGAGTGCGAGAGGCACAGCCAGATGTTTCTTACTATGTGGGAGAACGAGTTGCCTTAGCACCTCAAGGGAGTGCGATCGCCAATTTGGATCAAGTTGCTCCGCCGGATTTAGCGATCGAAATTGCCGACTCCTCCATCAACGATGATTTAGGCAAAAAACGCCTGCTTTACGAAGAGATGCAGGTTACTGAATATTGGGTGGTGGATGTGGAAAATGCTGAAATTTTGGCGTTTCAGGTAATCAGTCAAGGCAGCCAGCGAATTGCTCAATCACAAGTGCTTTCTGGTTTGGATATGGCAATTTTGGGCGAAGCACTGAAAATGGCGCAGCAAATGGACGATAGCCAAGTGACCGCTTGGCTCATGGCTCAGTTTCAATCACGGCAAGCTTAAGACTGGGACAAGCGCTTGAAACTTTTCTACTCTGCGGGAGTATAATCAGGAATTGTACAAAGCCCGACCTCTCGTCGAGAATTTCTTCGCTAAGCTGAAGTAATATCGAGCGATCGCGCCCCGCTATGATACGCGAGCAAGAAGCTTTCTAGACGCAATTTATCTAGCAGCGGCTGTTATCTGGCTTAATTGATGACACGCCCTAGTTTATCCACAAAATGCGCGATCGCTGCCTTCAACACAGCAATAAAATGGGTTAAAGAACTTAAAGAGAAGGAGTGTATGCCCCGCACAACCCATGGAATTTGAGTTTGATCCGTCTAAAAGCCAGTCCAATCAGGAGAAGCACAGTATTAATTTTGTAGAAGCACAGAGACTGTGGGCTGATGCTGACAGAATTGAGATTCTGGCTAAGACCGAAGATGAGCCAAGATATCTGGTGATTGGTAAAATCTTACAAAAGTATTGGTCAGCGATAATTACCTATCGAAACGGCAAAATCCGTATTATTTCTGTTCGACGTTCTCGTGTAGAAGAGGTGGAAATTTATGAAAGCAACCGAATTTGATACCAAATTTGATAATGGAGAAAAGATTACTGACCTTTTAGACCTCTCTCAACTAAAGCATCCTGGATACGAACAACAGCACGTTGATGTCAATTTTCCAACATGGATGATTGCTGCATTAGACCAAGAAGCTAGCAGGCTTGGAGTAACCCGCCAATCTATCATCAAAATCTGGATTGCTGATCGCCTTGCCAGCCTTCCCCGTTAGTGCGATCGCCCGGTTATCGTCGCCAACCTCAAATCCCGATCGCCGCCACAAACCACGTTTTTGATTGTTTGAGTTGAGCGATCGCTTGCAATCCTTTTTAAAGGAAATTATGTCCTAAAGAAAAACTTTAGTCCACCTGAATCTATAAACTCTAAGCCTGCTACTACTTGAAGCTTATCAATAGACTCACAAGTCATCTCTGCTTCTAAATTCACAGGAAGCGAAGTGGTTGTTTTAGAATCCTTAAAGATAAACTCTGATATATTTCCAAATTTTTCTAGATCAGTTAAACTCACTTCTCCCAAAATAGTTTCACGATAAAGGTCAGAAAGTGTAGGTGCATGTCTTGCTATCGTTGAGGTATCTGAAATAATCATTTCTGGTTGTACCTTCATCCATTCAGTCAGTGATTTAAATGCGCTAAGTGGTAAAACACCTCCGCTGCGACCAAGGTTCAGATAAGTCTCTGCTAAAGAAATAAATATTTCTGTTAACTTCCTTAAAATCCGAATAATATTCTTCCTTTCTGATGAGTCATAACTTTGTGGCAAAATATAATCTTTTTTCGCATGGAATAAAGAGCAACGTTTTTCATAAATTTCCTCAATTATTTCCTCGTCTATAGGTTGAAAATTTTGGATTTTACTAGCTTCAACATTGAGTGCTCGCTTAAGCCAAACTTTTTCTGCCTCATCAGGCTTTTCTTCACTATTTTTGTTGATTTTTGTTTTTCTTGGATTGATTAAGCTGACCAAGAGTTCAAGTGCTAAGTACATATTTCGATATGCGTCTGAAAGATCATCTGTGATTTGAGACAGTCGAAAATATCTTAGGCTCTTATGATACTGCTGCGGCTTTAAGTTATCACTTGATATTATGGTTACTCCAAATCTCAGTTTGTGTATACAAACTACTCTCAGAATTTGTTGAGAATTTTCTCGCCACCAAATCAGATGCTCATCGGACGCTCTGTGAATAGAGAAATTTGCAATGCCACTGATACAAAGTAAATCAAGCCCTTTTTGAGCGACTTCATATAACTCTTCAGCAAGATTACTCAGATTATTGAATCCTTTACTTCTCACCACCACATAGGGATTACTCTGCTGAACCTCAACTTGCGAGTCTGGCTCAACTATGACAATTTTGCTTTCTGAACAGTCCCTTTCTGACAAAAGAAATGCAGCACCACAATCGAATTCAGAATTTTTGTTGGCTATGTCAATGTTGCCTAATTTTGCCATGTTTCTAATACCCCAACAGTTGCTACTTCCCTATCCAACCCGATCGCGTAATTTCTTGATGCAAAATTGCCTTCGATTGCGTTGCAAGTTCGGTCGAGCTAGCAAACAAACTACTCAAGAGGTTACAGCTTTAACCAGTTAAACAAATCACCGACTGTTAATCGTAAATCAGCAACTAAATTTGGAGTAGACAAAATCTCTTGTGGTTCTTGCAGTAGTTCCGGTTGTTGTCCCGATGGGTAGACGAGGAGCGACTTTTCCTCTGGGTCAATTAACCAACCCATTTGACTACCAAGTTTGTTGGGATGTTGGACTAGCAACTACTTTAAGACTGAGACAAGCGCTTTACAACTTGTCCACCCAGCAGGTCGTGAGCTTGTTGCAAGATGGCAGGAATTTTATCGGCATGAGGACTGTTTTTTAGGGAAGGCTTCAGCGAGTTCAGATCAACTTGATCGACCTTGGCACCGGGAAACCAGTGGCTTGCTTCACCCAGAAGGTTGTAGCGCATGGCGGCATATTCAGTCATGTCGAAGGCGATCGCCAGGTTCCACAGCCACAGCACCACCGGAATATTCAGCCGTCCCGGTGTTTGATCAAACGTGGGCAATCCCACATGCCAGGTTTTGTACCAGTCTTCGCCCAGCCGAGCGATCGCGCCTTCTTCCAGCCTTTGCAAAATTGGTGGCAGCACTGCATCGGCGCGATCGATCAACGCCAATGTTTTCAAATGTTCATCAAAATCTTGAGGACGAGCCGCACCCACGCTGAGCGTATGAATTTGGGGATGGCTGAGACAAAATAAATTATTGAACACAATCGGGCTAAGCGGCGCACAGAGATCAACCAAGCGCTGAGGCGGACTGTAGAGCATTCCTCCTTTATCGGATGGGCTGATGATGAACACGCCCATATCTTGACGAGTGGCGGCTTCAACCCCAGCCCAGTTGCGCTGATTGATGTAGTACCAGTGCAGATTCACATAGTCGAATTGCCCAGTTTCGCAAGCGCGGACGATCACTTGCGGGTCTGCGGCGTGGGTCGAAAACCCCACATGACGGATTTTTCCCTGCTGTTGTAAGTCGCGAACCACTTCCATGCAGCCGCCGGGACGCACTGCCCAGTGCAGAATTTCATCGGTGTTAATCCCATGCATTCCGAATAGATCAATGTGATCTAGCTTCAGATTTGCCAAGGATTGCTCGATAGTTTTGCGGAACTCTTTGACGTTCTCTTTCGGAGAAGTTTTGGTTTGAATAATCAGTTTTTCGCGAGGAAACTGAGGTAACACTTGCCCAAGCTGTAGTTCTGAACTGCCGTAGCCCCGCGCCGTTTCGATGTGGTTGATGCCGACGTTGAGCGATCGCGCGATCGTTGCCTCTAAATTAGCCTGATTGTCCGCTGGAATATTTTTCAGTGCTACATCTTGCCATTTGTATTGATATCGCATTCCCCCACAAGAGAACACAGGCATTTGCAGTTCAGTTCGTCCAAAACGTCGGTAAAGCATAGAGGTGCGGGGTCAGGGGCAGGGAACAGGGAACAGGGAACAGGTATGAATCTAAACCCCGAAACCTGAAACCTGCTTCCTAATTTAGCGTTTAATTTCACGTACAGTCGGCTGACCATCAATCACTTCGCCCACCAGCACGAGGTCTACCATGTTGACGAACAAGCCATTTTCTAGCACACCAGGAATATTATTGAGCGTTTTTTCGAGCGCGACGGCATCGTCAATACCATTGGCAAATCTCACATCCAAAATCAAATTGCCCTGATCAGTGACCACAGGTCCCGATTTTTTTACGCCCATTCGGAGCGTCACTTTGCCGTTTAGGCGCTCGATCGCCTTCGTTACGGGGTTCAAAGCCTTAGGAATCACTTCCACAGGCAGCAAAAAGTTCAAATTCAGCTTATCCACCAGTTTGCCGCTGTCTACAATTACGATAAATTGCTTAGAAAAGGCTTCTACCAGCTTTTCTTGAGTATGGGCAGCACCGCCTCCTTTAATCAAGTTGAGATCGGGATCGACTTCATCAGCACCATCGATCGCAATATCAATCCCGTCAATCATATCGAGCGTCGTGAGTGGAATGCCGCATTCTCGCGCTAGCACTTCCCCTTGAAATGAAGTGGTCACGCCTTGAATATCCGTCAGGTCGCCCGATTTGAGGCGATCGCCCAATGCCTGAATCATAAATGCGGCGGTTGACCCGGTTCCTAGTCCTACAATGGAACCAGATTTCACCATGGCAGCAGCGGCGGCTCCAACTTGCTTTTTCATCAACGTTGTCGGGTCAAGTTCTGCACTCATCGGGTTTCCTTGGGTGATTCGTCTCAGCTTCTCTTCGTCAGTCTACTATTTTGGTGTCACCTTCTATGACGCAACCAAACGATTCTCAGAACGACTATCAAGCCGCCCTTCGCCTGACGCAAGCCGAACGCCGCCAGCAGATTGAGGATGCAGCCACATCCACCGATATGAGAGCGATACTGCTGTGTCAAGAAGGGCAACAATTGGCGGATGAGCGGCAGTTTGAAGCGGCGATCGCCAGTTACGAACAAGCCATCCAAGCGAATCCCGACTATTTGCCAGCGCTTAAAGGTAAGGCAAGCCTGTTGAATGCCCTAGAACGTTATCATGAAGCATTTAAAGCTTATGCCGCTGCAATTGAGCAAGATCCAAATGATTATTCGCTGTGGCGCGATCGCGGTGCAGTTTTATTCCAGTTAAAGCAACGAGCGGAAGGATTGGCAAGCCTGGAAAAAGCACTGGAACTGAACCCAAATGCAGTGGAAGTGTGGAGCCTCAAAGCACTAGAGCTAGCGCGATCGCAGCAGCGCGCTGAAGCCCTAGAAAGCTGCGATCGCGCGATCGCCGTTGATCCTAAAGAGCATTCTGCTTGGCGACTGCGGGGTTTGCTGTTCAAAGAAAACCAGCCAGACGAAGCTTTGAAGAACTATGATCAAGCGCTGGAGCTGAACCCCGATGATGCAGAACTGTGGGTCTATAAAGCCAAGGCACTCAGCGGATTAGGTCGCGAAGAAGCAGCAGTAATCAGCTACGATCGCGCCCTAGACCTCAAGCCACGCGAGTTTTACCTGTGGTATCAACGAGGGCTATCGTTACGGCGATTGGGGCAATTTGACAGCGCGATCGCCAGCTTTGACCAGACTCTTTCACTAAATCCATACTGCTACCCTGCCAGCCGCAGCCGTTTATATGCTTTGCTGACGACCGGCAAACTGGTCAGCCATGCAATGGGTAACTGTAGTGTTGCAGAGCAAAAACGCCTGTGGCATGATTTGAACCAAGCCCTAGCGATGTTTTCCAAACGCAAACTACCCGCGCTGGTGGTGGTTGGCTTGGTTGCCCTGTTTAGCACCCACAGCCAAGCGATCGCCCTATTGGTCGCCAGTCTGTTTGCAGGCATTGCCGTGTGGGGCGATTTGATTCAAGAAGCCGAAAAGTAGACAGCACTATGGTTCATCTTGCCAAGATTCTCATCTATCCGATTAAATCGCTTGATGGCGTTGCGGTGACTGAGGCGACAGTGCTACCGAGTGGGGCGCTGAAGGGCGATCGCGAATTTGCCATGATCGACTATCAAGGTCAGTTTGTGAACGGCAAACGTATTCCTGCGATTTACAAACTTCGCGCCAAATTTGATCTGGAGCATCGCACCGTTGACCTACAGGTGCAGGACACTATAGAGTTGATGAGGTTTGATTTGGCGGGCGATCGCACTCCCTTAGAAAGCTGGTTAAGCACCTACTTCGGTTTTCCCGTTAAGCTGATCCAAAACTTAGAAATGGGCTTTCCCGACGACACAGAATCTCCTGCCCCAACTGTGATCAGCACGGAAACCATCGAAGTGGTGGCATCATGGTTTTCGTTGAGCGTGGCAGAGATGCGATCGCGCCTCCGCACTACCCTAGAAATTACCGCCGCCGAACCCTTTTGGGAAGAGCGTCTCTTCAGCGCCGCAGGCAACCTCGTTCCCTTCCACGTCGGCGCTATTCAATTCTTCGGCGTGAATCCCTGCCAGCGCTGCATCGTCCCCACCCGCGACCCCAACACAGGGCAACCCTACCCCGACTTTCAAAAAACCTTTGTAGAACACCGCAAAGCCACCTTCCCAGCTTGGGCAGAAGCCTCCCGGTTTAACCACTATTACCGCTTGGCAGTCAACACCCGCGCCCACCCATCCGAAGCCGGAAAAACAATCCACGTCGGCGATGTAGTCACGCTGTAAGCAAAAAGTATAATTGAAAATTTTTTGATAGAGCGCGATCGCCCCGTTACTTCAAATGTTGAACTTAATTGCTCTCGCGATCGCCTTGTTCAGTTTGTAAAAGCTGGTCAATTTTGTTTTCAATAGTGTTGAGTTTTCGCAAGATAGTCGGACGTTCTTCATCCAAACGGCTCAATAAATTAATAACTCCCTCCTGAAGATCGGTTAATTTCAGGATTGCGCTTCTCATCTCTGTCCGCTCACTAGCGGCTGCTTCGATCGCTCTGGCATTGGAAGCAATCAGTTGTCTGAGTTCGTCATCCGTCATGGTAATTCTCCATGTTTGGTTAGTCTATTTTTATCATAAGCAGGAATTGCAGCCTGAATTTCGGGATGACAGTTTAAGAACGCAATCGCACTATTCAACTCACGAGCGATCGCCCTAAGCTTTGAAAGAAAAGAGCGATCGCCCAACGCGATGTAAGTCTTAAATGAAGACTCAGGAGAAAGCTAGCCTGGTGAGCGGTAAATTACATAAGAATAATAGGGTTTAGATCAAAGGCGCGATCGCTCGTTTAGCTGTGAGTTATTTCAACATCACCTGTCAGAGGCAAAAGCCGTGTCCGCAAAGCCTTTAGGTCTTGATTTTTCTCAAGAAAAGACACCCGCCCAAATCCTGCCAAATCTGCCTGTATTAAGCAGCCATCAATCAAGCTGGCAGAGTATTCATCTCGCCCACCATCATCAGCCGCCCTGGGAACTACCGGAAATATCTAATAACCAACACATCATCTATTTGCCAAATACCCATCAAACCGTAACCGTAAAATGTTTGGCAGAAGGTCGTTTACAAGAAACACAATTTCACACCAGCGAATATAAACATGGCTGTTTTGGCATACTCCCTGCGGGTATGCCCTATGAGCTGTGTTGGAATGTGAATGTTGAGTTCGTTCACTTTTATATCGAACCCACATTTCTAGTCAATATTGCTCACGAATCAGTGAATCCAGATCAGGTCGAGCTTTCACTCAAAATCAAAGAGTTTGATTGGGTAATCCACCACATTGGCATGGCGCTCAAGTCTCACCTGGAAGCCGATCGCATTGGCAGTTGCTTTTATGCTGACTCAATGACAACCGCGCTTTCGGCTCATTTAATCAAGCACTACTCCACTCGCAAACCCATCTTTCGCCAGTACGACGATGGGCTTTCTAAGCTGAAGTTGACCCAAGCGATCGCCTACATCAACGAGCATTTGGGCGAAAACTTATCACTGACCGCGATCGCCGATGAACTCGGCATGAGCCAATACTATTTTTGTCGGTTGTTTAAGCGATCGATTGGCACAACGCCGCATCAATACTTAATTCAGCAGCGCATCGATCGCGCAAAACAGCTATTGAGAAAACCGGAACTCACTGTAACCGCGATCGCATTAGACTGTGGTTTCAACAATCAAAGCCACTTTGCCAAATACTTTCGCCGACACACGGGCGCAACTCCCAAGCAATTTCGCAACTCGTAGCCCAATTTAACCCAATGCGTTTAATGAGGGAGACAAATGATCCCAAGCCCAACCATTTGACGAATATGCTCGTCAAATGCAACCACTTCAAAAATGTTGAGACGGGAAGCCATCACCAAAATAGAGCAATCAGTATAGCTCCAAGCTTTGTCATCATATTGGCAAAAAGCTTGCCAGGTCGCTAAATCGTCTGATTCAGACAATGCAACATAACGGTGTTCTTTTCGGAGCAGATGACCAATTTGAATGGAGTGATAGATGGAAACTTTAGAGCGTATCCAAGTCACTGTTTCAATGAAAACTGTGGATAGGATATCCCACCCGGTATCTGGATGTTGCAAGAAATAAGATTTCATCGCCGGATGGTGCTGCTCTGATTGAACAAAAAAGGCAATCAAAGCTGAGGTATCCACAATAACTTCAGATGACACGGGGGTTAGTACAAGAATGTATCAATCTGTTCAGCATAGTTTGTAATTAAATTACCTTGGTCATCTTGCCCAACAACGGCTTCAGCATCCGGTGTGGCGACTTGCAACGTACCGCAGAGTTGCCAAGTCTGAGTTTGGACTGACGATCGATGATTCTTTAAAACATACGCTTCTACCGCCTGCACAATCACATCCTGAACTGGTTGCCCAATCTGCTCAATCTCAGATAGAAGCTGGTCAGGAATTTCTACGGTAAAAGTTGCCATTTGTTCAATCCGTTTGCAACAGTTTCTACGGTCAAAGTAGCATAGCCACTGGAAAGGCGACTAACAAAACTCGTAGCAAGATTTTGCTCAAGATCGCAAGAAAATGTCTGAAAAGCTCAGTAGTTTTGACTAATATTCGATTATGCCACCGTAAAAAACAATCTCACTACTGACTGAAAACACTATTGCCATAGTTGCCCCCTAAGTAGACCCAGAACAGCCCCCCTTCACTCAGCGCTAATCCCGAAAGCCCCCAAGCCAATCTTTAGCGCTTGAAGAATTCTGTGTGTCAGAAGCACCGGGATATTTGCCTCTACGCGCATTCACCTAATTAAACCAAGGAGATTTGTTGTGGTTAATTTCAAGACATTATCGATGGCGATCGCTGCTACGACGCTCAGTTTTTTCGCGATCGGCATCAACTCGGCTCAAGCTGCCTTGCTTCAATTTAGTTTTACAACTGACCAAGATGGTATCGGTTCTTTTTTGCTAGATACTGAAACACCAGTGTCTTCAAAGACTATTCCATTGTTTGATGAAACGGGGGAGAACTTGATTGGAGAAGGAAGGAATTATCCAGATGCCGTCTCAAACTTTTTTTTCTCATCGCCAGGGGCAGGCACCCTTAACTATGCCAACGTGGGTTTTACCCTGTTTCCGCCCAACTTAGTAAATGACTATTTCTTTGGCACGATTGGACCGAGCCAATGTGACGACCCAGAAGCAGACTGTCCAGTTAATGTTGCTCTAGAGTACACAGGCGACTCGGCGGAGCTTCCGACCCTCTCTACTAATCCCAAAAGCTACGATTTATTTGCCATCTTTGGTTATCAAGCGGGTGTAGCAGATTTTACGTTTAATGAGAGTATTACCAGCCCGTCTGCAACGGCAGTTCCTGCGCCTGCGGTGTTCCCAGGAGTGTTGGCAGCCGGGGCGCTTGGGGCAGTTTACCGTAAGCGTCAAGCCAAAAAAGTGTCTGCTTAATTTCAGTTTTTTGCATCGTTGAATTTGAGTAACCGGGTGGGCAATGTTCACCCGGTTTTTTAGTGAGGTACGATAAAGACAAATTCGAGGGAGCTACGGGTATGACTCCAACATCCAACGGACAGGCGGCGATTATTCGTACAGAACGTGGACTGGCGATCGCAGGCACCCGCATTACCATTTATGACGTGATGGACTACGTAACGGCTCAATATCCGCCTAAGTTTATTCAAGGATTGTTTGAGCTTACAGAAGACCAAATGAATACAGCTTTAGCGTACATTGAGGCAAATCGCGCTACCGTCGAAGCCGAGTATCAGCAAGTTCTTAAAGAAGCGGAAGAACTCCGACAGTACTATGAAGAAAAAAATCGTGACCTCATTGCCAGACTTGCCGATCAACCCCCCAAACCTGGTCAAGAGGCTATTCGAGCAAAACTGCAAGTCGCAAAAGCCAAGTTTGAGTCGCGACAGTGAATTTTCTGGTTGACCATAATCTAAGAGGACACGCCCTACTTCTCTCAGGCGCTATCTTGAATGGCGGGTGGCTAGATTGGGTTTTCATTCGATTTATCACATTTGACGAGATGATGTTGCCAGTCAATAGCGATGATCGGGTAGTCTGGCAGTTGGCTCAATCAAACCAGATGATTCTATTGACAGCCAATCGGAGTATGAAGGGTAAGAACTCTCTTGAACAAGTAATGCGCGATGAGATTACTTCGGCATCATTGCCCGTAATTACCATTGGTGATGCTGACCGCTTGTTAAATGACCCCGAATATCGAGAGCGTTGTGCAACTCGGCTGGTTGAAATCGTGCTAGATATTGATAGCTATAAGGGCGTGAGTCGGCTTTTCATCCCGTGAGGTAGACATAGTTTCATTTATTAGATGATTGAATTTTAGTGTGCTGGTTGACATAAGGGGCATACATTCTTGATAATTGAAAATTGTGCAAACTCTAACGCTTTAGAAAATCTTGGCTAACGTCATTGTGGTTGGTGCCCAATGGGGCGATGAAGGAAAAGGGAAAATAACAGACCTCCTGAGCAAATCAGCGGACATGGTGGTTCGCTATCAAGGCGGGGTTAATGCTGGGCATACGGTTGTAGTGAAGGATCAGATCTTTAAGCTGCACCTCATTCCGTCAGGTATTCTTTACCCTGATACCGAATGCATTATCGGATGCGGCACTGTTATTGATCCAAAGGTATTGTTGGGCGAACTGGATCAGCTTCGTGAGTTGGGTATTTCAACGGCGAACCTGCTGATTTCGGAAACTGCTCATATCACAATGCCTTATCACCGCCTAATTGATCAGGCATCGGAAGAGCGTCGGGGGGAGCACAAAATTGGCACTACTGGGCGCGGAATTGGTCCAACCTATGCAGATAAATCAGAACGAACCGGCATTCGTGTGGTTGATTTGATGGATGCAGAATCGTTGCGAAAGCGGCTTCGTTGGACGATTGAATACAAAAACGTCATTTTAGAAAAGCTCTATAATCTTCCTCCGCTCGATCCGCAGGCTGTAATTGACGAATATTTAGTCTATGCGGAACGGTTACGCCCTCATGTGATTGATTCTTCGCTGCGAATCTACAATGCCATTCAACGCAAACGAAATATTTTGTTTGAAGGGGCACAGGGAACCCTGCTAGATCTTGATCATGGAACCTACCCCTATGTCACGTCTTCTAATCCAGTGGCAGGAGGAGCCTGTGTGGGCACTGGCGTTGGTCCAACCATGATTGATCGCGTGATTGGTGTGGCAAAAGCTTATACCACCCGTGTTGGAGAGGGTCCTTTTCCCACTGAACTACACGGAGAGATGGGTGACTTGCTGTGCGATCGCGGCGCTGAGTTTGGCACTACAACAGGACGGCGGCGACGGTGTGGCTGGTTCGATGCCGTGATTGGTCGATATGCAGTGCGGATTAATGGGCTAGATTGCCTAGCAATCACTAAACTAGATGTATTAGACGAACTGGATGAGATCAAAGTCTGTGTTGCTTATGAAGTAAAAAATGAGCGCCGCCAAGATTTTCCCAGTAATTCGCGTACCTTTGCCCGCTGCGAACCTATTTATAAAACGGTTCCCGGCTGGAAGCAATCGACCGCTGACTGCCGGGCTTTAGATGACTTGCCGCAGCAGGCACTCGATTACCTCAAACTATTGGCAGAGTTAATGGAAGTTCCGATCGCGATCGTTTCCTTAGGAGCAAGCCGCGATCAAACCATCATCGTTGAAGATCCAATCCACGGACCTAAACGCGCTCTGCTATATTCCAACGGCACGACTTCTGCCGAAACTACCAGTCAAACCATTGAAGTCTAGCGGCTTCAATCTAATGGCTAAAATTTGCTCTAACTCCTTACCCTTAATTTTTTGTTATGAAACTTACGATTGAATGCCAACCTCGTCCTGATGGCAGCAAAACTAAGGCTCTCCGCCGATCTGGCGTATTGCCTGCTGTTTTATATGGGCACAACGGAACAGAGTCTATTTCTTTAATTCTTAGTGCAAAAGAGGCTGAACGATTAATGCGACAAGCCTCAGTGAACAACACCCTAATTGATATTACGATTCCTGAAGTGCCTTGGGCTGGTAAGGCATTGTTGCGAGAAGTTCAGACTCATCCGTGGCGCGGCACACCTTATCACGTTAGCTTTTATGCCGTTGCCGATCACGGTGATTTAGAAGTGAATGTTCCCCTCCATTTTGTTGGGATTGCAACCGGAGTCAAGCTAGGTGGGGGTTCTTTGGAAACCGCGATGGGATCTTTAGCGGTGCGATGTGCCGCATCGATTATTCCTGAAAGTATTGAAGTGGATGTCTCTGATCTAGAAGTAGGCAGTGCTATTCATGTCAATGAATTGCTGATGCCAGCCGGAGTGGTTGCGGTATCTGACTCAGAGCGGGTAGTGGCGAGCGTTGTAGCGGGTCGAGAGGAGTAGTTCCGCTACACCCTATCCACATCAAGCATCTATACAAAAGCCAGGAACTAGTTTTCTGGCTTTTTGATTGGCTGAATCAGTAGGGCTGATTTGATCGATCGCTGAATCGGCTTGCCATCCTTCACTTTGCCATTGATCGTCTTACCTTGGTAATAGAGCGATGAAGAACTGCCGCCATCCAAATTCATCGCCTGTTCAACGCCCAAAGTTTTCATAAAATCGGTTAGTTCTTGTACCGTCATCCCGCTGTTAGCGCGATCGGGCTTTTGTGCCACCATCACCCAAATAATTGTGTTGTTGCGCGTGATCCCGATCGCGCTTCGAGCGTTAAGCTGATTGATTCCTAACGGATCGCGAACCACCTTTTGGTTGCGAATCTCCAAAAAGCCTTCCTCAGCTAGGGTTGCATTAGGCAGCAGTTGAGGACCGGCACCGAGGGAGTCTTGAAGCTGACAGTCGGCGCGAGGCACCGTTTGACGACGGGTAATGGCATACTGAATGACTTTTCCACACTGATAGCGGCGAAATTCAGACCGATTGAGAATTTTATCGAGGTAAGGCAATAAATCGAAATTGGTCATCAAGCGCGGATTGTCTTCAGGTTTAGCGATCGCGTTCTCTTGCAGAGTTACCGCAGAAATTGTTTTTTGATTTTCGGGATCAAAGTAACCCCCGTTAATTGCGGCGATCGCCCCGTATCGCTGGGCAAGGTCTCCAAGGGGTTCAACGGTGCCCGATACCGCAGGGGTTACTAAGACCTGACTCTGGGGCGGTATCGACATGGTGTGAACCACACTCCGCGCTAGTGTGTAAACTTTGTATTCAATGGTTTGGGCGGCAGGTGGGGAAGCGGCGATTCGTGAAACGATCCCTCCGGGAATCGCGGTTGGAGCTTTAGACTGAGCGCTTGAGGATGGCGTGGGCGATCGGCAAGCAACAAGACTCACGCCAATCCCAATCAAAATGAGGCTCCTGATCTGAGCTTTACGCATAGTTTCCTCAATACACCATAAGGATTCATGCTAACGATTATGACGACGTTAAGAGTTCACAATTTCAAGCCATGCAAAAAGCCCTAGGGAGAGCCAGGGCTGATGTAAGAAATCTCTTTTATTTAGCGATTAAACACTTTGATTGCATCCCGTAGCCACAACCAAATCGGACTAAAGGTTGGATAAATTGCTCAGAAAGCCGATGACTCCATGACCTGTAAAAACTTCTAAAGCTAGCAAAGAAACAAAGCCAATCATTGCCATGCGTCCGTTGAAGAGTTCAGCATGTTTTGTGAAGCCAAACTGAGGCTGGTCAGTCACATACATTTTTGGCTCAACTGCATAGATATTTTGTCTTCCGCCTTCTTCAACCACAACGCCGCTTTTCATGAAAGTCTCCTGATTCGCTCTTGTAACTTTATATCAATAAACATATCAGCATTGTTACAAAATTGCAACATTATTCTAATAATTTAATCTAGCGCCGCTGACTTCCCCAATAACAAGCAATTACGACTGTTCTAAATTTTCCCGTCGCCAGTATGCTTGTACCAGATGAATTTCGTCGTACCCATATACTTCTCCCAAATAATCGCGAATCTGACGGCGTGAGTCTCCGCCCACAGTGGCGATCGCGGATAAAATCTTCTCCTGGCGATCGAGCGGCACTAGGCTATTGAGCGGAATATCATGTTCCATCTCAATCAGTTCGGCTAAATGCGTCATCACCGTACTCATCCGCAGGTTGCGTTGCTCGGCAATTTCAAAGGGTTTCAGCCCCTGCTGAAAAAGCTGTAAAGTGAGCCGATGGGTATCAGAGGGCGAGCGATGTGCCGGGGTAGGCAGAGGTAAACCAATGGGCGAAACAGTCGATGCAGAAGGCGTTAGGGAAAGACCTTTTTCTACCCGAAAAGCACGAATTTCGGATAAGAAAACATCGCCATATTGAGAGAGTTTGCGGCTGCCTACGCCGGAAATTTGGGAAAACTGAGCATTGTTTAAGGGCTGCTGCTGTGCCATTAAGCGCAGGCTGGCATTGGCAAATACAACGTAGGGTGGCACGGATTGCTGATCGGCGAGACGTTTACGTAGATTTTGCAAGCGCTGGAAAAGAGCTTCGATGTTCTCATCGGTTTCACTGCTGGTTTGGGCAGTGGCAAGGCGACCCGGTGCAACGGCAACACTCACCGATCGCTGTTTTCGCAACACTTCCCAACTCAATTCGTTCAGCTTCAATACTGAATAACCATCGCTGCTTTCATCGATTAAGCCTTGATGAACTAGCGATCGCCCTAACATCCGCCATTCCTCAGCGCTACGATCTTTGCCGATCGCATAGGTAGACAGCTTTTCATGCCCGTTTTGCAGCACCCGTTGGCTTTTAGAACCGCGCAGCACATCCACCACATAGCCCATGCCAAACCGTTCACGCACCCGCGCCACGCAAGAGAGGAACTTTTGGGCTTCAATCGTCCAGTCCTCTACCGGCTTAGGATTGCAGCAGTTGTCGCAATTGCCGCAGTTGCCCGGAAACGCTTCGCCAAAGTAGCCCAACTGAATAATCCGGCGGCATTCGGTCGCTTCAGCATAGTTGACCACCCGCCGCAATTGTTGGCTGGCAATGCGCTGCTCGTCTTCCAGCGGCTGACCCGTGGATGGATCAACCTTTTGGCTAATCAAAAACTCCACGGTTTTAATGTCGCCTGCCCCATAGAACAGAATACAGTCAGCGGGTTCGTCATCTCGCCCCGCCCGTCCCGATTCTTGGTAGTAGCCTTCAATGTTGCGCGGCAGATCGTAATGCACCACAAAGCGTACATCTGGCTTGTTGATGCCCATGCCAAAAGCAACAGTAGCGACCATCACCTGCACGTCGTCTCGAATGAAGCGGGTTTGGTTGTCGGTGCGGGTTGCGGTCGCCAATCCCGCGTGATAAGGGAGGGCTTGAATTCCATCATTTTGCAGTTTCAGCGCCAGTTCATCGACTCGTTTACGGCTAAGGCAATAAACAATGCCAGAGCCTGGGGTTTTGCGAACGATTTGAAGCAGTTCATCGTAGGTTTGACGCTGCTTGGGGCGCACTTCATAGTAAAGATTGGGACGGTTGAAGGTCGCCAGATGAACGACAGGATCTTGCAGATTGAGTTGCTCTACGATGTCGTGCCGCACTCGCTCGGTTGCCGTTGCCGTCAGCGCCATCACCGGAACCTTAGGATAGCTGTGGCGCAACTGCTGCAACTGGCGATAATCTGGACGAAAATCGTGCCCCCATTCTGAAACGCAGTGGGCTTCATCGATCGCAATGCTCGACACATACACCTGCGACAGCCACTCACTCAGCCGCCCATCGCCCAACAGCCGCTCTGGGGCAATATACAGCAGTTTTATTGTGCCTTCCACCACGGCGCGTTCCCGTTCTCGCAGTTCTGCACCGCTGAGGCTGCTGTTGAGAAAGGTGGCAGCAATGCCGTTATCTTGCAATGCCTGCACCTGATCTTGCATTAGGGCAATCAGCGGCGACACGATAATGCTCAATCCGGGTTTCAGCAAAGCCGGAAGTTGATAGCACAAAGACTTGCCGCCGCCCGTGGGCATAATCACCAGCACATCTTGGTTTTGCAGCGACTTTTCAATAATCTGGCGCTGCCCTGGTCGAAAACTGTCGTAGCCAAAGTAGTGTTTAAGGGCGTGTTCTAGGGAGGAAAATTGGGTCGCGATCGCAGACTGAGTGGACATTGGCGAATTACGAGTGGCGAATTACGAGTGGCGAGTGACAAATCCCTTCCCCCTTTGGTTTGGAACTTTGGAGGGGCAGGAGCGGTCTATGAGAAGTACACGCGATCGCGTCCATTTAGGATACCCTAGCTAAGGCAGAATCAACCGATTGGAGGACAATTGAGTACTATATCCATGCGGTATGATGATGACTTCCTGAACCTTCATATGTATTTATATCTAGCTTGTGCAGGGTCTCAAAGCTAGCTAATTTCGTGAAAGTGTTTTAATTGCCAGATTGAAAGGGATTGCTGCTATTGCTACCATCACACTTGCCACGTCATTTTCCTTCCAAAAGACTGCTGTGCCTTAGTAACGGACATGGGGAAGACATCATCGCAGTGCGGGTGTTGCAAGCGCTACGAAAGCAAGCAACTTCCCCTCAAATTGCAGCGTTACCGTTGGTGGGTGAAGGGAAAGCGTACCAGCAGGCGGAGATTCCCCTGATTGGGGCTGTGAAGGCGATGCCATCAGGCGGATTTATTTATATGGATGGTCGCCAATTAGCCCGCGATCTTCAGGGCGGATTGGTGCAGCTTACTTGGTCGCAGTTGCAGGGAGTTCGACAGTGGGCACGACAGGGCGGCACAATTTTAGCGGTAGGCGACATCGTTCCGCTCGTGTTGGCATGGCTCAGCGGCGCACCCTACACCTTTATTGGCACGGCTAAGTCGGAATATTATCTGCGAGATGATGACGGCAAATTGCTTACGACTGAACTATGGGATGGCTGGTCGGGGTCGGTGTATTATCCCTGGGAGCGGTGGTTGATGAGCCGCGATCGCTGTCAGGGGGTGTTTCCACGAGATACGCTCACCACCCAAATTTTGCAAAAGTTAGCGGTGCCCGCGCTCGATTTAGGCAACCCAATGATGGATGGGCTAGAGCCAACTCAAACGCGATCGCTCGCTTATAACGCATCGGTTACGGCGAGTTTGCGCCGCTCTAGTTGGGATGCGGGTGCTTCGACTACCTCTCAGCAATCGTTAAACGTGCTGCTGTTACCGGGTTCACGGGTGCCCGAAGCCTACGATAACTGGCAACACATTTTGCAGGCAGTGGCAGGGGTGATCGAGGCTTTCACGCCTCAGCCACTACTGTTTTTGGCAGCGATCGCGCCGACTATCCACTTAGAGCCGCTGCATGACGATTTGGAAACTCAAGGATGGTCGCTCGTTTCCGCTGTCGGCATTTCTGCCAACCGTCACTTTCCCGATCCCGTCGCCCAGTGGTATCAAAAAGGGAACGCAACTCTCGTCGTGTCTCAACAGGCATTTGCAGATTGTTTACACCGAGCCGACTGGGCGATCGCCATGGCAGGCACAGCCACCGAGCAGTTTGTGGGTTTAGGCAAACTCGCCATCACTTTGCCAGGGAAAGGACCTCAATTTACACCAAAATTTGCGGAAGCCCAAACTCGCTTACTGGGGCGATCGATCATTTTGGTGGAACATCCTGACCAAGTTGCCAGTGCGCTGCAATCCGTTTTGCAAAATCTAGAACAGCTAGAGCATATTGCCGAAAATGGTCGCCGTCGTATGGGCGCTCCGGGTGCCGCTCAGCGCATCGCAACTTATCTAATGCAGCAATGTGAACGGAGAGGGGGGGATTCGAACCCCCGTTGAGTTACCCCAAACTTGATTTCGAGTCAAGCGCGTTCAACCACTCTGCCACCTCTCCATCTCTGATCCTACCATTTTATATCCAGCGATCTTCAACAAGAGGATCGCTGTAGGATGTTGGGGGAACACCTGAATATACGCTGCACCCTATCTTTGTAGGCTTTAGGTGAACGAAATTTTCTACTCATCTACCCAACGGCTGAGATGACCCACTGCCGATAACTTCTGTCTCACAAGTGACCTTTCGGCGGTTAGCTCCATCGATTTACTAGCTTTTTTCTTACCGATTGCCTTCATACCTACTGAGTCATATTTGAATACTTAAGATCAAGGCAACTCAACGACGACAATGTAGGTTTCTTCTTCGATGTAATACATAGCATTAGAATCTTTTTTAAGAAAATCTAGCCCCTTATCAAAAAGAATACGGTAAGTTGAACTACTTCGCAGCCAAATGGTTAGTTCTCGTCGATGAGGGAAAGGCGGTTGATGACGTTTTGGGTAAGGACGCATTTCGACTGTGAGTTGTCCAGGTAGGCTAGATAGCGATCGCTCAATATCCCTGCGGCGCTGTGTACCTCCATTACCATACTCCTCTCTCGATTGCTGAATCTGGATGGTCAGATGAGAATCATCGCTTAACCAACTGCCTTGAAGGAGAGATGCCAGAATGTCTGCTCCAATGTGTTTTTGTGGGTTGAGATAGCGATCGCAATAAATCAATTTCTTGACCTGATTTCCCTGCAACACCTGCGCTAGCCCAAGTTCTTTGCGGAGTTGCTCAAGTGTTAGGTGTTCCCAGTTAGGAGTCGGGAAAATCACGACTGTATCAGAATCCTCTAAGGTTGCTGCTTTAACAACGGTTGCTTCAGATTTAAACCGTTGTAAAGCTTGAAAAACATGGTTGACCCCGCGATCGCTACGGGTTTGAAACCATTCTATTGGTTCGCCGTTGCTGCTCGTCTGAAGCTGGAGAGCAATCCGGTGAGGGAGCTGACTGCTTAAGCAAAGGGTGGGGCTTTGTATTGCCCTAGTTTGGTACAGCTTAAGTAATCCCTGATCAATCCACTGGGATAGGCGTTTACGTAAGACCCGCACTTGGTCGTCACTCGCTTGCTCCGGTAGATGAGTCACAATCAGTTCTAAGGGGGCACTGCTTCCCGATGCCTCAACAATCTGGGTCAATCGCTGGAGTGTGAACGGTTCGGTGATACTCGGCAAATAGCCAATACGGTTTGCACCTGCCATTGTGTAATAGCGGTCTAGTGACGCTTCCATACGAAGTAAACTAATCCGGTTCGCATCTGGGGCAAAAGATTGGAGCCATTCATCGGGTCGCAAACGCTCGACAATCGGACTGAGGAAATTAGAAACAAGATGGCGATCAAGTTCGTGATGAAAAATTTGGTTCGTATAGGTTCTTAAGCAGTCATAACAACTGCTGCTACAGCTACAAGATTCAACCAACTGATAGGCTCGTTGCAGGATTTCTGAGAAACGATCGGCAATGCGTTTGCTATAGCCTGCTCCACCGGGAACATTGTCGTAAATAATGATTTCTGCGGTTTCTACGTTGCTTCCTTCTAAAGGACGAAATAGACCATCAAGTTCAGAGCGAGGAACATCAATAATCTGGGCAGCAGCAGCGAGTAGGGCATAGGTGAGCGATCGCCAAAATGCAGCCCCATTGGACGAAGTATTTGTATGGTCAATATTCGAGTCCGTGTCTGAATGAATTTCTCGCCCTCCATCGAGATGAATCACCGAACCCAATAAATTGGGTGGATTTGCGGCAGAGGTGAAGCGAATTTTCAGGAGATCGCTGCGAAATTTGTGTCCCAAATGAGTGTGTTCATACCACCCTTCGCACGAACTACCTGTGATGGGATGAGTATGGCTGACTTGCCGAGAGTTACTGGGAGCAGATTTCTTTTTTCCCTTCCCCTTTTTTTGCTGATCGCGGACTTCTTCACTCAGGTCACGCCCACACTTTTTACAGATGGCGAACCCTCGATTTTTAAAGCCTCTCCCTTCTTTCAAGGGTCCCTGATTTGATAAGAAGAACCGTCCGCCTTGGCTCCCAATCAACTCGAAGAACTCGGTCGATTGAGGCTCTGCGCTATCGCCCTCTTGTGCCAGAAATACCTGAGAGGTCGGCTGGCGCATTGGCTTACTGTAAGGAGTCACTTTGGGCTGTTCGCTCCAGTCCGTAATGAAGGCTTTGGGAATTTTGTACGATCGTGGCTTTTGTTCATTGGTGGGTGGTTTTACCTGACAGACGGGACATTTCAGATCACCATCAGCCTCACCTAAGAGGGTTAGCAATTCTTCACCTGTACTGGCTTCCTTGAAAAAGTTGCAGGATTGACAAACCCAGTAAAAGCGATTCGGCAAATCTTCTGGACGCAACACGCCAACACTGGTGTGAACCCGATCGTCTACAACCACCTCCTGCCCCGGTGCATACTCTCCCAGAGCAAGACGGCGATCGCGCTGGAGGCGATGCTTTCCCTGTCCTTGAGAAAACTGTTTACTGTCTCTGGTGAGCAATTGCACTACATCGATTGGGAACCCGTAAATCGGGAGAATACTGGCTTTTGCTAGTTCTTCATGGAGTTGACGTTTTTGAATTTTCTCTAGTTCTTCTTCAATTCGGTTTCGCTTGTACTCTAACTTATTGCGAGTATCTCGGTTCTGAGTCGATGCAATAGCTTCGTTTAAGCTATCATCTAGGATTGTCACTAAACCGTTCCAATCTTGCAACTGCTCAGCCCGGAATAATTGCAAGTCTTCTTTAAATTGCTGGAGGACAAATTCGACAGGTTGTCCGCTGTTCAGTCGATTTAACCATTGCTGTGTGCAGGTTCTTGCCTGTTGCCCATGCAGCCACTCGACGAACCTTAAGAGCATAGATTCAGCAGAAATTTCCGACACTTGAGCAAAGTTATCAGGTAACCCTAAAAACTGAGCCATCATCACCTTCTCTGCACCAACTCCATGCTCGGTGCGAAGAAATTCAGCTAGAAGTTCAGCGCGGATATGGCGTTTCTGAATCTCAAAGTTTGTGGGATCAAGTTTGGGAACCTGATTTTTACCATTAATTAGCTGGGTTGGTTGTTCAAAATAGTAGCGATCGTGGGGGCGGCGTTGCCCATACATCAGCGTAATTGCTACCCCATCCGTGCGTCGTCCTGCCCGTCCTGCTCGTTGCTGGTAGTTACTTACATGGGGCGGAAAGTTCCGTAGGGCGACCACCTGTAATTCACCAATATCGACCCCCATCTCTAGCGTTGTGGAGCAACTAAGTAAATTGATCTTTCCTTGACGAAACCGATTTTCTCGGCTGGCTAGTTCTTCTGTGCCCAATTGGGCAGTATGTTCTTGCGATCGCAACGGCAAAATTTTTCGTTCTTGAATCAGATGGCGATAGTGATGATCAGCAAAATAATCGGGATTAAACGATTGCAAAATTCCATCACACTGAGGCGCTAGGCAATGATCAACACTAAACGGTGATTGTCCCCTGACTGTTGAAAGTCCAGGCACATGAAAGATTTGTTGACAGGTATTGCACTGGTGCCAATCTTGGGATGTTTGTCTGAGATTAAGCAGCTCCCAGTGGAGTTGCCGACCATCGTTATACTTGACTAGAGTTCCTTGTCTGAGCAACTGATCAAATAGCCACACCAGACTCTCCTCAGATGGAAATTCCTTCAGGAAATTGCGGTAGTAGGTCACAATTTGGTTCTGTCGTTGGGTTGCCTCGCCCTTGCTATTTTTGCGCCAGAGGAAGGAAACTGCTTGTTTGTCTTTAGGATCTCGCCGCAACTTGAGATAGGTTTGGGAGCGACCCTTGGCATCCAATCGAGCCGGTTGCCCCCCTTCCATCCCTCCAGTTTCTGGGAAATAACGGGACGAATCCTGAAGATCAATCGCTCCCATCAGACGAATCATGTCTGTTAAGCCTGTTAGAAAAATCCGAGCCTCAGTATAATCCTCGGAGGAATTTAAGCCGAACTGTTCCGTTACCTGCTGCAAAAATGCTGGGGTAAAGTTTTCTATGTGGCAGGCAAGTAAACCCAGTGCCTCAATGGAAAATCGCCGCGCCGATGGTAAGCCAAACTCACGGATCAAAAGTTCTTTTGCACGACTTTGGGCCCGCTTTTTACAATCGATCGCATTCAAACTACTCTCTTCATTAGCGTCATTGGCAACATAGCTGCGGTGGTGCTTGTCTGATTCGCGATCGGGATGAGGAATGGAAATGTCTAAGAAGTTCTCAACCAATTTTTCTTCTACCTGGTTGACCGAAGTGAAGTCATTATCCTGAACATCGACAAAGGCTTGCCAGACGAGTTGACGATACAGGGTTTCGGTATGGGTGCGTTGAAAGTCGGAGGCAAAGAAAGCGGCATCTTGACGACCATCGGAGAAGGTGAGGAGTTTACGTTTGGTGTATTGCATTGACTCTGCTCCGGGTTCTGGCAAGAGTTCAAACAAGCTATCGAGCATCACTTCCAGCGGAGCATCGGTGTAGGATACAAACCGCCCAATTGGAGAAGAGTGGGATTTCCTTGCTCCACAACCGGGGCATTGGTTCAAATACCCACCTTGGAGATTCTGCGCTTTTGGCGGGCGATGCCAGTGCATTGTCCAATCTGATGAAGGCTCAATGGATAAGGTATTGGGTGGGTTTCCTGATTTTTTGCCAAGCCAACCGTTAATTCCACTCCCTTTGTGGATCGTGAAGCTGCCTAAATTGGCTGTAGTTGATTGCTCTGCATCATCCTCTTCTTCGCTGTCATCGCCTTCATCGTTAGTGACGCTATCAAGCGTTCCAGTCGTCAAGACATAAATTGAACTACTATTTTCGACTGCTTCCAACGAACGGGGTAAGAGTTGCAGTTCATTGCCATTTCCCAGATAGGTTAACCCGTATGCCTGTCCACATTTGCGGCAACTTGATAGTTCGATGACTGGCGCACCGCAACAGTCGCAATCGGTCTTGCTATTGAGATAGAGCTTGCCATAGCGGTGAGGACGATCTAAAAAATCGGGATCATGGAAAGCTTCAGGGCAGTTCGGATTGACGCAGGCATACAGCCCTTCCATACTGCGGAAGAGCAGATGCAGTCTGACTGGAAGTAGGGGTAACTCATCAGGATCTCGCCGTGCCAGGGTGCCTAACTGCACCAGATGGGAAAGTGCGGTTTCCAGTTTTGCGTCTTCTTCTGGCAGGATAGTTCCATCCAGTGCCCTTGGTATTTCCCATAGTTGCGGCGATCTCGCCAAATGATTCCAGGGTTGGGGGCTTTTGCTCAAGCATTCAATCAAACGATGAATGGTGGGATGTTGTTGCAAGACCAGCCACAGAAAATGATGCGTATCGACCGTTGCTTGACTCGCTGCATTGGCTAAAACCTGATGGGGCACAAGATAGCTTAGTTGCTCTTGCCATTGTTCAATTGGGTCCTTCAGGGATGGCAATTCCAGGTCGTAAAAATATTCATAGATATCTGATTCCGCCATCCCCTCTAATAGCTCATAAGGACTGCCCAATCGTTCATCTACACTGACACGATCGCCCCAAATTACTTGGCGAAAAGGTTCGCTAAATAGATCGCTGGCGAAGCCTGTCACCTGACTGACGACATTAGGATCATTGCGATCGCCCAGGGTAGCACTGGTGGCAATCCCTTGCATTCGCCCTTCCTCTTCAATGCCGATCGCAGATTTAAACCGCTTGATCAGCATGGATACTTCTGTTCCGGTTGAGCCACTGTAGGAGTGGGCTTCATCCACAACCAACAGCTTAAAGTGGTGGGCAGTGGCAAAAATAGATTCCCGTTCTCGCGGACGGATCAACATATGCTCCAGCATGGAGTAGTTCGTCACTAGAATGTGAGGCGGATTTTCCCAGATTTCTTGCCGTGAAGTTGCCTGCACCCGCAGCACCTGTTCCATTGCCGCATTGACTAGATATTCAGGACGGCTGAGATCAAGCGATCTCCGTTGCTCATCCGTAAACAGTTGCAAAAGTTCCTGGCGATCGCTGGCAGTTAGTTCTGCTTTAAGCGCTTCTTCAGCTTTTTTGGGTTCTGTCTCAGTCCGGCTGGTGTAGAACCCAAATCGAATCAGTGCCTGATCGTCTCCCTGCTGACAGAGCAATTGCCGTAACCGTTTTACCTGATCATTCACCAGAGCATTCATCGGATACAAAATCAGAGCTTGCACTCCAGCTTCTGGATGCTTTAACAGGTGATCCATCATCGGAATCAAAAAGCATTCAGTTTTCCCAGACCCGGTTCCTGTGGCGACAACAATATTTTCCTGTTGCCCTACTACCGCTTGAATCGCATCTTCTTGATGTTTGTAGAGTCGGCGAGTCGGGTTAAACATCCGAGCCATTCCTGGATGTAATACAGATTGATCGACCAATTGCTGAATATTACTGCCCGTTTGGTAAGGCTGTGCCCCTTCCAGATATGGATATTGGGCGATCGCGCCCGGTTCCTCTAGCAGGCGTTTGAACCCATACCGTAGATGTGGATCACGCAAGGGATAGGCGGTCAACAAATAGCGGATCAGGTTTTCACGAGGTTGGTTAGCTGCATCGATCGGATCAAGGTACTGAGACATGGTTGTAGACCAAGAGGAGAAAGAGGAAGAGTATTAGACTAAGGTGCAGCCTAAGCGAGTCAAGGCTTGGCAGGCAATTGGACGTTGAGATGGCTCGAATAATCGTGTTCGCGCTTGCTCAGGATCAGGTTTAGAAAGTCGCCAAAGCCATTGAGCGTAGGAACTGGGCAGGGAAATTCCTTGCAAGTTCAACCGACCCGGAGCCTCATCCCAGGGAACTAGAATTGGGAAACCTGTCTGTTGGTCTAACCAAAACAGGGTCAAACTTGCGGCATCAGGAGTTAATTCATAAAACTGATCTGCCTCAAACCAAAGATATTCGCCCATGGACAATTTGAGAAGAGAACCGTCGGTGAGATCAGCTTGGGCAATACACTGCCAGCGATCGCTCTGTACCTGCCACTGAGACTTTGGAAGATAGGATTGAACAAAGCCTGATGTCTTCAAGCACTGAAATGGGTCTTCATGCCACTCTGCACCAGAGAGCAAATAAAGTTTGGGTTTTTCGGGGACGGGCAGATGCCCTACGCTGTCCGTCACAGTCAGAAGTCGAATTCCATGACTCTTCAAGCGTTCTTTAATTTGATCAAAGCCATGAACTTTAGGATGAAGATGAGTTTTGGTAATAGGTTGCCCAGTCCCCATAGCTTGATGTGCCAATTTTAGGTAGGCGCGATCGCCCTTGAACAACACACCAGTTAGATTCGTTTTGTCTTCTGCCATCACCATAGGAGGAGCCATACAAAAGCGATTCCCTACGCCTGCTAATACTTCTCCTTCAGCTTGCAGTTCTTGTAAGCACGCTTGAATTTGATCAGAAGTAACGGCATGATTTGGGGGCAGACTATGCTCGACCAAGCTAGCAATTGATCGCAATGTCAGAGCTTGGGGATATTTCAAATAATGGGGTCGTCGGTGATTACTCAATAAACGAATAATGTTGGTTTGCATCAGGATTTCCCCTTAAGCTTGGACTTCTTTCTCTTACCAATCAATTCCCCATTGATCGAGACAAATTCAAGATTTGGATGCCTCGTCTTATTTTTTTGCATAGGAATCAGCGGTAATTCTGGCTGAGTTTTCGGCAATTGGATTACCAATAACTCAACTAGTTTTTTGTGAAATAAATTAAGATCTAACCAATCTAGAAAATGGTAAGGTTCGTTGTCTAAACTGGCTATCGCTTGTTTTAGAGTATCAATGCTAATTTGAGGATTAAGCTGTTGAACTACTAACTCAAAATCCTTTATCTGCTCATTTCCAAGCAGATTTATACAGTATTCAAACAGATCGTCACTGAAATTGTCAGGAAGTTCGAGATTTGTGGTTGACTGAATATTTGACCACCATCCTAAGCTTTGTGAAGAAGATAATGGGCTTTCAAGTTGAACATAAAAAACACCAAAAGTATCAAAATAAGAATCTATCAAAGGGAATGCAATGTTCTCCTGACCTATCTTATCTAGAAGCAATCGAAGCGGTGACTTTTCAGGTCGCAAAATATTCCAGAGAAATAAAGTATAGGACTGCCCTAGTCGTAATCCTGATAGGTTAATCGCTTGCTGTGCCCAAGTATGGCTCACCGATTTCTCAGCAAACTTTTCGAGCAAGCTGTAGCATTCTTCACTCTGACACTGATAACTCAAACTGTACCGATCTGATTCGGGTAATACATCGCGTAGTGTTGCTAAGTTGAATGACAAAGTGCCCGATGAATTGGCTTGTCTAACAAAACTGTGTTTTTCCTGTCCATTGGTCAGCAAGAATGTTATTTCTTCCAATGTCCATAAATCTTGTAAAGTCAACTCTTCTAGCCAAAATTCACTGGTTGAAGAGACCTGAATTGGAGTTTCAATCGGTTGATTTTCGCGATCGCAGACTTGAATGGGCGAAATCGGTGATGGCTGGCTGACTTCAAAACCAGAGCGTACCTCAAATTGTTCAGACCAGAGATCGCTCCCGCTCCATAACTTCACTGCATAATTTCCGCCTCGATTAATCCATTTTGACAAGACGATCTGTTGCCACTTTGGATTAGCAGGCAAGCTCACTTGCTCACTTAATGTAGTAAGAACTTCACGTTTACCAAGATCCTCAACCTGAATGCTGGTTGTCTTTGGCAAATGAATAGGAGGATGCCAGATCGATGGCACTTCCAGATAGACAGGATCTTTACGCTTCAGTTTGAGTCCTCTGAGTTGAGGATAGTCTGCCTGACAGTTATCCCAATGAATGACTTTGGTAAAATTGGTAGAGTGAGTTAAGCGAATCGTCAGTTGTGCTTGCTCACTCATCAGTTGCAACTGCTGCCCTCGCCATCCTGAAATACTGCAAGGCACAAAACTATCAATGAGTTCAACGCCATCCGATAACTCTAGCTGAACTGCCCTATCGTAAAAGCAGACGATCTCGGTTTTGCCTTTCAATCCATTTGAAAGAACTAAGCGATCGCCCGTCCAGGCATCAAAAAACAAAACTGGAAAGTCCGGTGAAATTCCCTCGCAGTACCATTCGATTAACGAAGCATTGGTGTGCGATCGCAAATGCCAGATCCACTCATGCGATATCTGACTAATCGGCAGGTTCAGTTCCGGTATTACCAATGCCCCATCCATTGGTAATGTGGTTTCCCAACCTTGCTCTTGAATTTGACTGTAAGATCCCCGCAAGTTTCGCCAGTCCGACTTCCAAAGCGTTTGAGCAGGTAAAACAAGCTGAATATCCATTGAATCAGCAAGATCTAGCATTAGTAAGAGTGGTTTCTTGCGTAGACTGATAATGTTGCGTCGATGAGTCGAGTTTTGTCCCTGCGATGTAAGGATTTGAACCAAATTATCCCAATTGCGAAGAAAGAAGGTATTAGGTAAGCAGCAAAAGTTTTGCAGTAGTTGTTCTCGTCGATGAGGATCTTGCAGCACTGTTGGCTCTAATCCTTGTCTTTCCAGCGCTTGAGCAACGATCGCAAGCCCCCGAAGGAGTTCTCCTGAAATTGGTGCAATCTCCTCCTCATCGTTCCGACAACTACTTTTAAGAAACGTGATCAACTTTCCCCATTGAGAGTGACGTTCCTGGCAAAACTCATACAGCAATTGAGATAAATCCTCTGGGTCAGCATGAGCAATATCCCACCAGTCATACTGCCCAGAAAGTTCTTCTAATAATTGTGCAAAATGCCTTAGATTTTGCTGGGGAATTCCACTTTGTAGCCACAGCGTCGAAACATAGTGATTACGCTGTTGGGTTGTTACCAATCCCCAAAGCTGAAATCCTTGATCAAGAACGGCTCTAAACGCACTTTGAACGCCCTGAGTCTTTGGTAAATTCAGGCGATCGCAGACTCCTTGCCAAAATCCAGCATCGCCTTCGTTATAGTACGCATATTCTGACAATGCCAGCGTGATAATTTTAATCCAATATCTTTGTGAGTCATGGGCATCAAACCGATCGCACAAGCGATCAAATATCAAGGGTTCGACACAACTTAAGTTTCGAGCAGTAATATCTAACAATTGATCTGAGTCTTGCTTCGATATCCGAATACTGCCCAAGAATCGCTGACCTGAAGGGCGATCGTGATGCTCCCATTTTTGTTCAATCTGAAGCTGCTGCCAAATTTGCTCTGCTTGCCCCGGTCGAGAGAAATCCATTGGTTCAGTTTCCCGCCATGCCTGCTTAGGTTTCTATTCAGTAAGAATGCCCAAGCAACAGGAAAGAAACCACAAAGGAGACAAAGTTGTGAAAGATCCTTTGCCAAATGCCCCTAGGCACTTCCAATTACTTTTTGGATGATTTTGCACTCATTGACAACCTTGAAGGACGAGTACAAAAAAACTGCGCGGAGCCATCTAATTACCTCATCACCTGCATTTTTTCGTTCACTTTTACAGGTCATATCGAACTTGACCGATGGTTATAAAGACGGTGTATTGGAGTCGATGGTGGTTTGGAAGCCACGATCGCGTGTCCACTGAATGCCGCCGTCTTGCTGGGTTTGGTAGAGGGAAATATTTTGCTGTTTGAGGTAGGCGATGGTTTCGGGGTTTACACCTTTGCTTGAAGCGATCGCGTTTTTGGGGCGCACCTTTTCAACGACCTTCGGACTAAGCGATGCGCCTGACCAAAGGATCACCTCGGCAGGGGGAACATTGGTTTTAAGCAGAGCTTCCTGTTCATTGATATTCAAATTCCCTAGCCAAAGCCAAGTTTGATCGCCAAGCATCAGTTGGGCGACTAGATTTGGTTCTGCTTGAAGTAGCCGTATCTGCATCGTGCCAAGTTGTACTCCTTGATTGAACGGCAATAGCTTGGAAGGCACATGACGACCGGGCGGCAGACTAGAGGATGCCACCAGCGTTTTGATCGGGATTTTTTCGAGCAGTGCTTGCCAGCCGTTCATGGGAGCAGTGGCACGGAGCGCGATCGCCAAATGAATTTGATTCACGCCCACTTTTTGCAGAAACGGCAGCAGCGTAAACTGCACGGTTTTTTCGTCATTGCTATTGACTATGGCAACTCGCCCGCGATCGCGAATCACCATCACCGGATCGCGATCAGTCGCCAGCACGGTCACTTGCATTAAATTGACTCCCATTCCCAGAGGGATCAGCGTTACAACTACACCCAACGCCAGCGCGATCCACCAGCGGCGTTGCCAAAAGGGATGCACGGTCGCCAGTCCCAGCAGCGCATACAGCCCAATCACTGTCAACACCGAAATTGTGCCCACAGCAAACCCATTGCCGGGAAGCTGAGCAAACCCATTGACGATCGCAATTAAGCCTTGGGTGGGATATTTCAGCAACCACGCCAGCGCACTTCCGGCGGGTGACCAAATCAGTGATGCCAACGCACTCGCCATTCCTCCTAAGCTGATCAGCGAGATAAACGGTGACGTGAGAATGTTAACCGGAATGCTGTAAGGAGACAGCACGCCAAATGCCCCAAGCTGGAGGGGCAATGTCCACAAATAGGCAGCAATAGGAACGGCTATCAGAGGGGCGATCGCGCTGGGTAGCCAGTCCAATTTTTTAGTCAATGGCGGCACCGTCACCAACAGCCCCATGGTGGCAAGAAAGCTAAGCTGAAAGCCCAAATTCCAAATCCATTGGGGATTAATCACCAGCAACATCGTGGCTGTGAGCAGCATCGAACCTAGCGGTTTCACTTTTCGCCCCAGCACCAGCGCAATTAAGCCGCCAAACCCCATGATCGCCGCCCTCAGCACCGCAGGCTGCAATCCTGCCAACCCGACAAAACTGGCAAGGGAAACCGTGCCTGCCACAAACTGTACTCGCTCAGAAAATCGACGGGTTAATGCCAATACCACGCCTAAAATCAGCGAGGTTTGGAAGCCAGAAGCCGCTAGCGCATGGGCAAGCCCCACACGCATAAAGGCATCTTTCACGTCGTAGGGCAAATCCACCGCTTTACCGCCCAACACCATTGAGCTAATCAATGCGCCTTCAGGATTGCCAGCCCCTAAAAGCTGCGATCGCGCAATTCGTTGCTGCACTTGCCACCAGCCCCAACCCGTCGCGGGCTTTAACACACTGACCTGTGTTCCGCGCAATCCGGCAAAGCTGCCCTCTTGCTGCAAATAATCCTTAAAGTTGAAACCACCCGGGTTCGTAGCAGGTTTGGGCAGATAGAGCGCCCCATCTACGCCAACTATTTGCCCTGGATGCAGGTCTTTTGCCTGATCGGGTGGCACTGTGACGTAAAGTCTGCCGCTGACAGGTTTGCCCTCGCCAATCGGGGCGATCTGTTTTGCCTCTAACCAAAACTGTGATTTTTGGCTGCGGGTCAGGCGCGGCAGGCTTATGACTCGTCCTTCCACAAGCACATTGAGCGATGAGTCGGGTGTTGCGAGTCGGCTAATGTCATTTGCCGCAGGATAAGGAATGCGGGCTTGAAAATAGAACGTTGCCGCTAGGGCGATCGCGCCAGCTACTAGCCACACTTGAAACTTGGGTGCCCCTCGCCAGACTCGACGAATCGCTAGCCCGATGATAACTGACCCGATCAACAGCACCCATCCACCCCAAGGATGCGCCGTAGATAGCAGCCCTAAAATGTATGCCAAACACCCTGCGATCGCCTGAACAGAACCCATGAAAGCACCCTAAGCACAACAAAAAAGCCTTAAGACAAAGCTTCAGGCTTTCGTTAGAGTGCCCATCTACTGGGACAAATTGAAGAAATTAAATTGAGAGTCCCAGTTTTAAGCCAAACGCCGCGTGAACAACCAGCAGCAGCATAATCACGGTGCCCATGTAGGCGTGAGTCATACGCAGCGCTGGTTTACCGCCGCCAAACCCAGATAGGGAAATCAGCCCATTGCTCCACAGTAATAACAGCGCAATGGAGCCTGTCCAGAAATGGGGGCTTTCCATGATTGGCTTGCCCTGCATCACGAGGGACAGAATACCGCCCGTGTAGCCCAAGGTGAGAAACAAGGTCATCAGCGGCGCTAGTTTGCGATGATCAGCGCGATTTTTTAGGGCAAGGTCTTTATCCTCAGCCAGCCGTCCACGCCAACCCGCGTAGGCAACGTAGCTACCTAAAAACACCACTACAATGCCCATCATGGCAGGATGACCCCAACGTACAATCGGCTCAGGAACGCCTAAGCCACTAAACCGATCGGCGATCGGCTGGAGCAGTTTACTTAAATTGTTTCCCAGGTCTGTCATAGTTATTGCAGGTTTAAATGTGCAGAAGGATCGGAATTATGCAAACAGGCTGAAACAAAGCCACGATTGCTCATTCATCCTATGGGATAGAAAGCCCAAGCGATCGCTACGAATTCAACAAATTTATTGGATTAGTTCTGCACAGTTGAGTATGCTCACCTCGGCTGAATTTAGTTATACGAAAGGCAATGAGATTCTTAAAACGATTTTTTAGACAAATTCAAGAAGCCTTCAAAGACGAAAATTTTCTGCATCATTTGGAGCAAGTTCAGGCGTTTGTTTCTAAGTTTTTGTCGATCGCGATGGTATTGGTGATTCTGGTTTCTATTTATGATTTTTGTATTTTTTTAGTCCGCGACTTTCTGATTCCAGAACTATTCTCACCGGATATTAAAAAGTTTAATACCAGCTTATTTGCAGTTTTTGGGTTGTTTCTTAATATTCTGATTGCACTAGAAATTTTAGAAAATATTACTGCCTACCTCAAAAAGCACGTGATTCAAGTTGAGCTAGTGATTGTGACATCCTTAATTGCGGTGGCTCGAAAAATTATTATTCTTGACTTAGAAAAGAAAACGGCAATGGATTTAATTGCGCTGGCGATCGCGATTTTTGCTTTGTCTGGAAGCTATTGGCTGATTCGCAATGTGAACCGCAAATAGGAAGATTCCAGAAAAAGCTAGAGCATAAAATTTGGCTCATCCCTCGTAGGTTATGCCGCGCCAGCTTTTAGGAGTTTGCACAGAAGAGAGAAAGATTCGTAAACCGGCGAGTGGATCAGCCAGAGGAGACAGCCAAAAGATCCAGGATGAGTTGGCTTGAGAGAAGTCGTAGGAGGGCGCGATCGCGATGGGCATGGCACCCATCTAGCAGGGACGATCGCCGCAAACAATAGACTTCTTGCATAAGTCGATTTGTGGCACGAGTTTCTGATAGTTTGAACCTCCTAAAAAGTCTTAGAGTCTGGGACAAAATCCTAATGGGAAGGCTTGAACAATTTCACCCTGTTCAAGCCTTCCTGCTTTAAAAAACTCAAACATCAAGCGCACTGGGGAATTACCAAATGCCACGCTTGCCGTTGGGTCGGGTAGTCATCCAATTAATCCGCGCCGTTGCCAACTGTTCTTCGGTCACCTTGGCACTCGACAGGTTTGTGCCGCACAAATTGGCACCCCGTAGATTGGCATTTAGCAAGTAAGCGCCGCTTAGATCTGCTCCACGAAGATCAGCCCCTTCTAAGTCAGCGTTACTCATATAGGCTTTACCCAAGTTGGCATCGCGCAGATTGGCTTGATTTAGAGTTGCTTTGCCAAAATCAGCGTTGAATAGGTTGGCACCTTGCAAGTTGATTTTGCTAAGGTTTGCCTGATGAAAGTTTGCCCCTTCCAGGTTTGCTTTTATGAGTGAGAGCGATCGCAAATCGTGACTTGCAAAATCCCGTTTGCCCTTGGCGTAATAGTTTTGAAGTCCTTCCGCATCTAACCGTAAAGGCGGTTTCTTTTCGTTTGAGTTGTCTCGCCCTTTTCCAGCAGAATTTTTACCTCTAGAACCAATGCCAGAATTTAAACGGTCTGAATCTGCAAGTCGTCCACGGCTAAAGCCAGACTGAAGATTAGTAGAATCAGGGCGGTGTTGTTGTCTCGTCCGAATGCCCATTGCCTGCCGCGCATAGGGCGATCCCCTTGATGCGATCGAATCTGCACCTCGGTAATCAGAATTTTTACGTCCATTATTGGCACCCGGTTTGATTGAAGTCAGACTATTTTCCAACGTTTCCAAATGGTCTTCTAAATCCAGATCCCGAAACACATCCATTGCTGTCCGATAGCGCTGCTTGACTGAAATTTCAAGCATCTTGATCAGCACTGCTTGAAAATGATCGCTAACAGCAACGTATTTTTGCCAGAGCAGTTCGCCCGTTGCCGGATCATAATCAAGATCTTTAGGCGACTTGCCGGTTAACAAATAAATACAAGTTACACCCAGAGCATAGATATCACTAGCAGGAACTGGACGCATTGCCATTTGTTCGGGAGGGGCAAAGCCAGGAGTGCCGATCGCGTAGGAGGTCAACGCTGTTTGGTCGGATGCGGTATTCTGCTGGGCATCTTGGTTTTTCACCGCCCCAAAATCAATTAGCACCAATTTCTGATCCTGGTTTCGTCGAATCATGTTGGCAGGTTTAATATCGCGGTGAATCACTTGGCTTCCATGAACATGATCCAAAATAATCAGAATTTCACTGAGAAACGTTTTTACCTGGTTTTCGCTCTGCGGACCAGATGCTTTAATCTCTTGCTGGAGGGTTAGTCCACTCACATATTCTTGGATGAGATAAAAAATTGAGCCTTCCTCAAAGTAGTCCAGTAAAGAAGGAATTTGTGGATGATTACCAATCCTCCCAAGAGTCGTAGCTTCTCGTGCAAAAAGCTCTCGTGCCATTTCCATCACATGAGGAGCCGTGGCGTTAGGGCGCAGTTGCTTAATCACACAGCTTGGCTTACCAGGAAGGCTTTCATTCGTTGCCAAAAACGTTGCGCCAAAGCCACCTTGCCCAAGGGCTTGAATAATGCGGTAGCGATCGCGCAGCAGCAACTTATAACCACAAGCCTGACAAGATTCAGTGTGGGTCAGATTTTCAGGACTAGGACAGGCTGGATTTAAGCAGTAGCTCATTCAGCTTCACTCGCTCTAATTTCAACTGCTGAGGACATTTCGTTATGCTACTTTCCATTATCCAAACGCGAACACCAAATTGGGGTGGCATTCTTGCAGTAGTCCCATAAAGAATCACTAAAGCTTTCGCGTTTCGGCTTCAAGCAGTGATGAATACCTCTATGTATTCATGATATTCATGGACTGTGATGACTGGTCAGGATGCACTCCCTTATCTAACATGCCCACAATCAAAAACTTTGTAACAAAGCATATCTCAATCCTATCAATACCGCCTTTCGAGAACTTGAAATCATGGGAATATTTATAATAATTCCTAAAAAAGCAAGCTTCCAGGAAGCGACACCCAGCATGAATGAAAAGGCTTGGCAAGTAAGGCGGTAGAATAGCGGGTGTAGTTAGACTGAAGCATCCATGCGTATTTCTTTGAACTGGTTGCGAGAACTAGTTGACATCTCCATCACTCCAGCAGAACTAGCAGAGATGCTGACGATGGCAGGTTTTGAAGTGGAAGATATTGAAGATCGTCGGACTTGGGCAGAAGGGGTAATCGTTGGCAAAGTTCTAAAACGAGAACAGCACCCTAACGCCGATAAATTGAGCGTTTGCACCGTTGATATTGGTCAAGCACAGCACTCTACCATCGTCTGTGGAGCAGCCAACGTTCAAGCTGACCTGTTTGTCCCGGTTGCCACCCTGGGGGCTACTTTACCGAAAGCGGGAGCAGATGGGCTTAAAATTAAGCCTGCAACCCTGCGCGGGGTTGCCTCCGAAGGGATGATTTGTTCCCTTGCAGAATTGGGGTTAGCAAAAGAATCTGCGGGAATTCATCGGTTTGAGCATGAGTCTCTTAAACCCGGCATGGACGTTCGTCCGCTGTTGGGGCTGGATGATGTCATTTTGGATCTCACTTCTACCGCAAATCGGGCAGATGCTTTGAGCCTAGTAGGAATTGCGCGGGAGATTGTGGCACTGACGGGCGCAGATCTACGCTTGCCTCAAGTGCCAGAGCTAGAAGTACCATCCGATGCCAGTACCCTTTTGCTCAAAATTTCTGAGTCTCAGGCTTGCCCAACCTATATTGGGACAGAGGTGACAGGAATTACGATCGCTCCCTCTCCGACTTGGCTACAGCAAAGGTTGCAAGCTTCTGGTGTGCGCCCCGTCAATAATGTGGTGGATGTAACAAACTACGTCTTGCTGGAATGGGGGCAACCGCTGCACGCATTTGATCGCGATCGCCTCCTAACAGTCAGCAATCAGCCGCTAGAAACTCCCCTGCACATGGGTGTGCGGTTTGCCAACGCGGGCGAAACCTTGAAAACGCTAGATGGGCAAACGCGAACTTTTGGAGAGCAAGCCTTATTAATCACCGCAAATGATAAGCCTGTAGCACTTGCGGGGGTGATGGGTGGTGAAGAGTCTGAAGTAGACGAAGGCACCCAAAACTTGATGCTGGAAGCGGCATTATTTGACTCCGCTGCAATCCGGCGATCTGCCCGCTCTCAAGGGTTACGCACTGAGGCTTCAGCCCGCTATGAGCGAGGAGTCAACCAGGCAGAGCTAGAATTTGCCTGTCGTCGCGCTCTAGCGCTGATTACAGAATTAGCAGGCGGAGCGATCGCAGCCCAATCAATCGTCGATACGCGCAATCAGTCCAGCATGACGCGATCGATTGAGCTACGGTTGGAACGAGTCAACCAGATTTTAGGTCCCGTCACTCTGGGTGAAAACTTGGGCGAACTGCAATCTCCGGAAATTGAACGGATTTTAAAAGCCTTAGGATGTGAAGTGTCTTCGTTAACCTCCGAAGGCGTATGGAACGTCACCGTGCCACCTTACCGCTATCGCGATTTAGAACGAGAAATTGATCTGATTGAAGAAATTGCTCGTCTGTATGGCTATAACAACTTCTCTGAAACCTTACCTGAAAAAACAGAAGCTGGCTATTTATCGATTGAGCAGCAACTAATCCGCAACATTCGAGAAGCATTCCGTGCGGTAGGGCTTACCGAACTCTCCCACTACTCCCTAGTCAAACCTGGTGAAGAGCGCCAAGTCGTTCTATCCAATCCCCTGTTTCCTGATTACTCTGCTCTTAGAACCAACTTACTGTCAGGATTAATCGATGCGTTCCAGTACAACCTAGAGCAAGGCAATGGGGCGCTGCAAGGGTTTGAGTACGGGCGCATCTTTTGGTCTGAAGAAGAGGGGCTGCAAGAAGCCGATGCGATCGCCGGCATTTTTGGCGGCGACCCCGTTTACGGTAAATGGGTGCAAGGCGGACGCGACAAACCCATCACTTGGTTTGAAGCAAAGGGACTGCTGGAAAGCGTGTTTTGCAGACTAGGACTGGTTGTGGAATATCAGCCCGACCTGCGAGATCAGCGCCTCCATCCGGGTCGTACTGCGTCGCTTTGGGTGCGTGGGAATCGTTTGGGCACCTTTGGGCAATTGCATCCACAACTTCGGTTGGAACGTGGCTTTCCCGATGAAGTGTATGCTTTTGAGTTAGATCTGGATGCACTACTGAGCCAGCTTGATCAAGAAGACATGCTTGTGCCCAATTTCAACCAGTTCTCTACGTTTCCTGCCTCCAATCGCGATATTGCCTTTTTCGTGCCCACCCAGTTTTCAGTCGCAGACATTGAACGCACCATCCGTACTGCCGGGGGAACCCTGTTAGATTCCATTGATTTATTTGATGAATATCGCGGTCAAAACGTCCCTGAAGGTCAGCGTAGTTTGGCATTTCGGTTAGTTTATCGATCGGGCGATCGCACCCTCACAGAGGACGACATCAACCCGATTCAGCAAAAAGTCCGCGAAACTCTGGTGGAAAAATTTAGAGTCGATTTGAGAAGTTAGGAGCTAGGGGAAATGCCATGAGCCAAGCCATTACGACCCAAAAACTGATGACGATGGAGGAATATCTTGCCTACGACGATGGCACCGATACTCGCTACGAATTGGTCAATGGAGAACTTTTTGAAATGCCGCCGGAAAGTCAAGAAAACTGCGTCCTATCTAGCTTTTTATACGCTGAATTACTAAAGCATTTTCCCTTTTACTTTATTGCTCATAAAGACCTCGAAATCGAAGTGACTGGACGCAGAGCAAAGTGCCGTTTACCTGATTTGGTCGTTCATACAGAGGAGTCGAGAGCTGCACTGCTCGGCAGTCGCCGCAACACCCTCACCCGCGATTTGCCGCCTCCCGCACTGGTGATTGAAATCGTCAGTCCCGGTTCTACTAATCGCACTCGTGACTATCGCCATAAACGCACGGAATACGCCGCCAGAGAAATCGCTGAATATTGGATTGTTGACCCTGAGACTCGCCAAATCACCGTTTGTCAGTGGGTGGAAGGTCAGTATGAAGATGTGATATTTGGGGGGGCAGAATGTGTGCGATCGCCGCTCATTCCTGCCTGGAAACTGACCATCGATCAAGTATTTGCACTTCAGTCCTAATTGCCCTATCTTTTCTACACCTTAATCAACACCCAAATCTCCTATGCCGAAATATATTATGTGGGGCACCTACTGCGAGGACGTTCTGGAAAAAAGAACCCCTCATCGCCAAGCTCATTTAGATGGACTGGCAACCCAAAAAGCAGCAGGTGTTTTAGTGACAATTGGACCCACCAAAGATCTAACCAAATGTTTCGGCATCTACGAAGCGGACGATGAAGCCACCATCCGCCAACTAATCGAATCTGACCCCTACTGGCAAAACGGTGTGTGGATAGACTATGAAGTCAAAGAATGGATTCAGGCGATTTAACTGTGTGGCATCAGAACGCTCTGGTAAAGCTCTGGAATATGATTGGGATACAAGAACCACCCCAAGTCGTGAGAAATGGCAAAATCTAGAGTAGGACGCAGCCAGAAGTAAGAAAACACCATTCCCAAATCTATACCGTCTCCTTGAGCCACATGCTGCCAATTATCCAGTGTGTCATCCGCTGCTTCTAGCAAGAAGCAATGACGTTGGGAAATCAGCTTACGAGGCTGTAACCAACAACTTCCAGCAACGCCAAGTTTGCGAATCAAGCGCAAGTTTGTTAAACCTGATTCTTCCCAGATCTCTCAATGCAAAGCTTGTTCATGGGTTTCACCCGCATCGACTCCGCCTCCAGGAATTTGTAGCGGCGTTTCAGGGCAATCCGGGTGGCGAAACAACAGTAGTTGATATCCTTGAAAGCTTTTGCGGAGGATGTATGCACCGACAGAGACGCGAACGGCAGGCAAATCCATAATGGGATATCTCGCAATTATTGAGCATGTCCAGTGGCTTAACATCACGATCGCACGACAACATTTCGCGCACCGCGAACATCTGACATCTTCGCTAAGGTCTGTCTCTTATACACATCTCCGAGCCCACGAGACTAAGGCGAATCTCGTATGCCGTCTTCTGCTTGAAAA
>ENA-ORBV01000878-ORBV01000878.1-microbial-mat-metagenome-genome-assembly--contig:-NODE-878-length-68696-cov-7.044259_pt1 | contig 68696 bp, 49 predicted proteins | sample MGYA00237777_ERZ505514 | MGnify/ENA primary metagenome ERZ505514 (study PRJEB26160, sample SAMN06269048) | microbial mat metagenome | isolation source: Oligotrophic lake microbial mat | place...
GTCCTCCGCGTTAATTGTATTTTCCGATTTACGGTAGAGTTGAGCTCATCCTCATTCCTCGGGATCAGGATGTCTGATCCTGCAACTGTTTGATGATGAGAATATCCAACTTCTGCGTGTTATACTGAGGTGTTGATCAACCGTCTGATCAACGTGCCTGTCCGCTGTCATCGCGCAGAACGGTCGCCAAACAGGGGAAAAACCGTAAGGTCCCGAACCATGAGCACCGTTGCCGAAATCGAATCTGCCATCGAAAAACTCTCGCCACAGGAACGCCGCGAGTTGGCGGCGTGGTATGAAGAACGCCAAGCGCTGCTGAACTCGACCGACTCGCTCTTCCAGTCGTACGTTGAGGAGGAGCAGCCGAAGTGAGCCAAGCGCAGCGCGGTGAGCTATGGCTGGTTGGCCTTGGCATGGTCGCGAAGACGAGGCCCGTGCTGATTCTCAGTGTGGCTTACATCGGACAGGAACGGTCCTTGGTGACGTTCATCCCGCGCACGACCAGTATGCGGTAACCGCTTTGAAGTGTCGCATAGCGGACGCGGCTTTGATGCCGGGGCTTTTGATGCGCAAGGCGTCGCCACCGTGCCCGCCGTGCAGTTGATCCGCCGTCTGGGCGTGATCGACGCTCCGACCTTGGCCCTGATTGAGACGGCGGTGAAAGGCTGGCTTGGGTTGACCTAATAAAATCTTCAGTCGCGCCGTAAGAAGGCAAAACGGATCAGATCGAAACCTATGCGATTGGCGGCAGTCAGCTCCGGGCCGGTGGCATTGGCGATGCTGGCATATGTTGAGTTTGAAACTCGGCAGGCAGGGACCAGCCTTCGCTTACAGCTACGGCGCGGCAAGCGCCTGCCGCTACGACCACCCCCGTCACGTTTCACTCGCTCCCGTGACTTTTCGGATTTGGCTTTGAAAAATTCTTGCACTGGCCCGCAACGCTCCAACAAAGTGAGGTTTGCTTAAATGCCGCGAGTCAGGTGACCAATCGCATGCGGGCTAACTTCCGCCACCAGTTTTCGTAGCGCCAAGCTTCCGACCAATGACAACATTCCAAAATAAAATCCTCTTTGTGGGCTACGGCGCCGTCGCTGAATGCACGCTGCCTATTCTCTTCAAGCACATCAAGGTGCCGGCCAAGAATGTCACGATCATGGATTTCGTGGATCGCTCGGATAAGCTGAAGAAGTGGACCACCAAGGGCGTTCGCTTTATCAAAGACCGCGTCACGGAAGAAAACATGGGCGCGTTGCTCGCGACGCACGTCGGCCCCGGCGACTTGCTCATCGATCTCGCCTGGAACATCGACGCCCTCGAACTTCTCCAATGGTGCCGCGATCACGGCGTCATGTACATCAACACCTCCACCGAGCTGTGGGATCCGTACAAGAGCGGCAATCATCCGACCGAGAAGACCCTTTACCATCGCCACATGAATCTCCGTCGCATGACGGCGAAGTGGAAGACCAAGGGCGCCACCGCCGTCATCGAGCACGGCGCCAACCCCGGCCTGATTTCCCATTTCACCAAGCAGGGCCTCATTGACATCGGTCAGAGCCTCCTCGCCGACAAGAAGCGCAAGGGCCGTTCCGCCGAAAACATCCAGGGCTTCATCGCCGCCGGCCAGTTCAACAACCTCGCGCAGGAACTCGGCGTCAAGGTCATCCATTGCAGCGAGCGCGACACGCAGATCACCAACAAGCCGAAGCAGGTCGACGAGTTCGTCAACACCTGGAGCATCGAGGGCTTCCGTGAGGAAGGCACCACGACTTCCGAACTCGGCTGGGGCACGCACGAGAAGCAGCTCCCGCAATATGCGTTCCAGCACAAGAGCGGCCCGAAGAATCAAATCTGCATCGCGCGCATGGGCATCAACACCTGGGTCAAGACCTGGGTCCCGAACTACAGCATTCAAGGCATGGTCGTCCGTCACGGCGAGGCCTTCACGATTTCCGACAGCCTCACGGTCTGGAAGAACGGCAAGGCCGTTTACCGCCCCACGATGCACTACGCTTATTGCCCGTGCGATATGGCGATCGCCTCGCTCAACGAAATGCGCGGCTATAATTACCGCCTCGTGGAGAATCAGCGCATCATGAACGACGAGATCACGACCGGCTCCGACATCCTCGGCGCGTTGATCATGGGTCATGATTACAACTCCTGGTGGATCGGCAGCGATCTGAGCATCCAGCAATCCCGCGAACTCGTGCCGCACCAGAATGCGACCACCATGCAGGTGGCCATCTCAGTCGTCGCCGCCTCGATGTGGATGATGGAAAATCCGCTGGAAGGCGTCCGCGTTCCTGACGAACTCCCGCACGATTTCATCCTCGGCATCGCCAAGCCGTACATGGGCAAATGGATTTCGGAGAAGTCCGATTGGACTCCGCTCAAGGACTACACGAATAACTTCAAGGGCTACAACAAGCCTGACCTCGACCGGAAGGATCCGTGGCAGTTTAAAAATTTCCTCATCCAGAACGCCGACTAGTTTGGTGCCCCCCATGATCACGAAAACACTCCTGCAACAGCTGGCGAAGAAACACGGCACCCCGCTGTTCATCATCGATCATGATGAACTCCGGAAAAACTACCGGGATTTTCGCAAGCATCTCCCCCGGGTGCAGGTGTATTTCGCGGTCAAGGCCAACTCCGATCCCGCCATCGTCCGCACGCTCTTCAAGGAGGGCGCGAGCTTCGACGTCGCGTCGATGCCGGAGTTCATGATCGTCCACGAGAATATCAAACACCTGTCCGCCAAAAAGCGGCAGGAGTGGATCTGGGACAAAATTATCTACGCCAATCCGACGAAGCCGACCGAGACGCTCGAGGAGCTGAACCAGTACAAGCCGCTCGTCACCTTCGACAATCGCGAGGAGATTTCCAAGATCAAGCAGCACGCCCCGAACGCGGGCTTGGCGCTGCGCCTCAAAGTTCCGAATACGGGCGCGATGGTGGAGCTGTCGTCGAAGTTTGGTGCGACTCCGGGCGAAGCGGTGGATTTGATTCTCGAAGCCGACAAGCAAGGGCTCGTCGTCGAGGGCATCAGCTTTCACGTCGGCAGCCAGACCACGAACTTCGATAATTACGTTCAGGCCCTCAATCTAACCGCTTCGATCTTCAAGGAAGCCGAGGCCCGTGGTTACACGAAGATGAACCTGCTCGACATCGGCGGCGGCTTCCCGGCTCCGTACGATGCGACCGTCAAGCCGCTCAAGGAACTCGCCAAGGTCATCAACAGCGAGATCGATCGCCTCTTCCCGAAGCACATCCAGGTCCTCGCCGAGCCCGGCCGCTTTCTCGTCGCTTCTGCCGGTTACGCGGTTTCGAAGATCATCGGCAAAGCCGTCCGCGACGGCAAAACCAGTTACTACATCAACGACGGCGTCTATCACACTTACTCGGGCGTCATCTTCGATCACTGCAAATATCCAATCAAGTCCTTCAAAAAAGGCGCGACTTCGCTCTGCTCCGTGTTCGGCCCGACCTGCGACGCGCTTGATGTCATCTCGATGGCGGAAAATCTGCCGAACCTCGAGCGCGACGAGTACGTCTACAGCGTCAACATCGGCGCTTACAGTCATGCCTCGGCCACTTACTTCAATGGATTCCCCCCGGCCACGGTGGTCCATGTGAACCAATAAAATCCGGCGCGGCTCCCCGGTTGTTTTTTCTCCCAATGGAAATTGCTGATATTATCGCCAAGGCCAAGGTGCTTCTCGAAGCCCTGCCATACATTCAGGATTTTCGCGGCTCGATCTTCGTCGTCAAATACGGCGGCAGTTTCATGGACGATCCCGATCCGACGGTGCGCATGAGCGTCGCCACCGACATCGCGTTTCTCTCGGCGGTCGGCATCAATGTCGTCGTTGTTCACGGCGGCGGCAAGGCGATCAACCGTGCGATGGAAGCTTCCGGCTTGAAGGCGAATTTCATCAACGGTCTCCGCGTCACCGACGAAGCGACGATCGCCATCGTCAAGAAAACGCTCGACGAAGTGGTTAACCAAGAAGTCTGCGCCGCCATCGCTACCGCCAACGCCAAACCGAAAGGCCTGCCGGGCGACAGCGTGCTCGTCTGCGAAAAACTGTTGGTCGATGACGACGGTAATCCGATCGATCTCGGCTACGTGGGCGAAGTCACCGAGGTGAAAGTGAAGATGATCAAAAAGGAAATTGCCGACGGCTTTGTCCCGGTCATCTCGCCCGTCGCCGAGGACACCGAAGGACGCCCCTACAACATCAACGCCGATGTCGCCGCCGGTCGCGTCGCCAGTGCGCTGCGCGCCCGCCGCTTGGTTTACTTGAGCGATGTCCCTGGCCTGCTCTCCGATCCGAAGAATCCGGATTCACTGATTTCGACGCTCAAGGTGGCCGAAGTTGACGGCCTCAAGAAGAAAGGTGTGATCGACAAAGGCATGCGCCCCAAAGTCGCCAGCGCCGTCCGCGCGCTGCAGGAAGGCGTTCAGCGCGTCCACTTTATTGATGGACGCCGCCCGCACAGCCTGTTGTTGGAAATTTTCACCGATAAAGGTGTTGGGACAGAAATCGTCCACGGCTGAACCGGTTCAGTTGGATTGCGTGCGTGTAATCGGGGCGGAGATGTTGGATTTTAGGGGGCCGGAATTTTAGCCATAAAAAGGCACGAAAAAGCACAAAAACAACTCATCCCCCGACATGAAATTCGAGCACATCAATCAACTCTGTGACGACGTTCGTGAAACCAGCTTCGCCATCCACCGCTACCACCGGCATGGCCATGTCGAGAAGATCTATGAGAACGCACTGGCGCACCGACTGCGCAAGCAGGGTATTGAAGTAAGTCCGCAACATCCGTTGAGCGTCACTGACGAGGATGGCACCGTGCTGGGGAATTTTGCCGCCGATCTCTTCGTGGAAAATCAACTCATGGTCGAATTGAAGGCCGTCCGGGCGATAGCGGAGGAGCATGTTTCCCAGCTGCTGGGCTATCTTCGGTCCAGCCGGATCGAGACTGGTTTGCTCATAAACTTTGGAGCGCCAATTCTTTCGGTTAAGAAGTATCTTATGACCGATGTCTTGAGCTAATATTTTTGTGCTTTTTCGTGCCTTTTTGTGGCCAAACTCAGCTGCCTTAGTTTTAAATCACCGTTTCCTGTTTTCCCTTCATGAACCAGCCAACCATCGTCCGCACGAACACCGCTGAGCTTTACGACGCTTATGTGATGAAAAACTACGCCCGTTCCGCCCTGACGCTCGTGCGCGGACAGGGCGTGTTGGTGTGGGATGACACCGGTAAGGAATATCTCGATTTCTCCTCAGGCATTGCCGTCAATGCGCTCGGCCATTGCCACCCCGTTTGGGTCGAAGCCATCCGTCGGCAGGCCGGCGAACTCATTCACGTCAGCAATCTTTACCGGCACCCTAACCAAGGCGAGTTGGCGCGGAAACTCGTGCAACAGGCCGGGCCCGGCCGGGTGTTTTTCTGCAACTCCGGCACGGAAGCCAACGAGGGTTTGATCAAACTCGCGCGGTTACACGGCATTCGGAAATCCGGCGAAGAGGGCAAGTGTTTCAAAATTCTCTGCGCGAAGAACGCTTTTCACGGACGGACCTTTGGCGGCATGAGCGCCACGCCGCAGGAAAAAATCCAGAAAGGTTTCCGGCCACTCGTGCCTGGCTTCGCTTTTGGCGAACTGAATAATCTCCCGAGTTTCGCCGATCTGATCGACGAAGGTACCGCTGCAATTTTCCTGGAGACCGTGCAAGGCGAGGGCGGCGTGAATCCCTGCACCACGGAATTTCTCTGGGGTATTCGCCAGCTCTGCGACAAACATAATCTCCTGTTCATGCTCGACGAGGTGCAGTGCGGTGTCGGCCGCACGGGCACCTTCTTCGCCTTTCAAGATTCCGGCGTGCGCGCCGATGCCATCGGCATGGCGAAAGGTCTCGCCGGCGGTTATCCCATGGGCGCGATCTGGACCGCGGAAAAACACGCTGAGCTCTTCACTCCTGGCTCCCACGGCACGACGTTCGGCGGCACCCCGCTCGCCTGCGCCGCCGCGCTCGCGGTCCTCGAAGTTTTCGAGCGGGAAAACCTGCTGGAAAAAGTCCGGACAAATGGCGCGGCTTGGTGCGCGCAGCTGGCAAAACTCGTGGAAGAATTCCCAAAGCAACTCAAGACCGTCACCGGTCGGGGCTACATGATCGGCCTCGTGCTGCAGACGGAACCACCGCCCTACGTCGCCGCGCTGCGCGAGGAAGGGCTGCTGGTCGTCGCGGCGGGCGGCAACACGATCCGGCTCTTGCCGCCTTTGATTGCCACACCGGAGCATCTCGAACGGGCGAACGATATCATTCGTCGCGTAGTCGCCAAAATGGAAAGCAAGTCATGAAGCATTTTCTCACCGAAACCGATTTCAGCGGACCCGAGATCGCCAAGCTCTTTAAGCTCGCGGCGCGCTACAAACGTACCCGAGGGACGCACCCCAAGCCCTTGGCTGGCCAGACTTGGGCGTTGGTGTTTTCCAAATCGAGCACGCGCACCCGCGTGTCCTTCGAGGTCGGCATTCACGAACTGGGCGGCAATCCGCTTTTCCTCAACCGCAGCGATATTCAGATCGGTCGCGGCGAATCCGTGGAAGATACGGCCAAGGTATTGTCACGTTTCGTGCACGGCCTGATCGTCCGGACCTTCGATCATCAGGAGGTGGAGCGACTGTCGGCCGCTGGAACGATTCCGGTGATCAACGCTCTGACGGATTTTCTGCATCCCTGCCAGATCTATGCTGACGCTTTCACGATGGCGGAGCGTTGGACTAAAAAGGGCGGTGATCTGTTTGCCTCCCTGAAAGGACGCAAGATTGCGTTCCTTGGCGATGCCGCCTGCAACGTGGCCAATTCCCTTATTTTGGGCGCGGCCCATTTCGGTCTGCAGATTTCACTTTCCGGCCCGAAGGCATTTGCTCCGAAAAGGGTCATCGATGAGCAGTTGAAAAAAACTGGCCTGCCAAAAAATTATCAGTTCACCACTAATCCGGCCGAAGCGGTCAAGGGCGCTGACGTGGTTTACACCGACGTTTGGGTCAGCATGGGCAAGGAAGAGGAGGCCAAGGAGCGCATCCGCGTGATGACGCCGTATCGCGTCACCGCCAGGTTGTTTGCCCAAGCCAAATCCGATGCGCTTTTCATGCACTGTCTCCCCGCCCATCCCGGCGAGGAAGTGGAGCAGACTGTGCTCGATAATCCCCGTTCCATCATCTTCGACCAAGCCGAGAACCGCCTCCACGTCCAGAAAGCGATCCTCGCCACGATCGCCCAAAGCCGGGCCTGACTATTTTCTGACTCTCAACTCTTGAGCGCAGCGAAACCCTGAGCCTGTCGAACGGGTCAACTCTCATCTCCCAACTTAAAATACACTCATGAAAATCGTCCTCGCATACTCTGGCGGCCTCGACACGTCCGTCATCGTCAAATGGCTCAAAGAATCCTACGACGCTGAGATCATCACCTTCGCCGCTGACGTCGGTCAGGAAGAAGAGCTCAAGGGTCTCGAAAAAAAGGCGAAAGCCACCGGCGCCACGAAGCATTACACGCTCGACCTCGTCGAGGAATTTGCCCGCGACTACATTTACCCAATGATTCGCGCTAACGCGATCTACGAGGGCCAATATTATCTCGGGACATCCATCGCCCGTCCGCTCATTGCCAAGGCCCAGGTCGACATCGCCCGCAAGGAAAATGCCGACACTGTCGCACACGGTGCCACCGGCAAGGGTAACGATCAGTGCCGCTTCGAGCTCACCTACATGGCGCTCGCTCCCGATCTGCAGATCATCGCTCCGTGGAAACTGGAGAATTACCGCGCCGAATTCCCCGGTCGCGCCGAGATGATCGCATACTGCGCCAAGCACAAGATCCCCGTCGAGGCCTCGCTCAAGAAGCCGTATTCGATGGACCGCAACCTTCTTCATATTTCCTACGAAGCCGGCATTCTCGAAGATCCGTGGTTCGACCCGACCACCAAGGAAAACAAAGGCATGTTCAAGCTCTCCGTCTCACCCGAGGACGCGCCGAATAAACCAGAATACGTCGAACTCGATTTCGAAAAAGGCGACTGCGTGGCGGTCAACGGTAAGAAGCTCACTCCCGGCGGCGTATTCAAAGTGCTCAACAAACTCGGCGGCAAACACGGCATCGGTCGAGTCGATCTCGTCGAGAATCGTTTCGTCGGCATGAAGAGCCGCGGCGTCTACGAGACTCCCGGCGGCACGATTCTCATGCAGGCGCACCGTCAGGTGGAATCACTCACGCTCGATCGCGAGGTGCTACACCTCCGCGACGGCTTCATTCCGAAATACGCCGAGCTCGTCTACAACGGTTTCTGGGTCGCGCCCGAGCGCGAGATGCTGCAGGCCATGGTTGACGAGAGCCAGAAATTCGTGACTGGCACGGTTCGCTTGAAGCTCTACAAAGGCAATATCATCACCTGCGGCCGCAAGTCGAAGTACTCGCTGTACGATGACAAGATCGCATCGATGGAAGGCGTGAAGAGCTGGTACAACCAGAGCGACGCCACCGGCTTCATCCGCCTCAACGGCCTCCGCCTCCGCGCGAGAAACCTAGCCCAGGGTGGCCCGAAGGTTTGAGTAGGAATCAGGCAGTCGAGAGCTGAGAGTCGAGTGTCTAGAACCAAGGCGTCGCACCGGTTGCACGCGACCCATTGGATAAGTCGCCGGTCTTATCATTCAACTTGTCGCCAAACCCATACTATCTGCGGTGTGTTTCATCGGGAATTACGGATTCAGCAGACAGTTCAACAGTGAGCAAAATACGGCTTATGCCCGACCATATAGCCCAGCTCCTCGAACTATATCGAGGTGGGCATCTTCGAGATGGGTTCGTTTGGGACCTGACATCTCAAAAAGGGAAGACCGCCCCGCTTGTGATGCGGTGTTAAAACGGCAATGCCCAAACCGTTTTAGCAACCTTCGCCATATCGGCTTGTCGCTTTGTAATTGCCTCCTCCGTCCAATCGGTGAATTGGGCTAAGTCCTTTGATGTTCGATAATGCGAATGCTCATACACCGCGCTTTTCTGTGCGAAGGCCGCATTGCCCGCTTGCTGCCCGTTCAATCCCCGTTCCAACAGAGAATAGTTTCCGACACGCTCATAGCTGCGCTCGTGCGCCTCAACGGTGAAGTGTTCCCATCCGACCTCGCCCGGATTTTCGGGGAGAATATGTTCAACAGTGGCTGCCATTCCCTCATCGTTGATATCGGTCCCACTGAGTTGCTTTTCAATTCTCGCCAGGATGTAGCGCAAACGCTTGCCAGACGTGTTTCGGTTTCGCAGCCGGAGGGTGGAGAAATCTGCCTCGAATTCTTCGTCGGGAATGTAGATCGGCCGTAACGTGTGACGAACGGCGGCAAGTGTCGTTGCGGTGCCCCGTCGAACTTCCAGCGCCGCACGGTTGTAGATTTCTTCTAGGATGTGGGTGCTTCGCCGCCCCACACCATTAAATCTCACGGACAAAACCGCGCAGTAGCGCAGAATCTCCACCAAGTCCCGGGGTGCGGTAAAGACGTCCTTCGCAGAGAGAATCAGCGGCGTGTATTGGGATACGTTAAAGAGGTTGAGCACGCGCACATGCTCTTTCGCTCCTTGGTAATCCAGCCAGAATTGGCTCGCATAGTCGTTCAGTGCTTCAAACCACGCTGCGTCCTTCTCCAGTCGATCAAGCAGCGCAAACACATGATCAAGTGTGGTCACGTCTCGCTTGATCGTTTTGAAAAGCTGCTTCTGGCGAACGTATTCACGCTGAGAGTTTAGGTGGTGACGCAAGAACTCGGGAAAACTGGCGATACCGATACGGGCGGTGATTCGCGCCCACTGCCGGATCACCGGATCCATCTGCGATTTGCTGAGACGATCGGCCAATGACAACAGGTAGTTTTTCAGCAGATCGGTCTCGGTCAATTCCAAGCCGCGTGCATTGAGGGTCTCAAAGACCGTGTAGGCGCTCAATTGGTCCTGCACGCGCACGCTGATGAAAACCAACCGCTCCGTGACAGTCTCGCTAATGAATGCAGCAACATCTTCGCCTTTCTCCCGGTGCGAAAACTTTTCCTGAATCTTGCCCCTGAAAAACAGGAAGCAGTCCCACAGCAGTTTCTCGGAGTCGCGGAGACCGCGAACGCCGCCCTGAGGTGGTTTCCGTTGGGCGAGGTTCAGCTGGAAGAAATCATCGTCGTTAGCGTTGAGCTTCAGCTTGGGGGTGATGCGAAGGCTCGTCGGGTCTTTCGCTCCGAGGTAACTGCTCTCCAGCAGCGCCGCACGTTCCTTGTTTGCTGCCGCATCCACTCCCTTGTCTGCGCGACTGTAGAGATAGTCCACGCAGGCCAGAATCAGGATGCTCAGAGTCGCCATTCGCTGCTGGCCGTCGATCACGCGGAATTGTTTCCGTTCCCCGCTTTCCAGCACAATGGCACCCATGTAGTGCTCTTAATGGCTCGCCTCAATCGTTAGCAGGTCTTCCCAGAGATCTTCCCAAGCTCCTGTTTCCACGAATAATCGCGCTGGTAAGGCGGCACGCTGTAACTCTTCCCGTTGCTGAGAAGTTCTTTCAGGTCTTCCGTGTCCGTGTTCAGTAGTGTGCTGCGGGCCATGATGGTGAGAAGTTTACTCGGTTGCGAGAGGAAGAACAGTCTTTGCCGCGCCTAATTTCTCGCTCAGCAACATGGGCCGTAGAGAGGCGAAGGTGATGAATTGGTGGAGAATTACAGTCATTTTTTAGGCATGCCGTCTGGGTAGGGGCCAAGAAAACGGTTGCCGTTGAAGTGGATGATAGGGTCGAGGTCCTCTGTGATCCACACCTCAGATTTCCAAGGGATATGCGAGACGAAGGTCTGCATGGTGCGACGTTTCTCGAAGGCGGCCACGAACAGAAGCCCGGCTTTGCTGCCCGCGAACAGATCCTTAAATTTCTTGGTGGCGATCAGAAGGTTGTAGGGTACGTCCATGAAGGGTTTCCCGATACTCTCGGGGAATCAAAACGGTGCAGGTCGAAACATGGGCGAATGAGTGTGCCTCAAATCCGCAGTTTGCCGGCAGTTGAAAGACGGAGTCGAACTCTGTCGTGTGTTGTCGGGCAGGGCGTGCTTGGAGGCGACCAATCCGCATGTTCAACCAACGGGGCCTACTTCAGTTTGAGGCGTAGTGATCACAGGCCCCGTTGAAGTGCCGCTGAACGTCGGATGAAACGCATTCTGTCGGCGCACACCGGCCCAAAAGGCTGCTTCCGGCAGCGGACTAATTTGTCCGCTTTCCAGCTCCGCATGACGACGGATCGCCTCGTCTAAAATCTCGGAGGGCTCGTCAGCGTTCGGCGGGGGTGGTAAACTTCCGAGAATCTTATCCACGAGGTGAAGTTGGTCCATTTTAGAAAGCATCAGGACGGCGGTTTCTATATCCTGGAGGGTCCTTATAATTTAGATTATTAGCTACCGCGCCTTATTTGAGACAAGGAAATGCCAGATGACGGCGTGCCTGTTCAATGGGCACGCCCCCTTTTGCCGCCAGAGAGCGCAGTCCTTCGTCGATGGCGGCGAGCATTTCGGGCGTCTCCTCGGCGGTCTCATCAAGCCAATGGCGCAAAGCCTGCTGCTCTTTCGGCTCGAGTCGCAGGATGGCATCTTGGATTTCAGCGAGTTTGGTCACGCCATGACACATAGCCTTGAATATTTGGCGGACAACCCCAAAACGGTTTGTCAGTCGCGTGGGCTGCGGCTGGTCGTGCATTTCCTGGAATACCGTGCCCGGAAATCGGCGGAGCACTTGCGCGGGGGTGTGGTAGAGTGTCAGCATGATTCAGTCCGAAGCATTCTTTGCCGGGCCAACGACTAAGCCCCAACAATGCAGTCCAGAGCTGAGAGTTGAGAGACTAGCGCCAGACTAAACAGTGAATACAATTTTCCGTCACAAAATCACGCAGACCAGCTCTGAGGCTCGGGCTCTCAGCTCTCGACGCTGGGCTCTCGACTGCTTCGTTCCGGCCAAGACCAAGTCCCTGCCTGATGTTCGCCCGATGTACCGGGCGCTGTCGCGACGGGATGCGGCTTACGAAGGTGTGTTCTTCACGGGCGTCAAAACCACGGGGATATTTTGCCGGCCCACGTGCCGCGCCAAACGACCGAAGTTGGAAAACGTGGAGTTTTTTCCGACAATCGTGGAGGCGCTGCATGGCGGCTACCGGCCGTGCCGGCTATGCTATCCGATGGACGCAACCAAACCTGTGCCAGCTCTCGTGGAGAAATTGCGCCGGGCAGTGGACGATGCGGTCGAGGGCCGCGTGACCGACAAGGATCTCGCTGCGATGAACGTCGAACCCTCGACGGCGCGACGACAGTTCAAGGCCTATCACGGTATGACTTTCCATGCTTATCACCGTGCGCGGCGCATGGGACTGGCGTTGCGCGACGTGAAGGCAGGCAGGCTGGTGATCGAAGTGCAGCAGGAGCGCGGCTACGAATCGCCCAGCGGTTTTCGCGAAGCTTTCGTCCGAGTTTTTGGTGTGCCGCCTCGTGGCGCCAAAGTGGAGGATTGCCTGCTCGCTCGTCGAATCGAGACGCCGCTTGGCACGATGCTGGCCCTCGCGGATGCGCAGGGACTGCGGTTGCTGGAGTTCGTGGATCGACGTGGGCTCGAACGCGAGTTGGTTGGGCTGCGGCACCGACTCAAGTGCGCGATCGTACCGGGGAGCAACGTCACACTTGAGGCAACCGCGACCCAGCTCACGGAGTATTTTTCTGGGCAGCGCATGACGTTCTATCTGCCGCTCGCGCCGGTCGGTTCGGATTTTCAGCAGCGCGTGTGGGCGGAGTTGCGCCGCATCGCTCCCGGCCGCACCCGTAGCTATGCAGAGATGGCGAAGAAACTCGGCATTCCGAAAGCACCCCGAGCGGTCGGCCGGGCGAATGGTTCCAATATGCTGGCGCTGGTGATTCCGTGTCATCGGGTTATTCGTGCTGATGGTTCGCTCTGCGGTTATGCGGGCGGGATCTGGCGCAAGCAGCGGCTGCTGGAGCACGAAAGAAAATTCAGCGGTTTGGCTGAATAAAGGCCAGCGGAACGTGAACCACTCATTCACACAAATGAGGCACTAATTTAGGGGATCGGCTTAGAGGAGATCAGTGAGCCTTAGTGATTAAGATCTGAGGTTCTGATCCGAGCTTGCCGCGAGGTGATGGCGGCGAAGAGCAGCGACCAGAAGCAGAGCACGACATTGAACAACGGGATTTGCAGCACCGGGGGCAGGGCATAAATGCAGCTGACAGTGGGACCCCACACGCACCAGACGGCCAGTTGCGCGGGAATGACCCGGCGCAGATACCAACTGCCTGCGCGCACGTCGGCGATGACGGGTGCCCAACGAAACCCGGCATTCATCCAGCCGTAGAAAAGGCTGCTGACAGGCGTAGCGTAGAACGGATTGTAGACCAATTGATCCACGAGCACTTTCGCGGCGATGGTGAGAAAAATCGCCTCCGAACCGAACAGCCAACTAAGGCTGCGATAAAGTAAATCCACTTCGAGACCTTTCCACGCCCAAAACCAAGTGAAGAAGATGAGCTGCGGCCACGGATGGGTGGTGCGGGTGGCGGGATTCCAGCGCAGATATAAAAAAGGCAGCACGCCCCCGCAAATGGCGGTTGAAATAAGGGAGAAGAGAAACCCACCGGCCTCGCGCCACGCTGCGATCTGGGCAAACAGGCCATGAGCGGACGGCGCAAAATAATAAGCCAGCACGAGCGCCAGCGCGGTGGATTGCAGGACAAGTCCCGGCCAGAAAAGTTGGCGCGCGCTTTCCCAGCCAGCGCGCCAAGGGGATTCGGGGGAGAGATTGGATTCTGCCATGAAGGGTCAGGCGAACGTGCGCGGGCAACGGAGGCGAGAAAGAAATCCGGCAGGGCAATACCGAGCGTGAACGACATTCTGCCTCATCCCGATGGGCCGGGCCCTACATGGTATTCGGTCGAACGGCTCATCCGGAGGATTCGCCCTACCTTAAAACTTACTGCTACGTCGTCAGTGCCCGCACCACCTGATCCAGTTCCGCCCCGATATCGTTGCGATTTGCGCTCAGGTCTTGGGCCAGCGGTTCCTCGCCAGCGGTCACCAACGGACGATATTCCAAGCCCTTCAGCGCGGCGAGTTGCCAGTAGCAGCCGTTCACGTACGAGCGGTGGAAGAGTTCGATCACTTTCGTGCCGGCCGCGCAAAAAATCAGATTGGCCAGCCCGGCGCCATGCGGAGCGACGATTATCTTGGCTCGACGAAACGCGTTGATCTGCTCCTGCCACGTCAATTCTTCCAGATGCAGCTTCACGAAACCGTGCGCTGCGAGTTCCGCCCATAGCTTGGTTTCGTTGGCCACGCGGCGACGGCGCGCCTTGGCGCGGGAAATATAAAGTCGTTCACCGAATGTCGAGGAGGTCTGTCGCAGCGGAGCGGTGAAGCCGTCGAGCGCCCGCACGGTCGTCGGTGTCAGATGACCAATACTCGGCACGATCAATTGTTCGCCGCTATGGTGCGTATAGCGTTTTGCCGGGAGAACATTTCCGGCGAAGCCGTGCAGAGCGAACGCCTCGCGTTGGTAAGCGTGATCAGCGTGGGCGATGAGCGTTTCACCTTCGTTGGGCTTGAGTGCAATTAACCGGGGCAATTCCTCCAAGAGCCAGTGACTGTAGCCCACGCCGAGCGTGGTCGCGATTACCGCCGTCGTGCCGCGCAACGGGACCGGCGGACGGATTTTTTTGTATGTGAGCAGCCAGTGATCGGAAAACGGTTTGCCGAAATCGGGCGACACATCCCGGGCGATCAGCTGTCCGTCGGGGGAGAGCACATTGCCCGAACCGAAGACTCGCCCGCCCGGCAAGCGTGCGATGTAGGCGGATGCAAAGTTGATCGTCGCGTGCGGCAGCAGGAAAGCGCGAAGCTCCGCCGACGCGTGAGTGGGTAACGCGTATGGGACGTGCGTCTCGCCTAGCCGCACTTGCAGCGAACCGTCGCAATGGGCGACGATCTGTTCGAGCCGGGCGCAGGCTGCGGGAGCTGGAAGGTAGGATTGAGCCGGCTTGGTCATACGAGCTCAGCCAGCAGGTGAAGAGAGGAGGATTGGTTAACCACTAATCCACACTCATGAACACTAATGAGGAGAAGTACAAACGAGTCTTTCGCTGGTCCAGTATTAGGGTAGATCAGTGAGTCTCGTTAATTAAGGTGACGCCGGTGGGTAGGGCGGGAGCGCTGGGCCTGCCGCGATTGGTGAGTGAAATTCGTCAAACCGGACGGCCCAGCGGTCCGTCTCTACCTGTAATCCGCTTTTGCGAGACTCAGTGGTGGTTAAAAAAATTCCGGTCAGCTTTGGCTTTCCATGCGCCGTACGAGGGGGATCGCGGCGATGGCGGCGAGGGAGAGGAGGAAGATGCCGCTGTAGAGGAGGTGCGAATTCGTGATCTTGCCGACTTTCAGCTTTAACTCCAACGGCGCGCCACCGTCCACTTGCAGGCTGCGCGTGAAAGTGAGGACGCGGCCGTTTTCCGTCAGCGTGACGTCGATGGCGTTGGGGGCGGGTTCGGCGGCGAGTTGCTGATCGACGAGACGCGTGGCGATGCCTTTCAACGCGGTGTTTTCATCGGCCGTGTTGCCCATGAGCAACTGGTCGATCTCCTGTGGATTGAAATTCAGTTTGTTTTGCATGAGCGGATTCAGACTGGCGGCCTGCTCCAGTTGCTCGTTGCGGGCCCCGTCGGCGCGGTTGTCCAAATAGAGTTTCTGCCGACGGGTGTTCAGGCCGAGCACGGTTTGCTGCGTCTTCAGGTTGCGCAATTGCACCCGGGCATCCTCGTTCGAGGCTTCATCGAGCGCGCGGGCGTTCGTCACGCGGCTCAGGACTTCGCCGGCGTTTTGTTGATCACCCTTTTGCAGCAGCCTGTTCGCTTCTTGTAACAAGGCGACGGCTTGCTGGGCGTTGGCGGAGCGTTTGGAAAGAATCGATGATTGGTACTGCTCGATGCTCCATGACGCCGCCGCGTATTCTTCCTGCAGCCGCAGGCCGCCTGCATAATCTTTCAAGACGTAGCCGGGCGGAATCACGACGCGCCATTTCACGTTTTCCAACGGGACGTTCAGGCGGGGTCCAATAAGACCGACGGGTCCGCTCTTGCCAGCCACGGTGGCGGCGTAGACGAGGCGCACCGTCGCGTTCCGTTCCGCGCCGGTGTTGGGCGCGACATGGAAAAGATAGGCGTCGCCTTCGCGCACCACCGAAACGCTCGCGCCGTTGACGAAGGTGTTGTAGAGCGCCGCGCCTTCGGGCAACCGGATGCGCAGCGTGCTTTTTTCCAGTACATCGACTTTCAATTCCACGGTAGTCAGAAAAGTGCCGCTCGGGGAAAAGAGGGTGGTCAGATCGCCCTGCGTCACGCGGAGCTTCAACGCCTCGGCGATTTCGTGCCGGCGAACCGTCACGGCGAGCGGGCCCTCGGGCTCGGCGACGCGGAAACACAGCGCGGGCACACTGCGATCATTGCGGTCCTGGAGAATGGCGGGGACGGCGCTCCAATCGCTCTTCATCCAACCACGGGCGGGATTCCCGGCTTCAAGTTCGAGCCGTCCACTGGCGCGCACGGCGACGAATTGCACGGTCTGCCGCGCGCCGGGAAATTCCGGCGGCAGCAGCGTTTCCTGGCTCTGATCGCGCCCCGCCGGTCCTTGAAATTCGATCTGCACATCCGTCTCGCCGGCGATGCCGCGTTGAAAACGAATTTTCCACAGATCGGTTTCACCGACAACCTTGATCATGTCGCTCACGGCGGAGCCAGTGGCGCGGACGGTGCGGGCGCGTTCTTCGCTCAGGCCGGGCAGTTTCACGCGGAACTGTTTCACCGCGGCATTCTCGACTTTATAACGGAGACCGATGCGCGTGAGCGTCTGGCCTTCGCGCACCGTGGCTTCGGACAGCGCCTGCACCGTCACCCAAGGTTCGAGGGCCTCGATGCCGAGCGTCAGCACCCAGTCATCTTGCAATAAATGAAACGCGAGCGTGCCGGGCTGAAGACCGCCCACGGAGCGCGGGTCGACTTGCGTCACCTTTTCGCGATCGACGGCGCGCAACCGCAGCCCCTTGCCGGGCACGATCAAGGCCTCACCGGTTTGCCGCGTCTCTAGGTAATGTCCAAGTGTTGGGTGTCGGGCTTAGTAATTGTCTGGCATGGAGCCGCGCCGCCCTCGGCGCGGAAGAAGCTCCGAAACGCGGCGAGGGCGCCGCGTCTCCAGGTAATGTCAGTCATGACAAAAGGCAGGGCGCGCCGGGTGGTGTTTTCGAATGTCGAGTTGGCGTTCATAATGCGTTCTCCGGGAGGGATGGGGCGAGGCAGAGGGAAAGTGAAGGTGAGAGGGAAAGTGAAGGTGGAATAATGCGGGCTGAATGTATCGGTGGGGTAGGTTGCGAGCTTGTCTCGTTCTGCTGGCCAGCAGAATGGCGGGGCAAGCGCGCCATCTATCGATGACTCTGAGAAAATGAAAGTGAAGGTGTGACGGTCCAGTTGTAGCAGATTCTCCCAGTGGAGTTGTCAGTGGCGGGTCAAAGTTTTGTCAGGGGATTGTCATGGCGGGATTGAAGTAGCACAGGACCACGCCGCGCCGAAGCCCGGCGAAGGCGGATCCGTGCCTGTGGGATTGGGAGAAAGTGGCACGGGTCTCCGACCCGTGATGGATAAGGAACACGGGTCGGAGCCCCGCACCACAACCTCGACAGGCAGAGACGCCTGCCTTTGCGATTCGCTTCGGCGCGGCAAGCGCCTGTCGCTACGGGGCTGATCGACATTTAGGGCCTCTGCTTGCGGAGGCCTAGTGCGAGGCCGGCGCAAGCACCGGCCTTACAAAGAAAAATATGTGCCGCTTCGCTCATTTCGGCGCGGCCACAAGCACCGGCCTTACAAAGCGGAGGTTCTTGTCAGGGATTTCCAATCGCGTCCATGAGCGTCCATTCGCGGTTAACTTGATCGAGGACTTTGGTGCTTACGCTTCGCCCAAGTTGCGGCGGAGCATCGCGGCGAGGGCGCTGGCGTCGTGGATCGTGATGGTCTTCGCGGCGACGGTGATGAGCTTTTTTCCGCGCAGGCGGGCGAGGGTGCGCGAGAGGGTTTCACTGCTCGTGCCGAGTTCGGCGGCGAGCACGCGCTTGGTGCCGGGGAGCTTGATCACCGGACCGGCGCTACTGGCGGGGGCGCTGCGGCTGTGTTTCACGAGCCAATTGAGCAGGCGGGTTTCCACATCTTTGAGCGTGAGATCGTCGAGCATGCCGACGAGTACGCGCAGGTGTGCGCTCATCGAGCCGAGCATCCGGAGCGCGAGATCGGGGCGGCGACCGATGAGTTCGAGAATAGGCGCTTTGGGAATCAGCAGCACGGTGCTGGGTTCGACCGCACGGGCGTCGGCGGGGTAGCCGGTGGGCGAGGCGAGGGCGGCTTCGGCGAAGGATTCGCCGGAGCGGAAAACATGGATCACCTGTTCCTTGCCCGTGGCGTTGACGCGGTGGACATTCACTGCGCCGGCCTGCATGACGTAGAAACCGCGCGAAGGTTCGCCCTCGTGGAAAAGATAATCATCCTTCGCGAGTGAGAGCGGGCGGATGAACCCGGCCATCGTGGCGAGATCATCCTCGGACAGCCCGGTGAACAGTTGGCAGCAACGCATGGTGCCGATCAGACCGGTCAGTTTAAGGTTGGCGGGGCGCTGCGTGGAAAGCATCGGGGTAGGCGGGAAGTGATACGGATTGCTTGCGTGGTGTCGCGCTGAAAATGCAGGTGGCGAGGGATTTTCCGAGTGGAGCCGCGCCGCCCTCGGCGCGGAGCAAGTGAGGCAACGCGGCGAGGGCGCCGCGTCTCCAGCGCCCGCAGCGTGAGCGCAAACAAAAAAGAAAAATATTAGGCGCACGCGATGCGCCCGCAATTCATGCGTAGCAATTTCAAAATACAGCCAATGTTTTGGCAATGGATGGGTAGCGGCGGCGCGAATCTTGCGCTATGTTGGGTTCACCCCTTCCACATGACACACACCACCGCATCTTTTTTGGCCAAAATGAATCCGCGCCAGTCGGCGCTCGTCGCAATTCCTTCCACCGCCCGCTGCGTGATCAAACGTGATGGCACGCTCGTGCCGTGGGACGCCGACAAGATCATCGCGGCGATCGCGCTCGCCTTCTACGATGTGCAGCACGAGGGCGCGGAGAATCCGGAGCGCGAAAATTCCGCGGCGCGTTTCGGGCTCGACCAGAATACCTTTCTCAAGGTGCAGCGCATCGCGGCCCGGGTTGCCCTGATGTTGGAGTTGTATTATCGCACCGGCCGGCATCCGACGATCGAGCAGATCCAGGACAACGTGGAGAAAGCCATCGCCGCCGAAGGCGAGTGGGCCGTGGCGCGCTCCTACATCATCTATCGCGCGCGCAAAGCTTCCCATCGGCTCAATCATTACGCGGAAAACGGTCTGAGCGACTACATCGCCACTTCTAAATATGCCCGCTATCGGCCTGATCTCGGCCGGCGCGAAACGTTTTCCGAGGCGGCCCGGCGCGTGCTCGGAATGCATATGCACTATTTTGAGGACAAACTCGCGAGCCGCCTGCCTGCGCCCGATGAGACTTCGCCCGTGATGCCCGGCGACCGGCGGTTGCTCACCGAGTGGCTGGCCGGAGGTACGCTCTCCAACGCCATGCATCGCGCCTTTGGAGCCGTGGCCCAGAAACGCGTGTTGCCCTCGATGCGTTCGCTGCAATTTGGCGGCGAAGCGATTCTCAAGAACCACGCGCGGCTCTTCAATTGCTCGTTCAGCTCAGTGGACCGGCTGGAGTTTTTCCGCGAATATCTTTTCCTGTTACTCGCGGGTACGGGCTGCGGTTTCTCCGTGCAGCGCCACCACATTGAGCGTCTGCCCGTGCTCCCGATTCGCCGCGAGGAAACGGAACTCGAGGTGCGCCACCACACCATTGAAGATACAATCGAAGGCTGGGCCGGCGCGCTCGACCTGCTCATCCGGAGCCACTACGAAGGGTTCAAGGCCGAGTTTAATTTTTCCCTGGTTCGTCCGCGGGGCAGCGCGCTCAAAACTTCCGGCGGCAAGGCTCCCGGCCATCTGCCGCTCAAGCAGGCGCTGCTCGATGCCGAAAGCGTGTTGAACGGCGCATCCGGTCGCAAACTGCGCCCGATCGAAGTGTACGATATCTGCATGTACGCTGCGCGCTCCGTGCTCAGCGGCGGCATCCGCCGCTCGGCCACGATTTGCCTATTCTCGCCCGACGACGAGGAAATGATGGGCGCAAAGACCGGTAACTGGTTTGAAAAAAATTCCCAGCGTTCCGCCTCGAACAACTCCGCAGTGCTTTCCCGCAACGAACCCGACGACACGGTTTTCCGCCGGCTCTTCGTTGCGCAAAAAGAATTCGGCGAACCCGGTTTCTATTTCGCTGATCATCCCGACTACGGTTGCAATCCCTGCTGCGAGATCGGCCTGCATCCGGTGATCGAAGGCGGACTCGATGAGGCCGAAGCCGCCAAACTTCGCGCCCTCGGCTACACCGGTCCGCTTAACGCCGAGACGCGGCTCAGCGGCTGGCAGATGTGCAATCTCACGACGATCAACGGCGCGGTGCTCACGACCGTGGACGATTTTCTCGTAGCCTGCATTCACGCCGCTGTCATCGGCACGCTGCAAGCCGCGTACACGCACATTCCTTATCTTGGGCCCGTCACGCGCTATCTGAATGAGCGCGATGCGTTGCTCGGCGTTTCCGTGTGCGGCTTCATGGACAACCCGGAGATTCTTTTCAACCCATCCGTCCTCGAGCGTGGCGCGAAACTCTGTCGTGCGGCGAATCGCATCGTCGCCGGCGTGCTCGGTATCCGGCCCGCGGCGCGGGTCACCTGCGTGAAGCCCGAAGGCACCGCTTCGCTTTTGCTTGGCGCGGCTTCAGGGATTCATCCGCATCACGCGCGGCATTATTTCCGCCGCGTGCAGGCCAACCGCCGCGATGCGATCTATAAACATTTCCATGCCGCGAACGCTCACCTGACGGAAGCCTCCGTCTACCGGCCCGGCACGGACGACGTCATCACGTTCGCCGTCGAAGCGCCGCCACATGCCATTTTGCGCGAAGAGATCGGCGCGCTGGATTTCCTGCACTTCGTCCAGCTCGCGCAGCAACACTGGGTGTTGAATGGCGAAGACGAATCGAATCGCTCACCCGGTTTGCACCACAACGTGTCCAACACCTGCACGGTGAAACCCGACGAGTGGAACGCCGTGGCCGATTTCATCTGGAAGCACCGCGAGCACTTCACCGGCGTGGCTTTGCTCGGCGACGACGGCGACAAGCGTTACGCCCAAGCCCCGCGCGAAGGCGTGATGACGGAAGAAGATGCCGCGAGATGGAATCGCCTCCGCTATGTGCCGGTGAACTACACGCAGCTCGTCGAACATACGGACGAAACCAAGCTCAAGGAAGTCGTCGCCTGCGCCGGGGGCACGTGCGAGCTGACGTGAGGGCACCGCGCCGCGAGCTCTGATGGAGGCGGGGTGCCCTCACCCCGCACCGGGCCAAGTCCTTTACCCGCTAGTCGACGCTGATCAAGGTGGGCGTCGGTTTCTCCGTACCGACGCTTATCTCGCGCGACAGACCAAGGCATTTGTAGAGCCTCGCCAATCAGCCTCAGCCATCCTGATCGCAGCCCGTGGAGAGAGGAGGAACGAGGAAACGAGCTGAGCCTGTAACGGCGCAGAACAGATGAACGGTATCGGAGGTGGAGCGCGACTTTCCGACTTCGCCAAGGCTACGACGGACAAGCCAAGCACGCTGAGTGCCGACTCTCGCAGCAAAACCCGCCCGGAGGTCGGGTTCCACCTCGGCAAAGGCCTGCGGAGTGAATCCTAAAACCTGTGCCACTTCAGCGGCTGGCCCGCCCCGGGAGTAGTCGCGTTTGAGCCGCAGGCGAAGGCGCGGAATCTGGCAGCCCCGTTTTCGGGCTGCGCCCTCAAACGAGGCTACGTGCACGCGGCAAAACCTCCCTCACGGGTCGGGAGACCCGTACCACTTCACCATCCGTCAGACACCGTGCTCTCCGGCCATTCGACAGGTTCAGGCGGTCCTGAGCGAAGTCGAACGGACGCGTTCTCCGGGTTAATTGTATTTTTCCCCAAATCGCGACGGAGCGAGCTCACTGTAATGCCACGGGATCAGGCGCTCTGAGACTGCGGCGAAAAAAACGGCGGACGAGTTCTCTAAGCGGATGCGCCTGACTCTTCTTCGTCGCGCAGGAACGGTTTGCCGTTCCCTCTTCGGCTAATACCCGTGCTTGGTCCCACTGACAGAGGCAAAGGCTCCATCGGGTACAGGGAGTTTGTAACGTATTATGTTACAAACCGGCTCGGGATGATTTTTGTTGGGCTGCTGCTTGCGGCAGCCTGTGAGTCAGGGGACGTCACGTTCACTTCTGTCAGTTTGCGAAAGTAAGGGTCGGATCGGGGAGTTTCCATGACTGCCAGAGGCGGAGATATTCTGCGCGTGGGAGCAGGACGTAGTGCGGCTGGGCGGCGGCGCGCAACCAAATGACCAGCTCGCGCAGCGCAGGCTCGGCCATGGTGGTGCAGCCGGCAGTGGGGCGCGTCGGACCGCGCCGGAGGTGGAAGAAGGTCGCACTGCCGGCGCCGGGCTCGATGGCCGGCTCGGCATTGTGGCGGATTTCCACGCGCCAGCGATACGCGGGATCGCCGGTGCGCATGCGTTGCGCGGCAAACCACGCCGGCGGTTTGGCCGCATCGATCTCGACGTGCCGGTTGTAGAATGGATTAGCGGAATCGTCCGGCCACGCATCGCGACTCGTCACCTGATGAAACGGATAATCGGCTCCGGCCGGCAGCGCGGCGTCGTTGCCATAAATCAGGCCCAGCGCAAACGCGCCCGCCGGCGAGCGCCCATCGGCCTCGCGTTTGGTGGTGCCGGTCAGTGCCGCGCCCGGTTCGAGTGCGCCGCGCCCCCACGCGAGTCCGCGTTTGCCAAAGAGCACCGGCACGGTCTCGCCGACCTTGATCCAGCGGCCGTGCGCATCGCGTTCGAAATGTTGCAGCGTCCCGTGGGCCGACGACCAATCTGCGGCGATGGCCACGAGCAACTGCCGCACGTTAGAATTGAGCCCGCCGGCAACGACAGCAGATCCACCGCGCAAAAGAGCAACAGGTAGAAGAGCCACGAGGCAAAGCCGAACTAGGGTTGAGCGGTGCATTAAAATAGAACGTTCTGGATGAAGTCAGTGATGTGGGGCGGAGTTTTGCGGTGGTGGCGAACGACGACGACCAACTCGCGGGTGAATCGTTCGGGCAGCACGATTTGCCGGAGGTTTCGCTTGTTCCGGTAGAGGGCGAGGGCGCGATTAGGGACGAAGCTCACGCCGAAACCCAGCGCAACAAGGTTGATGATGAGATCGAAGCTATCGAGCTGCATGGACGGTTCGATCTTCCACCCTTGGCGGGTAATCCAAGTCTGTAGGCGATGACCGGTGTTCGTGTTCTCATCGAGTTGCAACCAGCTTTGCTTGGCGATCCAGCCGTCCCGGGCTTTCGCAGACTTTGGTAACTTATCAAATGTCGCGGCCTGTTCGAGCGGTGCGATGAGGGTGAATGGATCTTTAAATCGATGGGTGACGCGCAGCGTTTTCGGTAAGCGAGCCGGTGGGCAGAGGACGCCAAGATCGAAATCATTGGCTTCGAGTCCGGACATTATTTCGGTGCTTCTCAGATTGGAGACATGGCAACCGATCTGGGGCAGGCGTCGCAGGTTGGCGTGGAAGAATCCGGGCAGGTAGGCGAGACCAATGCTGCGTGAGACGGCGACGCGGACTTTCTTCCTGACATCGGTGAATCCCACACGCAGCGACAGCAACGAACGCTCCACATCGCCCAACAGCCGGATGGATTCCTGATAAAGAAATTCGCCGGCCGGGGTGACGTGCACGCTGCGAGTTGTCCGCTCCAGCAGGTCAACGCCCAGACTGTTCTCCATGCCCTGCATCTGCCGCGTCATCGCGCTTTGAGTGAGGCCGGCGAGTTCGGCCGCCTTGGTGAAACTCCGGTGCTTCACCACGAGATTAAAGAGACTCAATTCGTAGAGATCGAAGGGGACGGTTTTCAGGTACTCATTCACAATCCGCATGATTACATGAAACTAATGAATTTCAATCAAAAGCCAAAATCTGGTATTGTCAGTCCATGCCTAATCTAATCAACCGACTCGCCGAGAATGCGCTTGGTGCTTTTTATGTGGATGACACTTGCATCGATTGCGGCCTATGCCGTGAAAATGCACCCGCGTTCTTCCGATTACATGAGGAGCTCGGCCTGAGTATCGTTTACCGCCAGCCCGTGACGCCTGGGGAAATCGCCTTGGCTCAGGATGCCATGATCGACTGCCCGACTAACTCGATTGGCAATGATGGTTGAGACAGTGCTGCCGGTAGACAAACTACAGCTACGATCAAGTAGACCTCCGTCTGATTGTCCGCTTTCACCGACGATCGCGGCGGAATCGCCGGTTGACTGTGGACAAAGGAGAAGTTGGCTTTCGTTGCGCTCCGCCTTTCCCACTATGTTTTTCGAGAACCAATACCGCGACAACCGACCGCTCGGAAATTTTCGCGGCCTGCCCATTTACCTCACGACGATCATCGTGGCGGTCTTCGTGGTCGGGTTGGTCTTCTCCGCGCTCGCCGGGGCTGGCTCTTCGATCGCGATGTTTGCTTTCGAGCCGAGCGTAGTTTGGCAGCACGGGCAGGTCTGGCGGGTGATTACTTATCTCGCGGTGGATCAGGTGAATTTTTTCACGATTTTCAATCTGCTGTTCCTTTATTCCTTTGGTCGCAATTGCGAACAAGAGATGGGCCGCAGTCGCTATCTCGCCTTTCTCGGACTGCTCGTACTCTCGCCGGTGTTGATCACGACGCTGCTTTGGTTCGTCGGGATCGGCGGAATGGTCGCCGGATCAACCCACCTCTCGATCGGACTCGTGATCGCCTTTGCCACAATCTACCCGAATGTGGAATGGTGGGGCTCAATCCCGATGAAGTTCGTGGCGATCGGCTGCCTGTTCCTCGCCGCCGTGGGGCATCTGGGCCAGCGCGACTATATCGGCCTAGCCAGCACCTTGGTGACCTGTGCCGTTTCTTACGGTTATATTCGGGCGATGCGATCGGGGATTTTTTCCGGGCTGTCCTGGACGGCACTCTTTCGTCGCAAACCGAAACTCCGTTTGCTCCCGCCACTGGAGCAACACGAGAAAGCCGGACGCGGCCATGACGCGTCGAGCGACATGGATGGGTTGCTCGACAAGATAGCCCAGTCCGGCCTACACAGTCTCACGGCCAAAGAAAGGGCGCGGTTAGAGGCCGTGCGTGAGGAGTTGTTGAAGAAGGATCGGAGGTAGAGGCGACAGTCGCCCCCCCTTTTCGCAATCGGCCGATGTATTAACACGAAGGTCGCGAGGGACGCGGTGAACTCCATGAGTACATGGCCGCCTTGCGTTCTTTGTGCACTTGGTGGAAAGGGCATCAGCTTCAGTCATCCTGATCCCGAGAAATTATGATGAGCTCAACAGCACGGTGATTCGAGATGAAATAGAATTAATGCGGAGCACGCGGAGCCTGACGTGATTTCACTCGGCGTTGTTCCGTGTGCTGGGCTTGTTTCCATTCGTGGGAATTCGTGTGGTTAGTGGGAAAATCGGGATTTCTATCTCGGAGGATTGGCCCACGAATCACACGAATTGACACTAATGCAGGCTGTATCCCGAACGGAAATCGGATAACGGTGTGGGGCGTGGGGCCGGGATTTATTCGCGCTGTTTCGCGTGATTCGCGGGGAGGTCTATGCGGGTTCGATCTTGTTTTTTTTCTGGTTCGCCCATGATTAAATATCCATGAAAGAAGCCAAAACTAAAAGAGTGCTGTCGGCGAAACAGCGCGAGGAATTACTCGGCGTGTTGCAGGGCCGCTTTGAGAAAAATATTGGCCGTCATGCCGACCTCGACTGGATCAAGGTGCAAACGAGACTGGAGGCAGAGCCCGAAAAACTCTGGTCGCTCGGCGAAATGGAACGCACCGGCGGCGAACCGGACGTCGTTGATCACGACAAGAAGACGGGCGAAATTTTATTTGTCGATTGCTCGGCGCAGAGTCCGGAAGCCCGCGCCAGCCTGTGTTATGATCGGGAGGCGTTGGATGGGCGGAAAAAGTTTCCGCCGAAAGGCTGCGCCACAGAGCTGGCCGCAGCCATGGGCGTCGAGCTGCTGACGGAAGAGCAGTATCACGAATTGCAGTATCTCGGGGAATTCGACACGAAGTCGTCGAGCTGGCTGAAAACCCCGGCTGAGATGAGAAAACTCGGTGGCGCTCTCTATGGAGATCGACGCTACAACCGCGTTTTCATGGGGCACAACGGCGCCGAGTCCTACTATGCCGGCCGGGGATTTCGTGGCTGGCTGAGGGTATAGCAGTCGAGGCAGAAACAGAGTTGGCGGCGTGGCTTGGCGGCGTTGGCCGGCGATAGCGTAAGAGTCACGGGGCGTCTTCTGATTGGCTTGAACTAGCCAGAGAGGGACTGAGGTTTTGACTTCGTCGGCACTTTGTGGATTGGTGCCCCCATGACAGCGAAGCGATCGCCAGCCGAGGTTTTTTCGCAGCACCCGGAGGTGATGAGCGGGGCATTGGTCTTCAAGGGCACGCGCGTTCCCGTGCAGACTTTTTTTGATCATCTCGATCACGGTGGGACGATCGAGCCGTTTTTGGAATGGTATGATGGGATCGAACGAGCTCAACTCGAGGCGGCGGCGGAAGTCCGGCTCGCGCCCTCTCAGTCTGAAGATCTTGTTTGATCAGGGCGTGCCCCAGCCTTTGCAAACGCATCTGGTCGGCCACAAGGTGCGGCCGCGCGTTTCAATAAGGGTGGGCCACCAAACGAAACGGTGAACTCCTCGCCTTGGCCGAGCAGAGCGGCTTCGATCTCCTGCTCACCACCGACCAAAAATTGCGGTATCAGCAGAATCTGACCGGTCGGAGCATCGCGTTGTTGAATCTCGGGCGGGGTAATTGGCCGGAGATCGAGCCGCACGCCACTATCATCGCTGGCATCGCGATCAACATGAAGCCCGGTGAAGCCCGGTGAAGTCCGGTATTTCTCCATCGGGGAATAACTCGGCGGCGGGGGACTGGTGGCTCTCGGTCGGCGTCGCGATTAAACCGGTTTGGGTCTGCGAGCTCGCGCAGAGAGACGGGGCCTCGCCGCAAAAACCTCACAAAATCCAAGCGGCAGGCACTCGCCACGATCCTTTAGTTTCGGAGCAATTCATAGCCCACGCCGGCGTTGACGATGTAGGTGCCGGGTGCGGTCGCGGCTGTGGTGGTCAGCAGCACGGCGTTGGGTGCGACAGGCCGGACGTAGGCGGCCACTCGTTGATCTCCGAGCCGGATCGTCGTGGGGGAATTTCCCGCGAGTTTTATCCGCCGCTGGCCGTCCTTGAGAATTTTTGCCGGCGCTACTTCCAACGCCGGTTGCCCCGTTGTTTCCGGGCCGACGAAGAGGAGGACGATCGCGGATTCGCGGGCCACGGGCGGCTGATCTTTTCCGTCGAATTCGAGATACGAGACCATGTCCTTAACTTTTCTTTTGCTGTTCACCACGGGATCTTCCCCCCAGTTGCTCTTGAGGGCGCGCAACGACAGGGCCGCCATTTCTTCCTCGCTGGCGTCCGGGACCGGTTCGGTGACGACGTGTCCGTGATTCGCTGGCAGAGCTTCCCAGCTTCCCTTGCTCAGCAAATACGCGCCGTCGTTCTTGGGTAGCGCCGGCAGCCCGCTGGCTTCAGTCGGCGCGGAGAGAAGGATGTCTGCTGCAAAATCCATCTCCCAGTGCGGGTCACCGGCAATCGTGCCGGTGAGCGAATTTCCGGTGAGCTCCAGTCGGAGCGTGGTGTTTTCGCGGGTGACAAAGAATGGCACATTGGCACCGAAATTCTTGTCCGGTTCCCCGCCGTCCGTGGCGTTGAGCACAAACGAGTCGCCGCCGGCCTCCCACGCGCCGAGGAATTCCCGGAACACGTTCAAGCGGTTCAACGAACGGACGCGGGCCGTGATCACGCCGGTCGAGCGGTCGACGCGGGTGAACTCCAGACGGGTCTTGAAGACGTAGCGGCGATCTTCGCGCAGGGCTCCGTCGTAAACGACTCCGTCTTTTAAAACGCGATCAAGCTGGCGCACGCGTTCGAGGCGGCTGGCCTCGAGACGCTGAAGATCAGCGGGCGTGGCCACTGCGAGTCGGTACGTGAAGCGTTCATCCCCGCCGACGAGTGATCCTTGCTCGAGACCGAGACGAAGATTCAGTTCGCCCGGGTCGCGCAGGACGGAACCGGGGAGGGCCTCGGCGGTGGCTTCCTGGGGAATAGCTTGCAGGCGGATGGGCGCACCGTCCGAGCGACGGGCGTTGGTCAGGATCGCGCCGCGCAACGGTCGTTGCCACGCGCGGGTCGTGGACTCGAGGGTTGCTTCGACGGATTCGTTTCCCGGTGGCCGTGGACTGAAACGCAAAAAAACCGTTTCGCTCGCGTTCGAAGTCCGCGCCGTGGCGGTGCCGAGATAGAGGAGGCCCGGCTCCGTGGCGGCGACGGCCCGTTCATATTCCGCTTCCAGCCGGGCCTGCACGGCCGCCACCTGCTCGGGCGCGAGCGGTTGGAGCCGATATTTAAAGAAACGATTCTGCTCCGTCAGTTCACCGCGCGCATCCAGGTGCAAGGCGAACCTCCAGACCTGCGTGGCCTCGAGCACCGGTCCCGCATTGCGAATCGCGTCACTGGCCAGCGAGGTGAGGTTCAGGACCGGATCTGCGAATTTATCATCTGCACTCCAGGTGCCTTGGAACTCACGCGCGATGTGCCAGCTGTTGTCGTTTCGCACGATGGCCCGTACTTCGTTCTCGGAGGGACGCTCGGTGATCTCGAGGTAGAGCGGCGTTTCATGGAGGGAGGCGGCCGCCAGCGCCGTTCCGCCGAAAACCCGGCCCGGTGCGATCTGCGTGAGGAACGCCTTGCGGCGCTCCGCGACACGGGCGGACTCGCGATGCCGGCTGATACCGGTCACGCGTCCACCGAAAGCCTCGAAATCGGCGAGGAGCGCGTGCAGCCGGGCCTCGTCGCCCACGTCACCGATTGCATAGGAATTTTTGCCGAAGGAAAATCGAGCCGCGCCTTGCGCACCACCGCCCTCGAAGCCCCCGGAGACGAGGACGAATTTCCAAGCGCCGCCCTCGCGCTGCGCATCCAGCACGCCATTGAAAACCAAGGCGGTGCCGGCGGGCGCGGTCACTTGGAGGAGTACGGCTTGATAGGGATCGGCGGGAAAGGGCGCGGCCGCTTGAAAATCCGGTTGGGCCGATGCACCCGGGTTGGCCAACAAGCGCTGCGCTTCGCCCGCAATCGCCGGATCGAGCCGGAGCGTACGGGCCAGATATTCCGCCGAATCGATTTTTGCGTAGAGCGGCTCAATGGTCCGCGCCTTCGCCCCGACAATCATTTTCCAACCGGCCGCGCTTTGTGCCAAGGGTTCCAGTTTCCCGACCGAAAACAAAACCCGGTCGCCGCCCACGGTCTGATTGAGGAAAGTGGTCACCTCGTCCGCCCCGGGTGCCCTCGCCTGACGCCACCAAACGAAAACGCCGGCACAGACCAAGGCCACGACGACAAGGCCGGCGATTAACGTGCGTTGCGTACGGGGAACAGGAGAAGGTTGCATGGAGAAAAATTCAGGCTCGCTCGCGACGGAGCGAAGCGGGATCAGGCCGGCGGTGACGGTGACTCGCCGCTGCGGGGCGACATCCGACTTGATTGATGGGGTTCATGTGAAGCGTAGGCGAAACCCTCGCACAGAAACGCGAAGGCGATGCGCCGAATAAGAACCGCCCGTTTGCGACGAGCAAGGTCGGATTGCTGGTCCGCCGCTTCACCGGAAAATTTCTTCGCAGCGTGTATTGTCTGTTTGAGCCCAATTGCTTTTGTAGGGCCGTCCCTTGTGGGCGCGCCGCCTTCGCAAATTCCGGCACGGCCACAAGGGCCGGCCCGACAAATTTCAGACAGCTTGAGAAAAGGGTGATGCAGCCCGTCTCCGTTTGATCGCGCCAAGTTACCAGAATAGCCAACGTCTTTTGGGTAGCTTCGGCCGTTCGACGGGCGGCAAGGTCTCACGCCACAGGGTCGTGCGATTTTCAACGAAGGCGGGAACTGACACTTCGGAAAACCAGTCGGTCCTGATGCCGGGAAACCGGCGGGGCAACTCGTCCAGCAGGAGTTGGCAGCCGGTATAACTTTCCCCAACCCACCAATAGTTGCCTTCTGGGTTGAAGCGGAAGCCGAGACAAATTTCATCATACGAAAATAAATCGATCTTGCAGGCAAAGACCTCACAGACACGGGACCAGTCACAGCGTGGTTCATCCGAACTGTCAGCCTCGACCGCGATGAAGCCCGTTTCATCGAGTTTGATCTCTCGTTCCGACCAGCCCGGGCGGTCTTCGGATTTGGCCGAGAGGTTGCTAAAGAATTTCTTGATTGAACTGATCATGACAGCGGGCGGCACCCGACCGAAGAAAGACGAACGGGAGGCGGAGCACAATCTGTCAGTTGTGGGGCTGCCGAACGGGATTGAGTCAGCGTCGCCTTGATTTGCCGTACACGTCGCCGCACTTCGTCTCGTGGCCACGTTCCGATTATCAAAATTGAAACCTGAACCCCTTTGCCTTCTTCAGACGGGGCACGGAAGTTTCTTACTTCAGTACGAGCGCGTTCGACACTTCATTCACGTTATCGATCTTGGCGGCGATGGCTTCGGCGGCAGTCTTCTGGGCTGCGGTATCCACGAAGCCACTTAACAGAACCAAACCGCGAAACGTCTCCACCGAGATGGCGGCGGGAACTCCGTCCGCCTTCAGGAGCGCCGCCTTCACCTTCGTCGTGATGACGCTGTCGTCGATGAATACGCCCGTGGTCGACTTGTTCGTCTTCACGAGGATCTCGTTCAGGACTTCCTTCGCCCCGGTGACTTGGGTGGCGACGACACTGGCCTGGACTTTTTGCTCAGCCGTATCCACGAAGCCACTGAGCAGCACCCGGCCCTTGAACGTTTCCACCGAGATGGCGCGGCCAGGCGTCGCCGCATCACGGACGAGATCGGTCTTGATCTTGGTGGTCACGACACTGTCGTCGATATATTCACCGGTGCTCGCGCGGGTGGCGGTACTGGAGCAACCGGGCGCAAGCAGCAGCGAGGAGGTGGCGAGGCAAAGCAGGGCAAACAACGGGTGGATTTTATTCATGGGTGTGACGGGTGAAAGGTTATCGTTCATGCCATAACTGACCCGGGGCCGAACATTGGGTTCCCCGCAGAACGAAGCCCGGGGCTGGCGTCAATGCACCTTCTGGGTACGGACCGGTTTGCTACAGGCTTTCTTAGGGCCGTCGCTTGCCGACGTGCCTTCTTCTCGATACCGGTACGGCCACAAGGGCCGGCCCTACATTTGCGCACTCACAATATTCAGCGTGGTCACGCTGGATCAGACATCCTGACCCCAAGGAATTAGGCTGAGCTCAACTGCGTCGCGATTTGGGATGAAATACAATTAACGCGGAGGACGCGGAGCCTGACGTGAGGGAGAAGTGGCACGGGTCACAAGATTCACCGCGCGTGCCTCTGCCGTGGTGGAACCCGACCTCCGGGCGGGTTTTGCAACGTGAGCCAGCACCCAGCGCGCCCGGAGGTCGCGCTCCACCTCGATACCGTTCATCCGGTTGGTGCCGTGGCAGACTCAGCTCGTTGCCTCGTCCCACCTCTCTCCACGGACTGGGGATCAGGATGTCTGAACCTCGTTCGTGTCTATTCGTGTGATTCGTGGGAAAAATCCGGGTTTCTCAGAGGAGGGCCCACGAATCACACGAATGATTCACGAATGCCGAAAAAACGCGGCCGCATGAAACCGCGCTTTCGCCTGCGGCTCAAACGCGGCTACACCCGGGGCGGGTCAGCCGCTGAAGTGGCACGGGCTGGGCTCAGGATGTCTGCGTATGAACTATTCGGGCCGGATCAATACGGGGCGGCGGTCGAATTCTGCGCGATTATGCCGCGGAACCGCGGCAGTTCCCCCGCGAGTTGTTTGACCGCCTGCACCATGTGATTTTGCACGGTGTGCTCGGAGACGCCCAGCGCGGTGGCGATTTCCGCGTAACGCAGGCCTTCAATGCGGTTCATGCGAAAGATCAGTTGGCGCTGCCGGGGCATCTGCGTCAGCAGTACGCCGATTTCATCCTGCAGCTCGCGATACAACACCTCGGTGTCGGTGCTGCGGGCATCGATCAAAATGTGCGGCGGGACTTGATCGAGCCAGACCGTGCTGGACTGCATCTGGCTCTTGCGCAGATTCAGCGACTGGTTGTTGACCGCTACGAAGAGATAACTCCGGACACTCGATTTGATCACGAGGGATTCGCGCCGACGCCAGAGACTGAGAAAAACATTCGACACGGCTTCCTCGGCCAGATCCCGGCGCTGGAGCAAAGCGTAGGAGAAATTGCCGAGCCGAACGTAGTACTTGCGCAACAACTCCTGCAGAGCGCTTTCGTCGTGGCGGCGAACGCGGTCCATCAGCGCTTCATCTTGGTCGATTACAGGAGTCATACTTTCGCCTGCATCCAGCAGGATTCCGGGGCTGTCTGTCGACCCTCAACCGGCTTTCTTGTGCAACGTTTCTGTGTCTAAGAAACAAAACAGGCAACGTCACGGAGTTGTCACAATGGGCGGTAGTAGGTTGGTCCCCGGGAACCGGTCATAGCTGTACATACCACTACCTTGTTTCACGCCTTTGGCGACGGGCCACTGCCTGCCGCCAGATTCTCCTCCTTCCAGTAATCATGTTTCGTTTTTTCCGTTTTTGTCTTTGTGCCGCTGTTTTCCGCCATTTTGCCCTCTGCTGTCTGTTGGCCGCCCTGTGCGATAACGGGCTTCAGGCTAAGGACCGCGTAGCCCCGAACCAGCGCCCGGCCGTTTCCACCAACATGAAAGCGTTGGCGGCCCAAGTGAGCGGGATTGCCAACGACACGTCGATCTCCCGCGCCAAGAAGGCCAACCGAATTTCCTCAGTGGTGCGCGAGGTGCTCGCGGCGGCCACGGCCAGAAAAAACGATTCGGAGGAGATTTTGGCCATCACGCTGAAGGTGACCAGTGTCGCCGCCAGTGCGGCGCCGCATTTTGCCGAGGCGATTGCGAGCGCAGTCGCGTTGAGCCCGGTGGGGCGGGAGAGTCAGGCTGCCGGTAAGATCCGCACGGCGGCGTATGAGGCGGCGCATAATCCGGAGTCGGCCCGAAACACTTATCTCGTCGCTGAGGCGGACCCCACTCCCGCTGAAATTGTGCCGGCCCCGGTGGTCGTGACCACGGCCGATCCGGTCTCGCGGAGCAGCGAGGAAAAAAGGACTGCGGCGGTCGCGGATCAAACGACCTCGGCGGCGGATACTCGGGCCCCGGTTGAAACTGTGGCTGTGGATGTGCCGGCTACCAGTCAGGCGGAGACGACTGAAACGCCCTCAGTTGATCCAGCAGGCGAAAACAAAAACGTGGTGCAATTGGAGAAATTCGTCGTCAAGGGAGACATGGTGAAAGGCAATGTGTATACCGAGCGCAAAAAGGCGTCCGTGTCGATAGAGGTGATGACCGCGAGTGAATGGAACAAAAAATTTATCGTCACAGATCTAGCGGACATTGTTATCCGTATGCCGGGTTTGTCGACCACCTCGAAGGGAACGTTCGCCGTGGTACGCGGCCTCGCCGAGCGCTACAATCCCATCATGATGGACGGAATTGTCCTGCCGAGTTCCGATCCGGAACGGCAGAGTCCGGAGCTGGATTTGTTTCCCAGCCGCCTGGTGGATGCACTGGTGATTTCCAAAGCCTACGAACCTCGGCTCCCGGCCACCGCTTCGGGCGCAAGCATCAACATGCTGTCCAAGCCGATTCCGGAAAGCCGGTTTGCGCAGATTCAATTCGGCCTGAAGTTCGATGAAGGGAACTTTGGCAATGAGGCCTTTCTCAGTTCAAAAGGCACGGGCGTGTGGGATTACTTGGCCTTGGGAGTGAAGGATCGGGTGGCCCAGCAGCCTGCTGACGCCATCGGCTACGTGCGCTCGCCTCGCACGGTCAGCAATCTTTCCGACAAAAAATTCCCCTTGGGTTCACGATTTTCCTTCGCCTACGAGGACCGCGTCGTGCTCAACGAGGAAAAGAAGCGGGCTTTTGGTTACGCTTTCTCCTTCGCTTATGATCGCACCGCCTCCTCTGAATCCGGCAAAAAAACGTTTCTGAACGGAATTTTCAATTCGACCGACATCACGAATACCGGTGCCGCCCGAGGCAATGCGAACACCGGCACCTACTCTTTCAATGCCGAAAATTACGTCGAATCCGAGCTGGAGTCACGGTTTGGGTTATTGGGTACATTGGGCTTTGCCTTCAATGACCAGCACCAAGTGGCCTTGAGTTATTTTTGGAGCCAACTGGGCCTCGATACTCACGCTCAGACTACCGACGGCATCGCCTTTTCTGCGACCCCCTTGGCTGATTTCGAGAGTTATCGCAGCGGAAAGCTGGCCCTTGAAGATGTAGCTGGGGTCCAAGAGCAACGGACCACTGATGCCATGGAAATTTATTATCGCCAGCGCAGTCTGACCAACCTCCATGCCAGCGGTGAGCACCTGTTCAATGAGCTTAAGAGTTTCAAATTGAACTGGGATCTGGCGAAGGTCGCAGCCCGTCAGCAGGAGCCGGAATATCTGCTTTTTCCCTATACCTATGATCCGAACAGCCCTAATCCTTATTCCGCCAGTTTTGGTGCCGGGATTGATCGATATACCCGTTACTGGCGCGATACCCAGGAGAAGTCCAAGATCGGCCGGCTGGATGCCGAGTATAAATTCGATCTGGGCCCGCTCTACGACACGGTGCTCCGCGTGGGTTTTTATGCTGATCGGACGGATCGCGATTACGTCGAGGGCACTTTATATTTGCAGGGCGGGCAGATCGTGGGCCAGACCCGCGAAGAATTGGTCCGGGGGTTGCGAACCTACACCACCAACCCCTCGGAACGGATCGATTCCTATAGCGGTTCAGTAATACCGCCGTTCGCCAGCGGTGAACGAAAGATAAACGCATCGTATCTTTCACTGGATCTTCCCCTCGCTAAGGAACGGCCGGGCCTTCATAAACTCGATCTGCTGATGGGCGTCCGGTTGGAGGATTATCAATTGACCACGGAAGGTTTCGGCTTGTTGGGCACTCTGGGAAGTGGCGGATTCTACGACGATTTTCGCCGGGTTCAGCAGCTACCTCTCTACCCCAATACAGCAAATCCCAAGACCGTTTACCGAGGGAATATCGACGAAAAAAAATACCTGCCCGCAGTCGCCTTGGCTTATTCACCGATCAAGCCGCTCACGCTGCGGCTGGCGTGGTCCAAGACCACCGCCCGGCCTTCCTTCCGCGAAGTCGGTTCCTACTTCACGGCTGATCGCGTCGCCGACGAGTATGTCCATGGCAATTTCGGTCTCCAGACGTCCGACGTGACGAATTACGATTTCCGCGTGGAATATTTCTTCCCGAAAAGCCGGGATCTTGTCGCGCTCAGCGTTTTCAAGAAAAAGATTAGCCGGCCCATCGAGCGGGTCAGTTTTAATATGAACAACGTTGGGCCGATTTCCTCATTCATCAACAATTCCAACGATGCCGATCTTCGCGGCATGGAAATGGAGGCCGCCAAGAATCTCGGTTTCTTGGGTGGCGTGGGTGAATGGTTTTCCGTGGGCGGCAATTTCACACTGCTCGAAGCGGAGGTTGCTCGCGATGCCAGCTTTGAATCAAGCCAGATTGAATCCCCCGGGATTAAGGACACGCGCAACCTCTACGACCAACCCAAGTGGATCGCCAACTCCTACATCACCTTCGATCACAAGAGCTCAGGTTTTTCGGCCACGGCCTCCTGGTTTGCGATCAGTGATGTGCTGCAGAAGGTCAATAATTTATCCTGGGATACCTACGTAGCGTCCTACAGCCGGTTCGATCTCTCCCTGAGTCAGTACCTCGGACGCAAATGGGTGGTCCGTTTGTCAGGTAAGAATCTAAACAATCCCGAACGGAAACTGGTGGCCGATCCGGCCAATACCACTGAGGAAATTATTTTCCGGCGTTACCGCGACGGTCGCAGTTACTCCGTCTCCGCTTCCTATGAATTTTGATCTGACACCAGTTTTGGATTTGGTCCGCGTGCAGATCGAACGCGGCGTTTTCTACTCGGGCTCCTCCTGCGAGAAATTCCCCCGGCTGACACGTCATCTCCACGGGAGCGAATTTTTCGTCACCCGCGCGTCACGCACGCCGTCACCGAATCGTTCCAGAACTGTCACTCAAGTTTCCTTAAGCCGACACAATCGTCCGCTATCCTACTCCTTTCTCCCCTGTTCCGTCCGCATGCACCTTCCAATCATTTTAGAAAGTCGCGCTGCTTGTTCCGGGGTTAAAAAAAATGTTCCGGCGAAAATCACTTCGCCGGAACAATCGAACCGCCGGTGGAAATTTGCCCGATTGGGCAAGGTTCCGCAGGCGAATCACAAACAAACGTTAGAAATGTCAGTCCTCCTTGGAGTCAATACCAATGAATAAGAAAATCATGTTAGCCGGGCTTGCTTCGCTTGCCCTTTCGATGGCCGCCTATGCGGCTCCCCATTATATCGGCAACGCCAGTGATGGCGATTTGACCACGATCATCAATCTCGGGGCCCGCAGCATTCGCAGCGCTGGCGTCACCACCACCTATCCAAGCGCCGCTGCTTTCGAAGCTGCGCTCGGCGGTTCCTTGCTTGATGCGACTTCCACGGCCCCAGCTCTCTGGACCTGGCCAAACGACGACGTCAACGAGCCAATGATCATGGAAGACAATGTTTTCATCACCAATGGACATCTCTTCATTCCTGAGGGTTCTGTCGTTCGCGGCCAACCCCGCTCTGGTGCCCCATTTGATGCCGGCTCCCTCTTCATCGCCCGCGGCGCCAAGTTGCTTGCTGCCGGCAGTTCTTCCGCTCCCATCGTGTTCACCACTGCTGCGCTCAACAACGCAGGCAACCCTGGTGCTCGCGCTAGCGGTGCCAATGTCCAAAACTTCTGGGATAAGCCCTACGTTAATGGTGTGCTGCAAACCCCCAAGGCCCCCTCCAACGCCGGTCTTTGGGGTGGTTTGATAGTTCTCGGCAATGCCTTGACCAATGCTGACCGTCTGCCTGCCACTGCTACCCAGCAGCTCTTCGATATTGACGGACTGAACACGGTCGCCACGGACGACCGTTTTGAAATCGAAGGCGTTCCCGCCGGTGATGCCGTTACCCTCGGGATCGATCGTTTCGGTGGCTTCGCTACGGAAGATAATTCCGGCGTGCTGGCCTACCTCTCGCTCCGCCACGGTGGTGCGAATATCGCCACCGCTAACGAGATCAACGGTCTTACCCTTGGCGCTGTCGGTCGTGGCACCACGATCCATCACATCGAAGTCTGGGGCAACACCGACGACGGCATCGAAATCTTCGGCGGTAGCGTCAATCTCGATCACGTGGTTGTGGTAGCCCAGCAGGACGACGGCCTCGATCTCGATGTCGGCTACACTGGCACGATCCAGTTCGCCCTCGTGATCAACTCCCAGCTGTCCGACAAGCTTTGCGAATGGGACGGCAGCTACGAGACCGAGACGAGCATCAACGGTGTCTCCTTCGCGGCTTCCGGTCCGGTCACAGCTTCCCTGCTCCCTGTTGCTCAGTTCACCGTGGCCAACGCCACTCTGATCGGCAACAACGGCGGCACCAACATCACTCCGAGCGGCATGCACATCCGTGACCAAGCGGCTCCCCGCTTCGTCAACTCGATCGTCGTTAATCCCTCGATCCAAGGCACCACTGGCCCGATCGAATTCGACAATCGTTCTGCCGGCAGCATGTCCACGGTCAACCTGCTGGACAAAGAAGTTTCCTACTTCAAGGGCATCACGTTCTTCGACACCACAGCCACTCTCACCACGGTGAACGGCTTCGTGCAGAATGGCAGTCTTTCGAACACCATCGCCCGCGCCAAGCTCAGCGATGTCAAGTTCCAGAATTCGTTCAACGTCAATCCTGGTTTCGGTTCGGCTGTGCCAGTTGGCGCTTTGACCTCCGGTCTCCTCTTCGATCCCCGCGCTTCTTCCGCCGGCAATGCCGTGCAGGATGACGATGTCTTCGGAGCCAACGCTGCGATCCAACCCGTTTCCTATCGTGGCGCGTTTGACGCTAACGAAGCCACCCTCTGGACGGCCGACTGGACTGCAGCTGACGCCTATCAGCTGATCATCAAGTAAGCAAAAAACAACTTCTGCCTTTGGCAGGGGGTCTAAACCACTCTCCGTCGTTGGCTAAATAAAAAATCAAAAAACATCACATCTATGAAAAAGTTAATTCTCATCGCCGGCCTTATGGCCGCTTCCTCGACGGGCCTTTTCGCCCAAATCGCTAACCGTAACGTCGGAGATCTTACCACCATCGGTGGCTGGGACTTCAACGGTGGTAATGCACCGACTGTTACTTCAGTCAATGCCCGCTACGATCAGGAGTTTGGGGTTTACTATACGTCTGGTATTGCCCCCTCGCCCGGTAACGTCAACTACGGCACGGTTTATTTCACCGGCTCAAACGGTGGTACCTTCGCTAGTGCCCGTGCTCTGGCCAGTAGCAACGCTCCAGCCTATGATTTATTGAGCACGGTTGGTCTGTTTGTTTCCAACAACTCGCTGGGAGACAACCAAGCAATAAATCCACGTTCGATCCTGCTGAGTTCGAACACGGTCTTGGATAACGGTCGGGCGTCCTTCAAGGTCAGCACGGCGAATGTGAACAACACATTCGAAAATCTCTCCGTGGAGTATTCGGCGCGCAACCAAGGGGTAGATTTCGCCACGATCAGCTGGTCATACAGCTTGGACGGGGTGACCTTCACCTCCATTGCTGGTACGGCCGATCAGATCGCCTTCAGTGGTGCAGCCTATAACGTCTTCGGTGCCGATTTCTCTGCGATCTCGGCCATCGAAGGTCTCAACACCGTCTGGATCGGTCTGGATTATCTTGAGAACTCATTGACCGCTTCCGTGTTCATCGACAACCTCGCGATCTACGGGACAGCGCTTGCTGCGATCCCAGAACCTTCGACCTATGCCGCCATTATGGGCGCGTTGGTGATCGGCGTCGCTGCCATCCGCCGTCGTCGCTTGGTTGCTTCGCTGGTCTGAGTAGCTTGACGGGATAGCAAAATCCTTGCGGGGCCACCGGCTTTAGGCCGGTGGCCCTTTTCCCTCTGAAAACACCTTTGGTTCGTTTCACGTTTTTTCCATTTTTCCCGACTGCGCGCAGCCAAGCCACCCTCCCTCTTGGCTCGAAGGAGGCTTCGCTCTGCACAGTTCACTCTTCATTTTGTCTACCATAGTTAAACGCCTCCTCGTGGGGCATTGTTTTGCCGTTGTGATTACATCCTCCTCCTTCCCTTCCTTTAAATTGGTTAATCTGTTCGCAGGTTGCCGTAGTAAATGCCTGCTTTTGCTGGCTGTAACTTTCGGCGTTTTGGCCGGAGGGCTTTATGGCCAGATCTTGGTGACGCGGGCTGACGGAGATCTTACCACCATCGGTGGCTGGGACTTCAACGGTGGTAATGCACCGACTGTTACTTCAGTCAATGCCCGCTACGATCAGGAGTTTGGGGTTTACTATACGTCTGGTATTGCCCCCTCGCCCGGTAACGTCAACTACGGCACGGTTTATTTCACCGGCTCAAACGGTGGTACCTTCGCTAGTGCCCGTGCTCTGGCCAGTAGCAACGCTCCAGCCTATGATTTATTGAGCACGGTTGGTCTGTTTGTTTCCAATAACTCGCTGGGAGATAATCAAGCAATAAATCCCCGCTCAATCCTGCTGAGTTCGAATACGGTTTTGGACAACGCCCGCGCCTCCTTCAAAATCAATACACTGAATGCGAATAACGCATTCGATAATATCTCCGTGGCGTATTCGGCGCGCAACCAAGGGGCAGATTTCGCCACGGTCAGCTGGTCATACAGCTTGGACGGGGTGAACTTCACCTCCATTGCTGGCACGGCCGATCAGATCAACCCCAGTGGTGCAGCCTATAGCGTCTTCGGTGCCGACTTCTCCAGCATTTCTGCCATTAACGGACAAAGTAATGTCTGGTTCGGTTTGGATTATCTCGAAAATTCGCTAACGGCATCGGTGTTTATTGATAATCTGGTCTTCTATGGCATCGCCAGTTTCACGGGTCCGACATCTTTGGCTTATTGGATGGGTAGCACCGGCGCATGGACGGTCGCGACTACGCCCACGAACTGGCGTGATTCCGTCGGTGGTACCACGCAAGGCGTCTGGGCGACCGCTGGGGCCGAGGCTACTTTTGGCGGGACGGCTGGCACCGTGACGGTGGACAACACGGCGGGCGCGGTGAAAATCACCGGCGCGAAATTTCTCGTCTCCGGCTACACGGTTGCCGGCGCGGATCTGACCACCACCACACCCAGTTCCGCCCTGCAAGTCGGCGATGGCACGGCGGCCAGCTCGGCCATGACGGCGACGATTTCTGCCGCCGTCATCGGTACCGGCGGGATCAACAAGACGGACCTCGGCACCCTCGTGTTGAGCGGAGCCAACACTTACACGGCTGGCACGACGATTACGGCGGGCACGTTGCAAGTCGGCGCTGGTGGCACCACGGGCAGCATCATCGGCAATGTAGCGAACAGCGGCACGCTCGCTTTCAACCGCAGCGATGCGATCGACTTCAGCGGAGTGATCAGCGGCACGGGCGCCGTCACGCAACTCGGCAGCGGCACGACTTCGCTCAGCGGCGCGAACACTTATTCGGGCGGCACGACGATCAGCACCGGCACCCTGCAACTCGGCACCGGCGGCACCACGGGCAGCATCACGGGCAACGTGACCAACAATGCCACGCTCGCTTTCAACCGCAGCGATGCGATCGATTTCGGCGGCGTGATCAGCGGCACGGGTGCCGTCACCCAAGTTGGCAGTGGCACGACGACGCTCAGCGCGGCGAACACCTACACGGGCGGCACGACCATCAGCACCGGCACTCTGCAACTCGGCAATGGCAGCACCACGGGGAGCATCGCCGGCAATGTGACGAACAATGCCACGCTCGCTTTCAACCGCAGCGATGCGTTGACCTTCGGCGGCGTGATCAGCGGCACGGGCGCGATCGCACAAACCGGCAGCGGTACGACCTCGCTCACCGGCGCGAACACTTATTCGGGCGGCACGACGATCAGTGTCGGCACCTTGCAGCTCGGCACGGGTGGCACGACGGGCAGCATTGCCGGTAACGTCGTGAACAACGCGACCCTCGCTTTCAACCGCAGCGATGCCCTCAGCCTCGGCGGAATCATCAGCGGTACCGGCGCAGTCACGAAAAGCGGTGCAGGCACGACGACTCTGACGGGTGCGAACACGTACACCGGAGCGACCACTGTCGGCGCGGGAACTTTGCTCATCAACGGCAACCAGTCCGGCGCGACGGGACTCACCACTGTGGCCTCAGGCGGCACCTTGGGCGGCACGGGCACGGTCGGCGCGGTGACGGTGGCGAATGGCGGCACCCTGCGCGGGCAAGCCGGACAACTCTTCACGACTGGCAATCTGACTTTTGGTGCTACGTCCAATCTCAACGTGTCCCTCGGTGCGCCCAGCACCACCGGACTCATCCAGGTGAATGGCGCGCTCACGCTTGATGGTTTGCTCAACGCAACCGACGCCGGCTCATTCGGCCCCGGCATCTATCGCCTGATGAATTACACCGGTGCATTCACCGACAATGGTCTCACCATCGGCGCTGCCCCCGTCAGCGCAACCGACCTCGCCATTCAAACCTCGGTGGCCAACCAGGTGAATCTCGTTTTCACCGCCACGGCCGCCAACTTCTGGGGTGGTGGTGCCGGGACTTGGACCGCCAATAATACCAGCACTGCCTGGACCAACTTCAATGGCAGCGTGAATACTTTTTGGTCGCCGCAGTTTGCCATCTTTCAGAACACTCTTGGCACTGTGACCGTGGACAACACGGCTGGCCCGGTGCTTTTCACCGGGGCGCAATTTGCTGTCAACGGCTACACGGTCGCAGGTGCTGCTCTCACTTCGAATACGGCCGGCACGATTCTTCGCGTGGGTGATGGCACCTCCGGCGGCTCCAGCATGACGGCCACGATCAGCGCTCCGCTCGCCGGAACTGCGGACATCATCAAGACTGATTTCGGCACGCTCGTGCTCAGTGGCGCCAACACCTACACCGGCGGGACCACGATCAGCAACGGCACATTGCAACTCGGTGCCGGTGGCACGAGCGGCAGCATCACCGGGAACGTGACCAACAACGCGACCCTCGCTTTCAACCGCAGCGATGCCGTCAGCTTCGGCGGCGTGATCAGCGGCACGGGCGCAGTCACCCAAACGGGCAGCGGCACGACCTCGCTCACGGCAGTGAACACTTATTCGGGCGGCACGACGATCAGTGCCGGCACGCTCCAGCTCGGCAACGGCGGCACCACGGGCAGCCTTGCCGGCGATGTCGTGAACAATGCGACGTTTGCTTTCAACCGCAGCAATGCGTTGAGCGTGGGCGGAGTGATCAGCGGCACCGGCGCAGTGGCGCAGAGTGGCAGCGGCACGACGTCGCTCACGGGCGCGAACACTTATTCCGGCGGGACCACGATCAGCGCCGGCACCTTGCAGCTCGGCACCGGCGGCACCACGGGCAGCATCACGGGCAACGTGTCCAATAACGCGACACTTGGCTTCAATCGCAATGACGCGCTGGCCTTCGGCGGCGTGATCAGCGGCTCGGGCGCAGTGGCGCAGAGTGGCAGCGGTACGACGACTCTTACGGGCGCGAACACTTATTCGGGCGGCACGACGATCAGCGCCGGCACGTTGCAGCTCGGCAATGCCGGCACGACGGGCAGCCTTGCCGGCAACGTGGCCAACAACGCGACACTCGCTTTCAAGCGCAGCAACGCATTGACCTTCGGCGGCGTGATCAGCGGCACGGGCGCAGTGGTGCAGAGCGGCAGCGGTACGACCACGCTCACCGGCGCGAATACCTACACCGGCGCGACGACGGTGAGTTCTGGCACCTTGCTGATAAACGGCAACCAAGTGGCGGCGAATGGCGCAGTGACTGTCGCTAGTGGCGCCACGTTGAGCGGCACCGGCACCACGGGCGGCACGGTGACCGTGCAGAACGGCGGCATCCTCAGCGGGGCGGCCGGCAGTCTTTTCACGATCGGCGGATTGAATCTTAATTCCACCTCGCAACTGAATGTGGCGCTCGGCGCACCCAGCACGACGGGGCTTTTCCAAATCAACGGCTCTCTCACGCTTGATGGTATTTTCAACGTAACTAACGCCGGCGGTTTCGGCCCCGGGGTTTACCGGCTGATGAATTACACCGGCGCGTTAACCGACAACGGCCTGACAGCCGGCACCGTGCCCTCCGGGATCAATGCAGCCGATCTCGCAATCCAGACCTCGGTGGCCAACCAGGTGAACGTGGTCTTGAATGCCGCTGCGCGTAATTTCTGGGGTGGCGGCTCGGGGACTTGGACCGCCGATGCCGGCAGCACCGCGTGGACGACCAGTAACGGTTCCGGCAGCGGTTCGTGGGCGCCGGCCTTTGCGATTTTTCAAAACACGGCGGGGACTGTGACGGTGGATAATGCCGCAGGTGCGGTGGCTTTCACCGGGGCGCATTTCATGCGCACGGGTTACTCGGTGACCGGTGGCGCTTTGAGCACCAGCACCGCCAATACGATCCTGCGCGTCGGTGACGGTACGGCGGGAAGTGCGAGCATGGGCGCGACGATCAGCTCCGCGATCACGGGTACCGGCGGGGTGGAGAAGACTGATTTCGGCACGCTCACGCTCGCGGGGGCCAATAATTATAGCGGCACGACGACCGTGTCGTCCGGCACCTTGTTGATTAACGGGAATCAGTCGGCGGCCACCGGTGCGGTGTCTGTGGCCTCCGGAGCGCGACTGGGTGGCACCGGACAAATCGGTGGAGCGGTCACTATTCAGAACGGAGGAATTCTTTCGGGCCAGACCGGTGGGATTTTGACCATGGCCGGCCTGACCTTGAACAATACTTCCAATCTCAATCTTGCGCTGGGTGCAGCCACCCCGTCCACGCTCATCCAGGTGAATGGCAATCTCACGCTCGACGGAGTAATGAACGTCACAAACGTGGGCGGTTTTGGTCAGGGGCTCTACCGGTTGTTCAATTACACCGGCGCGCTGACCAACAACGGTCTGAATTTTGGCACGCTGCCGACCGGGGTGCTCAATTCTGCTCTGACGTTACAAACATCCACGGCCCAGCAGGTGAATCTGCTTTATTTGAATGGTAACTCATCGCTGCCGATGTGGACGGGCGGCAGTGGGGTGTGGTCAGCAAGTCCGAGCCAAAGCAGTTGGTCCAGCGGCACCGGAGTCAGCGGCGGTTGGCGTCCTGGCCTTGCTATCTTCCAAGGCACCCCTGGCAACGTGACCGTTGATACAACAGGAGGAGCGGTGATCGTCGACGGTATTCAATTCTTCGTGGATGGATGCACCGTCAGCGGCGGCCCGCTGACCGTCAATTTCGCGAATGCTACCATCCGGGTGGGTGATGGGACCGCGTTGGGGACCACGATGAAGGCGACGATCTCCGCTCCGATTATCGGTACCGGCGGTCTCACCGTGAACGATTATGGTACGCTGGTTCTTTCCGGAACTAACACTTACACGGGCGGCACGACGATCAGCTACGGTGGTGTGGTGCAAGCAGCCGCCGATAGCGCGCTGGGTGCGGCTTCCGGTCGGCTCACAATGAATGGCGGCATGCTGCGCACGAGTGACGGATTTGCGAGTTCGCGTCCGATCTTCGTCGTTGAAGCCGGCGGGACGATTGATGTCGGCACTGGCAAGGCTGCTTTCAGTGGCGCGATCAACGGCGCCGGTATCTTCAGCAAAACCGGTGCGGGGCTGCTCACACTCTCAGGTGCAAACGGCTTTTCCGGTCCCACGACAATCAAGCAGGGCGGAATTTTGCTCAACAACAGCAGTCTGAGTGCGACCACGGTTATGCCCGGTGCCTTGCTCGGCGGCACCGGCACGATCCGGGGCAATCTGACCAACAACGGCCTGCTGAGTCCTGGGGCAAGTCCGGGCACGATCACCGTGGCGGGCAACTACACGCAGAGTGCCAACGCGGGGTACACCGTGGAACTGGCCTCGCCCACGTCATTCGATAAATTGGTGGTTGCTGGCACGGCCAGCCTTGATGGGACGTTGACGGTGGTCCCGTTGTCCACGTTTTCGGTGAAGGGCGGGCAATCATACCGCATCCTTGAGTCCGCCGGTGGAGTGCAGGGGAAATTTGCCACAGTGAATTCGCCGTATGGCAATGTTTCGCCGATGTTGCGCTTCGAGACGCTGTACGGGACCAACGATGTGACGCTGCGCTTTAACCAATTGTCTTTTGCCGGCGTGGCCCAAACTCCCAATCAGATCAGCGTTGGCCAGACGGTGGATCGCGCCATCGCGGGATCGAAGATTAATCTGCTGCAGGATGCCCTGAATCAACAGCCGACGGTCGCTGGGGTGAATCAGGCGCTGGAAGAACTTTCGCCGCAACGGTACGAACGCTGGTTCGATCAGGCGGTGTATCATGCCGGCGCGAATGTGCGGGCCGTCGAAAACCGGCTGGCGATGGCCACCATCGAAAAGCAGCGCAGCCTGTGGATGGAAATTGTGCGGCGCGTAAGCCAGCATGAGGCCAGCGGCGAAAGCCGGTCAGGCGAAGTTTCCTCCGATGGCCTTTTGGTGGGTGGCGATATGACTGTGCTGGCCGATTTCCGACTCGGCGCAGTGTTTGGCTACAACGATGAACTCATGGAGCTCGATGCCGCCGGCAGCACCACAAAGAGCGAACGTTTTAGCGCCGCCCTGTATGGCCGGTGGGAAATGTCGCCGGTATTTCTGGAAGGCATGATTGGCGCCAGCTACGCGAAACTAGACAGTCACCGGACGATTTCGATTCCGGGCTATCAGCGCTCCACTGAAACCTCCACCGATAGTGGCGACCGGTACATCAGTCTGCGCGCCGGCTATCCCCGTGATTTCGGCGCGTTGGAAGTCACTCCTTTTCTGGCGGTCCAACACGTGAGTTGGGATGCGGATGAAAGCAGCGAGTTCGGCGCCGGCGAAGCGGATCTCACGTTGTTAAACCAGGCGGAAGATTCGCTCACGACCCGCGTGGGCGTCACGGTGGCTTGGCAGTACACTGGCAAAAAAGTCACGCTCTCGCCGAAACTGAGTCTGGCCTGGCGGCATGAATTCAATGGCAGCGCCCGCAGCATCGCAGCGGAGCTCGGCGGAAATCCCTTCACGGTGCAAAGCCGTTTGCCGATGAAAGACGGTATCGTGGCGGACGTCGGCGTGGATGCCGCTTTCAGCTCCCGCTTGACGGCCTATGCGCGACTTTCCGCCGAATGGTCCACGACCGCGAAACGGGCGCTCGAGGCCCGGGCCGGCGTGGAGTACCGTTTCTAATTTTATCCCCCTGCAATTTAACCTCTCCCGCCCATGAAAACAAAAATCCTCGGCAGTCTCATTGCTTCTTTTCTGATCGCCGGTGCCGCCCAGGCCCAGCAGGTCATTTCCTATTTTGCGCAGATCCCCCAAGCTACGACCAATTGGACGCAGACGTTGCAGCTGCCGTCTTTCGATTCCGGCCTCGGCACCCTGACCCAAGTCAAACTCAGTTACACGGGTGATGTCTGGCAATCGCTCTTTGCGGAAAACACAAGTCTGGCCAATGCCTCCACCTATAATCTGACGACAACTGCCACGCTCACGCTCGGCAAGCAGGGCGGACCCACTTTGTTTGCGCCAACCCCGATCGCTTTTAATCGGGCTGGTCCCGTTTTGGGTTATGATGGGAATCTTGATTTTGGCGGCACCTCCGGCGTGACCTTCAATCAGCAGACCACGGTGAACGGCACTTATTTTGATGGGGATCTTCCCAGCTACTTGGGTCTCGGCCCGATTAACTTCGTCGCCAGTGCGTCGGGGCTTTCTACTTTGATCTCCGGCGGGAATTTCGTGAAGGGGGCACTAACTTCTGCCGCGACTGGTTTGTCGGTGGAGTATACCTTCACCGCGATTCCGGAGCCGTCGGCCTATGCGGCAATTTTCGGAGCTGCAGCACTGGCTTTTGTTACGATTCGGCGACGGCTGGTCCGATCCATTGACTAGGCTTTTTGTCGGGGTAGCGTAACGCAATTGAACCTCTTTTGCCCGAGTCCGATTTGGGCAAAATAAATTTAATCGCAACTCAACGCCAACATGACTTCCACACCTTTCAGCCGCTCAAATTCAACGCGTCTATTTTGCTCCGCTTTGCTCGTCTGGTTCGCAAGCGCCTTTTCGTCCGTGGCCATAGCGAATACTATTACGCAGAGCCTCGCGTTCCGGTTGAATCCGGATGTGGGTTCCTCGGTTTTGTCTTTCAATCCGTTCGAGCTCTCGCTGGGCACTCTGGACAGCGTGGAAATTTCCTTCAATGCCACTCGCCGGCATGACTGGGCCGCTTGGAACATTTCAGGACAACCAGCGGACGTCGCCTACAACGCCGCGCTCACTGGCACGACTCTGACGTTGGGCGGAAATGTTTTTGGTTTTGCGGATCTGGTGTATGGTGCCGGCACGACGGGATTGCTGGGATCCGTGTCGCTGCCCACATTTTTCACCGAAGCCCAGATGGGTCGAACTCAGTTCATCGCTGGTCAAGATCCGGTATATGCATCCGGATTCAGTCCGGCCACGGTGTCGACGTTGAACAGCGGATTGTATTCCTTCCTCGGTTTTGGCGGAGAATTGGCGCTCTCCTACGATCCGGGAATCGAAACGATTTCAGCGAGTAATTTTCTCACCACTTCCTTGGTCGATGTCGCCGGCACCGTCACGGTGACCTATAATTATCGGGTGGTGTCAGTGCCTGATTCCTCCTTGGGCCTTTTACTCCCCGCTGGGTTGCTCGGGCTATTTTTGGTGGCACGCAGCCGCCGCGTGGAGTTGAAGCAGGCGAGTTAAAAGCGCCGATCAAACAGCGGACAGCGATCCGTTGCGAAAGGTTCTTGGGAAACAGTGTCTTTGCAGGGCCGGCGCTTGCGCCGGCCGGGGATCGACGTCACAGGCCGCCGCAAGCAGCGGCCCTACATTAAAAACACAAACCGTGTTCCTGACGTGATGGGGAAGTGGCACGGGTCTCCCGACCCGTGGATTGTGGGTGGGGAAAATTCACGGAGCAGGAGACAAAAAGGCAGGGATTGGCCCACGAATGACACGAATGTACACGAATAGAATCTCAGACATCCTGATCCCGAGGAATGAGGATGAGCTCAACTCTACCGTAAATCGGAAAATACAATTAACGCGGAGGACGCGGAGAGCGCGGAGCCTGGCGTGGTTTTACTCCGCGCCCTCCGCGTTAAACTATCTGGGTGGGTCGGGCTGTTTCCTGATCCCCCATTCACTGGATTGTGCCGTAAGTTATTCGCGGGTGGGCTGAAATTCTGGGTGGTGGGGTCAGGAACATTTTTGGCCATGCCAAGCAAACCGGGCTCAAGTAGGTTTCAAGATGTCTCGCGAAGGAGTCGAAGGGGGCGAAGGAAGCCGAGCAAAATGGCCTTGGTGACCTTTCCAGCCTGCGCGAGACGCTTTCTGGTTACGGGCTCAGCTCGTTGCCTCGTCCCACCTCTCTCCGCGGACTGGGATCAGGATGTCTGAATCTCATTCGTGTCTATTCGTGTGATTCGTGGGAAAAATCCGGGTTTCTCAGAGGGAGGAGGGCCCACGAATCACACGAATGATTCACGAATGCCGAAAAAACGGGGCCGCCATACACCGCGCTTTCGCCTGCGGCTCAAACGCGGCTACACCCGGGGTGGGTCAGGAATGTTTTTCACCAGGCCAAGCAAACCGGGCTCAAGTAGGTTTGAAGATGTCTCGCGTAGGAGTCGAAGGGGACGAAGGAAGCCGAGCAAAATGGCCTTGGTGACCTTCTTGTCCTGCGCGAGACGCTTTCTGTTTGAAGCTCAGTTCGTTTCCCCTCCCACCCACGAGCACGGGCTGGGATCAAGAGGTCTGATGTATTCCGACGGGCTGTACGCGTTTTCTCCTCCGGTGCCCAATCAAACCCGCCCGGAGGTCGGGTTCCACCTTTGCGTTCCGTTGCTTATCGGGGAAGCAGGAATTTCAATTCGTTCCTGCAACGATCTCAACTCGCGGCGCGCACTGATGCGTCCGGCATTTTCGGATTATAATATTCTTTGAAGGACTTGCTGTTCGTATCCATGTAGTAATAAGCCCCGCTCAGTTCGGCTTTCATGTCGTTCATGACTGCGCCGAAAATCGGAATGTTGGCGGAGCGGAGGCGTTGGGCGCAGCGCTGGACCGCGCCACGTTTCGCCTCGTTGAAGCGGATCGCATAGATCGCCCCATCCATCAACGGGAGGATATTCAAGGCATCGCTGACCGCTCCGAGCGGAGGAGTATCGAACAGGACCCGGTCATAACGCTTGCCCAGCTCGGCGACCAAGCCTTCAAATTCCTTGCTGTTGAGCAGCTGGATGGGATTTTTGGCGCGCGCCCCGACGGTGATTATATCCAGGTTGGGGTGGACGTTTTTCGTGATGATCTCGTCGAGGGTGGCGGCATTGGCGCAATAGTTGACCACGCCTTTGTCGGCATTCAACCGGAAGGAACGCTCGATGTTCGGCTTGCGCAGATCGCAATCAATGATGACGGTACGCTGCCCTTGGGCGGCGAAGGTCAAGCCGAGGTTCGTGGCGATAAATGATTTTCCTTCACCGGGCAGGGTACTGGTCACCAAAATCAATTTGGCATTCCGGCTCTCGTCGTTGACGCGGAGGGAGGAATAAAGTGTGAGAAAAGACTCGGTGACCATCCGGTCGGTCCCATTGGAAACGATCTGGGCCTTGTCGGGCTGCTCCATGCGTTTCACCCGGGGTATCACGCCCAGCAGCGGCAGACCGACCAGGGTTTCGACATCGAAGGGGGTTTTGATTTTGTCATCAAGGGTGGCGATCAGGAAGGCAAAGCCGACCCCGAGAAACAGGCCGCCGAAAATCCCGAGGGCCATGTTGAATGTTTTTCTCGGAGAAATGGGTTTGGTGGATTCAAACGCCCGATCAATGATCCGGGCGCTTTCCATCTCGATGCTGCTGGTCACGGAGGTTTCGCGCATGCGCGACATCATGGATTCCAGCAGTTGCTCGTTGACGCGGAAATCGCGGTTCAGGTTTTCATATTCGACGGCAAACTTGTCCAGGTCGAGCGACTTGGTTTCCTGGTCAGAGAGGGCGGTGCGCGCGCCCTCGTCATTCTGCCGGGCATTCTCATATTCGGATTTGATGGAGGTGGCGGCCATCGCGAGGGCGCTCTTTAATTCCTGCCCCGTCTGGCTGAGTCCGTTGGTCGCTTCGCTCAACCGCGGATGCTTGGCCTTGTAGCGCTCCTGCAATTGGGAGAGGGCCAGTTTCTGGGTGGTGACTTGGAGGAGCAGCTGGCTGACCTTGGGCTGGCTGGCGATGAAGGGCAGCACCGCGAGATCTTGCCCGGCTTTTGTCCATTCGTTAACCTGATTCCACCGCACCTCCGCTTCCTTCAGGCGCGAGTTCGTTTGGGTGGTCAGCATGTTCAAGGCTTTGAGCTTTTCCGTCACGATATCCTTGCTTTGCATGAGGGAGATCAGATTGCCGCGCTGCCGGAAAGTTTGCAGGGCATTGGCAATCTCGTCGACCCGCTTGCGCTGCTGGTCCGCGCGATCCTTCAGTTCGTCCACGGCCTTCAATGATTCTTCGACCCGCAGCCGGGTGTTGTAAGCGATATATTCGGAGGCGAGCAGGTTGGCAATTCTGGCGGCAATCTTGGGATTGGGATGTACGAACTGGATCAACGTGAGCAGCGTGAGCCGCTGCGGGAGGATCTTGCGATTGTCGTAAATCAGGCTGAGCGCACTCGGTGGTTCATTGCCACTCTTGAGGTAAGGCTCGGTCAGGAGCTTCAGTTCTTCCGGGGTAAGGCGCGCCACCACGTTCTGCACGATCGTGATGCTTTCGAGAATTTTGATTTGGGTGTTGAAGTCCTGGTCCGTGGTAATGCTGCTGTCCATCACGTCCGCGACCCGCATGACCTGCGGGCCGTGCTTCAAGACTTGGACCGAGGCGATGCCCCGATAAGCGGGAGTCGCGAGAAAGGTGTAGGTGGCTACGGCCGCGACGGTCACGAAAAATATGGCGAGGGCGTACCATTTGCGCTCGAGCACCATCAACCAGGTGTTGCGCAGGAAATTATTCGGCTCGGCTTCGGTCTGCTCGAAATCCGATTCGAAGGGCGTGCTGGTGGAGTCGGGTTGTCTGGGATATGATTTCATGGGTGCCAAATCGGGTGAAGACGTGCGCGGGTCAAAGCATCCGCTCCGGGACAAAGAGGACATCGCCGTCCTGAATCGTGGAGTGACTATTGGAATCACCCGAGACCAGTTGGTCCGCATTGATGGTGTAATTCACGGTTTGTCCGTCCGGCTTGGTCCGGGTCAGACTGACTTTGTTGCGATTGGCCAGGCGGGAGAATCCACCGGAGCGGGCAATGGCATCGAGGAGGGTGATGTTTTTTTCCGGGGGAATCACCACCGAGCCGGGTGAGTTGACTGCGCCCAGGACATTGATGGTGCGCTGCGAGTATTCGAGGACCGTGATGTTGATCTGCGGGTTGACCAGGTAATCGCGTTGATAAAGTTCCGTGATCAGCAACTCGGCATCGCGGACCGTGCGTTCCTTCACTTCCACTACGCCGATCAAGGGCACCACGATGGTGTAATCTTGGGAGATGCGGAGTTCGCGGTCCAAATCCGGTTCATGCAAAACCTGGACCTTCACCAGATCCATGGGCCGGAGTTGGTAGGTCGCGAGCCGGCCGGCCGGCCGCGCTTCGTCTTTGGCTGCCAATGCCGAGACGCAGGACAGGCTGCTGCCGAGCAGCAAGGCGACGGCGGTGGCGAGAGGGGAAAATCTTCCGGACCAGATGGACAGGGTTGGCGTACAGAAATTCATGATGGGTTCTTAGTAGCGCCAGCCCACCATGAGGCTCAGGACGTTGTTGGAAAATTGTGCGGCTAACAGGTTGGAGCGATTGCTCCGCAAGGTGTAATCAGCGCTGACACTGAGCCAGCTGCGGCACAGATAGGTCGCCTGGATATTGCCTTCCCAGAAGCGGTCATCGCGGTCGAGGGTGACGGGGGTGTTGTTCACACCGAAGACTCTCGGTCCATATTGCACGCGCCGATAACTGAGGCCAGCAGCCAGTTGCCATTGGGGCGTCGGGGCGGAGGAAATCCTGATGGCGTAACGACTGTTCTTCAACGACTCGCCCAATGCGCCGGTGCTAAAATCGCTGGCAACGACCAGTGAAGAAACTGTTTTGGGAGTCACTTCGTAATTAACCCCCCCGTTGAAGCCCCACAGGTTTTCCGCGGCGTTGTTGCCCACTTTGCGGGTCCGGTAGTTCAACGAAAATTCCCCGTTGAGTTTGGCGGTGAAGTCTCCGCGGGCCCCGATGTTGTAGTCCTGATCCCGGCCGCTTACCCCGCCGTTTTGGGGGTTGACCCAGCGATGGGCCAAGCCGGCCGATACGCTTACTTTGGGCGTGGCTTCGAGATAGATCTTGAACGGGACTTCCGTTTCCTGGCTGCCGGTAAATCCTCCGGTTTTATAGTCGGTCTTATAATAATTTAGTCCGGTCTTGACGCTGGTTTTGGCCGAGAGGCGGGCTTCCGCACTGCTGTTGAACCCCGCGACATCACGGCGGAAGATTGATTTCTGCCCGACGGTCGCCAACTCGCTGTTGTTTTGATTCATTTGCCGGAAGGAGGCGGAGCTGATCACCTCAAGATTACCGCTCTTGTAACCGAAATCGGCGTCGGCGGTGCTGAGTGAGACATCAGGCGCGGATTTGTCCACATACCGGGTGAAGGCGTTTTGGTAATTCAAGGAACCATGGATCAGGGAGTTTTGCCCGAACCGGAACTCGATGCCGGGGGTGACGGCGATGATCGTGTCAGACACTTCATCGGTGCTGTTTAGAAAAACGTTGTCGTCCTGCCGAACACTTAGCTCGGCGGTGAGGCTGATTTTGGTATTTTGCCCCAGCGATATTTTCGAAGGGGATGAAGGTTGGTCGGTCAGCTCAGGGGAGAGCGTAGCTTCCACCTCGCGTGGAGCCGATGGCCCCGCGCGTGGCGGCGGGGATGCTTCGGTGGTTTCGGCGGCGGTCAGCCCGGCACCTGCTAAAACAGCTAAAAGAGAGGCTAAGGCTACGCACCGAACTTGTGGTGTGATGTCAGGGATCATTCGAGTTCTTGGTCGGGGATCTATTGGGAGGGACTGACGATGGTGTCGCCCTTGTTGGGGCCACCAAACTCGTGATGAGCGGAATTTGGGCGGGGATTTGCCGCCGGATTAGCCAGGCCAGGTTCATCGGCGGACTCGATCCCTGCGCTTACAGCGGATTTGATCTGCTCAATTGCGCCTTCGATTTTCGCCAGCGAGGGAAGGCCCGCGACTGCACTGGTGATGGTGGCGGCAAACTGCGGCGCGGCTTTGGCCGCTACCGTCGTCAGCTGCAAGGCCACCTTTAGACGCTCCGCGGGATCGGTGATTCCTTCGGTGGCGGCGTTGATCGCCTGCCGGATGGCGGACGTGATTTTTTTCGCCTGGGCCTTGCGCGAAATTGCAGTGGTGGCGGCGATTTCTGTTACCTCGGCTGCGAGCCGGTTGGCCGGAGTTTTCGCCGGGTTATGTTCCGTGGTGTCAGGCTGGTGCGGCGCGGTGCTGGCGGCTTTGGCCTCGATTCCGGCGGAGAGCGGCAGCAGTAAGAGGAGAATTGCTAGGTTGGGTTTCATGGGAGAATTAGGTGGTTTTTTTTGGAGTTGCGGTTGTCGGTGATATTTCAATGGGGCTAATCTTTCAGGATGATTCGTTGTTTGGGGTCGGAGGTGATTCTCGTCTGACGGATGGAGGCTATCTGGTTCTCGTCGCCACGGTGGTTCTGCTGGTTGGGCTCGTTGTCGAGTTGTTCAATCGCCTGGAGAATTTTAAGGATCTTCTGCCCTCTGGTGGTTAGCCGATATTCAATTACTTTGGCATTTCCCACTCCCGGATAGCGCGAGATCAGACTGTATCTTAGCATATTGCGCAGCCGCTCGTTCATCGCGGTGGTGGTCAGATTGATTTCCCGCCGGCTGATTTCCGTCGGGTCGGAAATGCCATTGGCGAGATAACGCAAGATGACGACGGACCATTTCCGTTTAAGCAGATTTTCTGTCACGGCCGCAGTTCCGACAAGATATGACGGTGGAGTCATCGAATTTTGTGAAGCTTGATTGCTAAAATGCTCTGGGCTGTGATGCGTGGGGGATTTATAAATCATCGATTCTTGAATCCACCCTTGGGCAATCAGTAGTTAATGCGTTAGTCAGTTGGGCGGGAAGCAGTGAGAATCTGCGCGAAATATTCTCCCGTTGCTCGACCTGCAGATAATTCCGTCAGTTCAGAATCATGCTGTTGAATCGTTGTCCTAGGCCGTAGGGGTGCGGTTGTTCTTACTGTTATTTCACTCTTCATATAGATCGACAAGTTACCGTGGGATTGTGTCGCGCATGCGTCAACTTGGTGACGATCATGTGAACACCACTGACGAAAAAAATGCAGGCCCCGGCTGCCTCCCATGATTTGATCCTTTGCCTTTGACGATGTGGGTGCAGGTGACGCTCGGGTGGCTTTCGCACGGTGATCCAAGGTGCTGCGGCCATTTCTGGGGCGATGCCCAAGGTCTGCCCTGAATGGCGCTAAGTTAAGGAGGTTGGTCGTCATGCTACCATGCGTGATCAGGCCAATTATTTTGCATGAGGAATGGTGGGCCGGCCCATGTGGCCGTGCCGGAGTGCGCACCGGAAACGGCTCACCCACAAAAGACGGCCTTACGAAATTCCGCAGCAAATCATCGCAGACGAAACGACAGGCAGTCGACGAACATGCCGCTTAACTTAGCGCCATTCAGGTCTGCCCTCATGGGGTGGTAGGGGGGCAAATTCGCCCCCGCGATAGCTGAAAACGTAACAATGTATACGTTGATTATGTGACGATATAGTTACAGCGTTACTCCGTTGTAACAAACCATCATACTATGAAAAATAAATTCTTGATCGTTGTTTTTGTTGCGACCGCCCTGCTGGGTGGCCCTGTCCTCATGGCTGGTTCCTCTTCAGAAGCTGCTCCTACGGCTGGAGTCAGCAAAGTCGTCAAGATAGCAGGTATGGATAAAGATCCGGTAGCCGTGAAAAAAATCATGCCGACGTATCCGCGTGAATTTCGCGAACTTGGGATCCAAGGGATCGCCACTGTGGATATGGTGGTCGACTCCACCGGTCGAGTGGTTGCGACTGAACTCGTAAGCACCAACGTGGCTGAATTTGGCCGTTTAGCGATGTTGGCCGCAAAGGACTGGACCTTCGTGCCAGCCAGTGCCAAGGGCAAACCTATCACCACGCGCGTGCGGGTGCCCTTTGCTTTCGTGATGCCTCAGCTTGTCGCCATGGGCGAAGACTGAGCGGTTTCCAGTGATACGTTGTTTCGGCGGCTCTCCGGCAGGGCCGCCTTTTTTTTTACAGTACTGAGCAGAGCGAAATTTACGGAATCTCAGCAAGTAGAGGAGGGAATCAATGCACCTGAAGAGCCGTTGCGGCCTCTTAAGCTGGGTAACCGGAATAAAACGTAACATTCCTACGGTTGCATATCGTCTGAGTTTTCCCATCCCTATCCGCCAAGCGGCCCCACCATCTACCCCGAAAAATCCCACCTTACGAACCGGTAAGGAAATCTACTGCTATATGAAAAATGACGCGATCGTCCCATCCAAGGTGAAGTTGAAGCCCAGCGAAATTATCACCAAGATCTCCTCCGCGCAAAAGCGCGCCGACCTCGCGAAGAAGAAAGCGCAGGCCGCCAAGGCGATTTTCAAACGGGCTAGGAAAGTCCACAAGCTGGCGAAGAAGGCGGCAAAGGCCGTTCGCAGCGAAATCAAGAAACTTGAAGAAGTTCTCAAGGCAATGAAGGTGGCCAACGCTCGGGCCAAATCAGCTGGCCGCCGGAAGAAACCGACGGCGAAAAAAACGTTGCGGGCGAAACCTGCGAAGCGCGAGCCAGTGGTGGCGCCTGCCCCAACGGCAACTGAGGTCGTCGTTCCGGCTGCTGCATCTCCGGGGCATCCCTGAAATTCTCGAGTCGCTGACGGTGGGCTGAAGTGTCCGTCACCTCCATTTTACCTGTCCGTGACTACGGTGTAACGTATCGGGCAGAAAATGCTCGTCGGTCATTTCCCGTGCATTTTGTAATGAAGGCATGCCCCACGCCACTCCTCCACGCTCACGCTCTCGTCGGTCCCGGATCTTGTCCTGCACCGCGCTTCTCGCCCTCACCGCCCTGCCGCTCGCGACGAACGCGCAGACCGGCATCCCGTCGGGTGCAGGTAACTTTAATGCCAATACCGCCGGTTCCTACATTTTAAACACGGGGAACACACGCAGCAATACGGGTGGGACTGAGGTGATCAGCATCGGTTCGGCCACCGGTCCTTACACTCTCACCATCGATGGCACAGTTTCCCAAACGGGAACCGGCCGGGGCATCCGCAGCTCCAACAACAATGTGACCTTCAACCTGACCGTCGGAAGCACCGGGCGCGTGCAGGCGATCAGCGACGATGCGATACAAGCCAGGAACGGGACGTTCAACGTGACGAACAATGGCACCATCTACTCTGGACCCAACATCGTCACCAACCCAATCACCGCGATAGCCACCGGGCAGGCCTTGGACCTTGCCAGCGCGGTTGGCGGCACCGTCATTAACAATGCCACCGGGGTGATCCGCGCGGACGGCCATGATGCCGTGCGGCTCGGGAGCAACATGACGATGACCAACTATGGCACGATCCGGGGCAACAGCGTCGTCAATGACAGCCCGGCCAACAATAGCTTCAACACTCCCGCCGGCAGCACTCTCGAAACCTACTCGGCGGCCGAGGGCGTTTCTTTCGAGAATGGCAGCAACTCCTCGCTCAACAACTACGGCAGCATCTCGGGCAGCCGGCACGGCGTGGAGACCGATGTCAGCGCCATTAACATCACCGTCACCAATCAAGCCACTGGCGAAATGATCGGACGCAATGGCTCTGGCATCGGCTCCGATGCCACCAGCGCCTCTTTGACAAACGTGACGGTCCACAACTACGGGCTCATCCGCGGCGACTACGCCGGTGCCGGGAATGTGATTGATCGCACCGGCAGTGCGAGTCCCACCAATGACGGCGACGGAGACGGCGTGGACATCGACGGCGCGGCCACGATCAACAATTATGCCACCGGCCAGATCATCGGCAACGGTGCGGGCGGCTTTGATTCCAGTGGTCGCGCCAACACCAGCGATGGCATTTCCATCGGCGGCGGTGTGATTAACAACGTCGGCCTCATTCGGGGTGCGGGTGCGGGTATCGTGGTCAATAATGACTCGGTCCTCAGCCGGAGCGGTGTCGCCGCTTCCACCATCACCAACAATTTCGGTGCCACCATCGAGGGTCTGAATGGTTACGCCATCCGCCTCGAGAACAAACTCGGCGATGCCCGCGATAATGATGTCATCACGAATTCGGGCACCATCATCGGTGGCGGTAGTATTCCCAATCCCACCGGGACCGTGCTCCGGCAGAACAACCTGTCTGACCCGAACTCGACGGGTACGCTCGACGGCGTCAGCTACACCGGCACCGGTTCGATCCGTTTCGTTCGCGGTGATGGTTCGGCCATCCAGATGGGCGAAGGCAATGACACCTTGACCAACACCGGCACCATCACGGGCAACACCGGGCGCGCGGTAAATATGGAGGGCGGCAACGATACGCTTAATCACAACGGTGGTGCGATCAACGGCACCATCAATGGCGGTGTCGGCACGGACACCCTCAATCTCGGCGCGGGTGTGGCCCATAGCTCTGCCACGCAGAATATCGAAAACATCAATGTGGCATCCGGCTCCGCCTCTCTCGCCGGTGTCGTCAGCGGCACCACCTTGACCAAGGGCGGTAATGGTACGCTGGTTCTCTCCGGCGCGAACGATTACACGGGCACAACCACGGTATCGACGGGCAAACTCGTGGTGAACAATGTCGCAGGTTCAGGTACAGGCAGTGGTCCGGTGGTCGTTCAGAATGGAGCCACCCTGGGTGGTACCGGAATTTTTGCGCTTGCGACATCAACTACGTCAATCGACGTGCAAAGCGACGCCACGTTTCACATCGGTGGCGGGCGAATGACCGTTGGAAATGGTTCCTTGAATGTCGACGGTCTGTTCATTTTCGATCTCAACGGCACGATAGCCGGCACGGCCGGTGGTTATGATCAACTGAAGTTCTCGCTCGAGAACACCGGGTCGATCACTCTCGGCGGCAGCAGCGCCCTCCAGCTTAATCTCAATTTCGCACCGGTGCTGGGCCAGCAGTTTGAACTCATCGACGTGGGGAACGGTGGCGCATTCATCACCGGCACTTTCGCCGGCTTGGCCGATGGCGCATTTTTCTCCCAAGGCGGCCAGCAATTCCAGATTTCTTACTTTGGCGGCACGGGCAACGATCTCGTGGTCACGGCCATTCCCGAGCCCTCCACCACGGCGGCGATTCTTGGTCTGCTCGTTTTTTCCGGCGTGGCGGCGCACCGCGCGAAAAAGCGCAGGACGGCTGTCGCAACTGAAATGATCTGAGTGGACGTCTAAAAAGGTAGGGCGCGTTATCCCTAACGCGCCGTTCAGGATATTCCCGCACTCAGAAGCGGCGGGTTAAGGATAACCCGCCCTACCTGTTCAATCATCTTTTAGACGCCCCTGAGCGGAGTTCGGAAAACGGGGGCGAGACGAGCGTGAGGCAGAATGCCCAAAACGAGATGACGTACTACTGGCGCTGATGAGTCGTCGTAATTGTCGCGCATCTGTTGCCCCGGCAGGTAGAAATACAGTTATTCACAGAATGACGGCATCGTAAGTGAAATTTTATGCGGAATCATTGTGTTACATCTGTGCTTGGCTACGGGAATTTTCTTTGAAGTGAGGCCCGGCTGCTTTACGCCAGCTCCGTGAATCAAACCTATTGGCGCGTCGCGAAAGTGACATCGTCGGGTGATGGCGCGCGGGGAAAATCTCACACACCAATATGAAAACTCCCATCATCACCGTTGACGGACGCACCGGATGTGTTTTCGAGGGCGAGCTTCCGCAAACTTTTTGTTTCGTGCCGGAAGATTGCCTGTTGGCGGAAGTTGGCGGCGTTCGCGTCCTCGAAGGAAATTACGTTCGCAGCCGATGGGATGTGCGAAATATGCGCTGCAATGATGCGGGAGAAGGGCAGCATCTTTTCCCCAACCCGCAGAGTCCGGTTATTGATTTCAATGACGAGCAGGTCCGAATCTTTCTGCGTCGAATTGGCAGTGTGCAAATTGGCTGAAATAGGGTGCCGGTCGGCAGGAGTTTTATTTCTCGCGCCGGTGTTATTCTCGACTGGCCATCGCTGTCGGTTGAGCGTGGGTGCGGCTGATTGATTGGGCCGCTGCCGTGTAGAAAATCGCACAGACGCGGCCCAGCAAGTTTTCCGACGAAACGGTCTCGCGATCAACGGAGGTATTATTGTCACCCAGCACAAACCAGAGATCATTATGCCGTTCATAGAGGCGATGAATGATCGGAAGACCGGCCGCATTACGGTAAACGACGATGTCGCCCTTCTTCAGTTTTTCTACGGAAACTTTTTCAATCGTCACGATGCTGCCTTCATCAAGGGTGGGGAGCATGCTGCCTGACGGGGCGATCATATAGACCTTGCCGCCAATGCTGGTGGCTACGTGCTTCGCGAGCGTGAGGGCGGTGTCGTGCGAGATGGTGGAGTGCGGCGCGGTGGCGGCGGTCGTGGCATGCGTCGTGCATCCAGCCATGGCCCCGGCGAGAAGCAGGAGGGCCGTTGCCTTAATGACAAGGGACACGAACGGCCGAAAATAAACGGCCGGTTGAGAGTGGTCGCTAACGTCTGGGGCGTTTTGCATGGGCCCAGTATCCTAAAAAACAGCTTCTCGCGGTATCCGTATCCTCCCGTAACCCAGCCTACGGAAAACCGCTACGATCACCTGTCCGATGAGCTGGCATCGAGCCCTTAGCCGGAACGATGCAGTCCAGCGCTGAGAGCCGAGAGCCGAGAGACTAGAGCCAGACCAGACAATGGATACAGTTTTTCCCTCACAAAATCATTCTACTCAGACAGCCTGATCCCAGCCCGTGGAGAGAGGATGAACGAGGAAACGAGCTGAGCCTGCCACGGCACAAACCGGATGAATGGTATCGAGGTGGAGCGCGACCTTCCGACTTCGCCAAGGCTACGACGGACAAGCCGGGCGCGCTGGGTGATGGCTCACGTTGCAAAATCCGCCCGGAGGTCGGGTTCCACCACGGCAGAGACACGCGCGGTGAATCTTGTGACCCGTGCCACTTCTCTACCACGCCAGGCTCCGCGCTCTCCGCGTTAAAGGTATTTTTCCGATTCGCGGCGGAGTTGAGCTCATCCTCATTCCTCGGGGCCAAGATGTCTGAGACTCGCTCTGCGGATCGGGCTCTCAGCTCTCGACTATGGACTCTCGACTGCATCGTTCCGGCTAAGGCAGGCTTCACGAGCCGGCGCAAATTATTGCAGACGCGTTAACTCATCCGCGACGCGGCGGTCTGAACGGCAGCGTGGCGTTTTGCTCTGACCACCCCATCTGCCAATTTGCGTTAGCCAACGCTCAAAAGATCCTGCCGGTACGAACCGCAACACCGGCAGATCCAGTCCGCGGCCACTGCGTTTGCCAGCGTAGTCGTCGTTGCGTGCGATCAGCTCGCGGTCGAGATCGATGGCGAAAGAGGTTTCCGCTATTGGCCTGTTGTCATCGGCGCTCCGCAGTTCGATCCACCATTCATGCCGTCCGATCATCCGGCCCTGCGCTGGTTCCGGGAAAAGCGGAGCCACATGAAAATTCACGGCTGTCCGCTGATGCTTCCGGCAAACTACGGCGAGCGCCTCGGTCAACTCGCGCTCGATCACATGTTCACCGAAGGCGCTCAACTGAAGTTTTGTCCTTCCCACATAAATCAAACGCGGCGGCATTGTGCTCACGAAACGCACCACGTCCCCGATCACATAGCGGATCAAGCCGGCCGGAGTGGTCATCAACAAAACATAATCGACGCCGGGCTGCACGCCTTCGAGCGGCACACAGCGCGCATCGGTCATCGAGAGATTGTCTTCATCGTAATCCGCGAAGGGGATGAATTCGTAGAAGATTCCGCGATCAACCATCAGTCGCAGTCCCGCCTCGGGCTCGGCGTCTTGCGCGGCGATGAAGCCTTCGGATGCCGGATAAACTTCGTGGAAGTTAACCTTGTCGCCGAGGACCGCGCGTAATTCATCCGCGAAAGGCGCGATCGGCACGCCTCCGTGGACAAGGCATTCAAGGTTGGGCCAAAGATCCCTGAGGGTCGTGGGGCTTGTGCCGGTTTCTTGTTTGGCGCGCGCGCGAAGGGCCGCTGCCAGTACGAGTAGCCAGCTCGGGATACCCGCGAGCATCGTGATGTTTCCGTTCCAGGTACGCGCCGTGATTGCCGCAAGCTTGGCTGGCCAGTCCGCCATCTGGGCGATCTCGATGCCGGGCTCGTAGAGGAGGCGCTCCGCCCAAGCTGGCAGGTTCAGGGCGGTAATACCGCTGAGATCGCCATAGTAAATCGGTGGCTTGATGTCCGGCAAAGCGGTGAGTGCTGTGCTGCCGCCAAGAAAAAGATGCCGGCCGGCAAACACCGAACTCCGACCGCTGCGCAGTGAATAGAAAAAAAGTGAATCGAGACCGGCATCACGGAAATGCTCCAGCATCCCGACATTGACCGGCAGCCATTTCGAGGCCCCGGCGGTCGTGCCGGAGGAGACCGCGAAGTGACTGCATCGGCCGCGATGGAGCACGTCGGCTTCGCCGCGTTTCATTCGTTCGATGTAAGGCGCAAAATCCTCGTAGGTGCGCGGCTCGAGCCGGGCGCGAAATTTATTGTACGTTAGTTGTGGCTCCAATCCTTCGGCCCGGCCGAACGCGGTGGGGGCGTGATCTTTTAGAAGTTGTCGTAGGATTTCCTGCTGGGCGGCGACCCCATTGCCGATTTTTTCCAAACGTCGTGCCGTCCGGGCGGCGAGCCGCGCGGCAAAAAAACGCGCGACCTCGCCGGACACAGCCGGGCGTCGGGTTGGCGCCGAATAGGTGAGGGCGGGGGCGCTCATGGTTTAGGCCGCTTGACGCAGGCCATTCCGCAGAGTGCGGTAAAAGGCGGCAAAATGCGGCTGAAAATTTTTGTAATGGAAAATAAGGGAAGCGTGCTGCACGGGATTATCCGTCGCATTCGTGACGGTGAGATAGCGACCACGCGGGAACCACGCACGGCAACGTTCACGAAGTTCTCGCCAGGTTGGTGAGGTTTGCACCAGCACCGAAGATTCCTTCTCCGCGTAGAGGATCAAGGCTGGTCCTGAGAAAAGTGGCTTGGGCTCGCACAGCGCGGGCAGCGCCGCCAGTGCGCGCACTCGTTCGCCGGCACCGATGGGCTCGATCGCGTTGATCGCGCTGAGGACAGAGTCGCGGAGTCGAATCGATTCCGGACGCGTGAGCACAAAACGCATGGCCTCCTTGTTGTTCGCCCCTGACTCGAACATCTTCAAGAACACCGAGCGCGCTTTCTCCACGAGGGAATCGTCGGTGCGTATGGGCGTGGTGAGGTAGGGCTTGATCACGCGGCCGAGCAGCGTCGAGGGCTTGGGTTCGGCGGGGTCGAGCAGATCGGCGGCGCAGGCTACCGGACTGACTAAAATTAGTCCGGCCAAGGGCAGCTCACGTTTGTCCGTCGAAGCCTTGCGCAGGAGTTCTAAGACGAGACCGGCCCCAAAGCTGACGCCGATGAGTGCAGGCAGACAGCCACGCGTGCGAGTGATCTCTTCGATGAGATCTTCGAGCTGCGCGAGAAACAGTTCGGTGGAAAAACCACGTCGCGGATAATTGAGATAGTACACACTGCCATGCGGCATCAGACTGCTGCGGATCAGATAGAAGGCGTCAGCGGAGTCAGGCACGAAGCCGCCCACGATGATGGTAGGCAAAGGTCCGGGGCGTTTTTCCACGAGAATGTCCGACCGCTGATGGAGTCCGGCGCGTCCAGTAAACTGCACGATATCCTGTCTGGTTTGAACTGACGGAAAGTGGGCGACGGTCCGGGGTGGCCGCAATTTGTAGCCAGTAGCGCGGAGCCAAATGCGCAGAGGAGCGGTGGGTTGTCGGCCAAATTGCGCCACGAGAGAAAATACCGGAAGTATGCTAAGGGGAGGCATCGTTGGAAATTCGCGGCAAGTTGCCCTCATCGTCAGGTTCGCCGCAAAACCAAAACCACACCGTCACTTCGCTTTAACCGGGCCGTAACCCGATTGTCGCTTTGGCGCAAAAAACAGCCGCTTTACGCGGCGGTCACAGTGATCGCGCCCCGAATTGTTTCGCGCTCGTTGAGGAATTCAGTGGGCGCGATTGATTGCGCGGTGATCCGAACTTGGATCCGCGCCAAGCGATCAAGCTGTTGCCGTTCTGCGTAGATGGGCCACCAATCATAGAGACAAATTTCCAAAGGCCGCCACATCGCGACCCAACCGACGATGGTGAGTCCCTCCCGAATGATGTCACGGGCCGCCCCCAAACCAGATTCTGCAATCAGCTCGCCGAGCAACAGACAGACGACGAGAAAAAGCAGCCCGACGCCAAGGCTCAAGCGACCACGGCGCAGCAGCTGGCGAAACTCCAGACGTTTAAGTTCCGCCCGAGTGGCGAAGTACCGGCGGACGGCATCTTGGACGCCCGCAAAATCGGTGGTGGGCGTTGGGTTGGGCAGCATGATGATCAATTCCAAATCATGCGTCGGCGGAAGTTCGCGAGCTGATCCCATGATGAATTCTTCCGCATCGGCATCGAGGTCCCGATCCACGAACGGAGAGGAATCCATCGCATTAAACAGCTGCGCCAACTCGCGCAGACTGAGCCTGATGGCTGATGTGGCTGGAGAGTTCATGCCCCTACGATGCCTTGCGGAATTGGCCGCGTCAAAAAAGCGGGCGGCTGGCCACCACCGCTAATCGCAGAGCCGCAGCGACTCGCACGGATCCGAATTCGTCACCAAGACGTCACAGGTGTAATTCGTTGGTTTTGGAATTACAACCGAACGGCGAAAGAGTGGGTTGATCGTTTCATAGGGTGGACGGCAGGATGCAGGTTTTTGGGGCCCGATGACCTTTGAACTTACGCACCGGATGAGGGCGTGGTGGGAAGGACTCAACGGACAAGACTGTTTCACAACGGCAGCGATCAGTGATGAAATTTTAACTTGAGGTAAAAAGGCGAGTGATGTGCCAGCGTCGTCGCAGCCTGGTGCCGGGAACGTTAAGATTGGGTTTCAGGTCTTATTGCACCTTGTGGCAGGGAACAAATATTTCGGAGTTTTAGGTGGCCCCATGTCACGTTGCTCGCTCCAAAGTTTTTTTCGGCTAGTAGAGCCTGTCCCAAATGCGATGAACGCATATTTCCAGAGGGGAGCGGGATAAAAAGAAAAGAGGCATGAGACGGTGATTTCCGTTCCATACCTCAAATTCGGGCCGAATATTTTTGGGGTGAACAAGAAAACGACGACCCAAACCGCCCCGATCCTCGCTTATCAACCCGCCTTGCGTCCAGCACTTCCTTGCGTGTACGGCCCGGTGGAATTCCGCGACTTTCGCGCTCAGCTGATCCAGATCGACACGTTCCTCCACGAGGGCGGAATCGAGTCGGCGTTTATTACAGCCGTTGCCACCGAACACGCGACGGCGTTGGCCAGAGCCAGCGCGAAGGCGGGCGCATAGTTTGCCCGCACCAGCGCCCTGGCCTTGCGGTGCAACCTCGCGAGCTTTGTCACGGGCTTGAGCTTCCGGGAATTTTCCATCCGCGTCGCCGAGAGCAGCCTCCTGCAATGGTTCCTGCACCACGGGGAAGTTGATCGCGTGAAAGCCCCGAGCAAAAGCGCCCTCGAATGCTACCACCAATGGGTGAGCGCCGCGACGATGACGGCCGTACATCAACAACTCCTCACCGCCGCCGTGACGCCCGCCCGCGCCGCCGCGCCGCAACCGCTGCACCTCGCCGAGCCGATCGACGCGACCGAAGTATTTTTCGACAGCACCTGTCTGAAGGCCAACATCCATTTCCCCGTTGACTGGGGGTTGTTGCGCGACGCCGCCCGCACGCTGATGAAAGCCACGGTCCTTATCCGCCGCACCGGCCTGAAACAACGCATGCCGCAAGAACCGCTCCTCTTTCTCAGCGCCATGAACAAACTCACGATGGCGATGAGCGCCAACCGCCGCCGGGCCGACGCCAAGAAACAACGCAAGCGCACCTTCCGCCAGATGAAGACGCTCGAAAAAACCATCGCCCGCCACGCGCAAGCGCGTCGCGATCTCCTCGCCCAGCGCTGGGCCGAGACCGAGCTCAGCGAAAAACAAACCCAAGTCATCCTCCGCCGCCTCGACCACAGCCTCGCCCAACTCCCCGCCGTCGAGCGTCTCCGCACCGCGCTGCCCAGCCCGCTCCAACAAATCTGGGGCGACCGCGGACGGCACCAGAGTCTTTTGTTTTGCATCCGCCTTGCTGGAGACGCGGCGCCCTCGCTGCGTTTGCGTGTCCCACCGCGCCGAGGGCGGCGCGGCTCCATTCAACGCCAAACCAAAAGACCCCTGCGGACGGCACAGCCACGCCATCAAAAGCGGACTCTGCCCCCGCAATCCCGCCGAGTTGCAAAAACGATTACAGGAAGATGAAAGTTTTCGCGCCGGCCTCCGTCGCCGCGGTGCCACCGAAGCGCGCATCGCGATCTTCAAGCACGGTTTCGCCGGCAGCCCCTGTCGCGCGAAAGGATTTGCCGGCCGCGAACTCGCGGTGAGTTGGGCGGTGCTTGCGCACAACCTCTGGCTGCTCGCCCGCCTGAAACTTCGGCAAGACCGGGAGGCCGTCGCCGCCGAACGGCAAGCCGCCTAAAAATCGAGACCGCCCGAAAGGGGCGCAGGAAACCCGGAGAAGAAATCCGCCGAATATCCCGGCGCAAGCCCCGCGCGGTGAATCCGAAAATGCCGCTGCTCAATTACGTCAAGCTCCGCGCTCTCCGTGATAATCCGTGAAATCCGGGTCTCCCATTGCGGTTTTTAGGTTGATTGTCCCTGGTGGCTGCGGCGCAAAAAAAAACCGCCCGCGGTGACGGGCACCGGGGCGGTCGGATCGGCCAGAGGCCGAGAGGTACCTTGGAACTTAATTGCCGACGACGAGTTCGGGGCCGTTGCCGGCGCCGGCTTCGCGGCTTTTGAGGTAGAGCTGGGCGTTGTTGCCCGTGAGCGCGAACGAGACGATCTTGGTGGAGTCGCTGGTGTATTGCGAATTCACGTAGCTCGACACGTTGATCGATTTGTCGGCCACGACTCCGGCGGTGGTCGTCGCGGTGCCGATGGACGAGCCGGTGGCAGGCTTGTTGGTCCAGGTGAGACCGGTCTCTGTCCATGAATCCGTCGTGCATTGGTTGACGGTCACGGTGCCGGCCTGCGTGGTCGCGTCCGTCGCCAGCACGAGGGTCGCGGTCGTCGGCGTGAAGGACAGGCCGGACAGGTCAAACTTGACGAAGGCGACGCGGTCAAAGCTCACCGAGCTGGTGCCGTCGTCCTTGGCCCCGAGGACCAGGGCCGTTCCGTAATTCGTGCCCGTGCTGCCACCGCCGCCGCCACTACCGCGCTTCGGTTTTATCGTGGCGTAGGTTTCGGAGCCGTCGCCCAGGCGCACTTCGTCAAACCAGACCACCGGGAGGTACGAGCTGCTGGTGGTGGTGCCGGACCACGGCCACTTGTAGATGCCATACTTCCAATAGTTCAGACTCTGGTCAGGATATCCGATGTTGATGTTGGAGCGGCTGAGCACCGGCGAAGTGCCCGCGGCGTCGTTCAACCAAATGTTGATCGAACCGGCGCCGGTTTTGCTCCAAGTGATCTTCACCACAAAGTCGTTCCATTGGTCCAGGGCGACGTTGGCGATGTAGGCGTTGTCGCCGCTGCCCTTCGGGTCCGAGGCGGTGGTCCAGCGCCAGTGTGCCTGCCATTTCTGCACGCCGCTGACGGAGACCCGCGTCATGTCAAAGGGCGGGCGGCGGGACGTGTCGTCGCCGTGGACCTGCCCGAAGATTTCCTCGGTGCCATCGTAGAGGCTGTTGCTGGGGACGTAGACACTCCACGCGTACCAAATGGTCCCGGTCTGGTTGTTGTTGCTCAGCTTGAGCTCGCTGCGTTTGCCGCCGGAACTATCCGGGTCGGAACGCCGCACCTCAAAGCGGAGCGCTTTGGTTCCCGGACGACCTGACACCGGCGACGGCGCCGTGAGCACCTGCGTCGAGTAACTCGAGGGGAACGCCGACTGTTCACTGACGCTCAGTGAGCCGGTATGGCCCAGCTCGGACGCGCCAGTGCCGTCAAAATCGGCCGCGTAATAAATAGTGCCGAAGACCGGCACGCCAACCAAAGCACAAGCCAAGGCAGCGGCCTTGACCAGATAGGGAGACATTTTCATAGGGTAACGAATGAGGGGTTAAGGAAACACGAGGGGGTGCCCGTGGATTAACTGACCCGACCAACCGAACGAATCCCCGACGCTTTCGCAAGCAGGAATCGATCGGAAATTCGATCTGCAGGAATCAAAATTGATCCGCAGTTGACCCGCTGTGGTCAGGAGGGAGCGGAGGGCGCAATTTGATCATAGGGATGAACTCCACCGAAAATTCCTCCCCTGCGTCGCATGCCGCCGCACAAGGCCGGAAACCCCACGCCGGTGCAGCAGGCCGACGAGAGGCATTGCGGGCTACGAGGCCAGACCATGGGGTTTCGTGCTGCGCCGGCGGCTCGTTCTATTCGGCGTCAACAATCTCGTCGTGCGCCCGCGTAACTGGGATGAGTATGGCAAGCGGTTGAAGACCGACCGGCGCCACGCGCTCGCCCTGGTCTCGTGCCTCGACCGTTATGTGGCCGGCAGCTTTCTCGCGAAGATGAGCTGCTGTCTCTTATACACATCTCCGAGCCCACGAGACTAAGGCGAATCTCGTATGCCGTCTTCTGCTTGAAAA
>ENA-ORBV01000880-ORBV01000880.1-microbial-mat-metagenome-genome-assembly--contig:-NODE-880-length-68604-cov-8.930436_pt1 | contig 68604 bp, 66 predicted proteins | sample MGYA00237777_ERZ505514 | MGnify/ENA primary metagenome ERZ505514 (study PRJEB26160, sample SAMN06269048) | microbial mat metagenome | isolation source: Oligotrophic lake microbial mat | place...
AAGAGACAGACCCTCGCGGGTGCCGGCGACGGGCGCGATCTGCTTGTGCGGATCGAGGGCATTGGGGGCGAGGCCATAGCGTCGCGTCAGATATCCGGCACAGGCCTCGCGCAGCGCGGGCGTTCCGACCACCGGCGGATAGAGGTTCCAGCGCGTGCGATCGGCAGCGATGGCGTCGAGTGCGAAGCCAGGCGGCTGGTGGCGGGGTTCGCCGATATGCAGCATCACCGGCTGCGAATTGACGCGCGGATCGACACCCAGCAGGAGGTCGGCAAGGCGCTGGAACGGATAATCGTTCAGCCGTTCGAGGCGAGCATTGAGCATGGGCGGATCGGGGCAGGGGGGCCAGCTCCAGCCGATGGACGACAGCCGCATCGCGGGCGGCCGCGGGCCCGGTGAGGTCCGCAAGAAGGATCTTGGAGCGGGTGACGGCTGGGGAAACCTTCCGCCGCATGAACGCGAGGCGGCGCTCCAGCAGATCAGCCGCGAGTATCCCCCGCACTACCGTGAGGCGATCGAGCAGTACTTCAAGCGGCTGGCCACCGGCGAGGATCGCGCACCGTGACCGTTCGTCACCTCGCCGTTGTCCTTGGGCTCGTTCTGACGAGCACCGCTCGCGCCGAGGACACGCATGACACGCGGATCGAACGGACCGACAACAGCGTCGCGAGGGGCACGCTTGTTGCTCTCGATGGCGAGACTGCAACGCTCACATCCGCCGACGGCAAGCAGTCGTTGCCGATCGCCACGGTGCGGCGGATCGTTCGCGAGCAATCTCGGCGGACGGCTGCACCGACAGTGAAGGTCGTGCTTATCGACGGAGGCGAGCTCGCGGGCACCGATGTGCTCCAGGAGAAAGACACCATGGTGCTCACCGCAGCCGAGGGCAGGATCGAGATACCGGCCGAGCAGGTTCGACGCATCGCCTGGCTGGCCGCCGGTGAAGCAGAGCCGGCCTGGCGAGACGCGCTTCCGCCGAAACCTGGCAGCGACCTCCTCGTCGTCCGCCGCGAGGGCGTGCCGGAGTTCGTCGAGTGCGCTGTCGCGAGCATCGGCGCCGACACGATCAACGTGGTGCTCGACGGCGACACAATCCCCGTCAAGCGAGGGAAGGTGGCGGGCATCGAATGGCTCCGAGAGAAGACCGAGACACCCGGCGGCGTCGTGGTGCTTGTCTTCGGTGGACGGCTCCAGGCCAGGAGTGTGTCATGGTCGCCCGAGGGGCTCGTGATCGACGACCGCATCCGGATGCCCGCTGCGTCACTTCGGACCGTTGACTACGCCGCGGGCCGCACCGTGCCGCTGGCCACCGTTGAGCCCGAAACGATCGACGTCAAGCCGTTCTTCGGAGACCTCGGCACCGTACCGGGCCTCGCGGCATTTTTCGCGCCCCGCACCATTGCTACGAACGGCGGCCCCGCGGTCCTGCTCGTGCGGCCTCGGACGGTCGTCACCTGGCGAGTGCCTCCCGACAGCCGTCGGTTCCATGCCACGCTCGAACGCGACGCGCCGGCCGCAGCACCGACGCAGGTCGAGGTCGTGCTCGCCATCGATGAGAAGGAGATCTTCCGCCAGCGGATGAACGCCGCCGCGGCAGGCCAACCCGTCGTCATTGACGCGGATGTGTCGGGCGGCCGGCGGCTCACGCTGACAGTCGACTTCGTACCAAGCGATATCGGCTGCGGCGTTCGATTCACGGGAGCAGCCTTCGAACGATGATTTTTTCATTGTTGACGCCCTTCGGCGGCACAGGAGCGCTGCGTTCTTGCTTGTTGACGCCATGTGACTGCTTGCGCCTCGCGATCCTGGCGGCTGTCGTACTGATCGCTCCGCGTGCCGTGGCCATCGACGTTGACCCGGCCGTGCTCGAGGCGGAAGCGAAGCGGGTCGCGGTCATCGAACGGGCATCGGCCACGGCCGTCGCCATCTTCGCAGGTGATTCCGGTGGGGGCTCTGGCGTGCTCGTCAGCCCAGACGGCTACGCGCTCACGAATTTTCACGTCGTGGAGCCGGCGGGCGTGGCGATGACCGGCGGGCTTTCCGACGGCCGACTCTACGACGCCGTCCTCGTCGGGCTCGACCCAACCGGCGACGTGGCCCTTGTGAAACTTCTCGGCCGCGACGATTTCCCGTTTGCCGTGCTTGCCGATAGCGATGCCGTCGAACAAGGCGACTGGTGTTTTGCCGCCGGCAATCCGTTCCTGCTCGCCACCGACCTCGTGCCCTCGATCTCGGCTGGCATCGTCTCGGGCACGCATCGCTACCAGTTCCCAGCCGGCACGATCCTCGAGTATGCCGACTGCATTCAGGTCGATGCCGCGATCAATCCAGGCAACTCCGGCGGCGGGCTGTTCGATGCCGCAGGACGAATTATCGGCGTGAATGGCCGGGCATCGTTCGAGAAGCGAGGGCGGGTGAACGTGGGGGCCGGCTACGCGATCTCGTCCAACCAGCTGCGGAACTTTCTTGGGTGCCTGAAGGGAGGGCGATTGTGCGATCACGCGACACTTGGCGCGACCGTGGCGTCGGCTGCGGACGGCCGCGTGGTCATCTCCGACATCCTGGAGAGCTCGGATGCCTGGCGGCGAGGGCTGCGGATCGACGATGAGATCGTGTCGCTGGCGGGCCGACCCGTACGGACCGTCAACGCCTTCAAGAATGTCCTCGGCACACTCCCTTCCGGGTGGCAGGTACCGATTGTCTACCGCCGCAACGGCCGCCGCGAGGAGGCGCTCGTGCGGCTGGCCGGCGTCCACACGCAGGCGGAGCTCGCGGCCATCGTTGGTCGTGGAGCCGAGCCGCCGGACGGGCCTCGCGAAGACGGAACACCGAGGGAGCGCGGCCCCGGCCCTGGTCGCAAACCCGGCCCTGCCCGCGAACTGCCCGAGGCCGTTCGGGCTGTCTACGAAGCTCGGCCCGGCTTCACAAACTATCACTTCAATGTCGTGGAGCGGGACCGCGTGAGCCGCGGGATCGCCGCCGCGCGAGGCACGGCCGGCAAGGGCCCTTGGGTGCTCGAAGGCAAGCTTGACGAGGGGGGTGAGTTTCGCATCGAGGTTTCCGACTCGGTCGCGGTGATCGATTTGCCTACGGGTACTTCCGAACTCGATACCACCGGTGAGCTCGACGCCAGCCCGGTGCCGCCGGGCAGCGGGGGCATGCTTGCAGCACTCGTTGTTTGGCGGCGGCTCGTGAATGATGGGCCGGCCGCGGTGGGCCGCACGACCTACCTCGGCACGGCCCCGGTTGATCCACGGCAGATCGACCCCGCCGGTGGCGACCTTGTGGACGTTCTCGAAACGGCCGTCGCCGGCATCGAGGCCCGCGTCGCCGTCGATCTCCGCGGACAGATCGTGCGAGTGGACCTCTGGACCTCACCCGACGCCGATCCATGCGAGCTGCGAATCACGCCCGCGAAGGCGGGAGAAACCGCCGGGCTTCCGCAGCGTTTCGATGTCTGGCGGGGTGCCGAGCGATTTGGAACGTTCCTTATTGATGGCGGGACCCTCGGCGGAGCCGCACCATGAAAAAAGGCGCGAAAAAAGGTGGGGAAAAAAGTGTCAGGAACCTTTTCTGCGAACTACCTTGGCTGGCAATGCCGGCAAAGGCCGTGTCAACTTCGCCGACCTGGAAAAGGTTCCTGACACCTTTTGTGATCCCTTTTTTGATCCTTCTCATCACAGGCATCGCAGTCGCGGCCGAACCGTCGCCGCAGGAGGTGATCGCCCACGCGGCCCGCAAGGTGGTCAAGCTCTACGGTGCCGGTGGGCTCAGCAGTCTCGAAGGGTATCAGTCGGGCATCCTCGTCGCGCCGGACGGCCGGATCATCACCGTGGCCAGCACCGTCCTCGACTCGGACGAAATCGACTGCGTCCTCGACGACGGGCGGCGGTTCGTGGCGAAGCTTGTGGGCATCGATCCCCGGCGGGAGCTGGCCGTGCTCCAGATCGAAGCGGCCGACCTGCCAGCCTTTGCCGTCATGCCCGAGGATGAACCATCGCCGCCAGGGACTCGCATCATTGCCCTCTCAAACATGTTTGGCGTGGCCGTGGGTGACGAACGGGTGACGGCCCAGCGGGGCGTGGTAGCGGCAAGGGTGCCCCTCGAAGCACGGCGGGGTGCGGCCGAGGCACCCTTCCGCGGCAGTGTCTATGTTCTCGACTGCACAACCAATAACCCCGGCTCACCGGGTGGCGCGGTCATCAACGCCCGTGGCAGGCTCATCGGCATGCTCGGCAAAGAACTGCGGAGCACTGACAGCGGCATCTGGCTCAACTACGCGCTTCCCGCGAGTGAACTTGTGGCGGGCAGCGAAGCAATCCTCACCGGAACCGTTGCCACAACCCCCGCAGCCGATGCCCCGCGCTTCGATCCTCGGCTCCTCGGCGCCATCCTCATGCCCGACCTGCTCGATCGCACGCCACCATTCGTAGAATCGATCGCTCCTGCCTCGCCCGCAGCCCGCGCCGGCCTCCGGCCCGATGATCTCGTCATCGCCGTGGGACCGCGGTCGGTGACAACCCGAGCGGCTGTGGAGCAGGCACTCGGCGTGCTTGCCCCAGGAGACCCGGTGAAGATGACCGTCATTCGCGCTGGCACGCTGGTGGAGATTGACCTTGGACCACGGCCCCGGGGAGCGACGCCATGAACATGAAGAGGTTCGCCTCGGGCATCATGGCGACAGCGGCGCTGGCGGCCTTGCTTGCGCCGACGCGGGCTACCGCAGAGCCCACGCTCGCCGAGGAGGCGGCGTTTCAGGGCGCCGTCGCGCGGGTTGCAGCGGCCGTCGTGCGAATCGAGCCTCTCGCGCTCACCGCTGCAGCCGGCGCCGGTGTCGCCGAAGCTGCCCCAGGCAGTGGTCCTTCCACCGGCACCATCATCGCTCCCGGCCTCGTGCTCACGACGTCGTTCGCGATACCCGCTGATGTCAACGACGCCGTCGTGGTCGTGCCCGACGGCGGACGGCGAGCCGCCCGCGTTCGATCGCGTGATCGCTCGCGTGGCCTCGTCCTCCTCGCCGTCGATGGCCTGCCCGAGCCGCCGCCGCTCGGTGAGGTTCCGCGGGCGAGGCTGCGGCCCGGCCAGTGGGCGATCGCGGTGGGCCGCGGCTGGTCGGCGGCCGCGCCGACCGTGGCGGTAGGCATCGTCTCGGCAACGAATCGGGCATGGGGCAGGGGAGTGCAGACCGATGCGGCCGTGTCGCCCGTGAACTACGGCGGGCCGCTCATCGACATCACCGGTCAGGTCATCGGCATCCTTGCGCCCCTGCCGGCCGAGCCCGCTGGTATGACCGAGGGCACGGAGCTCTATGACGCGGGCATCGGGTTTGCGGTGCCACTGGAAGACATCCTGGCTGTTCTCCCACGACTCACGACTGGCGAATCGCTTGATGCGGGCATTCTGGGAATCACGTACCGCTCGCGTGATCAGATCAATGGTGAACCGGTGATCGGCTCGGTGCGACAGGGCTCACCGGCTGCACGTGCCGGGCTCGCGCCGGGTGATCGAATCGCTGTCATTGATGGCCACTCGATCACACGGGTCGCCGACGCGCGGCATGCCATCGGGCCGAAGCATGCCGGCGATGCGGTCGCTGTCACGGTCGAACGAACAGATGCGACAGGCAAGGCCAGTCGCATCGAAGCAACCACGACGCTGGCCGCCGAGATGCCGCCGTGGAGGAGGGCCATGATCGGCGTCGTGGCAGATGCCGAAGGAGACGATGCCGAGCGCGGGCCTGTCCGCATCGCCTGGGTTCTGGCGGGGAGCCCGGCCGAGCAGGCTGGGATCACGACCGGCGACGCCATCGAATCGATCGTCAGTGGACGCAATGCCGGCGCGACAGCTATTGAGGGCCGTGCTTCGGCGGCCGGCGTGCTTGCCGGAGTGGAGCCGGGCGAACGAATCACCCTCTCAATCCGTCGGGACGATGCGATCCGTGAGATCGAGATCGATACGATTGCCATGCCCGGTGACGTGCCGACCGATGGACCGCCAGCAGCGAGCGGCGGGGGCGATCCGCTGGCTGGGCCGCTCAATGCCGTGGAGGTCGTAAAACTTGCGGGCGCGGACATCGCTGACCCGGCGGTCGCAGTCATCCCGACAGGCACGGGGCCGGTGGGCGTGCTCGTCTGGGCGGGCATCCCACACGGGAAGGTGGCCGAGGCCGAGGCAGCTTCCTGGAAGGCTGCTGCGGTGCGGCATGGTGTGGCCGTCGTCCTCGTCGGCTCAGCCGAGCCCGCGGCCTGGAGTCGCAGCGACATCGCCGCGGTCACTCGAGCCCTTGCAGCGCTCCACGCCCGTCGACCCATCGATGCCACCAGGATTGGCATCGCTGGCACTGGCGCCGGCGCCGCGTTCGCGTGGATGGTGGCCGAACGCCTCGGACCTGCGGCGGGCGGCGTGGCACTCGTAGAGGCCGCGCTCCCGCAGCGCGCGGTCGTGACGCCCGCAGAGCCTGCTGCAGGTTGGTGGGTGTTGCTTGGGCCGGGTGGCGACGACGCGGCCCGCGATCGCGTCGCAGCGGATCAGCGGCGGCTCGACAAGGCTGGCTATCCGGTGGGCCTGATGCCACAGGACGACTCCGACGCACCACCAGCAGAAATTCTCTGCCGCTGGGTGTCGGTGCTCGGGCTTCTGTGAGCGGTTCACCCGCAGAGAATCGGAGCGTGGACGACGCGAGCCCGCCACGGATCGTGTTTGCCGACGAGGCGATTGTCGTCGTGGACAAGCCGTCGGGCATGCCGAGTGTGCCGGCCCGCACGCCGCGTGACCCGCCAGCGGTGGCCCTGCGGCTGGCGGCGGAGTTTGGCCTCGTCGAGGCGGTGCATCGGCTTGACCGCGACACCTCCGGGCTTCTCGTGCTCGCGCGGACACGAGACGCGCGGGCCGCGCTCGGCATCGCCTTTGAGCAGCGGCTCGTGGCGAAGCGGTATTTTGGAGTGGTGGTGGGCGAGCCGCTCGAGGGCACCGGTACGATTCACTTAGCGCTGGCTCGCGATCCAGATCGGCCGCCGCGACACCGCGTTGATCACGGCCTCGGCCGGCCCGCCACGACCATCTGGCGGAGGATCGCCGCGCACTGCCACGGGGAATGCGGCGACAGGAAGAGTCTCATGGAGCTCGAGCCGGTGACAGGGAGGTCGCATCAGCTTCGCGTGCATCTCGCAGCAATCGGCCACCCGATCATGGGGGACAGGCTGTACGGGAATCCGCCGTGGAACGAAGCCTGTCCGCTCGCGCTTCACGCTACGCGGCTCGCATTCGATCACCCGATGACCGGGGAGCACCTGGTCCTCCTGGCGCCGCCGCCGTCGAGCTATCCGTGGAGCGACTTCACCGCCGACATCACCGCGACGTTGGCTGCATGGCCGACCGGACGACCTGCTGCCAATAGCGTTCGCATCGGCCGTGAGCCGTGAGCCACGTAGGCACCAAAGACCTGGCAGCGATGACCTGTGCGCTGCCTTGTTCCGTTGCAGGGTCGTGCAACGAAAACGTGCGACCGCTTCCTGCCATGTGAAGGTAGGGATGCTGGCTTCGATCGCCCAGCGATGGCCATCGGGCCCACGCCGCGGGAAAGTCCGTAACGAGTCCCAGGAATCCGCATCAGGTTTGCGGCGGATGCCTGCGGCATGCGGTTTGCTCTCGTGTTTTGATGTGCTGCCCCCTCACCGAATTCCCTGATCCAGCAGGATGCCCCTCTCGGCTTGGGTGGGCACTCCGCCTCGCTCGCCTAAGCCGGGGCATCGTGTTTTACGCCCGGCGGGCCATCCATGGCCCCGTCGGGCTTGGCGGCCCTCCGGCCGCCGACCGCACCTCCCGGCGGTCGTGCTCCTGCGCCTTGCGGTGCGGGCAACGGGAACAGACGGATCGAGATCGTTCATCATGCCCCCTTCGGGAAGTGACCGAGGTCCAGGCGGCAGACGCGCTTGTGCAGTACCCTTGGAGGCTACGCACACGACACCCGTGAGACCGCGCCAGTGAAACTCATCATTGCGATCATCCAGCCGCATAACCTCGAGAGCGTCAAGGAGGCGCTTTCCGAGGTCGAAGTCTTCCGTCTCACTGTCCTCGACGTGCAGGGTTTCGGCCGCCAACGGGGCCACGCCGAGACGTACCGCGGTCACGAGATCGCCGTGAATCTCCTCCGAAAAGTGCAGCTGCAGATTGCCGTCAATGACGAGTTCGTCGAGCCCACCATCGCGGCGATCGTGAAGGGGGGCCGCACGGGGGAACGCGGCGAAATTGGTGACGGGAAAATCTTCGTCCTTCCAATGGACGAGTGCGTCCGCATCCGCACCGGCGAACGCGGCAGCGAAGCGATCTAGGCAGCCCTAGCTGCTCCACCCATGCCCTTCGAAGCATCCACACCGCTGGTCATCATCTGCCTCGTGGCGGCGGCCGCGTGCGGCTGGTACGGGCTCTCGAGCGGCGCCCGGGGCGGGCTCATCGCCGCAGGGTTGGCTCTGGTCATCGGTGTGGGCTGCTTCATCGCTGACCGGGCCGTGGTTACCGATCGCGAGTATCTCGAGGCCTTGTTCCCACGGCTGGCCGCAGCGGCCGAACGGGAAGAGATCGATACGCTCGTGGCCGCGATCGCGCCCGAACTGCAACCGCTGCGGGACGAAGTGACCGATATCATGGAGCAGGTCAAACCTCGGGAGGTGAGGATCACGCGGACGCAGGTTGATGTCGACCCCGCCGGCCGTACGGCCACGGCTGACCTGATCGTGCGGGTGAGCGGCACGATGGACAACGGGACGCAGGGCACCGGCATCGTCGGCGTCCTCGTGACCCTCGAGAAACGCGATGGCACCTGGCTCATCACCGATGCTGAAGAGTCCTCACGACGCCCCGGCAGCCTGTGATGCGCTCACGCGGCCGTCAAACCCGTACGCCCGAAAGCGTGATGTCGCGAAACTCGCGGGCCGTGTAGTCGGCGTCCCACGTGGACTGAAACAGGAACACCGGGTTGCCGTCCAAGTCTTGTACATACCGCGCCGTGCTCATGAGAGGCACCGCAGCCGCGCGGTCTTGGCCGCTCACGACCCAGCGGGCCACCTTGTATGGCAACCACTGGAGTGTTGTGGGGGTGCCATACTCCTGCTCGAGCCGAAATCGAACGACGTCGAACTGGAGCGTGCCCACACCGCCGAGGATCGGCTCACGGGCGGTCGACACGGGATCGTAAAACCGCTGGATCACACCCTCTTCGAGCAGCTGCGCGAGACCGTTCTCGAACTGCTTCCGCCGGCCGGTGTCGTCGCACCGAAGAATCGCAAATTGTTCCGGCGCGAACATGGGGAGCGGCTCGAACGCCACCGGCTCCCCTTCGCAGATCGTGTCACCGAGCCGGAACTCACCTGGATTCACAAGCCCCACGATGTCGCCGGGGAACGCCTCCTCGACCGTCTCTCGCTCCTGACCAAAAACTCGGTGCGCCCGTCGCAGGCGAATCGTCTTGCCCGTTCGTGTGTGGAGCACCTCCATGTCCCGCCGGAACGTTCCGGAGCACACGCGGACGAAGGCGATCCGGTCACGATGCTTGGGATCGAGGTTCGCCTGAATCTTGAAGACGTAGCCCGCAAACTCGGGGCGAGTCGCCGGCACCGTCACCCCGTTTCCTCGCCTGGCCGTCGGCGGCGGGCAGAGGGCCAGGAAGCCGTTGAGGAACTGCTCAACCCCGTAGTTGACAAGTGCGCTCCCGAAGAACACCGGCGTCTGTCGGCCCGCCAGGAACGTATCGCGATCAAGCTCAGCCGCCGCGCCCATGACGAGTTCTGCTTCTTCGCAGGCCCGCGCGCCATGATCGGAGCGGGCCGCCACTTCTTCAAAATCGACCTCCTCACCGACGATTCTCCGGTCGCCCTGACGGCCTTCGAAGAGATGCGCCCGGCGGGTGGCAAGATTGAGAACGCCTTCGAAGTCCCTGCCGCTGCCGACCGGCCAGTTGGCGGCGACCGCCGTGATGCCAAACTTCTCTTCGATCTCCGAGAGGATCGCCAGCGGGTCACGGCCGGGGCGGTCAACTTTGTTGACGAACGTGATCACCGGCAGACCGCGGAGCGCACACACTCGGAACAGCTTCTCGGTTTGGGTCTCGATGCCCTTGGCCAGATCGATGACCATGACGGCGCAGTCGGCAGCCATGAGGGTGCGGTAGGTGTCTTCGCTGAAGTCGTGATGGCCCGGCGTATCGAGAAGATTGACCCGGTGCCCCGCGAAATCGAACACGAGCACCGTCGAATTGACCGAAATGCCTCGCTGCTTCTCGAGCTCCATCCAGTCGGACCGCGAGGTCCGCTGGGTCTTGCGTCCGCGCACGGCGCCGGCGATTTCGACGCAGCCGCCGTAGAGCAGCAGTTTCTCGGTGAGAGTGGTCTTCCCGGCGTCGGGATGCGAAATAATCGCAAACGTCCGCCGTCGCGAAATTTCCCGTTCGAGATGGCGGTTAATGGGGTCCATGAAATTATCGGCCCCACGAGAGGGCATGCCATGCCATGTGGCAGGGGACATGCGGGAGGGTCACAGCCGCTGCGGGTGCAGGCGCGGCTGGATGCCGAGCATGAGGTGATTGACCGCCGCGAGGAAGGCTCTCGCTGCGGCTTCGAGCGAGTCGGTCGATACGCCTCGCCCCCGCTGCACCTGGCCGTCGTGTTCGAGCTCCACCGTCACCTCACCCTGCGCGTCCTTGCCCACCGTCACCGCCTGCACCCGGAAATCGCGGCAGACCGTCGTGATGCCGGTGAGCTTCTCGATGGCCAGAAAGATTGCGTCGATCGGGCCGTCGCCGGCCGTGATCGTCACGCTTTTTGCTTCTCCCGCGTGCGTGACCCGGAGCGTCACCGTCGGCGTCTTGCCCGCCTCGCAGGCAATCGTGTAGCCCTCATAGGAATACTGCTCCGGAAGCGCGGAGAACCGCTGCTCGCAGAGAGCCGCGATGTCGCCGTCGTAGATCTCCTTCTTACGATCCGCGAGAATCTTGAACTGGTCGAAGACGGCTTTGAGCTGGTCGGCGTCGAGCTCGTAACCGAGGGCGCGGGCACGATCGGCGAGCGCGGCCCGGCCGCTGTGCTTGCCGAGCACGAGGTCGGTCTTCTCGAGCCCCACGTCTTCGGGCCGCATGATCTCGTAGGTGCTCCGCTCCTTGAGCATGCCGTCTTGATGGATGCCCGCCTCGTGGGCAAAGGCATTGCGGCCCACGATCGCCTTGTTTCGCGGTACGCGAATGCCCGTGATGCTCGCCACCAGCCGGCTCGTGGGCACGAGCCGCTTGGTGTCGATCCGTGTCGAGCAGCCGTAGTGATCGGCCCGCGTCCGCAGGGCCATCACGATCTCCTCGAGCGCGCAGTTGCCCGCCCGCTCACCGAGGCCGTTGATCGTACACTCGACCTGACCGGCTCCGGCCTCCACGGCCGCCAGACTGTTCGCCACGGCCAGGCCGAGGTCGTCATGGCAGTGGGCACTCATCACCGCCTTGTCGATGTTCGGCACGCGATCGCGGAGGCTCGCGAACACACGGTACATGTGCTGCGGCGTTGCGTAGCCCACGGTATCGGGGATGTTGACGGTCGTGGCCCCCGCCGTGATCGCCGCTTCGACCACGCGACACAGAAAATCGATCTCGGTGCGGGCGGCGTCCTCGGGTGAAAACTCGATGTCGTCGCAGAGGTTTCGCGCCCGCGTCACACCGGCCACGGCCCTCGCGACGATCTCTTCCTGCGTCATCCGGAGCTTGAACTCACGATGAATCGCGCTGGTGGCCAGGAAGACGTGAATTCGGCCACGGCGGGCCGGCCGGATCGCCTCGGCGGCCCGGTCGATGTCGCCGTCGTTACACCGCGCCAGACCGCAGACGGTCGCCTCGGTGATCGCCGCCGCGATGTCCCGCACGCTCTCGAAGTCACCCGGCGACGCAATCGGAAACCCCGCCTCGATCACGTCCACACCCAGCTTCTCGAGAGCCTGGGCCACCTCGAGCTTCTCGGTGCGGTTCATGCTGGCTCCGGGCGACTGTTCGCCGTCGCGGAGCGTGGTGTCGAAGATGCGGATGGGTCGGGGGTCTGGCATGGCTGTGACACAACAGGACGAAAGGGAACCGCGGAACGAAACCAGCGCCCACGGGGAGTCTCGTATCGTACCGCCGCGGGGACGGGAGGGCATCCTCACCGCCCGGGAGAGCATTCTTTTGTAGACTCGCTACCGCGTATCCAACTGCCCGTGTCCATCGAGAAAACCCGATGACGATCCGCGAGTTTCAGGCCCTCATCCGCCAGATGTACCACGATAAGGATGCCTCCCGGGGCGTCGAGGGCACCTTCATGTGGCTCACCGAAGAAATCGGCGAACTGGCCACGGCGCTCCGCAGCGGCACGCACGAAGAGCAGTCGCTGGAGTTTGCTGACGTGCTCGCATGGCTGGCCACGATTGCCAACGTCGTGGATGTGGACCTCGAGGCCGCGATCGCGAGGAAGTATGGCGGCGGCTGCCCCGGCTGCGGCGCGCTAGCCTGCACCTGCCCCGACGCCGAGAAGCCATGAAAGCGATTCCGAGCAGGCGGTGGCATGCGGTTGCGATGCTCCTCATCGTCATGGGCGCCGCAGGACATCCAACGCCGATTCCGGCAAACGATGATTCAGCCTCGGCCGCGATCACGCTCGGCGTCGGTGGCACCTATCGCACGGGCGCCTGGACACCGGTCGTGGTGCGGCTGCCGAAGCCAGGAGACGGGACAGTGCGAATCGCTGTCGAAGACCCCGACGGGCAGTTCGTGAGCTCACCGTCGGTGACCGTGGCCGACGGCGGAATGACCGCGGTGGCATGCGTGCGTCCGGGGCGGCCTCATGTGCGGGTGCGGGTGCTCGCGACGGGAAAGGGGGGCGAGACCGAGATCACGTTGCTCGACGCGCCTCGCGGGGAAGCGACGCCATCGACCACGCCGCTCATGCTCCTGGTTGGCACGCTCTCCGCCGCTGAATCTGCCGCCCGGCTCGTGTCTGGCGACGGTGTGCCGATGGAGGTCGTGCCACTCAACGGCACACCGGCCGCCGACACATCGAACGCTCGCGACTTTGACGCCTTCGACGCGGCAATCGTGTGCGGCACCGCACTCGCCAACCTGGATGGTGCCACGGTCGAGGGCATCGACGGCTGGGTCCGTGGTGGTGGCCGACTCGTGCTCTGTGCGGGCGCATCTGCGCCGGTGCTGGCAGAGGCGGGCGATCCGGCCGCCGGATGGTTGCCTGGAGGGCCGCCGCGCCTTGTGCCACTCCGCAGCGTGGGTGCCATCGAGGCCTTTGCGCGGGCCAGCGGTCTCGCATCGAGGCTTCCCCCAGCCGGGCTCCTCGTCCCGAAGTTTGCATCGCCTGCCGGCGTCGTCGAAGCCTTTGACGGGGCGTCGGCGACCGAGTTGCCGCTCGTGGTGCGGCGGGCACATGGGTTCGGCACCATCACCTGGATTGGCCTCGATCTCGACTCGCCCTGGTGTGCGAGCTGGCCCGGATGCGATCGCCTCCTGGCTGCTCTCCTCGGTGGCCGAAGCGAGTCGGATCAAACCGTGACCTCGGTCGGCGATGCCGACCGCCGCGTGCCGGATTTCGCGGGCCAGCTCCGCGTTGCCCTCGACACGTTTGACGCGGATGACAACCACGCGGCCACACGTCCCGTGCCCTTTGAAGTCATCGTGGGGGTTGGCCTCCTCTATTGCCTGGCGCTCTATCCATGTGACTGGTGGCTCGTCCGCCGCAGCGGCCGGCCCTGGCTTTCGTGGATCACACTGCCTGTGATCGCAGGTGGATTTGCTGCCGCCGCCTGGGGGCTTGGGGCCGCCTGGGGCCGCGACGGCCCGCCACGGGCGAGGGCCGCCGATATCACCGACTTCGACGCGGTCTCCGGACTCGTCCGGGGCTCGGCCTGGTCGGCGGTGCGCAGCCCGAGCAACGCGGTTCTCGATATCGGTATAGCGGCCGGACCGCGGGCCGATGTTGCTGCGTGCGACGCCGCGGTGAGCTGGTGTGCCGACCGCGGTACCGGCTTCGCCGGCGTCGACGCGGCGATGGCCAACGCATCGCTCGCATCGGCCGACTATGCGTATGGCGACAGTCTCGCTGACCTCGTCGCCGTACCGATCGCGGCGGCATCGAGCCGGCTCTTTGAGGCTGGCTGGACAGGACAGGCTCGCGGCCCGATCGCCGAGTCCACGCTGGCTCGGGACGCACGGGGCCTCCTCACAGGCCGCGTGACCTCCCGTCTACCGTTTCCCGTCGAAACGTGCTGGCTGGTGCATGGCGGCTGGCTTTACGATGTGGGCCGCATGGAACCGGGCGACACCTACGACACCGAAGCTGGCCGCGGACCACGATCGCTTGCCGCGGGGCTCACACGACGCACCGCCGTGGGGGACCGCGATCGGACCGAACGGTGGGACGCTGCGAGCACTGACGTCGGCCGCATTCTTGAAGTCGCTGGTCTTCATGCCGCGGCCGGCGCGGAGTTGTACACGGGGCTGACGGCGGGCCGCCTCGGCCGGCTTGATCTCTCGCCGCTCATCACGGCCGACCGCGCCATGCTCGTTGGCACCGTACCCGACGGGCAGCTCTCCACGTGGCGGGTGCGGCTTCGCGATGCCGACACCGACGCCACGCTCGCCGTGGCCCCTGCGGCCATGAGCATCGTGCGTCTGATGGTTCCCGTCGGCACCACCGCACCCGCCAGAGAGACGTCGCCATGATCGAGACGGTTGACCTCACGAAGAAATACGGCGACTTCGTCGCGCTCGATAGCCTCGACCTGAAACTCGAGCGCGGCGACCTCTTCGGGTTTATCGGGCCCAATGGCGCGGGCAAGACGACCACGATCCGCATCCTCGCCACGCTCCTAGCACCGACCTGGGGCGAGGCGTATGTGTGTGGCTACTCGGTTCACACGCACCCTCGCGAGATCCGCCGGGCGATCGGATACATGCCCGACATCTTCGGTGTGTATGACGACATGCGGGTGAGTGAATACCTTGAGTTCTTCGCTGCGGCCTACCGGATTGACGGGCCAGCCCGCCGGCAGGTGGCTGAGCGGTCGCTCGAGCTCGTTGATCTTGGCAGCAAGCGGGACGAGCTGGTCACGAGCCTCTCCCGCGGGATGACGCAGCGGCTTGGCCTCGCCCGCGTCCTCCTCCACGATCCCGAGGTGCTCCTCCTCGACGAGCCGGCCAGCGGCCTCGACCCGCGGGCCCGCATCGACATGCGAAACCTGCTCAAGCGGCTGCAATCGATGGGCAAAACCATCCTCGTTTCCAGCCACATCCTGCCGGAGTTGGCCGACATCTGTAACCGCGTCGGCATCATCGAATACGGTAAGCTCCTCGCGTGTGGTGGCGTGCAGGAGCTGCTCACGCGGGTTCGCGGTCGGCCAGCCGTGAGGGTCCGCGTGACGGGTTCTCCAGAGGCGGCCGCCGAGATCCTGGCGAAGTGCCCGGAGGCTGCTGACGTGACAGTCCGCGACCGTGAGATCGTGGTGACGCTCGCCGAGGGGGTCGCCGATCATGCGGCCCTCGCAGCCGCGCTTGTCGCCGCTGGGCACGGGCTTGTGGGCCTTCAGGAGGTGGAGGTCAATCTCGAGACCGCGTTCCTCGAACTCACTCGCGGATCGCTTGCCAAGCCCAAGGACGATTCGCCAGCGGCGCCGGCCCGGCAGTAAACTCATTGGCACCCAGGAGGCGTTTTGTCATGGATGCACGGTCTCACTCGCTCGCGTTCACAGCGGCGCTCGCCCTCAGCGCCGTCATCGCCGTCATCGCCGCCGCGCCGCTCGGCCAGGCGGCCGAGCCCATTGCTCCGCCAGCGGCCGCGACGCCAGCGGTCACTGCCAAGCCGCATGGCCTGGCGAAGCCGGCCGAAGAACTTGGGTACGCGCTTGGCTATCGGATCGGCCAGCGAATCATCGCCGACCACAAGGCGCTCGGCACGCCCCTCGATGCCGCGTCGCTTGGACGCGGCCTTGCCGATGCCGTGCGTGAGGCGCCGCCCCAGCTCGATGAGGAGGGGTTTCGACGCGTGCTAGCCGAGTTTGAGAAGCGCATGGAGGAGCGCGACCGGGACCTGATCGCGCGGATGGATGTGGCAGCCCGCGACAACCTCGCCAAGGGACAGCAGTTCCTCGAAGCCAATGGCAAGCGGCCTGGTGTGACGATCCTGCCGAGTGGGCTTCAGTATGAGGTCATCAAGCAGGGCGCTGGCGCCAAGCCCACGCTCGACTCCGTGGTGAAGGCCCACTACCGCGGCACCCACATCGACGGGTCTGAATTCGACGGAACTGATCCGAAGGGGGAGCCAACCGCGTTCCCGCTGCGGGGTGTCATACCCGGCTGGCAGGAGGCCCTTCAAAAGATGGCCGTTGGGTCAAAGTGGAGGGTCTGGCTGCCTGCCGAGCTCGGCTACGGAGAGGCCGGATCGCCTCCCACCATCGAGCCCAACGAGGTTCTCATCTTCGAAATTGAGCTCGTGGGCATCGACGCAGCCGGTCGCTAGCGCTCGTTTTTCAGCGGGTATTCGCGAGATTTTGGATGTTTTGCCGACGCCAGCAGGCCGCGATTTTTGCCAGGCCGCAAACTTTCTCCATTTTGCCCAGTTGCCTTGAACCTCCGAATCGGCAAACTATCCTTTTGCCCGTAGAGCGACTCGGCCCCCGGATATGGTTCGGGGTCGGCGACGAGCATCGCGGATCCAGGCACTTCCGGGAGTTTGAAAAATATGACGTCGAAGCGTCACTGGTTGAGAGTTGCGGGCGCGGTCACGTTCGTCGCGGTTGTCGCGGCGGCGGCCGACGTCCAAGCCGGATGGCATCATCGCCACGGCAGTTATGGTTCGAGCGGCGGCAGTTCGGGGGGTTCCTCGGGCGGCAGTTACAGCGGAAGCTCCGGTGGAAGCTCCGGTGGTTCAAGCGGCGGCAGTTCGAGCTCGTACAGCTCATACGGCTCGTCGGGCGGCTCGTACGGCAGCTATGGCTCGCACGGCAGCTATGGTTCACGGCATGCCTACAAAAAGGCCATGCGTGCCTACCGGCATTCGAGCTACGGCTCGTCGGGCGGTTCTTCCGGCGGCTCGTATAGCTCCTACGGTTCGTCGGGCGGTTCGAGTGGCGGCAGCTATGGCGGCTACGCCACGAGCGGCTACGTCACCGGCTACTCGGCCGCGATGCCGATCGAGTCGTACCGCGTGATCAACGAGGTTCCCTCGTCGACCAGCGGCGAAGTGATTGGAACGCCCCCAGCGGTTCCGGCCACGCCTGGTGCCGACGATTCGACGAGCATCGTGCCCGCCGACGGCGGTCTCCTTGTCGTGGAAGTGCCGGCGAACGCCGAGATCTTCGTCAACGGTACGAAGACCACGTCGCAGGGTGCGCGTCGCCAGTTCCTCTCGCGTGGCTTGGTCGCCGGCAAGACGTACGAGTTCGTCGTGCGGATGGCGGTTGACCGTGACGGCCAGGTTGAAGAGTCCACGAAGGTCGTGGCCCTCTCGGCTGGCGAGCGGTCGAAGGTGTCGTTCGTGTCGGAGGCGGCTCCGGCCGTCGCCACCACGAGCCTCACGCTGACGGTTCCGGCCGATGCGAAGGTCTGGCTCGCCGGCAACCCGACATCGTCGGCCGGCGTGGTGCGGCACTTCGAGACGGCTGGTCTGTCGGCCGGTCAGGTCTGGCGGAACTACGAGATCAAGGTCACCACGGTCGTTGACGGCCGTGAGGAGACGGTCTCGAAGGTGATCGATCTGGCTGCCGGTGACCGGGTGGAGTTCGCGCTCAACCCCGCCGCGGCTCCGACGGCCGCCACCGCCTCGCTGCGGTAGGCCCACACTTCGAGAAGACGTTAAGTAAGGCCTCCCGTGCGGCAGAAAGCCGCACGGGAGGCCTTCTATTTTACGGCCGGCAGCCCCTTGGCGGCCCCGCCGACCGCACCTCAGGGCGAGGGAGGCTGTGCCCGAATATTCGCCTCTGCCCTCCCGCACCGAAATTCGTTGCCTTTCCTCATCAAGCGGCATAAAATGCCACAGTGGAGCGGCGGGAACCGGAAAGCGGCTCCTGCGAGCTTCTCGCGTTGAAATCATCGGCTGACTAAATAGAAGGCAACCTGGCCATGCCGGGGGGCCAGCTAACGAGTAAACCGACGTGCTCAAATGCCTCAGGGCGTTTGGACACGTCGGTTTTTTTTGCGCGCTGTTTTCTCACCAACCTCTTACGACTGGAGTTTCGATCATGAGCGGCAAGACAGACAAGGTAAAAGGCCGAATCAAGGAAGCCGCCGGTGTGTTGACCGGCAACGACAAGCTTCGCTCGGAGGGTAAGACCGACCAAGCGGTCGGCGAGATCAAGCAACTCGCCGAGAAGGCCGTCGACAAGGTCAAGCAAGCTGTGAACAAACTGCACCAGTGACGATGTCGTAGCGAGTGACGGGCACGGATATTCCTAGGGCCGAAAGCGGCCTGCTTTAACCAACGTGAGGAAAAGACCATGAGTATGGAGTTGATCATCTTGATCGTCGTGTTGTTCCTGCTGTTCGGCGGGGGCGGCGGCTATTATTACAGCCGTCGAGCACGGTAACGAGTGTCCTGAGATGCGTTTGGGTCAGAACGCTTTTCCACAAAGTCGTACTGAATGCCGACGTGCCGGAGGGCCCACGGGCAGAACGGCGCGTCGGCTTTTTTTGTTTCTTGCTGCTGGCTTGGCTTCAAGGTCTTCGACAGACAGTCACGGCCAGAGGTGTGTCTCGTTTTACCTGACATTCATTGGGCTGCTTGGAAAGTCTGCGTCTTGCTAGCACACTCGCCGGAGTCGCCTCACGCAGCGCTGCTCCGAACCGCTGGCGTTCGAAGGCTTGGAGAGCAGCACGGGTTACAAGCAGCGCAAGAACGCCACGAGATCCGCCTTCTCTTCCGTCGCGAGATTCGTCTGCAGCACGAGGTTGAAGAACTCGACGGTATCTTCGAGCGTCAGCAGCCGATCATCGTGCAGATACGGCGGCGAGTCTTTGATGCCCCGAAGCGGGAACGTCTTGATCGGACCATCGGCCGACGAGAGCCGGCCGTTGATCATTTTCTCTTCAAAGAACCGCTCGACCTTCAAGTTGTGCATCAAGTTATCCGTATAGTACGGTGCTTGATGGCAGGTGGCGCATTGGGCCTTGCCGAAGAAAAGCTCTTGGCCGCGGAGCTCGGCCGGGGTCGCTTGCGCCGGGTCAAGCTTGCCGAGCACGTTCAGCTTCGGGGCCGGCGGGAAATCGAGCAGCTCTTGGAACTCCGCCATGAAGTGGACCTGGCTGCCGCGCTCCAGCGGATTGATTCCCTTCTTCGCGGCGGCCGCGATGTCGCCGTCGAAGTAGGCGGCGCGCTGTTCGAACTCCGTGAAGTCTTCGACCGACTTCATCGCCCGTTGCGAACCGAACAGCCGTTGAACGTAGAGGCCTCGCAGCGTGACGGTCTCGATCCGGCGCCGATGTTCGTTGGGGCGGACGTCGCCGACCGTGTGCGTCGCGGCGTTCGTATGGCCGTTCACATGGCAGTCGAAGCAGGAGACCCCCATGCTTGCGTGCAACGAACGGCGATCATCGGTCGAGTTGAACTGCTGTTGCGGAAACGGCGTCACGAGGAGCCGAAGCCCTTCGAGCTGCTTCGGGTTCAGCGCCGCTTTGAAAAGCTCGAAGTAGTTATCGAGCGTAATCAGTTGCCCCTTCGAGACGTCGCCGAGATCGCTGCGTGAGGTCAAGTAGAGCGGCGGCGGAAACTCAGGGAGCAAGTGCTGCGGCAGATCGAAGTCGAGGTCGAAGCGCGTCAGGTCGCGGGCGTTTTGCCTCTTGATTTCGTCGATCGTCGGCTGCGGGAAGACCATTCCGCCCGATTCGTGATGCGGGTGCGGAAGGGGATAGAAGCCCGGCGGGAACAGGTTTCCCTTCTTGATCTCGTCCGGGGGCATCGTGGCGAGCCTTTCCCAGGTCGCACCTTCGGAAAGGCGAACGCGAATCCCTTGCTGTACCGGCTTGCCGCGCGACATTGTCACGCCGGCGGCCGGCGAGTCGGCCAAGTCGTAGCGTTCGACCAAGAGCTTCTGGTGACGTTCGGCGAACTTCGGCTTCTCCTCGCGCGATTGAGCGACGAGCGCTTCGAATGCGGCATCTTGTGCCGAAGCACCGAACGCGCCGGAAAGCACGATGGCGATCCCGAGCACGATTCGCATGGGGCGTGAACGATTCATCGCGACCTCCGTCTTCTTTGTGAGTGGGCATGGTGGTACGGCGGGCTTCCAAAACGTCGGCGGTCTTTCTGCCGACGCATTCTATCGCTCCGCCTTGAATAGGGAGTTTCCCAACAGACAAGGTCGATGCTGCCGTGGCACGAATGCGCAGATGCGAATGAGATGCCACACCCCCGTCGCAAGCATGGGATTCGGCAATTCGATTTCAACCTTGACTGGTCGCGCTCGGGGGCCGAGGCGGTCGTCCGTGGCAACCGGCGGCCGAATCATGTCTCGGCCTGGTAATCGGCAGCGTCGTGCAGTTGCCAGGATTCGTCGCCGAGGAGTACCAGCACATGCGTGTGGTACTGGACGACATGCGGACGGTGACTGACGCTGACCAACGTCACAGACGTGTTTTTCAGGGTTTCGTAAAGCTGAGCCTCATTCTTCTCGTCCAACGCGCTAGTGGCTTCGTCGAGGATGACGTAGGGTCGCTGGGCCAGCAAGACTCGCGCGAAGGCGACGCGTTGCTGTTCTCCCAGCGACAGAATCTTGCCCCAGTCGGCTTCCACATCGAGTCCGTCACAGCGTTCGATCAGGTTGGGAAGATTGACGGTCGTCAGAACCCGTTGGAACTCTTCATCGGTCACATTCTTCTTGTTGCCGGGATACAGTAACTGGGCCCGCAGACTGCCGATGATCATGTAGGGTCGTTGCGGCAGAAACAGCATGTTGTCCAACGACGGACGCACGACGGTGCCGCTGCCGGCGTCCCACAACCCCGCGAAGACACGGAGCAACGAGCTCTTCCCGCCGCCACTCGCCCCGACGATCAACAGGCTGTCCCCTTCGGCGAGCGACATCGACAGGTCGGTCACCAGTGTTCGCTTGTGATCCGGCGTCTGGAGGCTGAGCTGCTGCATCGCCACGGGCGAGTCCTCGACGGTTTGGATACGGCTGGAATCATCGTCTGCCGGCGACGAAGCGGCTTCCAGACACTTCGCGAACCGGTCCAAGCGACCGACACCGGCCGCGAACAGGGTGAGGGAGTCAAACTTGTTCACGATCACGTTCAGGGCGCTAAAGACCGCAGCGAACGCGCCTGTGGCTTGAACAACACTCCCGACCTCCAGCTCGCCGGACATCACCTGCGGGGCCAGGATCACACCGGGGATGATCAGTGCCGCCGTGGTGCAGGCGTACTGAAACAGGTTCAAAAAGAATTGCCAGTTGATCAGCCTGTTGGAGTTCAGAAACACCTCGTGGAAGCGCTGCGTCACGTACTGCGACTCGGGCTCTTCGCCGCGATAGAACGCAATCGACTCTGCATTCTCACGCACGCGCACGAGGCTGTAACGGAAGTCGGCCTCGCGTCGCAATTGGAAGAGGTTGAGTCCGACCAGCGGGCGACCGAAGACGAGTGCCGTGATCAGCGTGCCCACCGTGGCGTAGACCAGAAGAATCAATACCAGCGTCTTCGAGAGGGACCAGAGCACTCCGGAAAAGGCGACGAGCTGCAGCGCGGTTTCAATGAAGATCAGCAGGAAGTAGATAGACTTCTGCGTGAACGTATTGATGTCTTCCGCGATGCGTTGGTCGGGATTATCGATGTCGGCTCGAAAGGCGAGTTTGTAGAAGGCATTGTTGCTGAAGTAGCGGGTCACGTACTGCGTCGTCATCCACCGTCTCCAGTGGATGGTCAGTGTGTCTCTCACGAAATAGTACAGGCCATACAGCGGTACGGCGACCATCAGCAGTCCAATGGTGAAGTAAATCGAATGCCAGTATCGGTCCGAGTCGCGGGCGGCCAGGGCGGACGAGAACTCGCCCGCTTGCTGGTTCAGAAGGACATTGGCCGCGGTGTTAGCGAGCATCAACACGACGAGCAACGCCAGCAGGCCGCGGGCAAGCCATTTGTCGTCCGAGAACCAGTAGGGCTTGGATAGCACCGCAAATCGCGGCACCAGGCGGTTGAGTCTGGCCATGATGATGTTGCTCCAGTGATATCGACCCGCAGAACTTCAGTGGCGGAAGGGCCGGCCGTCTTCGGTGTCGCCCCATGATTGTGGTTCGAGGCCACGCAGCGATTTGCCGAGGACAAACAGCATCGAAGTCACAACCGAACCGAACCACACATCGCGCCAAAGGGTAGGACGGCCAACGGGGCTTTCGCAGCAGGGTGATGACTGGCGGACTGCTTCTGATCGTAGCCGAGGGGGCTTCCGGCTGCGTCGCCGAGCGACGAATGCCCGCCTGAGGACTATTTTTCATGTCGGGCGAGGCCTGCACGACGTTCCGGTCGTCGTGGGCCTGCATGAGTCAGCCCACTCAGTCGGCGGCCCAGGCGATGCGCGAGGTGTCGTGGGAGCGTGGCGCATCAGCGGCCACACTTACGGGCTGTCCGGCTGAGTGATGGCGGCACGTCGACGGACCGACGGGCTTCTCGGTCCGCGAGAAACCACCGCAGGCGTTGTGGACTCGATATCACCCACTGCCGCACGGGGACCGGTGGGATGACGTGATCGACCAGGTGCGCGGCCGTCTGCGCCATGCGGCGGCCGTTGCACGACGGGCAGATGCCACGTCCCTTGCACGAGAACGCCACGAGAAACCCGTGACCACACGCCGAGCACCGTGCTCAGGCAAAACCAAAACAGAGGATGACGCAGCGGAGATTCTCCCGAAACTCTTCCTCAACGTGTTCCGCCACGGGCCGCTGCCCGATGGTCCGCTCGGTAAGCCAGGTCTCGAGGTGCCGGGCGATGAGTCTGTAGAGCGGCGCCTTCTCGGGCCGGCGGCGCTGATACCGCTCCGCCGGCCGGTGCGGCGTGAATCGCCGCGACGGAGAGGACGGTGCATGCTGGCAGATCGCGATCACGGTCGTGCTCGCTTCCCGGTAGGGCTCCACCTAGGAAAACGATCGCGGGGGCCGTCGCAGGAACAAATGTCGAAAAAACATCAAAAACGCCGACATTGCAGGCCGCCGGATCGAACACGGTTGACAGAAGGCCGGCATGGCGGCCGCGACAGATGGCGCGACTGTGACCTAGGCTTGCGGCAGCCTCCTGACAGGGTTTGCCCGTGCCTCCCGCTCCATCTCTACGCCGTTCGGCCGCCCAGCGACTCCTTCGCCTCGGCGTGTCGCTTGCGCTGCTCGTCTACTTCGCCGCGGTGATCATCGCGCCGCTTTCGGGGCCGCCCCCCGCGAGCGAGCTTTCGCAGGTGATCCTTCAGCCGTTCCGGCCGCTGCTTGGTGCGCTCTATCTGGGTCACGGCTACCGATTTTTTGCACCCGACCCGGGGCCTGGGCACACGATCCGTTGGACCATCGCGCTGCCAGACGGCTCGACTCGAACAGGAAAAACGCCCGATGCAGAATCGGACTGGCCGCGGCTCATGTACCACCGCCGGTTCATGGTGGCGGAGAAGATCGCCGTGCTCGTGCCGCCGCCGTTCGCACCGGCCGAGGCAAGGGAAGCGGCCAAGGGAGACTGGCTACCGCTCGTGAAGGGCGTGGCCTCGAATCTGCTCCGGAGCACGGGCGGCACCCGCATCACCCTCGAGCTTGTCGAGCATTATCTGCCCGGACCGCAAGAGATTGTCGCGGGAACCTCCGGTGAGGATCTCGTCACACCACTCGGAACATTTGCCCGCCGGGAGGCCCTGCGGAAATGACGCCGACCGATAGCACGCGATCGCTGCCCGCTCTTTCTCGTGGCTGGTTTGCCGAATGGGCAGAGGCATGGAACACCTTCTGGTTCACACCAGCCGACCCGCTTCCGCTCGCCGTCGTGCGAATTTGCACCGGGCTCTTGCTCACGTGGTCGTGCCTCGTATGGCTCCTCGACCCCGACGCCTTCTTTGGGGATCGTGGCTGGCTCGCGCCGACCGACGTCTGGCGGATGAACGATCAGCCCTGGCAATGGAGCTGGTTTTTTGTTGGAGCGGGACCGAATACCGCACGGGTGCTTGCCGGCATCGCGCTCGTGGCCGCCGTGCTCCTTACGGTTGGCCTCGCGACACCGCTGGCTGCGATCGTGTCGCTTCTGGCGCTCGTGAGCGCGGCCAACCGTGCGCCGCTCAGCACGTTTGGCCTCGATGACACGCTCGGCATGCTGCTGATCGGGCTCGCGGTGGGCCCGAGCGGAGCGCGGCTCTCGCTCGATGAGCGGCTGCTTGGGGCAGGGCAGGGGAGTGGTGCGCCGTCGGTGCATGCCAACGTGGCGCTGCGCATTCTCCAGGTCCATCTCTGCGTCGTCTATTTCTTCTCGGGCTGCGGCAAGCTTTTCGGAGCGAGCTGGTGGGAGGGCACGGCGATCTGGGGTGCGGCGGCGAACGTCCAGTACCGCACGCTCGACCTCACCTGGCTGGCCTGGCATCCCCTCGTCATCAACGTCCTGACGCTCGTCACCCTCTTCTGGGAGGTGGGCTACGTTGCCCTCGTCTGGCCGAGGCTCACCCGCCGCGTGTTTCTCGCGACCGCCGTGATGGTCCACTTGGGAATCGGCCTCGCGATGGGCATGATGGAGTTTGGGCTGGCGATGATCACGGCCAACCTCGCATTCGTGCCGGCTGCCTCGTGGCGTCGGCTTTTGCCCCAATTCCTGTTCCCCGTCTCCTCCGAGTCTCGAACGGTTTCTTCATGATCGACACGCTCGCCGTTGTCGGCGCCACCGGCGCCGTGGGCCGCATCATCCTCGAGCTTCTACTCGCCCGAGAGTTTCCCTGCCGCCGGATCAAGCTCCTGGCTTCGGCCCGTTCGGCGGGAAGAAAAATCGAAGTCGGCGGTCGCTCGTTTGATGTCGAAGAGCTCACGCCCGAGTCGTTTGCCGACGTTGAAATCGCCATCGGCAGCACGCCCGATGAGGTGGCCGCGGAGTTCGTCCCGTGGGCGGTCGAGCGCGGCACGGTCGTCGTCGACGAGAGTGCCTTTTATCGGATGCATCCCGACGTGCCTCTCGTGATCCCGGAGGTGAATGCCGACGCGCTCGCCGGCCACCGCGGCATCGTCGCGAGCCCCAACTGCTCAACAACCCAGATGGTCATGGTGATGAAGCCACTCCACGACGCTGCCCGTGTGCGGCGGGTGGTCGTGAGCACATACCAGGCCGTCAGCGGTGCTGGGCTCGCCGCAACCCAGGAACTTCGCGACGGCGTTGCCGCCTGGCTCGGCGGCGAGACCGAACCCCGCCAGATTTTTCCATGGCCGATTGCGGCCAACCTCATCCCGCAGATCGGCTCGCCGAAAAGCGGCGGCTCGACGAGCGAAGAGCTGAAGATGGTTTTCGAGACCAGAAAAATTCTAGGCGATGAGTCGATCGGCGTGTGTGCCACGTGTGTGCGCGTGCCGGTGGCCAACGGCCATAGCGAATCGCTGCTCATTGAGACTGAGCGAAAGCTTTCGGCAGACGAGGCACGCCGCCTGCTCGCGGCTTTTCCGGGCATCGTCGTCGAAGACGACCTCGCTACAAAAAAGTATCCGACACCTCGCACAGCGACCGGCCGTGACGAGGTCTTTGTGGGACGGATCCGTGAAGACGATTCCTGTCCGTCAGGGATCGCCCTCTGGTGCGTCTCCGACAATCTTCGGAAGGGTGCCGCGACGAACGCCGTGCAGATCGCCGAACGCCTAGCTGCCGACCCGGTGCTGCTGGCAGGAGCGGGCACGCCCCGGCGTGCTGCATCAGCCCGATGACGACCAGATGACGAGCCTCTCCCGCACGATCCGGCTGCGAGTCGCCTACGACGGCACGCGGTATTCCGGCTGGCAGATCCAGCCCGGTCGAACGACGGTGCAGGGGACTCTCGCCGAGGCGATTCACCGCGTGTCGGGCGAAGAGATTCTCCCCCAGGGCGCGAGCCGCACCGACGCCGGCGTTCACGCGCTCGACCAGGTGGTCGCCTTCACGACCCAGAGCCTGCACGAGCCAGCGGTCTGGGTGCGGGCGCTCAACGCCTGGCTGCCGCACGACATCACAGTGACCGCAGGCGACCTCGCTCGCGCGGGCTTCGATCCTGTATCTGCGTCCACATCAAAGCGCTATCGCTACCGTATTCACGACGCTGCCCCCAAGCCCGTGCTCTCCCGGCACCTCGTCTGGAGATGGTGGGGCGGGCTGGACGTCGAGACCATGCGCGCCGCGGCACCGGCGCTCGTCGGCGAGCATAACTTCACGAGCTTTGAGGCGCTCCATTCGCCGCGGCGGTCGAAGATTCGCACGATTCATACCCTGTCGGTGACGCGGACGGCCGTGCTGGGCGGCCTTGGGGACGAGGTGTGGATCGAGGTCGAGGGCAACGGATTTTTGTACAACATGGTCCGGATCATTGCCGGGTCGCTGGTGATGGTGGGTGCCGGAAGGCGGAGTCCCGCGTGGCTCGGCGAGGCGCTCGCGGCTCGGAGCCGCCCAGCCGCCGGCCCCACGGCACCGCCGGAGGGGCTTTGCCTCGTCGAAATCAAGCTCGCGGCCGATCCGCCTGACTCACCCGCTCCCTGAAGCCCCGATGCCAAAACCGATTCCTGAACGCCTCGGCTCCCTGACGCTCGTCTCCCAAATCGGGCTTGGGCGACACTGCCAGATCTGGGAAGCCACGACGAAGACAGGCGACCGTGTGGCGGTCAAAGTCGTCGTCCCCGAGAGGGCGAGCGATGCCGAGCAGCGGCAACTCCTCGAGCATGAGCTCAAGGTCGCCAAGTCGCTCGATCATCCGACCGTCATCAAGATCGATCGCATGTCGGAGGAGGGGGGGCTGCCCCATCTCGTGATGGAGCTGTTCCCCCATCCGAACCTCAAGAAGCAGATCCAGGATGGTGTCGTCCATCTCATGCCCAAGCTTCATCGCATCGTCACCGAAATCGGACTCGCGCTCGACCATGTCCACGCCCGAGGCTGGGTGCATCGCGACGTGAAGCCCGAAAACATCCTGGCCGCTCCTGATGGCCAGGTGAAGCTCATCGACCTGGCGATCGCCGCCAAGGCGTCGGGAATGCTCGGTCGGCTCTTTGGCAGCAAGACCGCACCCCAGGGCTCGCCGAGCTACATGTCGCCCGAGCAGATTCGTGGCGAGGCGCTCGACGCCCGCAGCGACATTTATTCGTACGGCTGCGTCGTCTTCGAGCTCCTTGCCGGGAAGCCACCGTATACGGCCCCCAACACCAACGACCTGCTCAACAAGCACGTCTCGGCACCGATTCCCGCGGTCGACACGGTTGCCCGAGGGGCCACGGCCGACGCCACGAAGCTCCTCCGGCAAATGCTGGCCAAGAAGCCGTCCGAGCGGCCGGCCTCAATGCGAGAGGTGCTCTCCCGCCTCAAGGCAATCCGGCTCTTGGACCGAACCGCGACCGGGTGAGATTGACTCGAGGCCTGGTCACCCGGGAAAATCCCGGTGCCTGCCCGATTTCCCGATGAGGTTCCCCTTCTGATGGCCACCGGACTCCACCGCCTCCCGCTCGAGAAACCGATCTACGAGATCGAGGATCGGATCGCCGAATTGGAGGCCGCGCCGCTCGGGGCCCGGCATGACGAGGATCTCGGCCGTCTGCGGCGGCAGCTCGTCGAAGTCCAGAAACAAATCTTTGGGCAGCTCGATCCGTGGCAGACCGTGGAGATCGCCCGCCACCCTGACCGTCCCAAGACGAGCGACTACCTCCAGCTCGTGTTCGATGAGTTTGTGGAACTGCACGGCGACCGTGCCTTCGGCGACGACCCAGCGATGCTGACCGGCTTCGCCAAGCTCGACGAGCGGAAGGTGCTCGTCATCGGCCATCAAAAAGGGAAAACGCTTGCCGAGCGGCAGGCCTGCCACTTCGGCTGTGCCCACCCCGAGGGCTATCGCAAGGCGATGGGCAAGATGCGACTCGCGGCGAAGTTCGGCCTGCCGGTGATCTGTCTCATCGACACGCCCGGTGCCTATCCGGGGATCGGCGCCGAGGAGCGTGGGCAGGCGCAGGTGATCGCCGAGAGCATGTTTCTGATGGCCTCGCTGCCAGTGCCGATCATCTGCGTGGTGATTGGAGAAGGGGGGTCTGGCGGCGCGCTCGGGATCGGCGTGGGGGACCGCGTGGCGATGCTCGAGCATGGCTACTACAGCGTGATCAGCCCGGAAGGCTGTGCCGGGATTCTGTGGAAGAGCGTCGAGTTCAAGGCCGACGCGGCGCGGGCGCTACGATTCCGGTCCCGCGACCTGCGGGAGTTTGGCGTCGTAGACGCCGTGATTGAGGAGCCCGCAGGTGGCGCCCACCGGCATCCGCAGCAGATGGCGATGCGGCTCAAGACCTTCCTCGTGCGAACCCTCCGAGACCTCGTCGGCCAGCCGAGCGATGCCCTCGTGGCCGCCCGCTACGAAAAGTTCCGCCGCATGGGCAAGTTCATCGAAGAAGGCCAGCCCGCCTGAGCGTCCACAAGCTTTCCCTGGCGACCGCCGACTCTTCAAAAGCCATGGCCCCCAGCGCGATGTCAATTCCAACGCCCGACTGGGCCTGTACGAGGACGACGCGATTCACAAGCGCGAACGCGACAGGATCAGCCACGCGGGCCCGTGTACCACTCCAGAATCTTGCGGACGAACACCTCCTCCTGCCCGAACCCGGTCAGGAGCGTGACGTCTACGTCAATCGTTTGCCGTGGCTCGCCCCACCGCTGAAGGGCCAGGCCATCAATGAGACAGGATTGCCACCCCTGCTCCTGACAGCGCTGTTCCAGGTCTTCGGCAGCGAGGTAGACCTCACGCACCGGTGCGAGCCTTCATGAACAAGCGCTGCTCGACAAGGCCGGACGTGGCCCGAGCCTTCCGGGGCTCGGCGTGGTAATCAGCCGTGCCAGTTAGCAAGGCCAGAGCGGCGTGTCCGTCGAGGGTACGCAACTCCCGTCGTCGGACCTTCTCGAGCGCGGGGCCAGCGCTACGCCAACTTGCGATCCAGCGACGCGCCTCATCACTTGAAGGGAGCTGCGAACCTGCCCCAGGGGCGTATGGATTGATTCGTGGATCCGTGATTTTGACTGATTCTTAGCATGGTTTATCAAAAACCGATGGAGATCGGTCTTCTGATCGATGCCGGCCGATGCGACTGGAAAGACGTAGATCTCGCCATTTTTGGAACGCTTCTGGAGCGGGCGCTCGACCCCCGTGAGCGGCACAAGCTCGGGGGGCATTTTACGCCGCGGGCCTACGTCGAGCGGCTCGTGGTGCCCACGATCATCGAGCCGGTTCGCGACGACTGGGAAGCCGCGCGGGCCGTGGCGATCGCCGAGGTGGTGCTCGATGTGGTGCTGTGGATCGGCTGGCTCCAGTGGCATCTCCGCGACTACGAGGGCAGGGGCGCTCCGCCAGTTTGGCCTCATCACCACGAACTCGATCACGCAGACGTTCAATCGGAAGGTCATTGCGAAGCATGTCGATGCCTCTGGTGAGCCGCGCCGTTGGGCGAATCAGTTGTGACCTGGAAGTGGGCACCGCCGCAGCCGCAAGTGAGTGCCAGCCATTGAAGGGAAACCGAGAACTGTGCTTCCAAGGGTGCAAGCTTGCTGGCAAAGGTTTCTTGGTCGATGCAGCAACCAGGGCGCGGTTGATTGCCGAGAATGCCTCGGCGGCAGGATTCATCCGCACCTTGATTGCCGGCAGTGACGTCACGAAGACGCCAAACGAAGGGCTCGTGAGTGTGCTCAAAACAATTCACGACGATCTCGATGCGGCGGTCTTGGAGGCGTATGAATGGCCGGTCACGCTGTCGGACGACGAGATACTGGAGCGGCTCGTGGCCTTGAATCACGAGCGGGCTGCCGAGGAAAAGCGTGGGCTCGTTCGCTGGCTGCGGCCGGAGTTTCAGAACCGCGGCGGCGAATCGCAGCTCGGCCTCGCGGTGGGCGATGACGCGGATGACGCGGAGGCAGAACAGCGGCCGATGTGGCGACGCGTTTCAAGAATGCCAAGGCCCCACGGGTCGCGGAGATCCTCGACACACTGGTGGCTCTCGGCCACGCCCGCCACACCGACGCCGGCTACGCATCCGCGTGAGGTGGCCTTCGGATGCGGATGGCGGCGGGGACTATCACGGTGAAGGCGGAGGGTAGCTCACCAGCATGGGATTCCAGAACGGCGAGGATTGTTTCGGCGCGGGTGCTGATCGAGAGACCGGGTTGGCGTAAGAGTATGACGCCGCAGTGAGTCAGTTGTCGTCGATAGACGAGCTCGCTGAAGTCTTTGTCGGCCGTCAGCAGAATCATGCAGGCGTCATTGGCCCGAGCGAGAACATTGCTTCCGGGCAACCAGCCGACACTTGGGCAATCGACACCACTTCATGACCGGCGATGCGGAGTCGCTCGGCAATTCGCCCATCGACGCTCTCATCGACCAAAATCTTCATGCCGACTGCCGGGGATTCGGATAGACGATGTCGGCCCGCAAGGCCCCGGCCGCAAACTGGAGCGCTGCCGAAATTGACTGCGGGGTCAACGCAGGGAGTCCGGCGAGCAATTCATCACGCGCTCCTCCACGCTCGCGTAGCCCCCATGGCCCAGCAGCGGCCAAAGCACGCGCCGCGCGCTCCTGCCTCCAAGACGGCATCTGCTCGGGGTTGCCCGTGCCGTGGAGCCGGCGTTGTAGGCCGAGCGAAGCCAGGATGGCGAAGCGAGGGCTACACCGAGTGAGCGAAGGGCATGGATGCTCGTAGCGAACGTCCGGCGAGGCGGCACGGGCAACCCCGAGCCACGGTCGGCTCAGCCATCACGCAGTTCGGTGTACTTCCGCGCCGACCCGCGGGCCAAGGACACGGGATACTTCGCCTCGTTCGCCGCGAGCTTGGCGGTGATCGCGCCGGCCAGGTCGATCCCAAGCCGATCGGCCAGGAGCATTGCGAACATGACGACATCGGCGATCTCGTCAGCCACGGCGGATTGCTTCGCCGGATCGCCGAGGTCGCAGCCGACTTCGGCATCGGTCTTCCAAAGAAACCGCTCCTGAAGCTCGGCCGCCTCGATGGCGATCGCCGCCGCCAGGTTCTTCGGCGTGTGGAACTGGCTCCAGTCACGGTCGTCACGAAACCGGCAGACCGCCGCCCGGAGCGATTCAAGCGAGTGGGCCTCCTTCATGGCGATGGCTCCTGCGGGAGGGCGCGAAGAATCGTTTCAAGAGCATCGACGGTGCCGTGCCGTTCGCACCAGCCACGGATGTAGATCATGTCGAGCGACTTGACGCCTTGGACCGCGAGGACATCTCGAGCATCGTCTAAGTCCTTGCCACGACCCCATCGAAGTTTCTGGATGACAAGGTCTTCCACAGTCGGTACCGGTACCGGCCGGCCAATCGTGGCTACGAATCGTTCCCGCCGTCGGGCAAACTGCTCACGCACGAATGGGTCATGGTGCCGTTGACCGATCGGCGGGAAGCTCCGTCACAAAACGGCCAGCGTCGCGGGCGGCGCGGATGCGTTCGAGACGGCGTCGCACCTCGAGCCAGCCAGACGCTGGATCGGTCGTGCCGAGGTCGGCCATCGCAGCGGCGTGCATCCGGGCGAACGCCTGCGTCGTCAGCGACACCACCTCGGCAAACCGTTCGTTGGGCGTCATCGCCTTCGCGCGAGCGATCTTGGCGAGCCAGACCTCACGCTGAAGATCAGCGTCGGGGCTCGTGGTGGTGGAGGGCGGATGCATGGGGGAAAGGATACAGGAACGCTGGAAACTCCCCCGACCCACAACGTCCGATAATGTCTCTTATGTCCGGTTGGGCTCCCCTCCAGAACACCTTGTTTTCAGCGGCCATTCGCGCGCTGCCCACTGGCCCTGCCCGCTTGATGCAGCGTCGCTTCGCGGTGGCCAACACCAGTTGGGCGGCCGGCGGATATCGGGCCGTCCCCACGTCGTACCAGCGATGCACGACGAAGCGTTTGCGAGCTCACTCACCGCATGAGAATCGGTGACTGCGCACCAACCGGGAACGCGCCCGGCACGGCTGGAGGCGCCGACTGCTGGCCGAAGCCACTTGTCGCCGGGCGGCCCGGCTGTGTCGGTTGTGTCGCCGGATGTCCGGGCGGCAATGGCTGCCAGCCTGCCGACGGCCCGGCGGCCGGCTGGGCCGGCTGGCCGCCCGCCCCGCCCTGCTCCCCTCCGGTCCAAGCGGATGTCGATCCCACTCCGTTCCACATGGACTCGAGTGGCGAAACCGCCGTCGCAGCCCCGGGTGCGGGTGACCTTCGAAGCTCGTCCTCAAACCGGTCAACAAACGGCTTCACCGTCTGGATCACGTCAGCGGGCAGGAACTGATCGGATCGAACGATGAGCTCGGCCACAATGCGACCGCTCCGGCTCCCCACAATCTGATCGCGATACCCAGGCGCGAGCATCACCGCGAAGAACGTGACGACGATGCACAGAAGAGCGCCCTTGGCCAGGCCAACCAGCAAGCCCATCTGATGGTCGAAAGCTGAAAGCTGAACAGTCTTGATGATCCCTGCGATCGCTCCGAAGACAAGCCACACGGCAAGCGACGTAGCGACGTAGAGCGCGAGCATCGCGATGAGTTTGTTCCACGGCGCCTGGCTGCCAAAGAACGGCGCGAGCGGCCCTCCGAACCGGATCGCCACGACCGCGCTCGCGGCGATGCCCGCAATCCATGCAAGCTGCCAGATAACCCCCTTGAAATAGCCCAGCACCGCTGCGGCGGCGAGGATGCCAAGCATCACCAGGTCGTAGCCTTCGATTGCCATCGCGCGGATCCCTCCGGAAACCAGGAGGGCGGCAGTCTAGGGACAAGTCCGCAGCCAACGAAGGCCAAACAACAGGGCACGTTCAAGCCACAAATCAATCTCGTCTTCACCATTCATCCCAAGCAGCCTATGCCAGCCATCCTTCGCAATCGACAAGAATGAATCCTCGCAGGCACCCCAGATACCCCATGCTTCCAGGTCGTGCTTTCTGTCTTTGGCTTTGGCTTGGAGCGGCTTGCCGACCGGACCGTTCCGGCAGTGCAGGGGAGCGGCGTACTGGGCGAGTGACGCTCGCGGTCCCGACGGTCGATACGAGACGAGTGATCCGCCGGCTGGAGGCCTTAGGCTCCCAGTCGCGCGGGTTTCGGTGTCGGCAGGGCCGGGAGGGAATCCGGTCTGCGCGGCACCGCGCAGGGGAATCTTCGCACCGTGCCCGGTTTCCGCGTGCACATCACTGGTTCGTCGATCGTGGGCGCAGGCTACGGCCTGGCCGCCTGGCAGGTCGGCGAGATGCACCCAATGACCTGCGCCCTCGGTGCAGGCCTGTGTGCCGTCGCAGGCATGATGCCCGATCTCGACAGCGGTCCCGGCATCCCGCTACGGGAGAGCGTCGCGTTCGCGGCCGCGGTCGTACCCATCATGATGATCCACCGGCTTCAGCACGCCGGCCTGCCCCTCGAGGCGATCATTCTCTGCGGGGCAGCGATGTATCTCGCCATCCGCTTTGGCATGGCCTGGGTGCTCAAGAACTACTCCATTCACCGTGGCATGTTTCACAGCCTGCCCGCCGCGGCGATCGCCGGTCAGATCACGTTCCTCGCCTTCGCGGCTGAAGAACCACTTCGCCGGTACTTTGTCTGCAGTGCCGTCCTCGTCGGATTCCTCACGCACCTCATCCTCGACGAGATTTGGAGCGTGAAGCTGGGGATGTTCGGGCCGAAGTTCAAAAAATCGTTCGGCACAGCCCTCAAATTTGCCGGGCCAACGATGTGGCCAAACGTGCTGACCTATGTTCTGGCCCTGGCCCTCGGTGCGATTGCCGCCGGGGACGCCGCCTGGACGGAGAAGCTGGCAACCGTCAAGCAGCAAATGGAACAAGCCGCCCGTACGTTCCAGCAGTACCCGCCCCCTCAGTCGCAGTACCGGCGCTGAGCCTGGCTTCGTAGCAAGTGGCTCCACCCCGGAGAGCCACGAGCAACACGTCGCACGACGGTATCGGCGTTGACCGCGGCCCCTTGCCGGACCGCCCCACGGGAGGGAACATGCCGGTTTTGCGTCCCGCCGGTTCCACGATGCTCCTCCCCTTGGCCGCCACGCCCATCGACCTCAATGTGGTCGCGGTTCTCGCCGGGTACCTGCTGTTGATCGCTGCCGCGGCCTTCCTTGGTGGCGTCTCTGTGTCGCTGCTGTCCCTCGGCCACCGGGCCACTCAGGTGTTACTGTCCTTTACAGGCGGCGTCCTCCTCGGCGTCGGCCTCCTGCACCTCCTCCCGCACGCAGCCCTGGCCCTCGGCGGCAACATCGATGCCACGATGGGCTGGGCCCTCATCGGGTTCTTCATCATGTTCCTCCTCGAACGTGCGTTCCACGCTCACGCGCACCACGCGGGCGAGTCGGCCTGCGACCACGACCATAGCCACGCTGATCACAGCCATGACCACCACCCGCCCGTCTCCGGCCGGGGACGCTTCGCGTGGTACGGCGCCCTCGCCGGCTTGTCACTGCACAGTCTTGCCGACGGCGCCGCCCTCGCCGCCGCCGTGAACGTCGATGCAGCGACTGGCTTCGCCACGTTCTTGGCCATCGTGCTCCACAAACCGCTCGATGCCGCCATCATCACCACACTCATGGTGTCGTCCGGCGCCTCCCTGCGGATGCGGACGGCCATCAATATCGGCTATGCGCTCGTGGTACCGATCGGGACTGCCGGATTCCTGGTGAGCCTCCCGCTTTTCGGTGGCCAGCAGGAAGCGGCCGTGGGCATCGCGCTGGCGCTCGCGGGCGGCGCGTTTGTCTGCATTGCGGCGGCCGACCTTCTGCCCGAGGTGCAGTTCCACACGCACGACCGCGTGCTCCTTACCACCGTGCTCGCGCTCGGGCTTGGACTGGCCTGGGGCATGGCCATCGCGGAGCGTTCAACGCACACCCACGCTGGCAACGGGGGGCACACCCACGCGCAGCCAACGGGGCGCTAGGGCCTGTCAGACGCCGGTCTCGAGGCCCCGCGCGGCCCGCACGCGGCGGACCTCCACCATCACGTCGTCGATCAGTTCTTGCTGCCCGCGGATCGTCGACACCTGGGCCTGGAAGCACCAGGCGATAAGGAAGGCCAGCCCGATGCCTCCCACGAGGTGCCACGTCACCCAGTCGCGGCTCCCGCCGGGCCCTGCAAGCCCGCCCCCAGGATCTGCGGCGCCTCCGAGGGCCACAATGAAAATGACCGCCAGCATGCCGAGCACGGCGAAGGGAAAGGCCCTTCGCTTGAGCTGGCGACTCCGCTCGACGAGCGCGCTTGAAAGCCCGTACGCATCAACGACTTCGCGGCACCAACGGCCGGTGCCAATGAAGTACGTCACCGACATGCTGTTGACCAAGAGCACAACGAGGGCGGCCAACATGCCGGACAGCCGGTGGACCGTGCCCCAGCGCAGCACTCCCTGATCGGTCACGTCGTGGAGGTCACCAATCCAGAGGCCGAGCCCCGCCGTCGCCGCCATGAGGGCCACGGAGAAAATCGCGGCGCGCGTGAACATCGTGTGCATGAATCAGCCCTGGGTCGTGTCGGAGGGACTTATTTATAGCCATGAATCACCCGGCGCTCCCGTCACCCCCCTGCCCTTTCTATGCTCAGCCATATGCGAGCGATGAATTCCGGCCCCGAGCGGCCCCTGATTCTCCTGACCTGCGGTGACCCCTCTGGCATTGGGCCGGAGGTCGTGGCCCAGGCGTGGAATCATGCGCCCCCCCACGAACAGGCGCGACTGAGGGTGGTCGCCGACGCCGCGGTCCTCGACGCCGTGCTCGCAAGGCGGGCCGGCCTCCCGCAGGCACGGATCATTCCGGTCCCCCTTGCCGATGCGAGGCCATCTCGGCCAGGTGAGCTCCTCGTGGTCGAACCCACTGGCGCCGCCGGCGATCCAGCCGTGATCCGTGATGGAACGATCACATCAGCCGGAGGCCGCGCCGCTGCGGCCGCCGTCGAGTATGCCGCCACGGCCGTGCTCAATGGGCTTGCGGCAGCCGTCGTCACCGGCCCACTCCACAAGGAAGCCCTCCGCGCCGCGGGCTACGATGTCCCTGGGCATACCGAACTGCTCGCGCGGCTCTGCGGCCTGGGCGATGCCGCCGCGTCGATGATGCTCTGGCTGCCAGCCGCCGGCGGCAGAACCGCCCTCGGCGTGGTCCACGCGACACTTCATGAGCCACTGCGGACCGCTCTCGGGCGGCTCTCCGCGGACCTCATCACCACCGCCGGGCAGCGGCTCCACGAAGGGCTCTTCACGTTGCTCCGTCGCCCGCCGCGGATCGCCGTCGCGGCGCTCAACCCGCATGGGGGCGAAGGTGGCCTGTTTGGTGACGAGGAACAACGGCTCGTCATGCCCGCGGTGGCGCGGCTGCGGGAGTCAGGCGTTGATGTCACCGGGCCCTTGCCGGCCGACACCCTCTTCCAGAAGGCGTTTCGCGGCGCCTGGGATGGAGTTGTCGCGCTCTATCACGACCAGGGGCATATCCCGGTGAAGCTCCTCGGCATGCACGAGGCCGTGAACATCACGCTCGGCCTCCCGATTGTGCGAACAAGCGTGGCCCACGGCACCGCCTTCGACATCGTGGGAACCGGTCTGGCCGATCCCGCGAGCATGCTTGCAGCGATCGACGCCGCAGCCCGCATCGTCGCTGGCCGCGGCCTCACGGCCGGAGCCTTCCCATCATGTTGATGTGGTGGGTCGTGAGATCGATGAGGCCCTCGGCAGCGGGCTGGTAGAAGAACGCTGTGTGATCAACCGGGCCGTTGATCTCGATTTCGACAAACTCGATGACGGCGACCGGTTCCACCTCGCCGGCTGCTACGGGCCGCTTCCCCGGGATGCCGAGGTACTCGACTTGGCGAGGCAAGAGATCCGATCGCCCTACCGCCAGCCGCACCTCAAAAGGCCACCCGTCAGGAAGGTTTTCGGGACGGATCCCGTCGGGCTGCTTCGCGGCCTCCGCAAGCTCCGGCATCACCAGGGCAAGCCCCTCAGGGGGAGTCCGTCCCGTGACAAACCAGACCGGAACACCGCCGAGCTCGCCAGGCACGGCTTCCTTGAACCAGAACCACTGCCGTGTCCACCAGAGGAACCGCTGCAGGCCGCCGAGGTACGGGGCCGTTTCCTGCGGCTCGGGTACCTTCATCTCCTCGAGGCGAGACCGCACCCGCTGAATGTCGACCCGGTGCAGTTCGGGCGCCGCGTCGCTGATCCGGCGATGGCTCCAGAAGAAGAGCCCATCACTGACCTCGGTAATCTCGAACGACTCGGTCTTACAGGTGAGCGTCGATTCAAACCGGAAACGCTGTTCCTCACCGTGGCCGGCTTGGAGATACCGGCCGGCCCCGACGAGCGAGAGATCACCGATTCGCACCTTCTGACGGAGCCTGAGCGACACGGTGTCGGCTCGCGCGAGGGTGTCGAGGCAACTCGCCACGATTCGTTCGGCCTGCGCGGCGGCATCCCCATCGCCAGCCGCATCCGAAACGCCAGCCGCTCGGCCGTACACGCTCGCCGGCGGTGCGGCAACGATTGCGACGGGCCATGCGACCCACGCCCCAATCACCGCAGTCCACCACCACGCGGGGAACGCGGCCCGACCGACCCATGGCGATTCCGCGTGGGTGCCGCGCCGCGACGGCAATCGCGAGAACTTGGGCAAACAATCGGGCCTGCGGGTCATCACGATTCGGCTGACTCTTCCGATTTTGCCAAAGAAAACGGGGGCCACGGGTCGATGCTCAGCATGGTGAAGAACGCCACCGTGATCCGTCCCTACCGATAGGCCGGGAGTGTACGGAATCGACGGGGCCCGGCCCATGCCGGAAATCCGCACTGGAGGCTCGTGGACATGATTACCCGACGCACAAAGCGATGGGTCGGACTCTCGCTGGCAACCGCGCTCACAGGCTGCCATATGCCGGCCAACTCGCCGTTCAAGGGCCTGGCCTCGATCCGGCCGATCGCCACTCCCCACACCAACGTGCTCCCGCCGGCGGCGATGCTTCAGCACCCGGGCCCTGGGGTCGATGGCCCCGGTCCTGGCATCATCGCACCGGCCTCCTACGAAGCCTCGCTTGCCGCCAGCGGCGCGATGCCCGGCATGGGCATGGGCATGGGCATGGGCATGGGCATGGGCATGTACGCGGTCGCTCCGACATCGCAGATCGGCTTCGTGGGCCCCGATGGCATGCACATCAATTGGGACGTGTCGCCCAACGGTGGCTTCGGCTCCGAACCGCTTGTGGCTCCGGGTCGCTACGACTTTCCCCAGGGCGGGATCTATCGCCTGAAGGTCTCGAACGTTCCGGGCCGCGAGGGCATCGAGCTCTATCCGTCGCTCGAGGTGGCTCCTGTCACGCCTCGAACCGCAGCGTATCTCGCGCATAACGCCGTGCCATTTCAGCTCACGGAAGAGGATCTCGATCAGGTCACGACAGGGAACTTCGTGACGAAGGTCGTCTACCTTCCAGACGCCGAGTATCAGGAGCTTGCGGTCGCGGGCGTCGAAACGCTCGTCAGCACGCGACTTGACCCCGGCGTTGATCCAATCGTCGAGGCCGACCGTCGTGGCGCGATCCTCGCGATCATCCGGATCGGCAACAAGGATCTCCAGGCACCGGGCGCTTCAATCGCAGGTATGGTGCCGTTTGCCAGCGGCACTGCCGGCATGGGGGGTGCCCCCGGCATGGGTGGCGCGCCAGGAGTCTGTGGACCGCTCGGCATGCCGTGTGGCGGCGATCCGTCGCAACTGCCGCCTGCGTTCGTGGCCGGCATGACCGCGCCTGAATACGGAATGCCTCGGGTTGGCACGCCCATCGGGCTGCCTGGCCCGGCTCATATCCCGCTCGGGGTGCCTGCCGGTCTCCAGAAGCACACCATCACGAACCACACGAAGCACCACATTCCGCCGCCGTCCAGCTCGATGGGGCTGCATGTGCAGCAGGCTCCTGGGCTGAGCTATCCCAAGCCGGCTCGGCATGCCTACCTCTCGGAGCGCCAGGACGTGCCGCACATCCACCTGAAGCAGCCGCATGAGTCGCGGACACGGTTCGTCGGCAACGGCGGCCCAGACCCAGACTCCTTCGGTGTGGGCGAGATCATCGAACTGCCCTGCCCGCCCGAGCCAAACTGACTGCCCGTGGGCAAAGCCATCCCTGGCCTTTGCCCACGTGGCCTGCCATGCACAAGCCAAGGCTTCTCATGGCAGGCAAACGTCGCAACGTGCGGCCACTCTTCTGCCCGATCCACATACAACCCGCCGATACCGGCATGACACTCTTCTTCCGGACAGGGACCGTGCTGCAGTTTGCCCGAGGGCTTCTGGCGATCACCGTTCTCGTCGCAACACCGTCGTGGGGATTTTCCCCCGCGGCCGTCGCGGCGGATGGCTTCGCCGCCCATATGGCACCGGGAGCGATTGGCGCCCCCGGGCAACTCCAGCACGGTCCCTGTCCGGAAGGTGTTCTCCCGAGGCATATCCAGCCCGTCGCGATCAAGGGCCCTGAGGGCACGCTCGTGGCGATCGAAACAGCCGAGGGCTGGTCGCCGCTTCAGACGGAACCGATTCGCATGGGGCTGGTTGTGGGACACGCTTACCGCCTGCGGATCGGCGGAATCGACGGCCGCGAGGGCGAAGAGGTTTTTCCATCTGTCCGCATCCTGGCCAAGCTCGGCACACCGGCGGGCATGGAGTGGCGGTTTCCGGTGGAGGTCACAATCGACCAGGACGACCTTCGGGCAGCCCTCGCAGGCTCACTCGTGCGACGGGTGGTCTACGTGTCCTGCGAGACCGAAAGCCCCGACCTTGTGCCGGCCGGCTGGTTCGACGTGAAGCCCGGCGACGACGCCTTCGAGGTCGCCCGCACGTTGGGCGACCCGGTGGCCGAGATCGTCATCGGCAACCGTGTTCCTGCGCCGGGGAGCGTGCCATGAAGCCCGTCCGCTGGATTCGCATCGTGGCCGTTGCGATTGCAGCGCTCGTGCTCGCCTCATGCCGTTCGATCACCGCGCCGGTATTGTCTACCGCCACGGCGGTCACGATTCTTCCGGACGATCTCGAACCGATCGCGACCACTGAGTCGCCGATCGCGGCCCTCGCTCACGACGTGAGCACGCCTTCGCGGGCACCTGGGCAACCGCACTCATCCGAAGCCCGGAGGGCCATCGCCGCGAGCCACGAGGTGATCCCGGCCACGGCGATCGATGACTTCCAGCGGCAAAGCGGCGTGGTACGCGCGGGCCTCGAAGCCCCCTCCCCTGCCCTGCCCCGACTCGGCTCTTCCGTGATGCCCGCGGGCTTTCATCGGCCGAGCCATTGCGGGCCGGGCTGCCGGCCCATGGGGGCCCCGTGCCCTGGCGGCGCCTGCCCAACTCCGTCGTGCATGGCCTGCGCGCCGGCCATTCCGGTCGTTGGTCCGTTTCTCGTGTGCGACGGTGGTGATCACGGCAGTCCTGCGAAGGCCGTTGGCGAGACGGGCCTTGCCAACCTCACCGCCGGTGACACCGTCGCCCGCTTCCGTCCGGCCGATGATCAGCCCGACTCCGAGGATGTCAGGCTCGTCGCGTCGAACTGCGCATGCGTCTACGCGCCCCGCTTCGGCGCCGTGCGCGAGGTGTCGCGTCCGCTCGAAGATTCAAGGCCCGTCAGTATCGGCGGCATCACCAACGAACAGGTTGTGAATCTCCAAGTGGAGCGGATTCCAGTGCTCGGTAGCGTGCAGAACATCGCCCCCGAGGGAACGAGGAAGGCACTCCCTGGTATCGCCGTTCAGGAACGGCTTGGCCCCCTCGCGGTGGACCAGGGCGAACCCGCGCTCGAAGGCGACGGCGTCGAAGGTCCGATCGAGCGGATGGGCATCGACCAGGTCGAGCAGACCCGACGCCGCGAACGGCTGCACACGGCGATCGGGTTCGACGTGCCGGTGGCGTGGACCTGCATCAAGGCGGCCAACGTGCTTGTCAACGACACATCAGCCCAGGTGGTTGCTGCTGACCGCGGCACTGCCACCCTTCGGTTCGAATCGCCCGGCCGCGCCGAGCTCACGCTCTGCAAGCAGGCTGGCACCGACACGGCGCGGGTTGGCGAAGAAATCGACTTCACGATCTACATGCTCAACTCGGGCGACCGTCCCCTCACGGGTATTGTGCTGGCCGATGCCCTGCCGACGCGGCTCGAGCTGGTGCCAGGATCGGCGGTCGCCAATCTGCCGGCCGATGTTTCCACCGAAGCCGGTGATGATGGGTCGGTGATGGTGAAATGGCGGCTCATCGAGCCCCTTCCGGCTGGCGGCAGCGGTTTTGTCCGTTTCCGGGCACTCGTCCGCTAGCCGGGGAATCCCGCGCGTTGCCGGACGTGACGGCCCGGCGGTACGCTTGCGACTATTCTGCTGGCGTTCTCCCTCTTTCGTCGCCCTTCGAGGTTGTCATGCTTCTGTCTCGCTTTCGTTGCCGGCGTGCGTCTGCGCTCGCCTGGGCTCTCCTCGCCGTCACAGCGGCGTCGCACGATGCCGTGGCGCGGCAACATGCCCCCGCGGCCCCAGCCACCGAAGGCCTTGTTGTCCCTCCGCTCCCCGAAGGCACCCCTGAAGAATTGCTCGCCTTCGTCGAGGGCCTTCTGCCTCCAAAGCAACAGCCACGGTCCCGCGAGGAGATGATGACCTATATCAAGGGCGTCTCCGTGGTGGCCGTTCAGGCCGCCGACAAAGTGCTCGCCCAAGCCAAGGAAGATGACGCCCTCTTCGGCAAGGCCGCCATGCTCAAGCTGGAGAGCCTTTCGACGCTCGGTCGGCTCGGTGATGAAGGGGCCTCGGAGGCGATGGCTGCCTTCGCCGCGAAGCTGGCTGCAAGTCCTGTCAAACCGTTGGCGATGGAGGCCAAGCGGCTGCTCATCGTGGCCGAGGCCCAGAAGATGTTTACAACGGGGGACTTCGCGGCCTCGAAGGAGCTTATCCAGAAGACAGCCGACCTCCTCACGGCTGATCCAGACGATGCCAAGACGGCCGGCCTTGCCATGCAGCTCGCCGGAGCGTTCGAGCAAATGCCCGGAGGCGACAAGGCGGCGGTCGCGGCGATCAAGACCTTTGGCCCACTCTTCGCCAAGAGCGGAAACGAGCGGGTTCGCCAGCTCGCCGAGAGTTTTGCTGGCAAGCTCCGGCTCCTCGAGCTTCCCGGCAAGCCGATGGAGATCACCGGCACGCTCCTCGACGGAACCGCCTTCGACCAGAAAAAAATTGCTGGCAAGGTCGTGCTCGTCGATTTCTGGGCCACCTGGTGTGGCCCCTGCATTGCCGAGATTCCGAACATGACTGCTGCTTACGAGAAGTACCACGACAAGGGCTTCGAGATCGTGGGCATTAGCCTCGACGAGGACCGGGCCGAAGTTGAGAAGTTCGTCGCCGACAACGCTACTCCCTGGCCGATCCTCTTTGCCGGCAAGGGCTGGCAGGACCCGGTTGCCCAGTTCTACGGCATCTCTGGAATCCCCCAGCTCGCGCTCATCGGCCGCGATGGAAACGTGATCACACTCGACGTCCGCGGCGAAAAACTCGGCGAGCATCTTGCTGAGCTTTTCAAAGACCCCGAGTGAGTCGCGGGAATGCAGGCTCGATGACCGAATCCTCTCCAGGGCGGCCGCGGGGTGCGATCGCCCGCCGCGCGGCTGCGTTTGATTCCTCCGGGATTCGGAAGGCGTTTGACCTCGCCGCCCGACTGTCGGACCCGATCAACCTTTCGATCGGTCAGCCCGATTTCGCGATGCCCGAGGCGGCTCGGACCGCGGCGAAGGCGGCGATCGACGCGGGCAAGAATGGCTACACGCCCACCCAGGGTATTCCCGCGCTTCGCGACAGTCTCGAAGCCCGAGCCCGCGCCGCGACAGGCCAAGCTGACCGCCGGCTCCTCGTCACGAGCGGCACCAGCGGCGGCCTTGTGCTGGCGCTCATGGCGCTTGTCGATCCCGGTGACGAGGTGATCATTTTCGAGCCGGCGTTCGTGATGTACCGGCCGCTGGTCGAGTTTCTTGGAGGGACGGTGGTCGCCATCGACACGTCCCCCGCCTTCACGGTTGATGTCGATCGCGTGGCAGCCGCGATCACCCCCCGCACGAAGGTGATCCTTCTCAACACGCCAGCCAATCCCACGGGCGTCGTCGCCTCGGCCGAGACGGTCCGCGATCTTACAGCCCTTGCCGACCGGCATGGCATCACGATCATCAGCGACGAGCTCTATCGCACGCTCTGTTACGACGCCCCCTTCGCGTCTCCCGCGGTCCATTCCGAACGGGTGGTCGTGCTCGATGGATTTTCCAAGTCGCACGCCATGACCGGCTGGCGTGTGGGCTGGCTGCATGGGCCTGCGGACGTGGTCGATGTCTGCGCGATGATCCAGCAATACACATTCGTCTGCGCCCCGCAGGTTGGCCAATGGGCGGCGGTCGAGGCCCTCGAGTGCCCGATGGACGCCCCGCTCGCCGAGTGCCGCCGCAAGCGGGACAAGCTCGTGGCGGGCCTGCGCAACCACTACGAGTTTCAGGTTCCCGGCGGCGCGTTCTACCTCTACCTGCGGGCGCCTGGCGGCTCGGGGACCGCCTTCGCTGAACGGGCGGTGGCAGAGGAGAAACTCATCGTTGTGCCCGGCAAGGTTTTTGGGGCCGCCGACACACACTTTCGGATCGCGTATACCACCGACGACCGCACGCTCGACCGGGGCCTTGATGCCCTGAGGCGTTTGGCCGCGACCGCCTGAACACATTTTCCCCGCTCTCGCTCTCGCTCTCGCTCTCTCCCTCGCTCTCTCCCTCGCTCTCTCCCTCTCCCTCTCCCTCTCCCTCTCCCCTGCTCTCCCTATGACCACTCGCACCATCGCCGACGTCGCCCGCACGCTCGACCACGCTGTTCTCAAGCCCGAATACACCGAGGCTGACTTACAAAAGCACGCAGCAATGTGCGTGGCACGAGGCGTGGGCTGCCTCTGCGTCCGCTCCTGTGACGTAGCCGAGGCCGCACGGCTCGTGGAAGGCAGCCCGGTGGTGATCGCCGCTGTCATTGGATTCCCGCATGGGGCTCAGCGGTCGGAAGTGAAAGCGTTTGAGACCCAGCTGGCCATCGCGGATGGTGCCCGCGAGATCGACATGGTGATGAACGTGGGCGCGCTCAGGTCGTGCCAGCTCGACCTCGTGCGTGACGACATCGCAGCAGTCGTCACCGCAGCGAAGCCGGCCGGCGTGCTCGTGAAGGCGATCCTCGAGATCTGCTATCTCACGAGCGATGAGATCGCGACCGCCTGCCTGCTCGCCGAGGCCGCCGGGGCCGACTTCGTAAAGACCTCGACGGGCTTTGGCGTGAAGGCGTCAGGACCGACCGGGGCAACACCAGAAGCAATCCGCATCATGCTCGACACCGTCGGCGACCGCCTTCAAGTCAAGGCCTCGGGCGGCATTCGCACCTGGGACGACGCTGTCGCCTACCTCGACATGGGCTGCACGCGGTTGGGCGTCGGCGACGCCGCCGCCATCCTCGACGGCCGCCCGGCGGCCGGCTCGTACTGAGCGGGACGTCACTCAGGTATACCGAGTCGCAGCCCGGTCTGATTTCGATACCACCGTCAATGGCCTTCCGGATCCGCCATTGGGAGAGGCCGAAATCGGATGCGTGTGTTTTGCACGGTGATAAACCGCCCCGGAGCTAGCTGTTCGATGGTCGGCCATACGGCCTTGAAACGGCCCCACCATTCATCGGCTACCCCGGCCACTCGAAGGTAGGCGACACCCGGGTGGGAGTCAGAATCCGTAATCAAGAGCCTGGCCGATGTCCCGATCGAACGTCACCAGGACGCGTCCGGTCCGCCGTGAAAGCGCGACCACGGCCTCGTCGTTTGCACCAGGCATCTCGCATACGACTTCTATCACGTCATGGCCTTGCTCTCGAAGCCATCGAATGACAGGCCGATCGATGTTCTCATCGGCGAGCAGGTTCATGGCGCGTCATGCGGCAGCGGTCGGCACGTCGGCACGTCGATCACGTCATCCGTCGCCAGTGCCTCCGCCGCATACGCTGAGCACGCTCGCACATGATCGGCATCCAGATGGGGATACGCCTCAACGAGTTGCTCCACCGTCCAGCCCCGCGCCCAGTCGGCCGAGAATCAGTTCGACGCTGATGCGCGTGCCTCGCACCTTGGGCTTCCTGCCGAGCACAGCCGGGGCGCGGTCGATATACGCTTTCCATTCCATCCTTCAATGACAGGCCCGTCGGCCATGGTATGGCAACAGGTTGCAGAATCGCCGTGAGGCATCGCTGGTCCTTACTGCGGGCAGCTCGTTGCGGCTTAGGCTCCATGAGCACCGCGTCCCAGAACTGGTTGAACGACATGCCGATCACGCCCGTGCTGAAGCGATCGCTACCGGTTGGATTATTCGATTGACACTTTCCCTTCGGCGGCATCGCCCGGAGCGACGCCATTGCGGGTGGCGAGGTACTGTCGGTCGTCGGCGGGAAGGGCAACGACGAGCGCTTGCTCGACTGTCGCAATCTCGTCTTGCGTGGCGGGGCCGGGCTGGAAATCAAACCGGCTCATGGGCGTACCTGCCTGATTGGGGTCACGTGAATTGGATTCCTCGAACAGCGGGACGCCGGTGATTATTGACCGTATTGGCCCGGTTCCGGAGGAACCGGACTACGGAAAGCTTCCGCGCGGGGTTGCTCGTGCCGCGTCGGGTCCGAGGGGTCAAGGCTGCTTCAATCGTGTCATCAACGCGCCCTCGGCCAGGTGCACGCCTACAATCGAGCCACCACCACGGAGTCGCCCTATGTCGCATACCCTCCGCCCCAACTCGCTCGCTGCACTGCGAGCGTCAGGATGGAAGAGTCGTTCGGTCAAGGATGAGGTGCGGGAGAACTTCATTCGGATGCTGCGGGCGGGTAACGAGCTTTTTCCCGGGATCATCGGCTACGACGACACGGTGATTCCCGAGATCAGCGTCGCTCTTATCGCCGGCCACGACATGCTCTTCCTCGGAGAGAAGGGACAAGCCAAGAGCCGGCTCATGCGGCTGCTCGTGGGGTTCCTCGACGAGGCAATCCCCTACCTCGACGATCCGGCGATCCCGCTCCACGACGATCCCCTCGCCCCGATCACCTCGGCCGGCAGGCGGCTCGTCGCAGGCCGTGATCCGGCGGAGGTCCCGATCGCCTGGTGGCCTCGCGAAGATCGCTACGCCGAACGGCTCGCCCCCGGAACAAAATTTGCCGACATCATCGGCGAGATCGATCCTGCAAAACTCGTCGGCGGGGCGAGCATGGCGAGCGAAGAGGCGCTCCATCTGGGACTCATTCCCCGGATGCACCGCGGCATCTTTGCGATGAACGAGTTGCCTGAGCTCGATGAGCTCGTGCAGGTGGGGATGTTCAACATCCTCGAAGAACGAGACGTGCAGATCCGAGGGTATCCAGTCCGGTTCGACATCGACGTGATGCTTTTGTTTTCGGCGAACCCGTCCACCTACAACCGCTCCGGCAAGGTGATCCCCCAGCTCAAGGATCGGATCGGATCGGTCATCCACACCCACTACCCACAGGACCGCGACCTCGGCATCGCGGTGGCCGAGCAGGAGGCTGGGATCGACCTCGGCGGCGAGTGGCCTGTGATCGTTCCCCACTTCATGAAGCAGATCGTGGAGGAGATCACGGGCGCCGCCCGAAAGAGCAAGTACATCGACCACCAGTCGGGAGTGTCGGCGCGATTCTCCATCGCGAACTACGAGACGATGGTGGCGAGCGCGCGGCAGCGTGGCGTGCGACTGGGAGAGCAGCCGTCGGTACCTCGAATCAGCGATCTTGGCCACCTCTATGCGTCGAGTCTCGGCAAGCTCGAGCTCGACATGATGAGCAGCCACCAGATGAATGAGCGGCAGGTGCTCGACGCGGTGATGGCCGAGGCGATCGCGACCGTCTTCCAGGAATACGTCGAGGCGCACGGGCTCGATGCGATTGCTCAGGTCTTCCGAGAGGGCGTGAAGATTGAAGTAGGTGACATGGTGCCCAGCGATGCCTACTACGACAAAGTGGCCGACGTGCCAGCCGTGTGGGAGCGGGCCTTCGAGGTCAACGCCGCCCGCCATCCGGCCATGCGGGCCAGTTGCATCGAGTTTGTTCTCGCCGGCCTCTACGCCACCGAGCGCATCTCGCGACTCCAATCCCACGGCAAAACCATCTACGACACCGGAGGCTTTCGATGATGGAACAGCATCCGGGGAGGTTGCGTCATGCCCACGCGTGACACGCTCGGTGGGATCGTCCACACCTACCAGCGATACGACCCTGCGCGGATTCCGCCGCCGCGGCCGCCCGACGCCGACCTCGCCTCGGCGATGATGGAACATCTCCTCGCCGTCGGTGACCTCGAGGACGTCGAGCTCACGCCGGAGCAGCTTGCCGACGCGATCGTGCTCGACCCCGAGCAGCTCGCCGGGCTCGGGCCGTCGATTGACACCCTGAAGCGCCGGCTCGAGGAGATCCGACAAAAGATTCTCGAGCGGTATGAGACCGAGAGCGTCCGCAAGCGGGCTCGACGGGCGTTCCACGACGCGGCGGCGCGGGCACGACCGCCTGCTTCGCATCGCGATGCGTTCCATCGGGCGGTGCGTGAAGAGCAGCTTCGTCGGCTCGAACGGCTTTGGTACGCCCAGGATGATGACCAAGGGCGTTTTGCCGCTGAGCTCGTCGGGCTCATCGAGCGGCTCGGGGTTGCGTACCAGATTGACGAAATGGCGTCGCGATGGACGTTTACGGGCCGCGAGAAGCTTGGCATCGATGAGGCGCTCGAGGTGAAGGCGAAGCTCGAGGAGATCGAGCGACTGCTGGCCCAGCTCGAGGAAGCCCGGAAGAATGCCCGCGTCGTCCTCATCGACATGGATGCTCTGGGGCAGTTCGCGGATTCGGATGAGCTTGGCGAGCTCGATCGGATACGCAGGCAGGTGCAGGCTGCGATCGAGGAGGCGGCGGCCCGTCAGGGGATCGAGAAGGGGAAACGTGGCTACGAGCTCACGCCCAAGGCGATGCGAATTTTTCAGAGCCGCTTGCTCGAGAAGATTTTTGCCGATCTCGCTCCCTCGCGGACCGGTCGCCATCAGGGCACGATCCCTGGTGATGGCGCGGTCGAGCTCGTCGCCACGCGGCCTTACGAGTTCGGTGATTCGGTCGCCCACATGGACATTCCTGGGTCGCTCGTCAATGCGATGCTGAGACAGGCCGCAGAATCAGGCGGGGGCTCTTTGATCGGCCGAGGCCTGCGACTCGATGGCCGCGACATCGAGATTCACAAAACCCGCAACTCGCCAAAGTGTGCCACGACGGTCGTCCTCGACATGAGTGGATCGATGCGGTACGGCGGGCTTTATGTGGACGTCAAGAAGATGGCCCTCGCCCTCCAGGGGCTCGTCGAGCGGGAGTACCCTGGGGATTACGTCCAGTTCATCGAGATGGCGTCGTTCGCAAAACCACGAACGGTCGGCGAGATCGTAAAGCTCCTGCCGAAGCCCGTCACGGTGTTTGACTCGGTCGTCCGACTGCGGGCCGACATGTCCGATCCGCGGATCACCGAGGGGGACGTGCCGCCTCACTTCACAAACATCCAGCAGGCGCTGTCGCTCTCCCGGCGGCTTCTGGCGCGGCAGGATACTCCCAACCGCCAAGTGATTCTCATCACCGACGGCCTGCCGACCGCGCACTTCGAGGGCAGCCAGCTCTATCTTCTCTACCCGCCGCACAAGCGAACCGAGGAGGCCACGCTTCGCGAGGCCGAGGCCTGCCGCCGCGAAGGCATCACGATCAATCTCTTTCTGCTCTCGGGCTGGTCGCAGTCCCGCGAAGATATCCAGTTCGCGTACCGCCTGGCCGAGGCGGCCAAGGGGCGGGTCTTCTTCACCGCCGGCCGCGAGCTCGACCGGTATGTCGTGTGGGACTACCTCGCCCGCCGCCGAGCGATTATCGGCTGAGGTGCTGTCGCTCCCGCCAGAGCATGGCGGCCGAGAACGACGCGGCGACGGCCGCAAGCGTGACGAGCGTCCAGGCGGGGACCATGCGCTGCGGGGCGATCGCCTCTGCGTCGGCGACCGTGTCGGCCAAATCGACTGGCTCCAGCCCTTCGGACCGCCGCTGTCGCTCAAACGCCGCATGCTCGCGGCCCACGTAGCGACTCTCGAGCTGCCGCTGCCGCCAGTCCCATTTCGGGGCGATCAGGGCAATCCCGACCACGGACATGAGCGAAAACATGAGGGCCCAGAACCATCCGCTGTCAGTAAGCGGAGGCAGATGGACCGGCTCAGGTGAGGGTTTGGGACGTGTCATGGTCGTCAAGACTCAGGAAGGCACCGGGCATCGTCTGCAAAATCACGGTCACAATTGATTTTTCGCATGCCAGCTTGTCAGAAATCCGATGAGCGATACAGTGAGGGTATGCCAGACAGCGTGACACCACCAGCCGCCCGCGACAGCCGCAAGAATGATGCGGCCACCATCGATCTGTTCCGGCAGAGGGAACCTCTCGGAATCGACGAGTTATCGGAGGCCCTCGGGGTCACAGCGACAGCCGTTCGGCAGAGGCTCGAGCGGCTCATGCGTGCCGGCCTGGTGGAGCGGTCCACCGTATCCCGCCCCCGCGGCCGCCCTGCCCACGCCTACCGCCTGACGATCGCCGGGCAAAAGATGGGGGGCGACAATTTCCGGGACCTCGCACTCGCCCTGTGGCGGGAGGTCCGCTCCGTCCGCGACCCGTCCGTGCGATCCGGCCTCCTCAGCCGCATCGGGGGGGCCCTCGCAGCGACCTATCGCGATCGCATCACGGGCTCGAATACGGTCGAGCGTCTCGAGAGCGTGGCGGCAATTTTCCGAGAGCGAGACATCTGCTGCTCCGTCGAGCTCTCCGCGGGCGACCATCGGCTGCCTGTGCTGGCAAGCCATACGTGCCCCTACCCGGACCTCGCCGAAGAGGATCGCGGCATCTGCGTGGCCGAGCGGCTCATGCTCCAGGATCTCATGGGAGCGGAAGTACGCCTGACCGAATGCCGACTCGACGGCGACCAATCTTGCCGGTTCGTCGTCGGCAAGCAGGCGGGAGCTGGGGCCGTTGCCGGCACTTGCACGTCGAGCGGGTAACGCGTCGAATTGCCTGCCGGATGATTGAATCCATCACGCCACACACCCACGTACCACAACGAAAAACAGGGAGCCTGCAGCCATGAGTGTGACCACCCTCCAACCCCCGACTGTGCCCACAACGGGCGGCCGCCCTTGGATAGAGGGCCGCTTCGAGGAAAACCTCGTCCTTACCACCATCGAGCAGGCCATCAACTGGGCCCGGCAGTCGAGCATTTGGCCGATGACGTTTGGCCTGGCGTGCTGTGCCATCGAGATGATGGCGGCCGGTGCCAGCCGCTACGACCTCGATCGCTTTGGTGCGGGTGCCTTTCGGGCCACGCCGCGGCAGGCTGATCTCATGATCGTGGCTGGCACCGTCACCTACAAGATGGCCAGCCGCGTTCGTCGCCTCTACAACCTCATGCCCGATCCGAAGTTCGTGATCGCGATGGGCGCCTGCACGACCGGCGGCGGCCCGTACTTCAAGTGGGGCTACCACGTGGTCAAGGGTGTCGACCTCGTCGTGCCCGTCGATGTCTACGTACCCGGCTGCCCGCCCCGTCCGGAAAGCCTTCTCGAAGGACTCATGCGAATCCAGGACAAGATCCTGGGGCAGCGGATCGCCAAGCGGAAGGACGGCCCAGGCAAGATGGACGACGAGCTGCCGGTGCCGCACCACTCGGGCTATGTCGCTCCCGCTGTCGCGAACGACTCCCTCGTTTTTGACCACCAGAAACTCACGGGCTGATCTTGCCCCGCTTGCCCCGATAGAAGCACAAAACTCCCTGAAGGACCATGCGTCGATGAGCCAGGCGAATGACAGGATCGTGATCAAAAACCTCCACGTGGCCGTTGGGGGCACGGAGATCCTCCACGGGGTCGATCTTGAGATCGGCCGTGGTGAGATCCATGCCCTCATGGGGCCCAACGGCTCCGGCAAGAGCACGCTTGGCTACGCAATCATGGGCCATCCGAGCTACGAGGTGACGTCCGGCTCGATCGAGCTGGTCGACGCCGATGACACGCGGCATGACGTGCTCGCCATGGAGCCCGACGAGCGGGCCCGCCTGGGAATCTTCCTTGCCTTCCAGCGGCCGATGGCAATTCCCGGCGTGCGCATGGCCGAGCTCCTCCGTCATGCGGTCACCAACGTCCGCAACCCTGACCGCAAGGAAGGGCAAGAGCTCATGCCGATGAAGGCGTTCCGCGGCGAGCTCAAGGCCAAGATGGCCGAGCTGTCGATGGACCCCGATTTCGCGCGACGGTATGTCAACGACGGCTTTTCAGGCGGCGAGATGAAGCGGGCTGAGATCCTCCAGTTGGCCATGCTCCAGCCCCGCTTCGCGATCCTTGATGAGACCGACAGCGGCCTCGATGCCGACGCTGTGCGGCTCGCCAGCGAGAGCATCGCGAAGATTGGTGGCGATCGCATGGGCATTCTGATCATCACGCACCACGAGCAGTTGCTCGAGCACAACGTGCCCCTCAAAACGCACGTCATGCTCGGCGGCCGGATCGTGGAGTCGGGCGGTCCTGAACTGGCGGCGGAGCTTCATAAGAAGGGCTACGAGCGGATTCGCGCCGCGTACCCCGAGGCAGCCGCGGTCGAGCGAGCGATGGAAGATGCCAAAGCCGAGACTGTCTCGGCCTGACCCGCGGTACACAACGACGAAGAGGGCAACGATCATGGCAACCGATCTGGAAGACACCGCGACGGCGACGCTCGGCGAAATCAACAAGTACGATTTTCGTACTGAGACCACCGCCGTATTCAAAGCCCGGAAAGGCATCGATGCGGAGATCGTGGCCCAGATCTCGGAGATGAAGGGGGAGCCCGGCTGGATGCGGGATTTCCGCCTGGAGTCGTTCGAGATCTTCAAGAGCAAGCCCATGCCGAAATGGGGCGGCGACGTCGGCATCAATTTTCAGGACATCTACTACTACCTCAAGCCGACTGAGAAGCAGGGCAAGACCTGGGACGAGGTGCCCGACGCGATCAAGAAGACCTTCGACCGGCTCGGTATCCCCGAGGCTGAGCGGAAGTTTTTGTCTGGCGTGAAAGCTCAATTTGAGAGCGAGGTGGTCTATGGATCGCTGCAGGAGGATCTCGCGAAGAAGGGCGTGATCTTCACCGACACCGACACGGCGGTCCGCGAGCACACCGATCTGCTGCGGCAGTACTTCGGCACGATCATCCCTCCCACCGACAACAAGTTCGCCGCGCTCAATTCGGCCGTCTGGTCGGGGGGCTCGTTTATCTACGTGCCCAAGGGTGTGAAGATTGAATTTCCGCTCCAAGCCTACTTCCGGATCAACGCGGAGAATATGGGCCAGTTCGAGCGGACGCTCATCATCGTCGATGAGGGAGCCCAGGTGCACTATGTCGAGGGCTGCACCGCCCCGATGTATTCCTCCGAAAGCCTGCACTCGGCGGTCGTGGAAATCGTCGTGAAGAAGCATGGCCGCTGCCGCTACACGACGATCCAAAACTGGGCCAACAACATCTACAACCTCGTCACGAAGCGGGCGATGGCCTACGAGGGCGCCCTCATGGAATGGATCGACGGCAACCTCGGCAGCCACCTGACGATGAAGTATCCGGCGGTCTATCTCATGGAGCCGGGGGCTCGCGGCGAGATTCTGTCCATCGCGTTTGCCTCGGCCGGCCAGCATCAGGATGCCGGTGCCAAAATTGTCCACGCGGCGCCGAACACCAGCGGCCGGATCGTCTCCAAGAGCATCTCCAAGAACGGCGGTCGGGCCAGCTATCGAGGCCTCGTGAAAGTCGAGCCTGGGGCGCATGGGAGCAAGTCGAGCGTCGTCTGCGACGCCCTGATCCTGGACGACAAGAGCCGCAGCGACACCTACCCGTACATCGAGATCGAGGAGCAAGATGTCTCCGTCGGCCACGAGGCGAGCGTCTCGAAGATCGGTGAGGAGCAGCTCTTCTATCTGATGAGCCGCGGCCTCACCGAAGCCGAGGCGAGCGCCATGATCGTGGGAGGGTTTATCGAGCCGCTCGTCAGAGAGCTGCCGATGGAATACGCCGTCGAAATGAACAAACTGATCCAGTTGCAAATGGAGGGCTCGGTTGGCTGATGCCAGGCCCTGGCTGCACCCGAAACGCATGATGACCACCGCCACGCCCCCCTCCCCCGTCCAGAGTCGTTTTGATGCCGCTGGCCTCGATCGCCTCGTGGCGAACCAGTCCGCTCCAGGCTGGCTCACCGACCTGCGGAGGGAGGCCTTTTCTGCCCTGGAGTCACTCGCGCTGCCGGACCGCCGCAGCGAGATGTGGATGCGAACCGACCTTCGGCTTTTCAAGCCAAATGCCTGGGGCCCTCAGGCCCAGCCGAGCGGCTTGGACGCGCCGGATGGTCTGCTCGCCGAGGCCATCCTCTCGGGCGAAGCTTCCAATGACTTCTTTTCGGATGCTCCGAGTCGGGCCACTCCCGCCACGCCGCTCGCTGGCCGCTTTGCGTCCCTCGACGGCTTCGTTGTCCGTGACGAGATCGACCCCGCACTCTCGGCCCGTGGTGTCCGGTTTGGCGCAGCTGAGCCAATCCTTGCCGATCTCGAGCGCGAGCTTCGGTCACACTGGTTCTCCGTCATCGATGCTCGCTGTGACTGGTTCGCGGCTCTCCATGCTGCGTTCCATCGGGCGAGCGCCATTCTCTATGTTCCGCCACGGGTAAGGGTGGCCGAGCCCCTGCATGTCATGGCAGCGATCACGCCGGGTGGCGTCGATACGTCCCATGTGCTCGTCGTCCTCGGCGAGGGTGCAGAAGCCACCCTTCTCACGGAGACAGCCGGTGGTGGTGCTGCGGGATCGACGGGCGGATTTCACTGTGGCGGCACCGAGATCGTCGTGGGCCGCGGGGCCTCGCTGCGGATGGTGAATCTTCAGAACTGGAATACGGGCGTCTGGCATGTTGCCCGCCAAAAGGCCGTGGTCCATGCCGGTGGCCGGCTCCAGTGGACGCTCGGTGCCCTCGGCAGCCGGCTCTCCCAGGTCGCGCAAGACGTCTCGCTCGTTGGTCGCGAGGCCGAGGCTCAAGTCAACGGTGTCATGTTCACCGAAGGCCGTCAGCACCTCGTCTACAACACGCTTCAGCATCACGAGGCACCGTCCTGCCGAAGCGACCTCCTCTACAAGGGAGCGCTGCAGGACCGCTCGCGACTCGTCTGGCGCGGCATGATCAAGGTTGACAAGGCTGCTCAAAAGACGGACGGCTACCAGCGAAACGACAACCTCATGTTGTCGAACGAATCGCGTGCCGACTCGATTCCAGGCCTCGAGATCGAGGCCGACGACGTCCGCTGCACCCACGGCGCCACGAGCGGCCGCGTCGATGCCGAGCAGGTTTTTTATGCTCAGGCGCGGGGGCTCACTGCCGACGAAGCCGCCCGACTCGTCGTGGCCGGGTTCTTCCAACAGGTTTTTGACCGGATCACGATCCCGCAGGTCCGCGAAGCGCTTGCCCGGGCTGTCTCAAGCCGAATCCGGCGGATCAACTGACACGGCTGGGGGCCCCGATCCATGTCCGGCGGCCTTGGCGGCCCTCCGGCCGCCGGTGGCTCCTCCGGGCCACCGTGACCATGCAAGCCACTCTCTCCAATAAAAGCCCTCGGCGAGAGCCGGGGGACTGCGGGATACATGCCGTCCCAGTGGCAATCAAGAACGGTCTCGCCCAACCACCCGCCGTCCCCTCGCTGGCGCGAGGGGCTTTTATGATGATGCGATGCCAACAAGTGAATAGTCGATCCTTGGAGAAATGATGATGCACGAATTTGTACGGGTGATCGACGTCACTGAAATTCCCGATCCGGGCAAGACGCTCGTTGATGTGGAAGGGGAGATGGTGGCCCTTTTCCATGTTGATGGGCAGTGGTATGCCATCGACGACGTTTGCACCCATGACGGCGGCCCGCTTGCCGACGGCGAGCTCCACGGTTTCAGAATCGCCTGTCCGCGGCATGGCGCGAAGTTCGACATCCGCACCGGCGCCGCTCTCACGATGCCAGCGATTCGGCCCACCCGGTCGCATGAGGTGAAGGTTGAGGATGGCGGCATCTGGGTGAAGCTCCGCGACGTCGCGACCGCCGATGGCCCATCGGCCCATGCGGTTGGCATGCCGCAGCCTTCCGCGAGCCCCTCCCCTGCCCTCGCCTCGGCCGGCAGCACCGCTGGGGAGTCCGCTTCTGAAGCCGCTGCCTCGCCCGCCCCTGCAGGCCTGCTCTGCGAAGACACGGTTCGCGAGACGCTCAAAGGAGTCATAGACCCCGAGCTTTTCGTGAACATCGTGGACCTCGGACTCATCTATGGCGTCACGCTCACACGTTCGGCGACCGATGCAGTCAAACACGCCATCTCGGTTGACATGACGATGACAAGCCCTGCCTGCCCAGCCGGCCCGCAACTCATCGCCGACACGAAGCGAGTCCTCACCCAGCGTCCCGACGTGGAGAGTGTGGAGGTGCGGATCGTGATGGATCCCCCGTGGACGCCCGACCGTATGACCGAAGCAGCCCGCGACCAGCTCGGCATTTTCTGACTTTACGACCGGCGGGCCATCCATGGCCCCGCCGGTCTTGGCGGGCAGCCGGGTCATGCCCGGACGCACAGGCGATTTGATGCCGCGTGGTTGCGCCTCCAATACGGGTTCGGCTCGGGGTTGCCCGTGCCGGGGAGCCGGCGTTGTGTGCAAGCGCAGCCAGGATGGCGAAGCGCGGCAAACTCCGAGTGAGCGGTGGCCACGATGGCCACCGCGAACGTCCGGCGACATGGCGGGGGCAACCCCGAGCCCACGCCACGGGTCGATATGGCACACTCTCGCCATGCGGATTCTGCTCTACGAATGGTGCTGCTCCGGCGGGCTGGCCGGCGGCGATGCGGCGATTGCCGCCGAAGGCCGAATGATGCTCGAGGCAGTCGCCGCCGATGCGGCGAAGGCGCCGGACCTTGACATCACAGTGCTCGTCGCGGCGACGATGCCGATCACCCTTCCGCGACGCGCCCGAACCATCACCGTATCTCCGGGCGATGAAATGGCGTCGCTCGTCGCAGCTTCGCGAAACGCTGACTGGACGCTCATCGTGGCTCCGGAAAGCGACGGCACCCTCCTCGACCGCGTGCAGCGTGTGAGGGCTGCCGGTGGCCGCGTGTTGGCGCCGAGTGACCACATCATCGCGATCGCCTCGAACAAACAAGCGACGGTTGACGCCCTCGCTGCCAGCGGCATTGCAGTACCCGCGGGCCGGATGCTCGCCGCTGGCGAAGCGATGCCGGTCGGCTTTCACATCCCTGCGATCCGCAAGGCGCTCGCCGGCTGCGGATGCGAGGACGTTCTTGTCATGCGCGACCATGCGCCGGCGTCGGCACTGCCCGCCGCTCCCTCGCGCCTCGAAGCGTTCGTCGCGGGAACAGCCGTCGGTGTCTCGCTTCTCTGCAGCCCGCATGGGGCGATCCCGCTCCCGGCCATGCAACAACGTTTTTCCGACGGCGACGCCCCGCGGTATCTCGGGAGCGATCTCCTCGCCGATCCCGGCGTGGCCGCCCGAGCCACGGCCCTGGCTCTGCGGGCCGCCCGCGCGGTCGGTGCCGCCGCCGGCTGGCTCGGCGTGGACATGATCCTGGGCAAGCGAGCCGACGGCCGCGGCGATCGCGTCCTTGAAATCAATCCGCGGCTCACCACGTCGATCGTCGGCCACACGACCGTGTTTGCATCGAGCCTCGTGGCGGCGATGATCGAGGCCGCTGCAGGCCGCACGCCGCACCTCGACCCGACCGCCGCTGCCGGCGACGCCGGCAGCTTCCGTGTTCCCGGCCGCTGACCGCCACCCGTTCGCATCCCCATGACACGCGCTCGCGATCTCGTTGCCCTGGATATCGGGGGCGCCAATCTCAAGGCGGCGGACGGCCTCGGATGGTCGACAAGCATGGTGTTTCCTCTGTGGAAGCGGTGGCAGGAACTTCCCGAGGCGCTCGCCGCGCTCGTCGCTGACCGACACCCTGGTCGGATCGTCGCCACCATGACTGGCGAAATCTGCGACTGCTACGCGTCGCGAAAAGCTGGCGTGACGCACATCAGCGAGTCACTCGTCGCAGCGGCCGCTGCCCTCGGCTGTAAGGAACCTCCGGGCGTGTACCTCGTCGACGGCCGCATCGTGCCGGCGGCCGAGGCCGTTCACGCCTGGCCCCTCGCCTCTGCCTCCAACTGGCACGCGCTCGCCCGACTCGCCGCGTCTCGACTGCCCACGGCGCGGGCCTTCCTTTTCGACATCGGCTCGACCACCACCGACATCATGCCGTTCGCCGCAGGGTCGCCCACGCCGATTGCCAGTGACGATGCAGGCCGGATGATGTCAGGCGAGCTCGTCTACACCGGCGTCGAGCGGACGGCGGTCGCGGCGATCGTCCGGCGGCTCCCACACCGCGACGTCTGGCGGCCTGTGGCGAGCGAGCTTTTTGCTGAGTCACGGGATGCCTGGCTCACGCTCCACGGGATCCCCGAAGACGCAGCAGCCACCGACACGGCTGACGGAGGGCCGGCCACCCTCGACGCGGCGCGAGTGCGACTCGCGCGGACGATGCTCCTCGATCCAGACGCATTCACAGAGGACGACGCCGTGTGTGCCGCCGAGTGGATCGCAAGCCGCCAGGCGTCGCATATCGCGAGGGCGGCTCGCCGCGTGGCGCGGACGGTCGGCTGGCTCCCCGAGTCGATCGTACTCTCCGGCCACGGCGAGGGTCTTGCAGCGCGGGCGCTTGCGGCAACCGGCTGGAGCCTGCCGGTCATCCGCCTTGCCGACTCGCTCGGCCCCGCAGTCGCCCGTGCCGCTCCGGCGCACGCCCTCGCCCTCATCGCGTCTGGGGCGATCTCATGACACCCGGCTGGCAGTTCGGCTCGATCCGCGGCGGCGACGCCCCGCCACCCGCGTCGATCATCGTCAAGATTGGCGGGAGCCTTCTCGCGCGGCCAGGCTGGCCAGCAGCGCTGGCAACACTGCTCGACGGGATCAATCAGCCGCTCCTCGTCGTGGGCGGCGGCAGTGTCGTCGATGGCCTGCGTGCGATCGACAGGGCGAGCCCACAACCGGCCGCACTCATGCACGACCTCGCGATTCGCGGAATGACCCTCACCGCGAGGCTCGTGGCGGACGCCCTCAATCTGCCACTCGTGAATGTTCCCACCGCACCCTACCCGGCCGTCCTCGATGTCGCGGCATGGCTCGACGTTGCCGATCCGCCGCCCGATCTTCCTGCCGGATGGGACGTGACGAGCGATTCCCTCGCCGCCGCCGCAGCCGTCGCCGGCCATCACGGCCTCCTGCTCGTCAAAAGCGTGCCTCCGCGGGACCGTGCGGCATCGCTTCAGTCGCTCGCTGCCGCCGGCTGGATCGACGCCCATTTTGAGGCGGCTGCCGCCCCCCTTGCCACCATCGCCTGGGCGGCCCCATCCCCGGCTTTCGATGATTCCTGAGATTTTACTTGCCTACGGAAACATCGGTCGGTATATTGTTGCGTATGCAACGAACTACCAAAACACCTCGTGGCCGGCAGCCGCCGAAAGCTCGCGCACACAAGCTCGTGCAGGGGCCTGATGATCCCGTCCTCGCGCAGATCAACTTCATGATCTCCCGCGCCGCCTACCTCTACCTCTACTGGGTGGAGCGCAGCCTCGCCGACGCGGGCATCGAGCGCTTTCTGAAGCCCGGGATGGGGCCTGTTCTGTTCACTCTCTTCGATCGGGACAACGTCTCGATGGCAGAGCTTGTCCGCCGGACCGGTCTGGTTGCCTCCACCATCTCGCGCACGGTCAAGGCCATGACGCAGACGGGAGTGGTCACGACCAGCCGCGACCCGGCCGACGCGCGGTCGGTCGTCGTCTCGCTCACCGACACGGGCCGCTCCCTCGAGCCGAAGTGCATGCACCTGGCCAAGAAAATCGACCAGATCGTCCTGGGCGGGCTTCGTCCGGCGGATGTCACCGCGGTCAGAAAGGGTCTCAGCCGGATCATCCAGAACCTGACTGAGGAGGCAGGAGGCTGACGAACACCGAATTGCGAAGCGATCACTCCGAATACCAGGGGCAAAATGGTTCAGGAGGTCTCCAATGTTTTCCGTGCGAGCCGTCACACTGCTGAGTGTGATGATCTATGTGTCGCATGCAGTGGCGGCGCCCGATGCGCACGTCTCGGTCAATCTGGGATCGGTCACACACGCCAACGCGCCGCTGCAGTGGGGCATGAGCGTCGATGCCCGCTCCAGTTTCACGTCAGGCGGGAATCCGATCGGATACTACTCGCCGGTCGATGGATCGCCGCTGGCCATCGGACAGCAGTGGGAGGATGATTTCCGCCAGACTTCGCTGCGGTATCCCCTCGGGCCAATCAATGTGTGGGACTGGAAAGCAACCATCGGACCGGTCGCGTCGCGGCCGGTGCAGAGTGTTCCCGGCATCGGCCAAAAAGCAGCATTCGGGCTCGATGAGTACCTCAAGATGGCGGAACGCAACGGCGTGTCCGGCGACAATCAACACATGCTGATCAACATCTACGGCAACATCAGCAATCCCGACATGACACAGGCCGCTCAGAGCGCAGCCGACCTGGTCGAGTACCTCAACATGCCCGCTGGCCAGGGCTACGCATGGGCGGATCTGCGGGCCCAATACAACCTGGATCATCCCCAGCCCTATGGCATCGGCATCTTCAACCTCGGCAACGAGCCGTGGGCAACCAACGAGTACGACTTCCGCACCGCCGGCACCGCGAGCGACGGCGCCGTGCAGTACGCCACTGACATGGTTCCCTTTACCGTCGCCATGCGAGCCGTCGATTCGACGATCCGTATCACCGCGATGGCCGCCGGCCCCAAAGCACCCCCGCAGGCGGCGGCAGGCCACCTGTGGGACCAGAAGCTGCTCACCACCCTCGGCCCGCACATCGACGGCCTGAGCGTCAACATCTACTACGACTCCGAATCACCCGAAATCGCGATCCGTGGCGTGGACAAGATGGAGCTCTATGTTAACCAGCTCCGCTCCGATGTCGACATGACCGCGCAGCAGCTCGGCAAGCCCATGGCGCTGATGATCGGCGAGCACGCGCACGCCATCGACATCGACTCCAGCACGAACCCACCGACCAACTTTGACCCCGATGTTCCGATGCAGTGGCAGGGCGCGGTGACCACGGCCGACTTCATGATGATGCTCAGCCACAAAAACATCGAGCGGGCCCACTACTTCATCTGGGGCAACGGCGCCGCCGTCTGGCACCCGATCCGCTACGATGGCACGGACATTGGCGGGAATCAGATCATGACGGTCCTGCCCACCGCGTCGCTGTACGACGTGCTTGGCGACATGATCGAGGAGAACGCCCTCGACGCAACGGTCACCAATCTGGCCGGCAACTCCAGCGACAACATCAGCTACAGCGTCCGCGCCGGGGCGTTTCTGAGCGACGATGCGTCCATCCTTAGGCTCATCCTGGTCAATCGCGATCCGACCCTGGTCCGAAGCGTGGATCTCTCGACGCTGGCGAACTATTCCCTGGCGAACGGGCTGCAATTGACAGGAGCGGATCCGCTGGCCGAGTTGATGCAGGTCACCAGCCTCGGCGTCACGGCCGCACAAACGAGCTTTTCGCTGCCAGCGCTCTCCGTCACGGTGCTCAGCTACCAGGTCGTCCCAGAACCTTCGCTGGTGACGCTCCTGCCACTTGCCGGCTTGGCGCTGCGATGGAGGCGACGATGATGCGGCTCGTCCTGGTTCTCGTGTTGTGCGCTTCGCCATGCGTTCGCGCCGATCCGGTGCGACTTGACCGCATGCCCATGGCTGCGACCTACAAAAGTCCATCCGGCGGTCTCTACGGCGGCTGATCTATCTCTCCAGCCGCAATGACGCTGGCTACGCCCACGGCCCACTCAATCCCGGGCCCTATGCGTATGAAAGCGGGTTCGCGGTTCGCAAGGCCGTGCTCGCGGTGAAGCCCGATCCTACGGCGCCCGCGGTCCTGTGGGGGCCCTATCTCTGGCGGGACGGCGACTTCTGGAAGCGCGAGGACTTCCGCGAGGACGGCACGCATCCCTCCCCACAGGGCGCCAACAAGGTCGCCTCGCTCATGCTCGAATTTTTCCGCAGCGATCCGGCCGCACAGCCATGGTTCCGCCGCGGCCTGGAGCGATTGCTCACCGCCATCGTGCGGGTGTACGACGACCGCCATGCCGTGACACCCATCGAAGCCTGGGAACGCTCCCGACTTCTACCAATACCAGCCGTCGGGCTTGCGGCCTGCCAGGGCGGTCTCGCGAAACATGGCCAGCTCGGGCACGTCATGAGTCTTGGTGGCAAACTCCCACGGCTGGAACTGCACGCCGCCAGAGGCCGAGAGCACCCAGTTGGTGCCCTTCTTCACGCCCGTCGCGACAGTCGGAATCTCTTCCGGAACGCTATAGGACGGCATCGGGAGTTTTTTGGCGTCGAGGAGGAGACTGATATCCAGACCGGCACGCTTATCGAGCTGTCGGCCACGGATGAGGGCTGCGACCACGGCCATGTCGACGCAGTTGACGAGCTCGGCAAACACCGGCTGCTTGGCGGCCAAGGCATCGTAGTGGGCGGTCATCGCCTCACACCACCGCTCGGCGACCGGATCGCGCCGCCCGGCGCCGCGCTGGATGCCCTCTCGGCCAGCGACGTCATTCTCGCTCACGCATTTCATCCGCCGGCCGTCGATCCGCCAGGCCAGCTCATCGGGATCGCGAGCGATCGGATCATACTCAGCCTCGAGCCAAAACCGTGGCAGGGACGACGCCCGGCCTCCGGGGGGCACAAGCGACAGATAGCTGGGGAGACCGTCAACACCAGACTCATCGAGACCCATGCCAATCCGCTTCATGCGATAGTCGGCCGCCACGAGCACGCGGGCAAATCGGCTGTCGCCGGGGACGCCACCCACGCGGACCGTCTGCGGCCCGAGCGCCTCCTCCATGCCTCGCATCACGACCTGCGGATCGCGGCCGATCGTTCGCTGCCGCGCGAGAAATTTCTGAAGCTTGACAATGCCCTCCGGATTCGGATCGATCGAGCACTGCATGCCTCCCTCACGGGCGGCGTCGATCGCCCGCAGGGCAACAATCATATCTTCGAGAGAGAGCAGCGGTCGTCGGCTGGTGGCCCCAACGAAGGTGCCGCTTGCATCGACGGCGATCCGATCGGCTGGCCCGGCCAGGATCACGTCGTGCCCATCCGGATCGACGAAGACATGGGTGACACGCTCGAGCCCACCGAGAAAGAGCACCTCGGGCGGCGGCGGCACGGCCCTTTCCATCGAATCCCGTAGCACCTCGATCGTCTTGGCGAGCGACACCTTTCGCAGGTCGGCAGCGCCACCGATCCCATCGCCGATGGCGGCCCGCCGCTCGGCTGCGAGGGCCTCGATCGCCTGCGGCTCGAGGTTGCGGACAATGCCCTCGGCATCGATCGAAATGCCGCCGACGGCCTGTTGGCCGCCGAACCCGCCGCCGCCGAACTGGGCGGCTGCCTTGTTCTCCAGGACCGCGATCAGCCCGCAGGCCATCAGGCAGGCGAAAAACCAAGTCCGGGAGCGACTCATGAAACCCTCGTTGCAGCACGGAAAAAGCGGACGAACAATAGCGGTAATGCTAGTCTGGTCCGCCGTGGGCGACAAACCCGATTCCCGCGTGAAAACCTAGCCGAATCAGGCATCCGACGGCATCCCGAGCAGTTTCGCACCCATGCCGCCCATCGGCTCCTCGCCCTACCTCCGCGTGAGTGATCCCGTCCTGGGCCGCCGGGCAGTGTCACTCGTCGCTGGCGAACGGGTGACACTCGGTCGCGCTCCCGACAACCAGGTCGTCCTCCACGACGAGCGGGCGAGCAGGTACCACGCCGAGGTTTTTGCGACGGACGCAGGCTGGGTCGTCCGCGACCTCGCGAGTCGCAACGGCACGCTGCTGGCGGGAGAACGAATCGTCGCCGACCGTCGCCTCGCCGTGGGAGACGTGCTCCGGATCGGCCTGGCCGAGGTGGCCTACTGCGAAGGCGACCCCGATGCCGACACAACCGGCTCGCTCGCCGCCGCTGGGACGGGCACGATGCCGGCGGACCTCGATTCATGGAGAGCATCGATCACGCACCGCCGCGCGTCGAGCCGGCTGCTCGATGACATCGGCACGGCCGCGAGCACGACGCCACGCGTCAGCCACGCCGCAGCGGCGCTCTGCCGCCTGGCATTCGGGCTGGGCCGCGCGACGAGCCTTCCCGAGAGCGCACGCCTCGCCCTCGCAGCAGCCCTCGCCGATACGGCAGCAACGAGGGGCGTTGTTCTCTTGCCGGAACGCATCGAAACGGGCGGGCATGGCGGCGAGATCAACCTTCTGCCGCTTGCCGCATCGCCCGATCCCTGGCCGCGACCCTACCCCGGCGGCATCGTGTCGACCGTCCTTGCCGGTGACGAGGCTCTCCTGGCAACGCCTTCAGCCGGCGACGATGGCATCGCCGCCACGATCTCCGCCCCGGTGCGGTCCCACGGCCGCGCGGTGGGCGTCATGCACCTCGAGCTCGAGCGCGGCGACACCGCGGCCACGCCCGACGACCTCGAGTTTGTGCTCGCCGTGTGCGACGCCCTCGGAGTGGCGCTCGACAACCTTTTGACCCGGGAAGCCCTCTCGGTGCGACTGGCGACAGCCGCAGACGAGAACGCACGGCTCCGGCAGCGTCTGGGAGAAGAGCCCCGGATGATCGGGACAAGCCCGGCGCTCGAGGGCATCCTCGGCCAGATCGAGCGCGTGTCCGCCACGAAGGCGACCGTCCTCGTGCGGGGCGAGAGCGGCACGGGCAAGGAGCTCGTCGCGCGAGCCATTCACGAGGCCAGTGACCGCCACAGTGGCCCGTGCGTGTGCCTCAACTGCGCCGCCCTCTCCGAGACGCTTCTTGAAAGCGAGCTCTTCGGCCATGAGAAGGGCGCCTTCACCGGCGCCACGGAAAAGAAAATCGGAAAGTTCGAGGCTGCCCATCGTGGCACGCTCGTGCTCGACGAGATCGGCGAGATGAGCCCGGCCATCCAGGCCAAGTTCCTGCGGGTGCTCGAGGGCCATTCCTTCGAGCGGGTCGGTGGGTCGACCCGGGTCCAGGTCGATGTCCGCGTCGTGGCGGCCACGAACCGCGACCTCGAGGCGGCCGTGAAGAGCGGCGAGTTTCGCCGCGACCTCTACTTCCGGCTCAAGGTTGTCGAGATCATGGTGCCGCCGCTGCGCCGACGCTCAGAAGACATCGAGCCGCTCGCGACTCATTTCCTCACCAGGTTTGCCGCGGAAACGACCCGGCGTATTCGGGGGTTCACGCCCGAGGCGGTCGCGGCACTTCGGGCCTACCAGTGGCCTGGCAACATTCGTGAGCTACGAAACGTCGTCGAGCGGGCGGTGGTGCTCTCACACGGCGAGTGGATCGATGTCGACGACATGGTGCTCTCCTGCCTCGGGCCACCCGGCGACACCGGCAAGGCGAAGTCGGCCCCGACCGGTCCGTTCGTGCCGACAACTCTCGACGAGATGGAGCGGGGGCATGTGTTCGCGACCCTCGAAGCCGTCGGCGGCAACAAAACAAAAGCGGCTGCCATTCTCGGCATCGAGCGATCGACGCTCGATCGGAAGCTCGCCAAGTGGGCCACGGCGTGACGCGATCGCCGCCGCACGATGCGGTGGCGACCTCATAGCCCGAAGTAGCGTTTCCATTCTTCCGCCCCTTCGGGCCCCGGCTCTGGGGGTTTGGCATCACGAACAAGGCCGGTGGCTCGAGCCATCTCGCGAAGGCTCGCAAACCATGCATCACTGGCGACGGGCTTGGCGCGCCGTCGCCGGGCCGCCGCCATCACGCGGTTGTCGGACGAGACAACGGTCAGTGCCGTCGGCGCGTCATGCTCTTCGATGAGCTCCTCAATGAGCGAGTCGGCCGAGTCGTAGCCGCGAGCAAAGCGGACGGCGATGCCTTCGTGGTTCGACCGGTCGGGCAGGCCCGGCGGGGCATCGGCCGCATCGAAAATGACCGTCGCGCTCGCCGCGGCGTCGCCAAGCAGTCGCGCGAGCTCCTTCAGGAGTGCCTGCCGCGAAGCCTCGAACCCTCGAGCACCTCGCACGCCTCCGAACACCCCCGAGGCATGGAGCAGGTTGTAGCCGTCGATGAGGATCTTCATGGAAAAGCCGCTCGCCGGCTCTAGCCCCCGCCCAGCCGGTACTTGACCCGGCCCGCGACGATCGTAGCGACGGCTCTGCCCTGGAGGGTCCAGCCGTGGAAGGGTGAGTTTACGCTCTTGGATGCGAAGGAATGAACGTCCACCCGCCAGGTGAGGGCTGGATCGATGAGCGTGATGTCGGCCGGGACACCGGGCCGCAGCGTGCCGCGGTTGATCCCGAGGATGCGGGCCGGGAGCGTGCTCATCGCCTCGACGAGCCGGGGCCAGCCGATCCGGCCCGGCTCCACCAGGCGTGTGACCGAAAGCCCAACAGCCGTCTCGAGGCCGAGAATCCCGAACGGCGCCCGATCGAACTCGAGCATCTTCTTCTCGATGGCATGGGGCGCATGGTCGGTGGCGATGCAGTCAATGGTGCCGTCCACGATCCCTTCGATGATGGCGTCGATGTCGGCTTTCGTTCGCAGCGGCGGGCTCATCTTGAAGTTGGAATCGAAGCCCCGCAGGCTCTCGTCGGTGAGCGTGAAGTGGTGCGGGCAGGCCTCGGCCGTCACCCGGATGCCACGGGCCTTCGCCGCTCGGATCATCGCCACGCCGCCAGCCGTTGAGACGTGCATCACGTGGAGCCGGCCGCTGGTGACATCCGCCAACACGATGTCACGGCCGATCATGACTTCCTCGCCGGCGGCCGGCATGCCCTTGAGCCCGAGCACAAGCGATACGAGCCCCTCGTTCATCACGCCACCGGCCGTGAGCTCGAGCACCTCCTCATGGGCGAGGAACGGCTTGTCGAACATGCGGCAGTACTCAAAGATCCGTCGCATCAACTCGGCGTCATAGACCGGGGCGCCGTCATCGCTAAACGCCACGGCACCAGCCTCGACGAGCTGGCCGATCTCGGCGAGCTCCTTGCCCTCGCGGTTGCGGCTGGCGCAGGCGACGACGAAGACGTTGCACGTGTCGGCACGGGCCGCCTTCTGATGGATGAACTCGACCGCCGCCTGCGTGTCGAGCGGGGGCTCGGTGTTCGGAATGCAGGCCACGCTCGTGAACCCGCCGGCGAGCGCCGCACGCGTGCCCGTTTCGATCGTTTCGTCCTCTTCGCGGCCGGGCTCGCGGAGATGAACGTGCATGTCGACAAGGCCTGGCGTGACGATGAGGCCCGCCGCGTCGATCGTCTCATCGACGCGTCCTACCGGCTGCGTGCCCGAATGGCCGATCGCGACGACGAACCCGTCTCGCACAAGGACGTCGTCAATGCGGTCGATGCCCTGCGAGGGATCGACCACCCGACCACCGCGAACGAGGAGCGTCGCCATCAGGCATGCCCTCCGGTGGCTGCCCGCGGTCCGCAGGTGAGCCAGAGGACGCCCATCCGTACGGCCAGGCCGTTGGTGACCTGGTCGAGGATCAGCGACTGCGGGCAGTCGGCAACCTCAGCTGTCACCTCGACGCCACGGTTGATCGGGCCGGGCGCGAGAATGAGCAGATCTTTCTTGGCACGCTTGAGTCGCTCGCGGGTCATGGCGTAGAGATGGGCGTATTCGCGGACCGAAGGAAAGGGCCGCGTGTTCTGCCGTTCGAATTGGATGCGAAGAAGATTGAGGACGTCGCAACGGGGCACGATCGCATCGAGATTGTGTGAAACCTCGACGCCGATCTCCCGCCAGCGTTCCGACACGAGCGTCGGTGGTCCACACAGAATCACCTTCGCGCCCAGCTTCACAAGCCCCCAGAGATTCGATCGCGCGGTCCGGCTGTGGGCGATGTCACCGACGAGCCCAACCGTCACGCCGGTGAGGTCACCCAGCCTTTCCCGAATCGAAAAGATATCGAGGAGGCCCTGAGTGGGATGCTCGTGCGGCCCGTCACCGGCATTGATGACGCCGACCGAGAGGTGCTGCGCGAGAAGATGCGGTGTGCCTGGAGTCGCGTGGCGGACAACAACCGCGTCGATGCCCATGGCCTCGAGGTTGCGGGCCGTGTCGATGAACGACTCCCCCTTCGAGAGGCTGCTGCCCGATGCCGAGAAGTCAACGACGTCGGCACCGAGGCGACGTGCCGCGAGTGAAAAGCTCGTTCGCGTGCGGGTCGAGTTCTCAAAGAAGAGCGTGACCACGGTCGTGCCAGCGAGGACCGCCAGCTTCCGACGGCAGCCGCCGGTTGCCTCCTTGAAGAGCGCCGCGGTGTCGAGCAGCAGTCGAATCTCGTTTGCCGTGAGCCGTTCGAGGTCGAGCAAGTGGCGGTGGGTCCACTGGGCTGGCACCGTCTCCGGTTCGATCGCGGCCGAGGCCATGGGAAATCCAGGAAGGATCGGAAGGTTTTCGAGCGACGGAGTTTAGCAGATGGAGGGCTCGGAACGCCCGGTGCCGCGGGTCCGGGTGGTCGAAGACTTCGCTCCAGCACCGCCAGTTTGGCCTTGTCGCGGCCCCGCACCCCACCCTACCCTCCCGCCGTCAATCCTGAGCCCGGCCGCCCGGGTTCTCCAGACCTCATGATGCCCAGCATGATCCTTTACCCTGCGTCGCGCCGCGTTTGGTCGCTGGCTCTGGCTGCCCTTGCCGCTGCAGCGGGCAGTGGTTGCACGTCGGTGCTGAGCACGGCGTCGCTGCGGGATCTCGTGATGGGCGTCGACGATCGTTCAGCGGAGAAAGAGATTCCGTCGGGCCCGCGCGACGGGGGAGATGACGAGGCCGCGGACGATACAGCCGACGTCGAGCGTCGGGAAGCGGCGATCGAGGAAGCCATCCATCGGCTCGCCAAGGTCGGCGCGCTCGACGATGCTGCCAGGGACTCGCTCGTGGCGACACTCCAGCGGACCGATCAAGAAGACTGGCCAGTGGTCGTCGAAGCGTTTGCCGAGTCGCTGGCCTCGTCACCATCGAGGCACGTGGTGGCCAAGGCTGATCTCGATACGGCGGCCATGCCCGGCGATGCTGCCCCGCTCTCGGTGCCCGACGAGCAGCCCGAACCCACGACAGCCGTCGAAGGGACAGCCGCCCCCGAGCCCGAGACGCTCGCGCCCGAACCGGCTGTGCCTGCCGACGTGGCCCCGGCACCTGCACCTGTTGCAGCGGCCGTTTCC
>ENA-ORBV01000881-ORBV01000881.1-microbial-mat-metagenome-genome-assembly--contig:-NODE-881-length-68603-cov-13.197327_pt1 | contig 68603 bp, 61 predicted proteins | sample MGYA00237777_ERZ505514 | MGnify/ENA primary metagenome ERZ505514 (study PRJEB26160, sample SAMN06269048) | microbial mat metagenome | isolation source: Oligotrophic lake microbial mat | place...
ACGGCATAAAAAAGGGTGATCAAGGTTCCCAGAACCAGCAGCATAACCGCCGTCCATCGTAACAGTTTCTTTTTCATAAATATTCCTATATCCAGGCCTGTCCCGCCATAGCCTTGGCGTCGGCGGAGGCGCTGACCCGGGTGCTTTTATTGTGTTGTTTGAATGTCCAGATAAGTCGGCCTAACCCAAGCGCCGTCAGCGCCCCGGTCAATAACAAGCCTCTGACTTGCGCATTAATTCGTTTTGAGATCCTCCCTTGGAATAGAGAAATTTCCCTTGTCCAAATCCACTTCGAATCGGGGCGTTTCCAATTGGGCCAAAAGGTAATCCCTCTCGAGCTTGGCCTCTTGCCATTCTGCCCAGGATATCGGCGGCCCGGAGGGAGCGATGCTTTTCGGTGTGTCCAAATGCAAGGCAAGAATGATCAGCCAGATACAAGCGAGACTACCGCAGAACGTATGACCCGGATATAGGGCTCTTAAAAAACTGAAACCCGAAAACCGAAAACTGTGAACTTCCGTTCCTTCTTCGCAACCTGCCAAAACAACACGACGCAGATCCGACGGCACCGCCTTCGGCCTCAGTTTCTTTAGTTGTTTTTCCAGATCACTCATAAAGTTCTTTGTAAACAGGACGCAACAGGGTCTCCATTTTGTCTAAAGCATAACGATACCGGCTGGCTGCAGTGTTGACCGGTATGCTCAGGATCAGGCTGATTTCAGCAAAGGTACATCCCTCCCAGACTTTCAAATGAAGCACGGCACGTTGATCTTCAGGCAGCTCTCCCAAAGCCCGGCTGACCCCCGCACTCCATTCCAGGTCGTTTCCGGTTTTGGGATTTTCGAAAAGAAGGGGGGTTTCCAAAGCCACAGCCTCTTCCATCTTGTCCCGCGACTGCCGATGCCTGATCAGGTCAACAAAAAGATGGTAGACCGAACGCAGCAGGAAGGCTTTGGGATTCTCCGCATGGTCGAGAAGGTCCGGTTTGCGGGCGATTTTAAGGAAAAGTTCCTGGATCAGATCGCGCGAGTCCGCTTCGTTGCGGGTCAGGTTCAACAGAAAGCCGAATAAGGCATTTGCGTGCTCGTCATAAAGCCGGTCCAAAGGAAGTCGCTCCCGCATCAGTATATGACGAAGCTGATGTTAGCTTTTGTCTAGGATAATTTCCTGGATTGTAGGACGGGCTGCGACACTTCACGTTGTGGCGCAGACAAGCTCGTCAATGTTGACTGGCTCATGACCTTTCATCCGGCAGATGCGGAGGATGGCGTTCTCGAAACTTTCCGTGGTGTTGATCAGCCGGATTTCCACCCGCAGGAAATAAACCGGAAGGTCCCGCCGATCCACCCGGGGGAAGCGGACCGCGTCTTTTTCCGTGGTCAAGAGCGCATGACCGCCGCGGGCACGGGTGCGGTTGATGGCATTCAACACTTCCTGCTGGCTGAAGCGGTGGTGATCCGCGTAGTGACGACTGTAGATAATCTGCCCCCCCAGCTGTTTGAGCCCGGCTTCAAAACTTTCCGGAACGGCAATGCCCGCAATGGCCCCGATCTCGCGATCCTGCAGATATTTGAGCGGCTTCTGTTCGCCGGTGTAGAGATCCTGAAGATAAAGGGGATAATGGGCGCATTCGAAAATTTCCGCGTGTTTGTTATAAAAGCGGATGCGTTGTTTCAGCAGGGAGATATCCGAGCCATCACACTTGGTGATAAAGATCACATCCGCGCGGTTGAGGTGATTGTGCGGCTCGCGGAGCGTTCCTCTGGGCAGAAGGTATTCATTCCCGAAAGGTGTGTGCCTGTCCACCAGGGTGATGTTAATGCGTTCTTTCAATGGCAGGTATTGGTAACCATCATCCAGCAGCATCGTGTCGCAATTGAATTTTTCGATGGCGTAAGTGGCGCTTTTCACCCGGTTTTTGTCCACAAGGACCACGACATTCTGCAGATTGGACGCCAGCATGTAGGGTTCGTCCCCCGCCCGTTCCGAGTCCAGAAGCAGAGAGCGTCCGTTGGAAACCACCCGGGGCGGTTCTTCGCCGCGGCCACGGATGTAACGGTCGATCAGGCGTTGGCTGAGAGGTTTGGGCACACTTTTGTAACCGCGGCTGAGGACGGCGACTTTGCGCCCGTGTTTGGTCAGGGTTTTGGCGAATTTTTCCACGATGGGCGTCTTGCCCGTGCCCCCTACAGTCAGGTTGCCGACACTGATGACCAGGCTGCCCACCGGGTGCCAGCGCAGGATGCGTTTTTGGTAGAGCCACCATCGAAGGCGCATGATGCGGGTATAAAGCAGGGAGAGGAGGAACAGAAAGGCCCGCAACAGGGTGGCGCGGTTGCCGTAACGCCTCTCGAGAATGACGTCGATGGCAAACTGTTCGAGTTGTTCAAGGGTTTTGCTGGCCATGGATTTTGCTTACCAGTAACGGTGAATACCTTAAGCATCCAAGCGATGGTCTGCGCTGACAAGATGCAAATTCTCAGCCATACACCGGACATCGAGCGTGTGGTCGAAGAAATCACGTTGATGCATGGGAAGCAACTTCACGTGGATTCTTTAAAATTTTTCAGAGGCCCATAGAATCCGGCAACATCCAGATTAATCCAAACCACTCAGGCAATCAGCTTTTCCGTTGCCGCATCAAAGAAGCGGACCTTCTTCATGTCAGCCACCAAAGCAATTTTGTGTCCAACCTCGTTCTTGGCCTGCATCTGTTGGGAACGGGCAATGATGCTGTGATGACCGGTGTTGAGATAGAGATAGGTTTCCGCTCCCATCGGTTCGAGAACCTCCAGGGTCGCCTCAAAGGTGGCACCCGGATCGGGATCGGACGCATAAAGTTTGTCTTCCAGGTTTTCCGGACGAACTCCCAGAACCACCTTCTTATTTTCGTAGGGGCTGAGTTTGCGGGCATGTTCATCGTCCAGAGTCAGGGAAACCAGGCCGGGCTTGTCATCCAGGCTACGTTCCTCAAAGACGAGGGAATTGTTTTTACGGACAATAATGCCGTTGAAAAAATTCATCGGAGGACTGCCGATGAAGCCGGCCACAAAGAGGTTGGCGGGTTGGTGATAGATGGTCAGGGGCTCGGCCAGTTGTTGGATGATTCCGTTCTTCATCACCACGATGCGGTCCGCCATGGTCATGGCCTCGATCTGGTCATGGGTGACATAGATCATGGTGCTGTTGAGACGGAGATGGAGCTTGGAAATTTCCGTGCGCATTTCCACGCGCATTTTGGCATCCAGGTTGGAGAGGGGTTCATCGAACAAAAAGGCCTTGGGCTGGCGCACGATGGCACGGCCGAGGGCCACACGCTGCCGCTGTCCACCGGAAAGAGCCTTGGGTTTACGTTCCAGAAGATTGTCTGGATGAGTCAGTCCCAGGATTTTGGCGGCGTTCATGACGCGCTTGTCGATCTCCGCCTGGGGCAGCTTGCGGAGCTGGAGTCCAAAGGCCATGTTCTTATAAACCGACATGTGGGGATAGAGGGCATAGTTCTGGAAAACCATCGCGATGTCACGGTCTTTGGGGGGGATATCGTTGACCACTTTGCCGTCGATGTAGATCTTGCCCTTGGTGATTTCTTCCAATCCGGCGATCATACGCAAGGTGGTGGTTTTTCCGCAACCGGAGGGGCCGACCAGAACCATGAATTCCCTGTCTTCGATTTCGAAATGGGCATCATCGACCGCCACTTTGTCCGGGCCTTCCTTTTCCCCTTCATAAATTTTATACACGTGTTCGACGATGACTTTGGCCATGGTTTTTGTTCCTTTGATCAGGTTGTTGGTTGCCCATCATAAAAGCGCGGCGGATGGGCGGTCTGCCGTGCGTCATTCCGTCTTAAAAATAAAAACGGAAGTCCTTTGGTAGCGAAGACTTGTATCGGGGTCAATGCGAATGCGGCCTTCCAAGTTCAGCGCGTGACACAAGGTGGCGTTTTTTGGCATAATGAGGGAATGTCTGATCAAAAATTGTTGCTCTGGGATATCGACGGCACATTGGTTTCAACGGGAAGGGCGGGAGAGTTCGCTCTTGATAGTGCTCTGGATCGGTGCTTTGGAATCAAGGGCTCCATTGAACACGTGGATTACAGGGGACGCACGGATCGCCGCATCGGTGAAATGTTGTTGGAACTACACGGGGTCGAACGCAGCCCGCAGAATCTGCATGACTTCATGGAAACCTACCTGGTCTGTCTGGAACAAGAACTGCCCAGGAGGGAAGGGGTGGTTCACCCGGGCATCCTCGATATTCTCGAACTGGGCAGGCACAAGAAGCATCTGGTCAATGCTCTCCTGACGGGGAACCTGGAGCGCGGGGCCAAACTGAAGCTGGAACATTACAAAGTCTGGCATTTTTTTGAATTCGGAGCCTTCGCGGACGATTCCGCTAACCGCAATGATCTGGGGCCTGTCGCCTTGAGACGGGCGGTCGAGAAAAAAGGGCTGCATATTCCCCCAGAACGGGTCTTTGTCATCGGCGATACCCCGCATGATATTGCCTGTGCACGAGTGATCGGGGCCAAGGCCATTGCGGTGGCGACGGGAGGCTATCCCAAAGACGAGTTGGAGGCCCACACACCGGATGCTCTGTTTGACGATTTCAGACACCCGGAAGAGTTTTTTCGGTTGATTGAAACAATCCGGTGACAGGCAAACCTGTGCTGGACAAAGGCCTGAAGCTTTCCAAAGTTATAGGATAGTGTTCCCCCCGACCATGCAGCCCAAGATCCCGCGAAAAATCAACGTCATGCTTGTTGAAGATGAGGAGTCCCTTCGCCTTTTGTTGGGCAAAGTGCTGACCCAATCGGGTTTGAATGTCATCGCAGCGGAATCTTCCGAGGAAGCTCTGACCCTTTGGGATGAGCGTGAAGGAAAGATCGATGTCCTGGTCACCGACCTGATGATGGACGGGTTGAACGGGTTTGAACTGGCGGAAAAACTACGCGACAAGAAACCGGAGCTTCAGGTTATTTGTATTACCGGCTACAGCCTGGACATGCTGGACCAACAGTTGTCCCGGCATCCGGACTACAGCCTTCTACAGAAGCCTTTCCGTCCCAGGGATCTGGCCGATCTGGTAAGGAAACAATTGTTTCCCGCTCATACCTGAGCCAGCCCACGGTTCTGGTGTGAATGACTATATTTTTAGTCTTTTGTCAGGAAGTTTTTTGCCTTAGACTGCTTTCACGATTCAGCTCGAAACATTCCAGCAGATCCCTCTTTTCGCCGGGCTTGAGCCTGCGGCTCTGGAATTCCTTTGCACTTTGGCCAAGCCCATAGAACTGCATCGCGGAGATATCGTTTTTCAGGAAGGCGATGAAGGCCATTCCCTCTACATCATGGCCTGGGGAAAGGTGGAGGTGGTGCACCGACTCGGCTTCGGGGATGAGGTCATCCTGGCCGAGCTGAATGCCCCTGATTTTTTCGGGGAGATGAGCATTCTGGACAATCACCCCCGTTCCGCCTCCATCCGTGCCCTCGACGACTGTTCGATTGATGTCTTGTTGAACACGGACCTCTATCATCTTTATCAGAAATGGCCCGAGCAATATGCCATTCTTGTTCTGAACATGGCCCGTGATTTGGCGCGCAGGCTTCGGGTCATCAATCAGGAGTTCATTCTGCGCAAAGAAATCATGCAGGGCCATCTCTGGAGTCCAGAGGCTGTTCCACCGCAGTAGGTGCAAAAATTTTATCTTCTACTCAGATCTATCTGGGGATTCCAGCGCAAATAGGTTCCATTGTTCTCCTCGGCCAGCTTCATGAGGAAAGACTCTTCAACCGATCCTGCCTTGAGATAAAAACCGATGGAATGGATACGGATTTGCCTGTCCGTTTTCTCGCGGAGGAATCTGGTTTCTGTCAACAGAGCCTGCGGCTCGGAGGATGTGGGTATTCCGTCAGTCAACAACACCAGTGAATCCGGTTTCATGGCAACTGCGAGGCGGATACCACCCTGCAGATTGGTGCTGCCGCCACAATCCACATCACTATCAAGGTAGCGGTAGGCTCTCAGTATATTATCACGGGTTGCTTTGAGCGGCTGCGGGGAAAAAGCACTGACCCGTTCGGCAAAGAGTATGATGTTGAAGGATTGATCCGGACGCAGGCAGGCCAGGGCCCGTTTGAGTTCATCATAGGCCTGGGTGAGCCGGGTGGAGGTTCCGCTATGCTGGAGCATACTGCCGGAGATATCGATCAGGAAGACAGTCCTGTTTTTTTCTTCCGGCCTTAATCCAAAAAAGTTCATGCCCCCTTTTCCGATTTTTAGATAATGCTCGAAGAGCGACTCTGGAGAGCCTACGGTGTCGTTGTTATCGCGCAGTTCCAGCTCAGCTGGGGCGGCGTTTTCCGATTCTGGAGGCAGATTGACCGACTGTGTGGGAACCCGGTAATGTCGTTCCACCAAGGGCGCCTGTCCGGGAATGATCACGTCACCGGGGACTTCGAACATGACGAAACGGGTATGAGGAAAGGAGGGGGCGGGCTTGGAATGAATCACCACACCGCGAAAGGTCAGAATCACCAGGATATGGACGCCCAGGGAGATGCCGAGGATTTTCCAAAAGGTGGGGTTCTTCACTGGCTGTAGCTTAGCTGCAGACGGGCTTTAGTACAAACCGAAAGATGCCGTGTCCGCAGACTACTTTTTGTCCGTGCGGGAGGAGTCGATCATGGCCCAGAAGTTGGGGTTTTTTTGAAGTTCTTCATCTTCAGCCAAGGGAAGCTGGGAACGGTAAAAAAAGTCCTTCAGGGAATTTTTGTTCAGGACACGGTGCACTAACAAACCCTCCTCGGTCTTTTCGAAGTAGAGGCGGTAATCCGTGGCCCGGAAGCGATAAAGAGTCCGGTCATTCTGAGTGATCTTCCCGAATTTGTCGGGGTTGTTTTCCACGTAGTCGGGGGAAAAAGCCTGGAACTCATCCAAAATCTCCAATTGGAGTAGTTTAGGAAGCGCGCTCATTTCGGCGGAGCTGACTGGTGTGAAGATGATCTGGAACATGGACTCAACGTATTAGCCCTCAGTAGGGGAACTGCCAAGCAGTTTGAAAACGCTCCTTCCGCGTAGGTAAGCCGCCAGCCGAGAACGGAAACGGAGGAAAAGGGCCAAAAGTAGTGCCAGAATAATCCAGGCGGGTTCGGAAGCCTCTTGGAGTTCCAGCACTTCGTGCCCTGCCAGTTTTTGTTTTTCCTTCAACTGTAGGATTTTCCATTGGGCGCTGTTTTCCACCACGATGTAGCTGGTGGCAGGTACAAGAATGCCGGATTCCTTGCTTTGGTAAACGAGATCCGCCAAGCGTGAAGACCGCAAAGAAGGATTCTGCCGCTGCGCAATTTCCTTCGCCCAAAGGGCCATGCCCGTTTCGTAAAGCTTGTGGCTCACCTTTTTAGGAAATATCTGCTTGGAAGATCCATCCGCTGCCCAAAGTTTGACCTCATCCGCGCTCTTCAGCAACCCCATCCAGGAACCGAAAGGGCGGACAACGAAAAGGCTGCCGTCCGCCTCTGCGAGAATGACCTCACGCGTGGCTAGTCCTTTCCTCGAACCTTTCACCAAGCGCAACGGATCGGCGCCGCGGGCCTCATATAAAGGAAAGTCTCCTTGAGCGAGGAAATAGGGAGTCGTGTCGCCCCAATGCATCTCCTTCGTCGCAGGCGAAACCACAATAAACACCGGATAAGCATCTGCACTTTTCCTGCTCAATTCTGCTTCATAGGCCAGAATCTCTTCCTTGAGCGCCTTGTCCGGAACAAAACCACCTTTTCTTTTCCAGGAATCCAACTCCCCCTCTGTAAGCAGTGGGGTTGCCAGAGAACGCTCCCCGCTGGGCAGCTGCCTGCCCTCATAATGGGCCAAGGTAATCCGTGCCTTGGAAAAACCGGCTAGTTCCGGGGAAGCAACAATCTCCCTAAGCCTTGTGTTCCACTCATTCGCAGTCCAGGATACACCTTCCGAATGGTCAAGAATGAAGTGAATGTAGCCCTCCTGGTTTATTTTCGGCCACCCATCCATGGCACCGTTGAAAATCAGGCTGCACCCTCCCGGATGATCAGTCCGGTGAAAATTCTGGGGCTTAAGTTTTGGAAATCCCCCCAACGGTGCTGGAAAAAATTCATAACCCTTGATAAACATGATCTCATTTGACGTCCTATTCGACTGATAGTCAGACAAAGACCCCGTCTTGTCAGGAGGGTAGTATTGGGTCGGATGGCGGAGCTCTGTCAAACTTCCCGAACTAAGAAATTCAATTTCTGTTGTCCTGACCTCGCCCGCCTCCAAAGGGAATACACGAAGCTCCAAGGTGTTGGGTCCGATGTAACGCAGAATACCGGGATCACGGCGTGTCTGGTCGCGAATCTGTTCATAGACCCAGAGCGCCGTCTTTTTTTCAAACAATTTTCCCGGGACTCGTTCATTGCCGATATGCAGCCAGTAGTTGGTAACAAGAACCCCCTCGGGGATGCTAATGAGGGCTACGAATTCGTTCTGAACCTTGGCATTGTTCTTGATTTGAAGAACGCTGGTGGAACGGATACACTCTCCATCCGTGCGGTTGAAAGTTTCTACGGACTGGATGACCGCTTGCTCCCTCGGCAGCTGCAAAGGCCGCATGCGTGGCTCCGACCGCGATTGCCGGTTGCTCCTGCGTCCAAAGGGGGCAAACTCATCCATCTTGTTCCCTTTCGCCTTGGGAAGAGGTTTTCCCAGGAAGGCCTGGTTCATTTCCTCCATTTTAGAGTCAGGGAGAAACAGGTTGTCAAAAACCACCTTGTTGTAGAGATCGGACAGAATGGGAAGAACCTGGCCCTCCTTGAAGTTGACCAGCTTTTCCAGGGTTTTCCCCAGGCGTTGCGGACTTCCGGAAAAGTTTTTACGCGGATAAAGTTGCGGACTGTAGATGTAATCCAGTCCCTGATGTATCACCACCCTGTCGAGCAGGGCCTGGCCGGCAAACCAGAGGGGAAGCACGGCGAACGCAGCAACAAAGGCAAGAAGGCTGCGCTGTTTTCCCCACCGGGTAACGAGTTGGCCATATCCCGCCAGCAGGCGCTGGACATGAACCATGAACAGAACTACAGGGGCCAGAATGAGAAAGCCGGCCCCCATGACAATCATGGCCGGGACAAACAATGGAAGGAAGGGAAGGAAAATGACAAAAAAGTAGAGCGTGAAAGGAAACATCACCACTTGAAGGAGAATGGCCAAGGGCCGCCCTTTGGATTGGGGAAGACATCCCCCTAGCAGAACCAGCCCGTTGACGATGGTCAGCACATATACGGCCGTCAGCTGAAGATTGACTGGAAAGGGAATGGCCTGGTTGAGCAACAATCCTCCGAGAGGCAATACCAGCGAAGCAATCAGAACCAGGGCGAACTGATACCTGCTCAACCATGTGTGCAGACGGATCAGGAGCCGCATTAACCCGATAAGCATCAGGGCCGTGCTTAGAATGAGAACAGGAATAACCGCGAAAGGCCCAACATCGGGATAATGCTGGAATTGCCGGGCCACGAGCATCAGCATATACCAGAAAAGAGGAATGCCAACGAGCATGCCGCCACTCAGCAGCATGTCCTTGAGTTTCGAAAGCCTTGATGGAAAACAGGCCAGGCCTAGCAATGCATAAAAACATCCCGGCATCAGGCAGGCGAACTGGCTTAACAATAACGTTTCGCGGTCCAGAATCCAGGAAGGCACAGTCCGGGGGAGGCAATCTTCAATAACTCGTAGATTCATCCAGGCGAAGCTCACAAACACCACAATCAAAAGCAGGAACCAGAGGACGTTCAGCGGCCTCCCGTTCCACTTCAATTTAAGGGCGAGAAAAGTAAGAGTGAGAATCAAAGCTCCGTTTGTCATCAATAGAACCAACGCCCAGTGTTGATTCGCTTGGCCATTCATTTCCCCATACGCCAACCAGACGGCCTGGGCGTTGATCAACAAAAGAATCACCAGGGGCAGGACGCAGAGCCACAGGAGATTCAATGGAGAGAAAAAAGCGACGGGCAGCAGGGACTGCCTTTCTTTTTTATCAGGATTGGAAGATTCAACAGCTTCGGTTTCGGACGACATGCAGGATCCTTTCACAACTCAGGGTGGCAACCAACAGATAGGGCATAAAAATCAGGACTCCCACGGAATAGTGGAACAGCCCGGACCAGTGCGGCGGAATAAAACCCAGGGCCAACGGAGAAAGCCAGGCCACGCAGCACAGGCGCGAGGTGTTGGCCAACAGCGTCATGACAAAAGCCGCGCTTACACAGGGAAGGATCATCAGGAATTTTTTCAGGGACTCTCCGCGCTCCCGCCCCCGCAGGGTCAGCCAAAAAAAAACAGTGCCGGCCAAACAAAAGAAATCGTAACCGCTACAAGACAAGCCCACACGCAAGGCCGCTTGAGGAAAAAACAGCAGCGGATAGCCGTCGGCATCCTGTTGCGCTACAGGATTCAGTATAAAGCCCACCACATCGGCGGCAGGGCGGCAGAAAAAGTCCCTTTTCAAATCCGGGAAAAGACCAGGCATCAACTGCAGGAGAAAAAAGAGAACCACCGGGAAGAAATGTGCGCCATGCCCCTTACTCAACCGTTTTACCGGAAACGGAATTGCATCTGGAGCCGTAGGGGATTGGCTGGCTAACATAATGGGGCTGACGTCAAGCCTGAACGCACTCGGCCAAATGTCAGCAGCAAAATGGAAGAAAAGCTTCGCTGTTGTACGAAACGCCAAATCATGCTGTGATTTCAGCATGGCCACCACTTTTTCATCCAAACCGGGGCAGCTGATCATCATGGGCGTCCCGGGCCCATGCCTGACCGCCGGGCTTCGCAGCATGATCCAACGCATCCAGCCCGGCGGGTTCATTCTTTTCAACCGCAACTTGGAATCCGCCCGGCAGATCTTCGAACTGGTCTCCGAACTGAATGAACTCTGCGAAACGCCCCCCATCATCACCATCGATCAGGAGGGCGGCCGCGTTTCGCGTCTTAAAGCCGTGGGGGAGATTCCTCCCTCGGGCCTGGAACTGGGGCTGGCGGCCAACGCGGCCTGGTGTAGGGAGCATGGCGTTTTAACCGGACAATTGCTTCGCAGTCTGGGATTCAATCTGAATCTGGCGCCCGTTGTGGATTACACCCTGGATGAAGCTGCTGACAATTCTCTGCGCGGACGCTGTTACGGAAACAACCCGTCCAGTGTCATTGCGCAGGCCGGTGCTTTTCTCGAAGGAATGCAATCCGCTGGCGTTCTGGGCACGGCCAAACACTTTCCCGGCTACACCTTCTGCGAGCTCGATCCACATGGGGAACTTCCCAGGATCACGCGGTCCAAGGAAGAAATCGGACGTGATGAACTCACTGCCTTCCGGGCTTTTGTTCCCAAGGCCGAGTGCTTCATGATCGGTCACGGGCATTTCACCGCATGGCACAAGGATCCGTTTCCCGCCTCCATGTCCCGCGCGATCGTAACCGGACTTCTAAGGGAGGAGCTGGGTTACCAAGGGGCGATCATGACCGACGATCTGGAAATGGGAGCCATTGCCAACCGTTATGGAGCCGCCGAAGCCACACGCCTGGCCATCGAAGCGGGAGAAGAATTGTTGTTGTTCTGTCACAACCCGGCCTGTGTGGAGATTGCCTGCGATCAAATTGCCTTGATGCCTGAAGCAACGTGGCAGCCTGCCCTGGAGTCCGTTGCCAACCTGAAAGCCAAACTGGCTCCCGCGCCGAAGTCTTTCGATGAGGCAGCTTTCCTGACCATCAACGAAGAAATCAAAGCACTCCGATTGAAAGTGCATAACTCCTTACAGGCTTGAGTTTGTTTCCCAGTATCCCATCGATATTCCATTGGAAGAGATCAACGCAGCCCTGAGCCGTGTTTTTGGTAGGAGCGACCTCCCGCCGCAACTGTAGTCTATCCCACGGATCTATTAGTAACTCCCCTTCGCGACACGAGGTCGCTCCTACAGTGGCAGAGGATTCCAAAAACGAAAAGGAAAGCCCGCAATGATCGTCATTGCTCACGGGAGCTTTTCCCCCAAATTTAAAAAACTGGCCGACACGAATGTAACTTGGGCATCTTGCCCAAGTTGTTTAGCCCTTGGGCAAGATGCCCAAGCCACGAAACCCTTGGCCGACCAGGATTCCGGCTCTATGTTGGGAGGATGCCCTCCAAACTATCAACCACAGACATCAAGGCAAAGTTGCGCAGCCTTCCCTCATGGCAGTTGAAAAAGAAGAAACTGCATCGCGAATTCAAATTCAAGGACTTTGTCCAAGCCTTCTCCTTCATGACGGCCTGTGCCTTGGAAGCGGAGAAAATGAATCATCATCCGGAATGGTTCAACGTCTGGTCTTCCGTCATGGTTGATCTGCAAACGCATGATGCCGGGGGCATCACAGAACTGGATTTCACCCTCGCAGGCAAGATGGAAAAGCTGGCTAAGAAATTTTAAAAATGGGGGGGTTGCCCAATAAAGGCGCTAAAGGCGCTAAAAAACGCGAAAAGAAAAAGGGGGCGGAAATGACAGAACTGAAATCATGCGCCGGGCGTCCCCGATTTTAGCGAACTTTGGCGTGTTTAGCGGGCACCTTTCCCTGCGCTTTACTTCTTCACTTCTGTCTTTGTGACCATTCCCATGACCGGCGTGATGATGGTATTGGGATCAAAACCCTTGGCCATGGTCAACAACTGCATCTGTTCCTGCTGAGTGAGTTGCGCGACGGCATTCATGATCACAGGCTGAATTGCGGCGATAAGTGCCTGCTGTTCTTTTTCCGGCAGGCGCTCAAAATCATTCATGGTAAAACCCTGGGGCTGGCCCGCTTCTGTCAGCTTCGTTTTTTCCTGGATAATTTTCCAACCAGTGGGCGTCGCCTTCTGCACCATCTGCATCAGGTCGGCCGGGGTATATTTTTGTTCAATGTTGCGGATAATAGGAATGATCTGTGGAGGAATTCCCTCCAGCGCCACATTGCTTTTCTGGGCCGGTAAATGGGAAGCCGACAGCAACAGGAGCAGGAGAAGAAAAACAGACGAAAGAATTTTCATCCGTCAAGATTAACCCATTTTCCAAAAAAAGACGAATTCATTTTTCACTTGTCAAAGTGATGTTTCCCTACCAACGGGTTTAATAATGCACTTGCAGTGCGTGTAATGGAAGCTAAGGCTGAAAGGCACATTCATGAAGCAGCGCTCCACGCGGTTGGACACATGGCCTGTCATGGTCCGGTTTTACGGTTACCTTAAACCTTATTTCGGCAAGCTCGCCTTTATCTTCTTCCTGATTTTTCTGGTTTCGTCACTTGATATAGCCAAGCCCTGGCTGATCAAGAAGGTCATCGATGCCGTGATAGCCAGCGATCCGTGGCTCAGCATTCAGGTTTTCCTTTGGCTTTTCCTGGCCGTGGTTCTATGCCGTTCCGCAGTTCTCTTGGCACGCAACTATCTTCTCCAACGCACCGGCATGCGCGTCACCTGTGACATGCGGGTCAGCATTTTTTCCCATCTGCAAAAACTTTCCCTCAAGTTCTATGAGGAGCGCCACACCGGGAAAATCGTCTCGCGCATCAGCGAAGATACCAGTGCCATGCATAATCTGGTGACAGGTGCCTCGGTCAATATGATCGGCGATCTGGTCACCATTCTCGGCGTGCTCGTGGTGCTGATGTTCATGGACTGGAAACTTGCGCTGGTCACCTACGCCGTGCTGCCTCTTTTCGTTTTCAACTTTCTGTGGCACCGACGCCGACTCCGGGTGGAAGCCCGCATCCACCGCCGCAATTGGGACAAGGTGCTAGGCTTCCTCAACGAACGCATCGCCAGCACACGCCTGGTCAAAGCCTTCGCCACGGAAGAAACCGAAACCGAACATTTTCGCGGCGGCATCGAGTCCGATTATCGCAACTTCAACCGCGTAATGTGGCGCAATACTCTGTTGGGTGTCGGAGCTGAGACCATTGCCGGAATCGGGGCTTTGACCGTGCTGGCCTATGGAGCCTATCTGGCCATCTACAAAATCAACGGTTTTAGCATCGGGGATCTAACTGCTTTCAACCTCTATCTGGGCATGCTCTACGCCCCCATCACCCGTGTGGTCGATGCCAATGCCGTGATTCAGCGGGCCATTGTCGCTCTGGATAAAATTTTCAGCGTCCTTGATACCCAACCCCACATTCCTGAAAACGAAAAATTGCCCACCCTGAAAAATGTCCAGGGCGAAGTTTTCTTTGATCAGGTCAGTTTCGCCTATCGTCCCGGTCAGGCCACCATTCAGGATGTTTCCTTCAAGGTCAACCCGGGCGAAATGATCGCGCTGGTAGGACCCAGCGGCGCGGGCAAGAGCACCATCATTACCCTGCTCGCCCGTTTCTACGACCCCACCACCGGCACCATCCGCATCGACGGACGGGACATCCGCGACTTCAATGTCCAATCCCTGCGCCGCCAGATCGGGATCGTCATGCAGGACAATCTGCTCTTTGCCGGCACCCTGGCGGAAAATATCAAATACGCCCGCCCGGACGCCTCCGACGAGGACATGTTCACCGCCGCCGTGGCCGCCAATGCCCACGAGTTCATCCGCAAACTACCGCATGGTTATGAAAGTGAGATCGGGGAAAGAGGGGTGAAACTATCCGGTGGGCAGCGCCAACGCCTGGCCATTGCCCGGGTTGTTTTAAAAGATCCTAAAATCCTGATTTTGGACGAAGCCACGTCGGCCTTGGATTCCCAATCCGAACGCCTTATCCAGGATGCCCTGGAGCGCCTGATGAAAAACCGCAGCTCCATTGTCATCGCTCATCGTCTATCCACCGTGGTCAACGCCGACCGTATATTGGTCATGGAACAGGGCAGGATCGTGGAGCAGGGCAAACACGTAGAACTCCTGGCCCTGGACGGCATCTATGCCAAGCTCCACCGGATGCAGTTCCGGGAATAGCCTTCTCGCGTTGGGAAGAGCGCCTCTGAAACAATGATTGTCTCACGTCGGGGTGCTGTGATACGTTTTCCTTCTGATCCGAACCAAGTGGGTTCTTCATTTTGGATGTAGTCCCTTGATTTCGGAATTTGGTCAGCCGGGGGTATAGCTCAGTTGGTAGAGCGCTTCGTTCGCAATGAAGAGGCCAGGGGTTCGAATCCCCTTACCTCCACATTTCATGTGGAGTCCGTCCGAAGGACAAATCCAACATGATTCGAACGGAGTTCGTTTGTTTCATCGCGACAGCGATTGCCAGACTTGCGAAGCTCCATTCACAACTTTCATCCAAAGGATGAAACATCCCCTTACCTCCGCATTTCATGTGGAGTCCGTAGTCCGTCCGAAGGACAAATCCAAACCCTAGACCTTGAGAAGTTCGACCTCTTTGGACTCCATCGATTTGTCAATCTTGCCGATGTAGGTGTCGGTCAGCTTCTGCACTTCTTCTTCCGAATCGGCTTGCTGGTCTTCCGTCAGGTCGCCTTCCTTCAGCAGTTTTTTCAGGGCGTCCATGGCTCCACGGCGCTCGTGGCGGACGGCAATGCGTCCGTCTTCGGCAATCTTTTTGACCACTTTGATCAGGTCGCGCCGGCGTTCTTCGGAAAGTTCGGGAATGGGCACGCGGATCATTTTCCCGTCCACCATTGGATTGATGCCCAGCTTGGATTCTTCGATGGCTTTGCGGATCGGATCGACGTTGGCCCCGTCCCAGGGTTGTATCAGGATCATGCGCGGTTCGGGCGTCGTAATGCCCGCCAGTTCCCGCATGGTCATGCTGGTGCCGTAACAGTCCACCCGGATATGTTCCACCAGGGCGGGGGAGGCTTTGCCGGTGCGGACAGCAGAAAATTCATCCTGCAACCGGCTCACGGTTTTATCCATCTTCTCTTCACATTCCAGCAAAACATCATCAGCAGCCATAGGTCTCGGTTTTCAGTTTTAAGATTTAAGTTTTCGGTTCTGGGTTTGAAAGGGTGTCGAGGCGGGGCTCCCGCTTTATTTGTCAGATACCAGCGTGCCCACTTTTTCGCCGAGAGCAACCCGCTTCAGGTTGCCTTTTTTGAACATATCAAAAATGATAATCGGAACATTGTTGTCCATGCAGAGGCTGAAGGCAGTGGAATCCATCACTTTCAGTCGCAGGCGGAGTGCGTCAATGTAGCTGACATTCGTGAAACGTTTGGCCTGGGGATTCTTTTTTGGGTCGGAATCGTAGACACCATCCACCTTGGTGGCTTTGAGGATGACGTCGGCATTGATTTCACTGGCGCGGAGTGCTGCCGTGGTATCCGTGGAGAAGTAGGGGTTACCGGTGCCGGCAACGAAGATGACGACGCGTTTTTTCTCGAGATGACGGATGGCGCGGCGGCGGATGAAGGGTTCGGCCACATTTTTCATTTCGATCGCAGTCTGGACCCGGGTGAAGACACCTTCCCGTTCGAGGGCATCCTGCAGGGCCAGACCATTGATGACGGTGGCCAGCATGCCCATGTAGTCGGCGGTGGTGCGGTCCATGCCGGTATTACTGCGGGTCAGGCCGCGCCAGATATTGCCTCCGCCGATGACGAGGGCCACCTGCACGCCCATTTCATGGATTTCTTTGATCTGTCGGGCGATACTATGGGTCAGTTCGGAGGAGATGTGGTCGTTGTTGTCTCCCAGCACTTCCCCGCTTAGTTTGAGGATGATACGTTTATAAACGGCTTTTTTCTTGGGACGGGATTTGGATGAAGAGGACATTCTCTGTGACTATCGTATGACAGCGGTAAAGCTGTCAACGCGAAAGCTTTACCCTGCGGCAGGAAAAGCCGGAGGAATGTTTCATGCCATGGCGTAAAAGGCGCATAAAAAAGAAGGTCAGCCTGTTTGGTCGAGAAGACGCGATTCTGAATTTTTCACAGCTTTCTGGATCTTTTTGGTTTAAACTGGGCTCAGGATGAACAGACTCAGCAAGGAAAAGAGGGATGCGGCCCGGCAGGAGATAGCCCGTAAACAGACCCGGCGACTCCTGGCCGTTTTCACGGTTCTCTTTGTGCTGGGAGCAGTTCTGGCTTTTCCCCCCGCTGTGGCCTCGATCCGGATGTTCGATGCCCACAGGGCGACGGAAAACCCTGCAACCATCTTTCTCTTTCTCAGCTTTTTCAGTTTCCCGTTCGTTCTCTTGAGCAGCACCATTCTGGCCTGGCTATGTTATGTCATGGACCATTTCCGCAGGGCGCGTTTGTTTCTGCTGTTTCCGCTGATCAACCTTCTGGGGGCAGGTATAGGTTTGGCTTGGTTGCAGATTGTCTATAACGGACTCTTTGGCGGGAAATTGTAGTGCCCGCCAAAGACGAGAAATGGCGCTAATTTTTGGAATTTTCCTCACTGTGTTTATCGGGCCAACCAATGCAGGGCTTCTTTTGAATTCTTTTCCTTTCCGGCAACCTGCGTGCATACTCACCACTCATGAGAAAGACTTTCCCCCTCAGCCTCCCAGGTAAAGAACCGGCCCGTGTGATGGAAGGCATCAAGCAGGACGTCCGCAAATATCTTAAGCGCGAGCGCCGTAAACGCCTGCCTGAAGGGGTGGATTATTGGGATTTTGACTGCAAAAGCGGAAAGGACAAAGAAACAGCAGCAGTATGTCACATAGAAGATCTGATCGGAGCCATCGATCGGGCCTCGGCTGAAATGACTCCGACCATCTACCTCGAAATTATGGCCAAGCCGGGAATCCGCACGAAAAAGATGCCCAAGACAGGCGGGAAACCCAGCCCGTTAACAGGGGGGAATCCGTGAAAATCAAATCGGCTGTTTTTACCTCCAGTGCTCCCGACCTCAATTTCTGTCCGGAATCGGAGCTGCCGGAATTCGCCTTCATTGGGCGCTCCAATGTTGGAAAATCTTCCCTGATCAACATGCTGGCCGAGCGCAAAGAACTGGCCAAGGTCTCCGCCACGCCCGGTAAGACCAAGCTCATCAACTTTTTTCTGATCAATGACTCCTGGTCTCTGGTGGATTTGCCCGGTTATGGATATGCCAAGGTGGCCAAAAAGGACAGGGCTGACTTTAACCAGTCGGTGGCACTCTATCTTGAGCAGCGGCCCAATCTGGCCTTCATTTTTGTTTTGATCGATTCCCGGCTTCCCCCGCAGGCGATCGATCTCGACTTCATACAGTGGATCGGCGAGAGAGGGTTGCCCTTCGGACTCATCTTCACCAAAACGGATAAACTCTCTGCGGCCAAGGTTCAGGCCAATCGGGATCTGTTTCTCGAAAACATCGCGGGGTTGGTGGAAACGCCTCCCCCTCTTTTCAACAGCTCCTCGGTCAGCAAAGATGGAAAATCTGTGATTTTGAATTTTATCGGACGAGCCCTTTCAGGGCAGGAGTAGGTAGCGGGCTATTTTTTGACAAATGCCGGCATCATGTAAAGAGAGGCATTGTCCTGAATGTCGCTTTTACGGTCGCGCTTTCCTGTGAGTTTATTGTGTTGCTCATCATATACGTAGCGGTTGATGCGGTCCTTCCCTCCGATATCGCAATACGTGATGATTTCACCTGTTTTATCCATTTTCCACTTTCCTTTATAACCATTATCTAGGACGTAGGTTCCGTTGCTTTTGAAAGTACTGGTGGCCACTACCTGCCCGTTTTCCAGGCACTTCAATGGTTGGGAGGTGAGAAAACTGATTGCCTTCCGTTTTTGGGAATCCATGCGGCCGAGTTCCAGGTCGTCTGTTTTCTCTGTCGGGTTCAAACTTGAGGGGTCGGCAGGAACATCGCTCTCCGCAGTCACGGCGGGTGGCACCTGAGCCGCATGAGGGGTGGGGCTGGCCGGGGCAGCTCCGGCAGCTTTGGGTGAATCCGCAATGAGCCGCGCACGTTTTTCGGCCAGGCTTTTTTTGTCCCATTCCTTCCGAAGCGCTTCGGCGCGGTTCACGTAATCCGTGTCCGTGTAGGGGACAGTGGCTTCACTGGTTCCCACCAGAATGCGAAGCTTTTGATCCTGAACATCCCGGAGTTTCACAGCGCGGCCGGACGGGACGGTGATTTCGCCTGTTTTTTTACCGCCACTGAACACGTCAATTTTGATCGGTTTTCCGAGAGTGACTTCTTCGGGCCGGAATTGTTTGTTGGCCAGCAGTTCGGCCAGTTGCCCAGGGGAGGTTTCGGCGGCAGGCAGGTAAGTTGCTCCCGAAAGAAGGACGGCAAGGATCAGGTTTTTCATGGGGATTCTCCGTTGATTGTTGTGCATAGGTAAAAGGATTATAGTTAGGATTAGAGTTAGGGTTAGGGTCTGGTGGTTCTGGCCGGGCTGTGCCGTTCCAGGTATGTTCCCGCCTTGCGGTCATCCGGGTGGCTGCTCCTTATCAGGCGGCGGGCAAAAGCGTTCTGAAGTTCGCGATCCTCCTCCGCGTTGGGAAGATCCTTGGTCACTTCATGGAACTCGCGGAGCTGTTCTTCCAAGTATTCGTAATCCGACCCTGATCCCGGGAAGTTTTTTTTCAGCTGATCAAGGGATTGGAGGGCCTCGTTCAATTGGAAGGCCGCCGCATGAAGCCGTGCTTTAAGCATCCACAGTTCCGGAACTTCCGGATTCAATTGCCGCGCATTTTCCAGAGTGTCGTAGGCCGTCTGCCATTGTCCGAGTTCCAATTCATTGCGGATCCGCCTTGCGGCGATGCCGTTGTCCAGGCGTTCCCTGGCCACGGAAACAACACGGGTTCTTTCCTCTATGGCTTTGCGTTGGCCGGCTTCCGCCTGTAGACGTTGTTTATCCGCTTCCGTCAGCTTGAGCTCGGCCTCGCCACGGGCCTTGCGCTCAGAATCGTATTTGGCCAACAGGGCTTCGTTTTCCCGTTTTTCCCTTTCGAGTTGCACCATGGCCGTATCCGCGCTGTTGCGTGCTTCAAGCGCGGTATTTTCACTGGCACGGGCCGCACGCGCACTTTCTTCTGCGCTGATCCGCAGGCGTTCCGCTTCAATCCGGCGCATGTTAAGGTCCACCACAGAAAGGGCCAGAATGACAAAGATTGCCACCACGGATCCGGTCACGGCAATGAAAAGCGGCCGGTTGCGCTTGATCCATTTTCCGGTGATTTCGCGGAGGCTTACGGGACGGGCATGGATTACTTCACCAAGTTGATAGCGACCCAGATCATCCCTCAGGGCGGCAGCACTGCGGTAACGCTCTGCCGGGTCGGCTCTCAGTGCTTTCAGGGTGATGATTTCCAGATCGGGATCGATCTGCGGCCGGTGGATGTGCAGAGGAATGGGATCCAGGGTCTGGAGTTTCTGGGCGTCATTAAGCAGGTGCCCCGTGGTGTAGAAGTGAGGATTACCTGTCAGCATCCGGTATAACACGGCTCCCAGCGAGTAAACATCGGCCCGCTCATCCACATCCTTGCTGGAAAGGGCCTGCTCCGGCGCCATAAAATCGATTGTGCCCACGGTGTGTCCGGTGATGGTGTTGACCCCGAGGCTGGGAGCCGAAAGGCTGTTGGCTCCGGCATGACGTTCCAGTTTGGCCAGGCCGAAGTCCATGACCACGGGCTCGCCGTCCGCGCGGATCATGATGTTGCCGGGTTTGATGTCGCGGTGCAGAACGCCCTGTTGATGGGCGTATTGAATGGCATCACAAACCCGGGCGATGATGGCCAGAGTCTGTTGCACCGGCAAAACCAGACTCCCCGACGAGGCACTGGGGATGGGTATAGTTCGCAGATGTTCCCCCTCCACGCCGGCAACAGAAGCGGCGGAATGCCGCCGGATGGTGGCGATAAGGGAGCTGAGGTCGCTGGAATCGGAAGCTGTGCGGGACGAATCCGGTTCCGCCAGCAGCCTGTCCATGGAAAGCCCGTCCACATACTCCATGGCCAGGTAGGAACGTCCGTCGTATTCGCCGACCTCATGGATGCGGCAGATGTTGCGGTGGGGAAGTTTCGAGAGGATGCGGGCTTCCTGCTTGAAACGTTTGAGTTGGTCTTCGGAGGCAGACTCACCTGCCAGCAGCATTTTGATGGCGAGAGGATTGCCGAAGGTATCGGAGGCTTTCCAGACTTCACCCATGCCACCGCGGCCCAGAACTTCCTGAAGGCGGTATTTCCCAAAAATCTTTTCCCCCCGCATATGCAGGACGGCCTGGTCATTGAGGCTCAGGGTGGTTTCGTTTTCCTTGGCCGCCACGACGGAGAGAACGGGGAAGGGTTGTTCGATACCTTTGGCCTGGAGCATGTAGAGATAAAAGAAATAGTATTCCGCTTTGGAATGGTCGCCATCCATGTTTGGGCCGATGACAATCACCTTGCTTTGTAACTCTTCCGGCAATTCGAAAACCGCTTCCGCCTTGCTTCCTTCGGGCTTGAAGTCCACGGGCTCCTCCAAGCGCGTTTCCAGGATTTCCCAACCCTCCGGGAGAGTCTGCAGGGCCGCGTTCAGGGTGGTTTCGCTCAAAAGAACTTCCCCTCCCCGCGCCACACTGCAGAGGCGTGATGCCATGTTCACGCTGGAACCCAACACGGTGTAATCCTGGCGGGTGCTGGTTCCGATATTACCCACGACCATGTCGCCCGTGTTGATACCGATGCCGCAATCCGGCATGGGCCGTCCGATGCGTTGGAAGTGGAGCTGCAGGGCGCGCAGTTTTTGCATCTGTTCGCAGGCTGTCTTGATGGAGCGCAGAGCGTGATCGCGATGATAGCGGGGGGCTCCGTAAAGCACCATCACTTCGTCTCCGATAATTTTGTCCACGCTGGCATGGTTGTTGTCCACCGCTCCAATGACTTCTTCAAGATAAGCGTTGATCATTTCCCGGATTTCTTCCGGTGAAAGGGTTTCGCTCAGTCCGGTGAAACCCCGCAGATCGGTGAAGCTGACACTCATGAACCGGCGCTCGGGAAACTTGAAGGTGCTGAGGTCTTCTTCTGTCATACCATCCTGGCCGGGAGGAAGATAGCGGCGCACGTAGGTATGGAAACGCTGCAGATCCGTCACGTCATGGATGACGATGTCCCGCACCGTGCCATGGAAGGAAACCTTTAATTCATAACTGCGGTTCAGGGTGTCCCGGATCAGGCGGACACTGTCGTTCGTGCTTGCCGGACTGATGAGGGTGTTCAGGGTGTCCGATGAGAAAAGTTGCTCTAGAATACGGATAGATTGGCCGATGATCTCATCTTTATCCATGTTCAGAAAAGACGCAAAGGCACTGTTGGCGTAAAGAATGGTTTCGTCGGCCGAGACCCGCAGGGTCATGGTGTCGAGCCCGAGAATGGATAAAGGATCAGCCACAAGTGCGCGGCTGAGTCGGCGTTTCTCGGACGGTTCAGTAATTGAACTCATGGTGGCTGGTGAACGTGAATATATCCTAGAGGCGTGAATCGCGTCTGTTAAGTCCAAAATACATCCCGATAGTGTTGTGCCTGGAAGGGGCTGATCTTGCCCTCTTGCCCTGAATTGTTAGAATAATGGAGAGCAGCGTGCAATACCTTGCTCCTTGCCCGGCAGCCACCAGAGACTTAACCTCCGCTCATGGCATCTCTTTGTGTCTACTGCGGCTCCAGCCCAGGCTTCGAGCCGGCCTACAGGGAACTTGCCATCGCTGTCGGAAAAGAAATCGCAGATGAAGGACATACCCTGGTCTATGGCGGAGGCAGAACCGGATTGATGGGTGCTGGGGCGGATTCGGTTTTGGGGAATGGAGGAAAAGTTGTTGGCCTGATCCCCGGACTCCTGGCCACGGAGGAATTGACCCATACCGGATTGACCGAACTTCACACGGTCTCTTCCATGCACGAGAGGAAACATTTCACGGCCTCACGTGCCGACGCGTTCCTGGCCCTGCCCGGAGGCATTGGAACCCTCGAGGAAATCATGGAAGTAGTTGTCTGGACCCAGTTGGGACTTCACCCCAAGCCCTGTGCTCTTTCCAATCTATGTGGGTTTTACGATCCCTTGGTTCAGATGCTCCAACAAATGGCCGGGGCCTGTTTTCTAAGGTCGGACACGCTCAGCCCTTGGCCAGCCAGCGGACCTTGTGTTCCAGATGCTTGAGGAAAGCATCCTCCCGGGTTCCGGTTCCCGTGGCCTGCTTCATCAGTTCCTGCGGCGTATAACGCTGGCCGTGCTGATGCACCTTTTCCCTAAGCCATCCCAGTAGGGGCGCATATTCCCCCTGGGCCAGACTTCGATCCAGTCCGGACAGTTCTTCGCCTGCTTTAACAAACAACTGGGCCGCATTCAGACTTCCCAGCGTGTAGGTTGCAAAATAACCGAAGCTGCCCATGCTCCAGTGCACATCCTGCAGACAGCCCCTGGCATTGTCCGGAACCTCCAGACCTAACATGCCTTTAAAGAGTTCATTCCAGGCTTCCGGAATGTCTGCCGCTTCCAGGCGTCCCTCAAAAAGATCCACTTCCAACAGGAACCGCAGGATGACGTGCAGATCGTAGGTCACCTCATCCGCTTCCACCCGGATAAAGGAACGCTCCACGTGATTCACATAACGGGCCAGCGCCTGCGGCGATGATTCAGAAAGCTGTGGGAAAAGGTGACACGCCTCTTCGAACCAGTGTTCCCAGAATTCAGGGCGACGGCAGACCTGATTTTCCCAGAGACGCGATTGCGATTCATGGATGCCCAGCGAGATGGCTTCACCCATCGGTGTGCCGAAGTGTTCGGCCTTCAACCCCTGCTCATAAAGCCCGTGGCCCGTTTCATGGATGATGCCGTAAAGAGAGCTGGTGAAATCACTCTCATCGTAGCGAGTCGTTAGTCGGACATCGTGCCTGCCGTTCGTGGTGCAGAAAGGGTGGGCTGTGGTGTCGATACGGCCTGCCTGGAAATCAAAGCCCAGAGCTTCGGCTATCTTGCGGTTGAGAGTCTGCTGCGCTTCTACCGAATAGACACCCGGAGGTAGTTTCGGCTTGGGAGGTAGTGAGGAGACCGCTTCATTCAGAAGCGCCGTCACCCGGGGTGCCAGTCGTTCAAAGAGGACTTTGATCTCTTCCGTTCTGGCTCCGGTTTCATATCCTTCCAGTAAGGCATTGTAAGGGGAACCTTCGTAACCCCAGCACTGCGCCATTTCGCGGTTGATCGCCACAATCCTCTCCAGTCCGGGCCTGAACAAGGAAAAGTCCGAATGTTTCCGGGCCTCGACCCAGCTTTCATGACCCAGCGAGGTCTCTCGCTTAAGCCGTTCGACCAGATCCACAGAAAGTTTTGTCGCGCGGTCATAACTTCTCCTCCACTGCCTGACATTGACTTCCCCGGCACTCCCTTTTTCAAAGCCCGCATCTTCACATTGCGAGATCCAATCACTGACTTCCGGGGCCGTCCAAAGGCGATGGCTTTGTCCGGCCAGGTAGGCGCACTGGTCGGCCCGGAAAGGGGCCGCGCCGGGGGGCATGTAGGTCTGCATATCCCATTCCAGCAAAGCGTTGGCCGATCCCAACATGACGCATTCCCGGTTTCGTTGGCTCAGGATTTCATAGGCCTCTCGATTATTTTTAGTCATAAGAATTTTAAACCACTGATTTTTGCGTGATTCTTCCTTTCAACATCCATCCAACAAAGAGCAACAACATCATGACGCCCAAGAAATACCAGGGCCAGATTTTAAGTGATTCCGCATACGCCGCCTCTTTGCTGCCCTGATCAAGAAAACGCACCCAACCCGCATAGGCCAGACCAATCGTTCCGTAACCCAGATTCAAACTCAGTCCCTTGAAACTCAAAATCGTGGCGCGTTTGTCGGAATCAATCGCCTCGTTCAAATAATGACTGCCGAAGTAGCCGATGAAAAACATCCCCGCACTGCAAAGCAGCGAAAAAACCACTCCTCCGTAGGGAATGGCCCAGGACAGACCCCAGAGCGACAACCAAACATACAAGGCCAACAGCGTGAAATTCTTTTTCCAGCCGAACTGCCTGACCAGACGCTCGGCAATCTTCGGCATGAAAAAACCGAGTCCGGCGAATATTGCGCTGAACAGCCCGAACCAGGCTTCGGGAATCTCCACCAGGCGGAGGTATTGGCTGCCCAGGGTCAGATGGAGGCGGATGATGCTGTCGCAGGCCACCAGAAAAATCAGGAGATAAGCGACATAGGGACGATGCAGAATCCAGAGTGCCGCTTCTTTCATGTTGCTCCAGGCGCCGGCGAATTCAAAACCTGCGGCGCCCCGGAATCCGGAAAGTTCCTTCATCCGCAGTGAAGCCACGCAGGCCCCCAGAGACATGAGCAGCGTGAGATAGATGGGAAAACGCATGCAGGTTTCCTTGATCAACTGCAGATCGGTCTGGAAAAAGCCCAGGACTTTGTTGACCAGCTCAACATCATAAACCATGGCACCGGTCAGCATGGCGGCAACAAAGCCCACCGACTGCCAACGCATCAGTTTCGACAGAACCTGCGGCCATTCTTTTTCGCGCCCTGCTTCCTTGAGGGAATCATAAGCCAAAGCTTCGTCGGCCCCGCTGGCCGAGGCTTCCGCCGCACCGCTCAAAACACGGTTGAGCAACAGGGCCCAGAAAACCAGGCTGACATTGCCCAGAGGAACCAGGGCCAGGAGGAGCATCTCCACCACCATAAAAAAAGAAGCTGCCACAACCATTATCCTGCGCCCCAACAGATCTGCCAAAGCTCCCGAGGGCACTTCCAGCAGGACGATAGCTGCGGCCCAGCCGACATTGAGCAGGGCAAACTGCTCCACGGTCATTCCATAGTCGAGAAAGAGAACGGCAAAAACAGGGTAATAGAAGCGGCAGTTGAAAAAGATCCGGAACCAGATAAAAAGCCGGATGTTGGTTGGGTAAGATGAATTCATTGAGCCATTAGCGGACAACAATCGACACTAAATAAAGAGGAAAAGCAACGGGCTGTTTTTGTTTCCTCCCGTTGCGTAATATAAATTTTCTAAAACTGGAATTACATCTGCATAGACTTCAGCTTTTACAGTTCCTTCAGATCATCCTCGATCTTTGTCTGGGTTTCAGTCGTAAATTCCTTTACATGTTCAGCCCTCAAAAGTTGGTGCTGAACCAGTGCGATACAGATTCTCATGAATTGGCTTCTTCTCCAGTCATCAAAACATATGGCAACTATTTCATTCCTCCCGGTGACAATCTCAAAAATCCTGCTTCGTTTTTCGTTGGCAGAAAGAGTCCTGAGCGCCAGGCACTCTTGAACCTCGAGGTTGATGCGCGTCGACAACTCATCAAGCATCGGCTCCTTTAACCGACGCAAACTTTTCCAATCAGCTTCAGGAAGATTATTCATACGATGACAGGTTTATATGTGGATGTTACCAGCGCAACAGTTGTAATCCGTTGATGTGGTCAGAGTGGGTATCCCGGGTGGCCAGTGACATATCACACTCCAGAGCCAAAGCCGCAATCCTAATATCATTCTCTGGAATAAGTGTTCCCCTAATCCCAGATCAGCACTGATCCGGGTATGGTGCAGTGCTGTCGTCCTATCTGGATTGAGAACGGAGACTGTTTAAAGAAAGGTTTCAAGCAGTAACCTGTTTTTGGCTGGCTGTGCCGATTTGAAGACCCCTTGAGACAACCCTCCCAAAGCAATCAATGATAGAAGAAGAGTTTCATGAGCTGGGGTCTGAATGGCAAGATCAAGTCGGCCTCTCAAATGAGGAATGACCACACTGCCATCCAGCAGGATAGCCTGTGCCATCAGGATTCCAGTTTACGGGCTCCTTGGAGGGCCGATTCAAAAGTCTCCCCGTCTTCTTCGCTAAGGCACCCGCGCGTCTGTCGCAAGAAATCGTGCCGTGCTTTCCGGGCCCCTTGACTTAACCCATGGATATAACGTGCCACTTCCAACAGCTTCAAGGTGGATAAGTTTTGCAGGTCGTTAACAATGGATTCTTTCACAGCTTCTAAGGGAAAATCGCTTTCAGGACACTAGAGCCTACAACGCTCAGAGCCCCAAGCTGCCAAAACATATAAAACCAGTTCCAGAAAAAAACGTCCTATTCCGCTCCTGATAACTCCAAACTAAAAACTGGTCTAACGCTCTGCCTCGACCCGGATCTCCACCCTTCGATTCCTTGCCTGTTCTTCAATCGAGCCGGTGGCGTTGGCGATGGGGCGGCTTTCGCCGTAGCCCTTGGATTGGATGTTGGCCGGAGCCAGGCTGGAATTCGCTTTCAGCCAGGTGGCCACGGAGCGGGCCCGGTCTTCGCTCAGTTTTTGGTTATAAGCGTCGTCGCCCACGGTGTCGCTATGACCTTCCACCGTAACCTGGATTCTCAGGGCCTTACTTAGGGCCGTGGCCAGTTCCTGCAGGGTCTTTTCCGATTCCGGTTTCAGTTGGGCGGAATCAAAGCCAAACAACACATCACTGGAAAGACGGATGAGGATGGGTTGAAAACCCGGACGCTCCAACGCCGTCGTGTCCTTGGTTTTGACCAGATCTGACAATTCATTTGTTCCCGGCAATCCTGCTATGGAGCTGCCCGCGTCTGTTCCTCCGGCCAGGTTGCCCTGTAAAGCCTTGCTGGTCTCGGCCAGGGCAGCCGTGCTGGCTTCGCCCACCAGGGCCTGTGAGGCCTGGGGGATTTTGCCTTCGATTGAAAGCGGCAGAGCGGAGAAAGCCGCCACCGGATTATCCACCTTGCCTGCACTCAGAGGCGTGGGAGCCGGATCGTTCAAGCGCGGCGCGGGAATGGAAGGGGCTTTGAGTGGACCGCTGAAAGCGGCGATCTGTTCCGGCTTGATTTCAACGGGATCCTGGCTGGCCCGGGGATTGAAGCCGGTTGGCTTCTGCATTTCTACTTCCAGGGATTTGGGGTCAATGGTGGCGCGGTTCAGGTTGAGGCGTTTGGGTTCGATGGGATCGACCACCGGTGCGCCGTAGTCAAGATAGACGCCGCGCAGCCAGAAGAACAGGATGGTATGAACCAGGAGCGAGGCCAGCAGGGCCAGCAGGATCCAGCTCGCCAGCGGTTGTTGGGGTTCCCGGGTTGTGGCTGTCATGGTGGACATGATTGAATTCTATCTCCTTGGGGGCTGGTCGGCAATGCCTGTTCTGGGGTGTGGGCCGGACCGCCCTACATCTTGAAATCTGGATATTCTTTTTTCAGCCTGAGCAATAGTTCATCTGCTTTCTTGTTGTCGCCGGCCAGACGATAGGACTTTTCAGCGCGGGACAGGGCTCGTGGGGTCAACTGCGGATCCTGCACCAACAGGGCCGCGGCGGAGAAAAGCTTCGCAGCTTCCTTGTAGTTATGCTTGCCGAATTCCACTTCGCCCAACAAAAGACGGCCCCTCGCGTTGTAGTCGCCCTCGGGATTCTGGCGGAGAATTTGTTCGGCCAGTTTTTGGGCCGACTCAAAATCCGCCGCGCCGATCTGGGCCTCGGCCAGAGGTTCCAGGACCGGGCTGCGGTTGGCTTCTTCGGGGAAAGCCACACGGTAGGCCTGCCACTCGCGCACGGCGGCACCGGCGTTTTTCAACTGGGACATCAACATGGCCAGGCGTAGCTGCACCCGCTTGCGTTGGGGGAGGTCCTTGCTGGAAGCCAACACCCGCCTTAAATAGGGTTCCGCTTTTTCAGCGTTACCTTTCTCCATGGTTTCCTGGCCGAGCCATTCATACACCTCCAGGGCCATTTCCGGAACCTTTCCATGTTTGAGACGCCAGGCATCGTAGACCTCAACCTCGGTCTGCAGGGTTTTCAGGTCGGATTTTTCAAGGGCAATGCGGATGATCTGCTGGGTGGCTTCGACGAAATAACGTTCCTGATCGAGTTCGCGGGCTCTGGCCCAGAACACGGCGGCATCCGCATCCGCGCCCTGCTCCTGACGGGCCAGGGCGAGAAGGGCATGCGCTTCAGCCAGCTTTTTGTCCTTGGGGAATTCATTAACGAAGACGAGAAGGTTCTTTTCCATTTCCGGATATTTTTTCAGAGAACCGGCCAACTGGGCACTCTGCCAGAGAAGCTGGTCGCGCTGCTCAAAAACGGAACCCAGGGCAATCAACGCGGTCCAGCTTTTCAGAGCGGCTTCGCTCTGGTTAAGGGAAAGTTCCGCCTGACCCTTGAACCACAGGGCCAGTGGAATCAAGGACTGTCCGGGATAGGCTTCCACCACCCTTCCAAAAAGGGCCGAGGCGGTTTTGTAGTCCTTGAGGAGAAAGGCCGCATGGGCACGACGGAAAAACAGGGCGGCCTGGCTTTCGGCTTTGAGTGATTTTAAGCCCGCTTCATTTTTGATCAAGGCCTCCAGCATCGGGGCGGCAGTTTTGTAATCGCCTGCCTCGTAGGTGGCATCGGCCCGCAGCAGTTGCACGGTGTAGGTTCGTGGCGACTCCGGATAGAGGGCCAGGTAGCGGGCTGTCTCGAATAAAAATTCTTTCGCGGCCTTCTTGTCTCCCTGGAAGAGAAGAAGGCGCGCCCAGAGGGAAGGCTCGGCCAGGGGATCCTTGGGAAATTCTTTCAGGACAAAATCGTAAAGAGTCAGGGCCTGGGCTTTCCCGTCTTTCAGGCCGCTGAGGCGATTGGCTTCGGCCGCAAGAAAAAATACCTGCGGACGGACCTGGTCGGGAAAGGCCGGCCTGACTTCATTGAACACCTGCACGACCGCCTTGTAATCCGCCAGGGCGAAGTAGGACTGCACAAGACCGAAGTTAGCCAACTTTTTCCAGAATTCGGGTGCCGCAGTTTTCCTGACGACTTCGTAATAGCCAATGGCATCGCGGATGTTTTTGGTGTCATAGGCCAGATTGCCTGCCCTAACTGCCGCTTCTGATTTGAGGGCATCGTCTTTGGCCGTTTCAAGGGCCTGCTTCAGAAAGAGCAGGGCCTCGGGATTTTTTCCTTCCTGGGCCAGCAGGGCTCCCTGCTTGAGATTGGCATAGACGCGGTTGGGATCAGTGGCGTCTCCTTTAAGGAGCGAGGCCAGATTTTTTCGGGCCAAGGATAGATCGCCCAGATTGTCCGCCGACAGCACGGCCAGATAATCCGAACGTTGCCGGACTTCCTTGATCTTAGAGTCGGCCGCCTTTTGGAAGAAAGGCAGGGCCTCTTTCCATTTACCCTCGGCACCCAGCATCTCCCCTTCCAGAAGCAAGGCTGCCTCCACCCAATCCCCTTTCAAAGCGGGAGTTTGCTGTTTCAACAAACTCAACGCTTCACGGGCTTCCGGGAATCGTCCGAGATCGCGATAGGAGCGTGCCACTCGGTAGAGGGCTTCTTCCGTATGTTGCCCGCCGGGATAATAACGGAGGAGATCCAGAAAGAGCGCAATGGCCCGGCTATGGTTTTTGGACTGGACGAAGCCGAGGGCTTCCTGGAGCAGGGCGTCTTCCGAAGGTTGGAACTGGGAGAGATCGATGATGGCGGGAGCGGCATTGCCTGGACTCCCAGTCTGGGCCGGAAGGTTGGACAGAAAAACGGCGGAAAGAAAAAGAAGGAGGGCGCAGGGCATATCTCAAATTACGGGGTTCCGTGGATTCCGGCAATAGGCTCTTTTGTTATGTAATCAGCCGGGCCTTGATCCGGCCTCCCGCGAATCGGGTGGCGGAACTTCTTTTTCTCCGTTAACAGAACCAAACCCTCTTCACTACCTGCAGGCTATACGCTCAAAATAAAGTTCCAGTCTCAAAGTTGAGAATGGAATGGAATTATGAGCCATTCGACAATCCGTTCTTTAAGTGGACGCTTCTCGAAATCTGCCAGGGTATAGGGCTTGGATTTTTTGAGGTCTTCCAGGAAGATTTTTTCCATTTCACGACCGAAGGTTTCGTCAAGGACGCTGATATCCAGTTCTTCATTGATCCGGATGCTGCGGGCGTCGAAGTTGCTGCTGCCAAAAACAGAGTAAATCCCGTCCACCACCATGGTTTTGCTGTGTAGCATGGTTGGCTGGTATTCGTAGATTTCGATCCCGCCACGTAACAGATCCCCGTAGCTGCTGCGGCCCGCCGCTTTGGTCAGGGGCACATCGTTATGCTCGCCGGGCAGGATGAGTATGACTTTGACTCCCCTCTTCACGGCTGCTTCCAATGCCTGCACCTGCTGGTCGCTGGGAGCGCAATAAGCGTTGCTGATATAAATGCTTTTGGTCGCGGAGGCGTAAGTCACGGCCTGCACCAGGGTCATGGGCGACGGCATAAAGGCATGGCTTATGATGACCTGGGCCTTGAGGTTGCCCGCAGGCTTGAGCTCGGGAAAACTATCCTCACTGTCCAGGGTAAAACCAGTGGCCTTGAACCAGTGATGCTGGAAGGCAGCCTGCAGGGAGGAAACAATTGGTCCCTCCAATCTGGCATGCATGTCCCGCCAATAATCCGGGCTGGCGGCATTCCCCCTCCAGAAATCGGAAAAACCCGCGCTACCGGTGAAGGCAATCCTGCCATCCACAACCATCACGCGGCGATGGGAACGTATGTTAAGCCGGTCGAAACGCAGGGATATGACCGGATGATAATACGAAAACTCGCAGCCGCCCTGAATCAGCCGATCCACATCGCTGTTGTCCAGGCCTGTTCCGGATCCGGCTCCATCTAACAACACCCGCACCTTCACCCCCGACTGGGCTTTGGCGATGAAAGCTTCCATGAACTGGTTGCCCAGTTCTCCGCTTTCGAAAAGGTAGGCCTCGAAGTTGATACTCGTCTCCGCCTCCGCGATGGCCTTGAGCATGGCGGGGAAGATTTCGTCACCGTTTTGGAGAAGATCAATCTTGTTGCCTCGAACTGGAAGGGGATCGGCCAGGGCATGGGCTGCCTGGAAAAAACCGGGATGCGAGACCGGAAAAACGTGTTCGGTGTGGTATTTCACCACGGACCGTTTAATCAGGAAAAAGCAGGCGAGGGTGAAAAGGAACACCGCCCCGACTACGCAGCCGACCACCCACCCGACCCCGAAATACCAGGGGCGTGGGGCCTCCTTGATCTTTTGTCGGGCCTTGGCGAATCGGGACATGGTAGCGTGGGATTTATCAATTTTCAGTCTTCAGTTTCTAGTTCCAAAACCAGAAAGCACCTTCCGCCCGAAAACGATCCACCCTCTGACGCCCATTTCCAACGTCCAGTCTGTTTCCGTTGGCGGGCCTTTCAGATGCGGGGCCTGTTTATAGGCTGAAAACTGAAATCAGGGATTAAACGTTCCGGACTTTTCCTTCATCCTGTCATTCTTGAAGATGATGGTGATGGACGCGTTGGGAGACTGGTAGGTGTAGGTGGTCTGGGTGCCGCCCACGATGGGGATGGGCTCCGAACGGGTGCTGGTCGGTGCGCCCAGAACGTTTGAAACTTCGGCCATGCTCATGTCCTCATGGATCATATTCAGGTTGGCCTGGCTCCATTTGGCAGCCGGCATGATCGGGGTTTCGACGGTGGTGGTTACCTTTGTGCCATCAGGTTTGATCGTGGTGACCGTGGTTTTTTTATCACAGGCGATGAAGAGCATCGCAAGGGCGAGGAAGCAGAATGTTGTTTTCATGATTCCTAAAGCGCAGTTTCCATGCCTCCGGGCGGGAATTTGCCCGAAAAGGTGCTTTGAAAGAGAGGTGGAAGTCCAGCTTGAGGTCAAAGACTAGAATTCAGAGATCGCATTCGTGCAGAGTGCACGGACGGGTTTAAATGATAGTGCAAATAGCTGGCATCTCTGTTTTAAGGGATTTACGCGGCGTGCCCGCTGATATTGGAATGACCTTTATCCTCTCGCAGCTTTTTGTCCGAAAGAGTATTCCCGTTTCTTTATCTCTCCACTTACGTTTTGCTAATTCACTGCCGGGCCTATTCGATTCCTTTTTCTCCCTGTTCTTTCTTCCGCAGGACAGATTTTTGCTTTGGCGAACATGAACCTCTTGATGAAAATTCCGGTCTTGGTATTCAACCAAACAGTCGCTTCAACGCTCCGATACTGAACTTAAAATTTATTGTGATCCTATTCTCTTGTTGGCTTTCGCGTCTCGATAGCGGCATTGTGGTGGAGGGAAAAATTGTTGCACTGCGGCCCGTAACCGTCGAGCCCCCCGGCTATGACCTGCGAAATTATGGAGCGACAAAAGAGGAACTAAAAACTTCGAAAAACGCATCCATGGCAAAATCGAAAAGAACCGCAAAGTCATCAGTATCCGCCGACTTACAAAAACCATTTATGAATGCCGTGTCGGGCTTGATGAACGATTGGCCTTTGTCTTCAAATCCACCCCACCTGAATTGATTTTTTCAGCCTAGGGGGGACTGGCGATGCGAGTCATACGCCAGCCCCAAAAGAGGGCGATGAACGCGGCACTCCAGGTCACGAGGCAGAAGCCCCACCAGACTCCCTGCAAGCCCCAGCCGAGGGTGAAGACCAGCGTGTGCATCACCGCGATCGGGGCGAGAACTTGGCGATAGATTCCGATCCAAAGCCCGTAAGCGGGACGTTTCAGGCCCTGCATCATAAAGACGGTGACAAAAAGAACCGGATAGGCCGCGAGGGTGAAGGCGGAAGCGGTCAGGTAATCGCTGCCATGGTGGATGACAAGGGGGTCGTCGGTGAAGATCCGCATGACCTGCTTTCCAAAAAATCCGACGAGCAGGCTGCCGACAATCATAAGGCTGACTCCAATTTGAATGTTAATACGCCAGGCTTCCCGCACGCGATGAGGAAGCCCGCAGCCGTGGTTCTGCCCGGTGATACTGAGCATGGCGGTGCCCACGCCGATGACGGGCATGAGAACCAGTTGCTCAATCCGGGTGGCGATGCCTGTCGCGGCCACGGCCTCCTTGCCAAATTCCTTCACGAACCAGGTGATGACGAAGACGCCCAATGCGATGGTGATCATGTTTAGGGCAGAAGGCACCGACTGCCCCATGATTTGTTTCAGGATGATCTTGTCCGGCCGAAACAGGCGGGTGGGCAGGGATTGGAATGCGGGGGAGAGGTGCACCCGCCAGCCCAGGTAGAGACATCCCCCAATCTGGACAAGGATGGTGGACAGGGCAATGCCCGCGACGCCGAGTGCCGGCAGCCCGAACCATCCCCACATGAGCACAGGGTTGAGCAGGGCATTGGTTAGGCAGCCCACGATGAGGAAGTTGCGGTAAACCCGGGTTTCCCCCTGGGCGGACAACGCACTGTTCATAGCCATGGAAACGACCATGAACACCCCACCGGCGAAAATCACATTCATGTAGCTCAGAGCCGTGGTGAGATAACTTGCCTCCGCACCAAGCTGACGAAAGACCATGGGTGAGCCGGCCAGTCCTGCTAGCGAGAGGAGGATGCCGACAAAGATGGCGAAGATCAGGGACTGGGCGAAGATGTGTCGGGCATCCCCGGACTTTCCCGCCCCAAGGCTGTTGGCCAGAAGTGCCGTGGTTCCCTGACTGAGCCCACTACCCACGGCGATGATCAGGAAAAAGAGCGGAAACGAGAGCGAGAGCGCGGCCAACGCTTCCGTCCCCAGCAAGCCGGCAAAATAGGTGTCGATAAAGTTGAACAGGGTGTTGAAAAACATCCCCACGCTGGCAGGAAGGGCGATCCGCCAGGTCAACTGGAGGATCGGATCCGTGGTCAGGGAGAGGGGCTTGGACATGTGCGGATTTGATCAGACCCTGGAATGGCCCAACCCTTGAAGAATGCGCTCGATCTGTAACCGATGAATGCCCATGTGTGCACCAGCGAGGCCCGTCCATTCAAAGGCATTCATCGGACCGAACCACGGATGGTTGTAGCGGGCTGGTGTTTTCAAATCAGAAATGGAAACAACTGTCTTGAGCAAAGAGTCGCAGGAAGACTCATAGACAGCAACAACATCCCCGTTCACCTCCGGGCTGGGTTTGACGTCGGCCGTGCTGACCTTTTTTTCGGGGACTATATTCTCGGATAGCGAACGAATGACACCGGCCACGCTTTCATGGACGATGCGGAGGTGGTCGAGAGTCATCCAGACGGACCAGTTACGGCTGCTGTCCTCCATACCCCGGGCCCGGCGGATGAGGATTCTTTCCCCCGCCTCTCCCTCATGGCAGCGTTGCACAAGGTCGGCGATCATCGACCGTTCTGTTTCGAATTTACTGATGAAAGCCCCGCGGCTGCCCGTTCGGGTGCCAAGGGCAAAGAGGATGCGGGCGATAAAGAGTTCAAAGGCCGGAAGTCCGGCACCGGGGGCGGCAAGGCGGGGTTGCTGAATTGGGTTCATCAGGGCAACCTGCCATATTACTTGTTTAAAGCAAGTATATTAGTTGTTGATTGCAAGTAAATGGTGTGGCACAATGATCTGATGAAAAAACGGAAAGTCCTGGCGTCCCGTGCCGCTTCCCTTCCGCCGCGCCGGTCGCCCTGCCCGGTGGCGTGCGCACTGGATGTTTTGGGAGACCGGTGGACGATGCTGGTGGTGCGTGACCTCAACCTTGGGCGTTCCCGTTTCAAGGATTTCCTGGCCTCGCCGGAAGGCATCCCGACAAATATCCTGACAGAGCGGCTGAATCGGTTGCGGCAGCATGGAGTTGTAGAACAGATTCCCGCTGAGGATGGCACCAAGCGGCTGGCTTACCGTCTGACTAAAAAAGGACGTTCTTTGGGGCCACTATTGGAAGCATTTCGCGATTGGGGCCTGGAATGGGAAAAGGGAACCCAGGTGATGATTGCCCTCAGTCAACGTGAATAACCCAACCATGTGATCACGTGCTTTCCCCGAGGATTTTTCCAAAGCTAAAGTTAGTGCCATCCGGGCCTGCCCTTGGTTATTGAATGGATTTCACCATTCGCAGCTTTTCGTTCAGAAGCTTTTCCTCTGTTCTTTGTCCCACCATTCCCGTCTTGAGAACCTCAAGACCAAACTTCGTTGAACCCTTTCTCCATGCTCTCCCCACCGCAGGATGGAGTCGTCCTTTAGCGAACGTGAATTCGCTGTTAAATGTTCAAGCCAAATTCCGCCCAACCAAAAAAACAATGATGGGTGTCCTCATGTATGACCCGGAGAGCTGAAGCAAGCGAGCCAACTTCGCGGCATGGAGGATAGGACTCCCAGTTGCCACTGGCTCGACGCCAATACAGCCTCCAAATTTTCCGTGTGCGGACGTAGCGGATCCGGGCGATGTTATCTTCACTGAATTCTCCCGGATGGCGGAATGCCGGTCTGACAAAAAACAGATCTATCCCGTGACCAGAAAGCCGCTGGCCGTCGCGGATTTTGTTCCGCAAATGCAGCGGTGGGCGACGAATGGATCAGAAATGCTTTTCCAGCACCCGCTTGTGTTCCGCAGTTTCCTGGTCGGTAAATACCATGATCCTTCCAGCCTGTCATCGGTAAGAGCAAAGGCATTAAGTTTTTTAAAAAAAACTATCGTGGGCGCCTGTGCTCCTGAAGAACAAAACGCCCCACTGTTGGTAACGCTCAACCAGGATCTGGACCCCGCTGTGTTTCGTCGTCAATTTCAATTGCATAGGCCCCCGGCCCAATCTGTAGTTAATTCTTTCATGGCGCTGCTGCGAAACTGAAACCACCGCTGAAGCAGGCCCGGTTGGTCTGCCGTATCCTTAAAGTATTGGAACGCCCCCTTGCCTCTGATCGCCCTCCACAATTCTTGGGCCTTGTCAGCATCCTCCACGGTCTCGATGAACCGTTCCATGTGCCGGTATTCGTGAAAATGATACTTGGTCGCAGCTTCCACGAACCGCCCATCCCAATCCTTCACGAGTTCCCTGGTTGTTCCGATCTCCTTTTTCTCCCAATCGTCGATATCTTCCAAGGCCTCGCCGTCGCCCTCCTCGAGGGAGCTAATAAGTGACTGCGTAAAGCACAGCACGGTGCTGATTTATCGGTTCAGCTAAAAATCATGTCCGTCGCTATCGAATTCGAGGGCTTCGATCAGTTCAGAGAGTTTAGCCGGCTTCCTATCAGAAATCTCCTAACAAAACACGTTCAACGCTGACAGAAAAATATTCCCCTGGGAAAATCGAAATGAACTGCAAAGCCGACAAGCTACCCAACTTTAATCAAGATCCCAAAATCCCCGCGTGGGTTAAAGCCAGGCTAAAAAATAGTTGCAGCCGCCCGCTCGCTAGCTTTTTTATTTCGCCCGATAATTCTCATTACTGCATTCAATTTTGTAACCACCTGATTATAAATTGCTTAGCATCATTCGAAATTCACTAATTAGACTATTTTCCCATTGCAAACCTACTAGTCAACTAGTTGGTTTAGCGAATGAAGAAAATCGGCCTTTTTGATGCCAAGACCCGGTTCTCCGAAATTTGTGAGCAGGTGGCACAGGGGGGAGAAAGTGTAGTCGTCACCAGACGGGGACAGCCGCTGGTTCGTATCGAGCCCCTGGATTTACCGAATCAAAAGGAAAATGTCTGGGATCGTCGTCGGAATTTTGGGAAGGAATTCGGGCCCGTGACGGAGGATTTTGAATTGCCCAAACGTCAACTTTATCCGTTCAAAAACGTTCTGGTTGATTGATCATGGCGCTCACCCATCTGCTGGATGCTTCCGTTTATAGCCAGCCTCTCAAACGTCAGAGCCTGCCGCAGGTCATGCAACACTGGCAACTACGTGGAGAGCACTGCCTGGCCGTCTCCGCCATTTGTGAAGCTGAACTTCTGCAGGGCCTTTATTACAAAAATTCGCCCCAATTGTGGAAAGCTTACGAATTCCAATTGAAAGGACAGTTACCTGTTTTGTCAGTGGATTCTGCGGTGGCCGCAATTTATGGCCAACGGATGGCCGAATCCCATGCCACGGGCAAACCCCGACCGGAACTCGATCTTCTGATTGCCGCGACCGCTTTGGCTCATGAGCTGATCCTCGTCACACTGAACCCAAAAGGTTTCGAATACATCGAAGGGTTGATCGTTGAAGACTGGAGTCGTTGATCTTGAGCACCCTGTTGCTTGTGCTAGATTTGCCTTATGTTTCGTAACCCCGTCCACACGCTGCGTCTCCTGGCCCTGACCGAAGGAGTTTCCTTTTTGGTTCTGCTCTTCATTGCCATGCCCCTGAAATACCTGGCCGGACAGCCGATGGCCGTCAAATGGGTGGGCTGGATTCACGGGCTGCTCTTTGTGCTCTTCGCCTTCATGTTGGCTTATGTGTTTTTCAAATACCGCTGGCCCTTCTGGAGGGGCGTGCTGGTTTTTGTGGCGGCACTGATTCCCTTCGGGCCGTTCCTGATTGATAAGCGGATGAAGAATTGGGAATAAGCGGATTTTAACGCAAAGACGCAAAGGGTTTAAAACGCTAAGTTTTTTAAACTTAAGCATCTTCTCTTTCATCCTTTGCGCCTTCGCATCTTAGCGACTTTGCGTTAAACTCTTAATCCTCCGCCTTCTCCCCGGCAGGAGCCATCTTCACGATCCGGGGATGAAAGGTTCCGAGAACTTCCACCAGATCAGTCTGCGCAGCCATGACTTGGTGGATGTCTTTGTAGACACCCGGCACTTCATCCAGACCCGAGGACAGCAGCTCAACTCCGGCTTCCGCCAGTTGTTTCTTCACTCCGCCCCAGGTAAAACTCTGCAAAGCCTTCGATCGGCTCATGACACGTCCCGCCCCGTGGGATGCTGAATGCAGCGAAGCCGCCGAACCCTTGCCCCGCACGACAAAGCCGGGCGTGGCCATGGATCCGGGAATGACCCCGAGCACTCCGGCACCAGCCGGAGTAGCACCTTTGCGGTGTACGATGACTTCCTTCTCCACGCCATCCACGACATGCTTTTCTTTCCACGCGAAGTTGTGATGGTTCTCGATATCGAGAATCACCGCCGCGCCGACTTCCCGGGCAATGTGTTTATGGATGACCTGATGATTGGCCGCCGCGTAGTTGCCCATGAGGTTCATCGCATTCCAGTATTCGCGACCGGGCTCCGTTTCCAGATCCAGCCACGAGAGATGTTTCAGTTCCTTGGGCAACTCCTTATGCCAGTCCATGGCAATCCGGCTGTAATAGTCACAGACCTGCGCTCCCGTTCCCCGCGAACCGCTATGGCTCAACAGGGCAAGATACTCGCCGGGCTTCAAACCCAATGATTCGTCGTCCGTGACCGTGTACACACCGAACTCCACAAAGTGGTTTCCGGATCCGCTCGTTCCCAACTGGGCCCAGGCTTTATCCTTGAGCCGTTGCGTGACCGGCGATACCGACCAGTCCTGGTCCATGACCTCGTGCTGCCGTTTTTTTTCAAAAGAGCAGCCCATGCCGAAACGTGTTTCGTTTTCGATGATGTTGGCTAGCCGATCCTTTTGGCCCGCGATGGTTTTGGCCGCCCGGTCATAGACGGTCAGCTTCATCCGGCAGGCGATATCGACTCCGACCGCATAGGGAATAACCGCATTATCCGTGGCGAGAACACCACCGATAGGCAACCCATATCCCAAGTGCGCGTCAGGCATCAAAGCACCGGCCACCGCCACAGGCAACGAGCAGGCATTCGCCATCTGCATCAGGCAATTGGCATCGAGGTCCTTACCCCATTGCTGCCAGGGCGCGAGTTTTTCCCTCTGCTTGTAGGGCGGGGCATAAACCAGCCTGGCCAGTGGTGCGCGCAGAGGATCTTCCAGGTAGACAGCGGCATCCGCCACGACCTTCTGGATTTCGTCCGCGATCATAAAGGTGTCACCTCCCTGTGCGACCCAGGCTTTGATAAAGTTTTTTGCTTCCAGGATCGCCGGACCATCCGGCACTCCCAGCTTCAACAATTGTTTCGTTTTCATAATCTCCACTTTCTTAATTTTCCAATGTAAGGCGTCTCTATGATGAGACGCCGTTCCAACCGTTGCGGTCACACAAAGACGGCCTACGCTTCAAATCCCATTCTTCTTTGGGGCGCTGAGCCCTCTTCCAGTCCGTCCTCACTTCCGAGGATATCGGCCAGGGAGAACGCTTCTCCCTCCGCCAAACTCTTACCGTTGGCTTCGGCCAATTTGCGTGCATCCGCTTCCTTCAGTTTTCCGAAGTGTCTCCGGGCCACCAGGCGGCCCGGCCGCAACAGAGCCTGGTCGATCTCATTGATTCCGCAGTTTACCGTGGCAATGATCTGCAGTTTCAAAAACTCGCCCAGAATACCGTCGGTGATGTTCAACAGAACACTGACTTGTTTCCGGTTGTCCTCGTTCCGTGGCACCAGAGCGGACTCCGCATCCTCGAGGATAACCACCAGGTTTTTCGTTAAAGCCCGCCGGCGTTCGCCCGACCAGAAATCAATGAACTCCGGATTCTTCAAAGCCTCAAGGTTGGACGAAGGCAGGAAGTAGAATTGGTGACTGTCTTTCAACAATCTCATCAGTTCCCGGATATAGGATGTTTTCCCGGTGCCCGGGGGCCCTTCGAAAATACTGATACCCGTTTCCCGCGAGCTAAACTTTTCCAGGAAGGCCTCGTGCCATGTCACGAATCCGCTTCCATAGAACAGGGTCAACTCCTCCTCAGTCTGCGCCTCCGTCTCCGTCAACGCAATTTCCTCCGATTCGATCCCGCAACTCGTCTGCTTGATCAAAAAGAAGCAAGGATCTTCCTCCTCGGGCCTGGCGCGATAACACACCTTTAACCCTTCGGCAATATCCTCCGCTTCTTTCGGGATACGACTGAAGACACGCAGCCAGTTCTTATGAACGTAGATGAAGCAATCGCCGGTCAACCCGAACACGTAGTGCTTTTCCAAATCCTCTTTGGCTCCGGGTTTATCCAGATCCGGAACGCGATGGGTCGCGGACGACCTGAGCAAATAATCACCCAGATCCCGTTCCAACGCGTCCAGTTTCCAGGGGCCCTCAACCCAGGCGCCGTGGACTGAACCATCGGAGAGGAAACCGGAAACGGCACCCTGCAACCACTTGTCCTGATCCAAAGTCAGCTGGGCCACAGGCTTACCGGCTTTGCGCTCCGCTTTTTTCAAAGGAGTCTTCAAACGATTTTTCAATTTCATAAAATTCAATAACTACTGATTAAAAGGTTAAAGGATGACCAACATTCCCGCAGTGAAACGAATGACCACCTTCCGTCCACCTGGGGCGGACAACGTTGATGCCCTGTCCCCGCCATCCCATCCAGATCCGCTTCCACCGCAGTCGGAACCCTCCGGTGTCCGGAGAGGATTTCTTTTTAGGAAGGATTTGAAGACTCCTCTATAAAGTGGAGTGGTCCCACATGGAACCGAGATGTGTAAGGGCGGTGTGCCGCGCTCCGGGGTCAGAAACCCTGTCGCCTGGGTATCCAGAAAGGGGTGCTTCGATAGGAAGCTTCTGCTCCCTTGACCGTCAACACCACATGCCCGGAGCCCCGGCCACAAAGAACACGGAATAGATTGCCCACCATGTATGCAATTCCGCATACGAGTGCTTTTCCGAGTTCAAATAATGTGGCCGTTTTCATAAGTTCCTTTTGTTTGGATGACGGATTTGAGCATGAACACTAAATTCGCGCATTGTAGAAAAATACAGGTTCCATTACTATATAGTCATGATTGACGAAAAGCTTTTCCAGATGCGCGGCCTTTCTTTGGATCGACTTCGAACCTTTATGTCCGTGGCCGAAGCAGGTGGCATCGCCAAAGCCGCCGGATCCGATCCTGTGCGCCAGAGCCAGTTCTCGCGTCAGATCGGCGAACTCGAAACCTACTTCGGCGTGGAACTTCTCAAGCGTAACGGCAAACACCTTCTCGTGACTGAAGCCGGACGTCAGTTGGCCGTGGTGGCACGCGAACAATTTTCGGGGCTCTCGGATTTTGCGGCTTTCTGCCGGCATCTTCCACGACGCTACAGCCTGGGGGCCGGTGACAGCCTATTTCACTGGGTGGTTGTTCCGCGCATCGGCTCATTGATTAAAACCCTGCCCGAGGCCATTTTTGTTCTGAAGAATCTGCGTTCGCGAGACATCGCTGATCAGTTGCTCGATTCCCAGTTGGATTTCGGAATTCTGCGCCAAGCCCGGGTGCAGGCCCCGCTCAAAGGCTCCATTCTTGGCGACGTGCGTTACTCTCTTTTCATTCCCCCAGCACTCTGGTCGCCCAAATGGAAAAAGGATCCAAACGCTGCTTTGAAGGAACTGCCCTGGGCAACGCTGGGAACAGACGGAGAATTTGTGGAGCAATTGCAGGAAGCAGCCACCAAGGCCAAAGCTTCTCCCAATCTACGTCTGCTCACGGAAAGTTTCCCCCAGGCGGCGCGCGCCGCGCTCACCGGACAATTTGCCGCCATCCTGCCTGCTCACGCCGAAGCAGACCCGCTTCTTCGCTCCCTGCATCGTATCGATCCTCCCTGGATGGGAAAATTGCATCGCCAGGTCGTGTTGGCCTGGAATCCCCGCCTCATGCGCATCCGCGCCCACAGCGATGAACCCTTGGGATTATTAAAACAAATACTAATTTTTTAACGCAAAGACGCAAAGAAACTAAGACGCAAAAAACGAATTCCTTGAATATTTATTAAAAAATCTATTTTTCAGCGTCTTAAACCCTTTGTATCTTTGCGTTAATGTCCTGGGTTTTCAACTGATCAACAACAGCCGGGACTGGCCTGGCAGGGTAGCCGGAGCACGGTGGATGCAGGGTGGAACGGGGCTTCCGGGATATGCGGCAGCGATGCGCCAAAGATTGCCCACTCCAAACGAATAGGGCCTCGCGCCTGGGAGGGGGGTGTAGTGCAGGTCGTAGCAGTTAACGTTCAGGAATTCGACGAAGCCCTCATCGTCGCTGCCTGCAAATAGTTTGAGCAGTGCGGCCCGGGTCGCGGGCTCATCCACGCGCCGTTGGGCTTCTTCGTTTAGCAGGCCTTCACTGGCCAAACCATGGTAGGTGCAGAGCCAGGTTTCCGCTTCGATGGGGGCAGAGTCCACGTGGAACGAAAACACATCCGTTGGAACAGGCCCGCCATCTTCATCCCGGGGATATCCGTGAATACAATTGAGGACTGGATCCAGGTCCTTTTCCCGCAGCAGCCGCAGATCTTCCAGCATAAATTTGATCGCATTGCGGCCCTCTGCGCTGAGCGGCAAAGCCTGGAGCATGGTCTCATCAAGCGTTACAATCCCTTCCTCCGCACCAACCTTTTCCGCCACCTCGGCAAAGTCCCCAGGCAGACTGCGCGGCCAGCAAAGAGCGTTAACGCCGTCTGCGAAAGGTGAGGAAAGCAGTTCATCAAAACTCTGCACCTGTTTGATGCTTGGATGGCCGGATGAAGAGAGAGGAATCATCTATATTAACAGAAATTTGCCGGGGCCTTAAGTTCGCAAAGTAGGAGATGTCCTATAAATAGTTGAAAAGAGTCGGGTGGTTCCTTTGCTGCTGATCTGACAGGATCAGCGGTGAAGAATAAACATAAACCACAGGGGAAACCGACCCGATGAAGAAGAAGTATCGTATTTTATCTGGAAAAGTCACCTCTGAAACGCTGGATATGGCGCAGCAAAAGCTTGGGAAGCGAGGAAAACAGGAGGCCTACCGTCATCGGCATCAACCGGGTTATGTGATTTATATATGACGGTAGCAAAATTGCTGTGAAATGGCCACGGCTGCGGACCAAGGCGGGAGAGGGAGTGCCTTTGGAAAACTATCAAAAGTTCCAAAAAAGACGGAGACCGTCAGAAGGCAGTGGCGAGGCATCTGATGAGGCAATGTTCGACCCGGAATTATGAAGGAGCCATTAGCAAGTCTATGGAAGGCTTTGGGATTAAGAAGAATAGCGTCAGTGCCCAGTGGAAAGTGGCCACGGCCAGGCAACTTCAAGAGTTGACGGCACGTAACGTTCCGCAGGATCTGGTGGCACTGTTGGTTGATGCCAAACACTTCCAGGAGGATTGCATCGTGGTGGCCATGGGGGTCACGCTGGATGGAACCAAACACATCCTGGGCCTGTGGCAGGGCTCGACGGAAAACAGCACGTTGGTCAAAGACCTGCTCACTGATTTGGTGGAGCGTGGCTTGAATCCACAAAAGCCTCTGCTGATCGTTCTGGATGGAGGTAAAGCCCTGCGCAAAGGGGTGGACGAGGTGTTTGGCAAGATGGCCGTGGTGCAACGATGCCGTGTGCACAAACAGCGCAATATTTTGGATTATCTGCCCAAAGAAATGAGGCGCAAGGCGGCCTGGAGAATGCAGGCTGCCCGGGCCTTGGAGGATGTCACCCAAGCCCGTAAAGAACTCGAATCCATCGCGCGTGATCTGGAAAAAAGTTGTCCGGCGGCGGCCCGGTCGCTGCGGGAAGGTTTGGAAGAAACCTTGATCCTGCAAGGTCTGAGAATCAACAATGCGCTATTAACCAGCCTGGCCTCAACCAACCTCATCGAGAGTGCGTTCAGCCAGGCAGAGACTTACTGCGGACGGGTCAAACGTTGGAGAAGTCGTGACATGACCCTACGCTGGGCGGCCAGTGCGCTACTTTGGACTGAAAAACAATTCCGTAAAGTCAGGGGCTTCCGTCACTTACCCAACTTGCAGGCGGCCCTCAATCAATCCGTTCTTAAGCTCGTGAAAAAAGCTGCTTAACTCAATCTAACAATCACCTGACTCTTCAACTATTATCCGGATAAGTCCATTTCCCAACCGTATCACGCTAGGCATGAGCGAAACCCCTCCTCCAATTCGGCACGGTTCAGATTCCGGCCGATAAAAATGAGCTGACTCTTGCGCTCTTCGCCTTTTTTCCAAGGCCTGTCCTGCTTTCCGTCAAATAGCATGTGAACTCCCTGAAAAACAAAACGATTGTCCATTCCCTTAAAATTAAGAATCCCTTTCATCCGAAAAATATCGACCCCCTTTGTTTGGAGAAGCGGACCCATCCATTGATCTAGTTTTTTAAGATCGACCAACCGTGACTCCACAATACCTACCGAAGTTATGCTCTGATCGTGGGAGTGGCTGTGGGCATAAGCTTGTTCTCGGATCGGCGCGATCGCCTTACCTGCTTGAGTCAAGGTCATGTTAAATTCTGTCGGATGATGTTGGGTGAAAACCGTGAAGAAGCCTCCTTTGGCAAGAGAAAGTGAGAATGCCGCAGCGTCACCATCCAAGATCAATCTGGCAGGTGCGGCATCAGAGCCTAATTCTGAACCCGGCTTCCTCTCCGAGGGATGATCTGAAAAAGACATGATTGCTTCCTTCTTTGCGCATTCGAAGGCAGACTCAGTATCCGCCGAAAGGGGTGCAATAAGGATGTCCATTGTCGGATCGGGTCCTGCATCGAATTTAAACTCGTGGACACCGTGCTCCAACCGGAAAACGCCGGCCCATTCAAAAGGAACTTCTTCCGTGAGAAAATCCGCATTCATCTCCAGCTTGGCATCGAGATCAAAGGCGCGGACATTGACTAATTGGTCAATGGCCAATTCGGCGTTGCGGGTGCGATGGATTTTGCAACTCGCATTCATCGAACGGATGCGGGCCTCTAATTGATCAAGTTCTGCGGGGGTGACCAGGTCGGTTTTATTAAGCAGAAGCACATCGGCAAAGGCAATTTGCTCATGGCATTCACTGCTCTGATCAATGTGCTGCCATACGTGCTTGGCGTCCACCACGGTGACAATGGCGTCGAGAGAGAAACTTTCTTTCATTTCGTCGTCCACAAAAAAAGTTTGCGCAACCGGAGCTGGATTGGCCAGTCCCGTCGTCTCAATTATGATGTAATCAAATTTATTCTTCCTCTTTTTCAGGTTGCCGAGGATGCGGATAAGGTCACCCCGCACCGTGCAGCAGATGCAGCCGTTGTTCATCTCGAAGATTTCCTCGTCAGCATTGACCACCAGTTCGTTGTCGATGCCAATCTCTCCATACTCATTTTCGATCACGGCAACGCGTTTGCCATGCTGTTCGCTTAAAATCCGATTCAGAAGAGTAGTTTTGCCTGAGCCGAGAAAACCGGTAAGAACAGTGACGGGAATGCGTGGGGAGTTCATTTGATATTCTTACAGCATTGATAATGACTTATCAAGCTAGTTACTCGTCGCTTCCACCACCAAAGAATTCGCGAGCTAATTCCCTTGCCAAAAAAACCTGAAATTGATAATGTTTTATCAATTATGAGAAAAGCTGTTTTCGGTTTGTTTGCATTTTGTTTCGCAGTATCCACTGGGCTGGGAGCTCCCTTGAGGGTGGCATCCCTTTCAACTATCACCACCGATATTGCCAAAAATGTAGGGGGTGAGTTGGTTCAGGTCGATGCTATCGTCAAGCCTGGAATAGATCCGCATGAGTTTCAACCCACTCCGGGAGACCTGAAAATTATCTCCAAGGCCTCTTTGGTTTTGACCACCGGAAAGGGAATAGAAGGGTATCTGGACAAACTCAAAGAAACCACAGGAAACAAAGAGAAGTTTATCGACACCGGTTCGACCCTCAAAGCCTTGGCTATGGCTGCGGAGGAATCCGGACATGGGCACAGTCATGGCACCATGGAAGACCCTCATTGGTGGCACAGCATCAATAACGTGAAGAAAGCCACGGCTGTGGTGAAGGATGCCTTTATCAGGGTCGATGCGGCAAACAAGACGGTTTATGAAAAAAATGCCGCCGACTATCTTGCGAAACTGAGCGAACTCCAGGCTTGGGCAACCGAAAAAATTGCCGAGTTGCCGCGCGAGAAACGCAAGCTTGTCACTTCACATGATGCCTTCCAGTATTTCGCCAAGGACTACGGATTCACCGTTCATCCGGTTAAGGGGGTTAGCACGTCGGATCAGCCATCTTCCAAAAAAGTGGGCGAGTTGATCGTCCTGATCAAAGAGCAGGGGGTTAAAGCGATTTTCGCTGAAAATATCGAGAATCCCAAAGTTCTTTCTGAAATTACCAAAGAGACTGGAGCCAAGCTGGGCGGCGAACTCTATGCGGATGGCCTGGGGGACAAGGAAGCCAAGACCTATGTTGAGATGGTTAAATACAACATCACCACCATCGTCAATTCGTTGAAGTAAAGAATATGGGGGGACATCCTTTGCTCAGAATAATTCTGGTCGTCATTGGATTTACCCTCGCAGGCGGTCCGGTCTGGTTCCTGACTAATCGACCGGACGCCTTTCTTCAATCGCAAGTTGTTCCACCCCAAAAACTGGTTCAACTTTCGGTAAAAGTTTCCTTTTCCCAATCGCCCCGGGCATTCTCTCTTGCCTATCTTGGAGACACACTTTTCTTACAAGAATCAGGCAAAGGCGAATATGCCCGCAATTGGGAGGTTTCTATTCCCAAGGAAGGAATTGATTTGCTGCTGAAAGCGGAGGTGCCTGGAAGAACATCCGTCCATGTGGAAATAAGTAACGGTGAAAACATTCTGGCTGACAAAACGTTCTGGCCGGATTCAGAGCTGGTGGAACTTGTCACCCTTTCTGAAACCAACCCTTGAATTGTGTCTAATCACCGTCTCATCGTTAAGAATCTCACGGTCAGCTATGACCGGGTTCCTGCCTTACATCATATAGATTTAGAGCTGTCGTGCGGCCATTGCATCGGCCTTCTTGGCCCCAACGGTGCGGGAAAAACGACTTTGATCAGGGCCCTCGCCAACTTGATTGATAAAGAATCAGGTTCAATCGAATTGAAAGGCCATTTCGAGTCCAAACTTTCTCCGCGCATTTCCTATCTCCCTCAGCGGAGTGCGGTTGATTGGGACTTTCCAATTACCGTGCGGGGAATGGTGGAAATGGGACGTTTTCCGGAATTGGGCGCTTGGAAATCTTTTTCCGCACACGACAGATCCGTGGTCCAGGAGGCTCTTTCCGTAACCAAGCTCCTTGCTTTGGCTGACCGGCAAATCAATGCTTTGAGCGGCGGCCAGCAGCAACGGGCCTTTCTTGCCCGCGCCTGGGCCCAGGAAGCGGAAGTCTACCTCCTCGACGAACCTTTTGCTGCACTTGATGCCAACGCTCAATCCGAACTTCAAGTTCTCCTTCATGAAATGGTCCGATTGGGCAAACTCATTGTCGTATCCCACCATGACTTGAAGTCTGTTCCCGAACTGTTTGATCGTGTCATCCTGCTTAATGGGGAACTTATCGCGTCAGGGACTTTGGCGGAGGCTTTCACGTCCGAAAATATTGCACGAACATACTCCGTTCCAGCCTTCACCGGAGAACCCAGGTGAGTTGGCTCCTGGAACCTTTCCGCTTTGAGTTCCTGCAAAAGGCGCTCATGGGCTGCATACTCATAGGATTCACAAATGGCTATTTGAGCACGTTCATTGTCCTACGACGAAACGCCTTGCTGGCGGACGGACTGGCCCATGCTCTTTTGCCAGGCTTGGCCGTCAGCGCCATTTTTTTTGGATTAAACCCCTTCGGATTATTCCTCGGGGCCCTCTTGGCCGCCCTCTTGGTGGTGCTCGGGGGCAAGATGATTTCCCACAATAGCCGGTTAAAAGACGATACTTCCATCGGCGCGCTCTACATCTTCGCTTTTGCCCTCGGGATCCTGCTGCTTAAATATTCCGCCGTCCGAATTGACCTGACTCATTTTCTTTTTGGAAATGTTCTGGGACTTTCCAACATGGATCTTTGGCTGACTTACGGAATCAGTTTCACAATTGTTCTATCGCTGACCGTTTTGCAGCGGCATTTGCTTCTGGTCATTTTTGATCCGACTGTCGCGAGATCTCTCGGGATCAGGGTGGCCTGGCTGGATTATCTACTTATCGGTCTTATGGTCATGGCTATGATTTCCTCCCTCCAAGCGGTAGGAGTGGTTCTTTCGCTGGGACTCTTGATTTTACCCGCTGCAACCCTCTACCTCCTCTCCGACTCCTACCCCACCATGATATGGGGAGGCGCTCTTTTGGGAACGACCGGAGCGATCTTGGGCCTCCTTGTCTCCTACTGGATCGATGTACCTTCCGGACCATCCATCGTGATGGTCTTGAGTTTCTTTTTTCTTTTAGCCTACCTATTTGGACCGAAATACGGCTTGGTTCGCAAAATTTTAAAATCCTCCCACCTGCATGAGGAATCCCTGCGACGTTGGAAAAAGTAATTTATCTAGCTATAAATGTGAAATTCATGAAGGTTGGAATAAAGATACGGGGCTATGCAAGCTTGCCCGAATTACGCTCAGTCCTGACCACCTGAGGCCCAATACGAAAACGTCACTCCCCTACCACCAAGTTTAACAACGGGGAATTCATTCCTCTGATTTTTGTGCGCAGCCTTTTTGATAAATATCCGCTTTAACTGAGAACGTAGTATCAACCAGGAAGTTGCACCTTTACTCCCAATTAGGGCAAGTTACTTTATGGAATGCCTTACACGACACCCCAAAAAACGGCCATTTATGATGTGGTCAACGCTGCAAGACTTCCTTTGACTCCGTCGGAAATTTGCTCACTGGCTCAGAAAAAATTTCCCAGCCTGGGTATCGCCACTGTTTATAGGGCGCTCAAACAATTTGTTCAAGAAGGCCAGGTCCGTGTCGTGGAAATTCCAGGAATTGCCCCTCACTACGAGAGCACCGGTCGGCAGCATCACCACTTTTTCTTCTGCAAACAATGTAAACATCTTTCTAATTTACTTGGGTGCATTCGTGGGATCAACCAGCTTGCGCCCCGGGGCTTTACCGTGGATCGCCATGAAATTGTTCTCTACGGCAATTGCGCTGAATGCAACGCGTCTTGACTTGCTCTCTCGCCTCCCTTTTCAAGAGGCATTAAATACTCCAAGACGATAATCAATTATCACTTTTTTATTGACCTCTTTGGGCCTTTAATTAAAGGTTCTCGATATGAGAACGAATTATCAAGTCTTGTCTAGTTGTAGTAATAACCCTCTTGAGCTTCGTCAAACATCAGCTTTAAACCCCCGGAAACAAGATTAATCAACCTCTTCCCAAATCGCTTAACGAAGGAAAACTATGAACAAAACACTGAAAATCTTCTCGACTTTGGCGCTTGTGAGCGCAACCGCCTACGCAGGCAATGAAGCCAAAAACCTCGATAAAGTCATTGACGAGGCCATCTACTTGGAAACGACCACTCCCCAGGTTCATTTGAGCGGATATGTCGATACCGGTTATATCTACAATTTCACAGGAACATCGGGTCCTGCCACCACGGGCTATTCCACAGACGGAGGCGGATCAGGAGACTTCAGCCTCAATGCCTTCAAGTTGGTTCTGGAAAAAGCTCTTTCCGACAAAAACGAATTCCAGGCTGGATTTCGTGCTGACCTGATGCTGGGGGAAGATGCAGCAGGCCTTGGCGCCAATGGAACAGAGGGCAGTAGCGACAGTCTCTACCTCCAGCAGGCCCACGTCATCATCCGTGCTCCCATCGGGCACGGACTGGACATCCAGGTTGGTAAAATCAATTCCATCCTGGGTTTCGAAGCCGATGAGCGTCCGGCCAACATGAACATCACCCAGGGCGTCAATGCTGCTCCCGATCCAGGGCCATCCTCCGGAATCGTTGCGAATTATCCCATCACAGATCACGTCACCCTGATCGGTGGGGTCATCAATGGCAACGGTCAGGATACTAACATGGGTCTGGACGGCAGCAGTGATGGTTACGCCTTTACCGGCGGCCTCGGGGTAACCAACGAAGGTGGAAACGCTGAAACCCAAATCGCCTTCCACTACGCTCCATTCGGAGACGGCGGAACAGGTCAGACCGATGATGAAAACCTGCTCGGCCTGAACTGGTGGGGAGCTTGGTCTCCCAAATTCGCCAATGATAAGCTGCTTTTGGCCTTGAACGCCTCCTATTGGGTTGGCAACAACTTCTCGGCTCCGGCCCCTGCCGCCGCTGATGACAGCACCAATCTTTACGTGGTGGCAGCTTACGCCAAATACCAGTTCAACAGCCTCTTCAGCCTTGCCGCCCGCGGCGAGTATTTACACACGGACGACAACCAGTTCCTCGCATTGCCTGTGCGGCCCGTTGGCTTCAGCAATGACGTCTATACTTGGACGCTGACAGCAGGCCTCAATCTGACTGAGGAGCTTCTCTTCCGCGCGGAATACCGCCTGGACCTCGGAAGCGATGTCATTTCTGATGGCACCGGCACCTTGTCCGGTGATGCCGCACACGGTCTGGCCGCCCAGATTGTTTACAGTTTTTAAGCGGGGCCTTGTTATCATCCGGGATCTTGTTTGACCGCACAGAAAAAAACTCTTAGGTTTCGTTTGCTTGAAAAAACTGGGCCTTATTCTCAGCTTTTGCGCTCTGACCTATGTTAGTGGAGCCCACCTTGCCCTCGTGCAGGGCATTGCCTGGGGCCGTATGCTGGTGGACTATTCCCAGGCCTCGGGTCTGGCTGCGGGTATCAGCCAGACCTTTGACGGGGAACATCCCTGCGCGAGTTGTAACGAAGTCAAAAAAGCCGCGCAGGAACATCTCCCCCGTGAAACGGTCTTAAAACTTTCCGACCTGAAGGCCCCCACTCTTCCGACGACTGCCATGGCCCCGACCCGTTATGCCTCGGGTGTAACCGCAAATTTTCGTCCGGATTTCTTTGCTCGTGGCATCAGTGCACAGGCACCCCCTCTGCCTCCGCCGCGAGCCTGACTCCCCTCCCATCCTTCCCGATTGTAGTCCGCTTCTGTGAGGCGGCTTGATTGCGGTGCCGTCTCTCAGATCGGTGATCCCGACAGGGTAAGTCGGGAGACGGCCTACAAGTCCTTAATCGGGATTTCCCCACTATTAAAAATAGGCGCAGCTGTGTCTGCGTCCCAGCGGAGTAATAGGATGCATTTTAAAGTTGTCTGCCGTGCCGGTTTTGCAGTTGTTGTGTTTTTGTCAGTGTCAGTGTCAGTGTCCGTTGCAATGACTGTCTGTGCCCAGACCTCGGAAACACCGTCAGCCCAAAAAGCAAAAGCTAAATTGAATGAATCAGTGTTGGAGCTGAAACCCGTGACCTTATCGGAAGTGGTGGTCAAGGCGAATGCGGATCGATCGTTGACCGTGCGTGATACAGTCACTGTTCGTGAAGCGTTAAACCGCGTTCCCGGCGGCGTCAGCCTCATCCTGGCCGAAGACTACAAACAAGGAAGAGCCTCCACCCTGAAAGATGCGCTTCAGTTCGCACCCGGGGTGATTGTTCAACCCCGCTTCGGTTCAGAAGAGGCCCGGCTCTCCATCCGTGGCAGCGGCATTCAACGAACCTTCCATGGACGTGGTCTGCTTTTGATGCAGGACGGCGTTCCTTTAAACCTGGCCGATGGCGGCTTTGACATGCAGGCGATTGAACCTCTCGCAGCGGGATCAATTGAGGTGTATCGCGGATCCAATGCCCTCCAATATGGCAGTAGCACCTTGGGAGGATCCATCAACTATATATCGCCAACCGGATACGACGCTGACCGGATTCAAGTGCGGGGCGAAGCCGGAAGCTTCGGGTATTTGCGGGGCCAGGTCAGTTCGGGATTGGTCGAGGGACCTTTCGACTATTACGCCAGCCTGACACAATCGTCCCAGGATGGATTCCGGGATCATGCAGAACAGAACACGCAGCGGTTCTTTGCCAATATCGGAATGAAGATCCTGCCTGATCTCGAGATCCGCTTTTATGCAGGATTTGTAAACACGGAATCGGAACTGCCCGGCAGTCTGACCAAAGCACAACTCGATATCGATCCTTCCCAGACAACCTTTGCTCAGACTAATCGCGATCAAAAACGCGACTTCAAACTTTATCGGGTAGCGAACAAGACCAGCTACACTTGGGATGATCAGCGAATCGAAAGCTCGCTTTCCTGGTCCAACAAGGATCTTTTCCATCCGATTTTCCAGATTATCGACCAGGTCTCGAACGACTTCAGTGTCGATCTCCGTTACACGGGCGATAAAGATCTTTTCGGAAGGAAAAACCGTTTCATTCTGGGTATTCGCCAGATCATGGGGATCACGGAAGCGGATCAATTCGGTTATGCCGGAATCACCGGCCAGGCCCGCGGTCCACAAACCCTCGAGTCCACCCAAATCGCCACCAGCAGCACGCTGTTTGCAGAAAACCAGCATTATCTATTTGAACAACTAGCGCTGGTTCTTGGGTTTCAGGCGGACTGGAGCACGCGCAACAATGATGTCCGTTTTGCCCGGACAGGTGGAGGACAGAATTTTGTGAACACGACCCTGCTCAATCCGGCAACCCGCTCGGCCTACGAAAACTACACGGCCTTCAACCCCAAGATCGGGCTGCTCTATGAACTGGACGAAGAAACCTCCCTCTTCGCCAACGTCAGCCGCAGCTATGAGCCGCCAAGTTTCAGCGAAGCTTTTGATACCCGCGCCGGTCAGAATCTGAGGACAACGGAAGCGCAGAAAGCATGGACGCTGGAAACAGGATCTCGTGGAAGTTCAGGACGTTTTGACTGGGATGCCACGTTCTACAATTCGTGGGTGTATAATGAACTACTTTCCCTTTCGGATCCGAACGGACCCGCTGCCACGATCAACGCAAAAAAGACGCTCCACACCGGAATCGAGTTGGGTGCCGGAATTGAGATCTGGAAAGGTCTGGCTGATGATGAAGACAGGCTGTATCTGCGTCAGAATTACACCTGGGGCCGGTTTATCTTCGATAACGATCCGCGCTTCGGAAATAATCAGTTGGCCGGATTGCCTGAGCACTTTTACCTGGCTGACCTGATTTACAGTCATCCCTGCGGGTTCTACGTGGGACCGAATTTTGAAGCGACGCTGGTCGATTCGCCTATCGATCACGCCAACACCCTGGATGCAGACAGCTATTTCCTGGTGGGATTCAAAATCGGATACAAGTCGAAGCATGGATTCCACCTCTTTGTCGAGGTTCGGAACCTGGCCAACGAAAAATATGCAGCCACCACCGGAGTGGCGGATGATCTGACAATAGCCGGGCGCAGCGCGGCACAGTTCAGCCCCGGAGACGGGCGCGCGTTTTATGGTGGCATGGAATACCGCTGGTAAGGAAACGAAACAAAGACGACGGTCTGCAGAATTACACAAAAAAATAAACTAGGTAAACTCCACCGCTGGCCGGGCCTGATCTTCAGCTTGTTTGTCTTCCTGGCAGCAGGTAGCAGAGTGCTTCACAACATTATGTCCACAATGCCGAAGCCCCCTCCCAAGCCGGGGCCTTCCGCAGCAATGAAGGCGGGAAAATTCCAAGTGACGCATGCCCAGACTGCGGCTTTGCTTCCCCCGGGCAGCATCCTGTAAACTGTTTCAATTCAAGAAATTGCGGGCGCACCCTGGTATAGGCCTTCGCCCAGCTGGAAAAAACCAGGTTGTTTCAATGCACGCAACGGACAAGGTGACAGCGCGGCGGAGGGGTTTTATGCCGCGCAGATTGCCTGGGCTAATCTGGGCGGTCTCGTTGTGCGCAGGGTCGACTACTTGACGGAGTTCAACGCGGAATACATTTCCATCTAGCGCAGGCAGCTGGTTTATCGTTTCGATGTGGATGATGGTAACGGGACGCGGGGTTGCGTCTCCACCATGACCGTTGCGACCGCAGGTATTGCCTTGATGGCGCTTCTGTGGGTCTGCCTGTTTCTGACTGATTTTTGGAGGATAAGGTGATGGTTTTTTGCCCTGCATCCGCAGAAAAATCTATTCCGGTAATGATTTGGCAGTGATCCAGGCACCGATGACAATCAACAGCGCAGCGGGATAAAAAAGCAGGGCCGGGATTTCTGAAAAGACAAAAAAAGCGATCAGGGCGGCGAAAAGGAATTGGGTTTGGTTGAAAACGCTGACCTGTTGCGCACCCGTGTGACGCAGGGAGTAGTTGAGCAGGCCGTGGCCCACGATGGTTGGAATGACGGCAAGGGCTAACAACAAGATCCACTGGGAGGACTCAGGAATTATTTCTCCGGCATGGAAAGGCAGCGCTGCCAGAAGGCAGAAGAGTCCGGCCCAGGCATAGACGGGAACCAGATAAAGCCAGAAGGCCCCCTTGGTGCGGCTGCGCCGTCCCAGCACCAGGTAGAATGTGACCAGGATCATAGAGCCGAAACAAACCCAATCACCTGCCGTGGTGGAGAGTCCGGAGTCAAGGCGTGGCAGGGTCAGCATCAGGACTCCAGCCAACGCGACGAGGGTTCCGATCCATTCCCCGCGATTGACATGTTCACGGTTAACGAGCCACAAAACAAAAGGCATGGCGAGGGGCGTCATATTGACGATGAGTGTGGCGCGGGCTGCTTCGGTCATGCGCGCTCCGAAAGTCCAGGAAATGAAGTGTGCAGCCAGAGCAATTCCGGGGAGAATGGTTCCCAGGAGTGCGTGTCGGCGTTGCTCCGGAGAAGCCTGCTGCCAGGCCTTCCAGGCGAGAGGTGAAAGGATTAGAGTGGAGAGAATCAGCCGCCAACCTGAGAGAAGAAGCGGTGGAACATCGCTAAGGCGTATCCAGATAACAGCGGTGGAACAGGCCCAGATGCCAAGGATGAGTAGAAGATAGACGGTGCTTTTGCGGGGAGTTTCAGCCACGAATGAGTATTAATTGACACGAATGTAGGAGCTTGAGAAGTTTTTTCGATCAAGACTCAATCGCAGTCCTTTTTTTACCCGGAATTCATCGGCTTCTTGCTGTTTGCAGGAAAGATCGTTATGCTCATCTATAACCACTCAAATGAGTAAACAAGAATCAGACCCCAATCAGCATCATAGTATTACGGATCATCCGGGGATTGTCGGGTTGTCCCCAGTTGCTGGCGGAGAGAAAGTGGAGATCGCCTTTGATCCCGCGAAGCTTTCCGAGGAAGAAATCCGGCACATTGCCTTGGAACACATCAAACCTGTTGCCGTGGGCCTCCAACGTTGTGTGCTTCGTTTGGACGGACAGGCCTGTGAGGCGGCTGCGGCCAAATTGGAAAAACGCATCCAAAAAGTTCCCGGTGTACGCCGGGCCACCGCCACTTATGTCGGCCGTGTTCTTTGCCTCACTTTTGATTCGGCCATTTCAGACGAAGCAAGCGTCCTGAAAGGAGCCCGTGCCGCAGGTGCCAGGATCGAACCCTTCAAACTTCGTTCCGCCAAGGCCCGGCCCAGCCTTTGGGCGAAAATCCGCTCCGGTGAATTGAATGAAGAACTTTCCTGCACTGTGGGTTTCGTTTTTTTGGTGGCCGCCTGGATCGCAGAGGCCGCCCATGAAAAAGGGATCATCAGCAACGTGCTATATAGTGGGGCCTACCTCTTTTGCGGCCAATACGGTGTCCGCTCCGCCATCGCCTCCCTTCGCGAAAAGACCCTCGATGTGGACGTGCTCATGGTGCTCGCCGCTTTGGGAGCCGGTATTGTCGGAGCCCCGTTCGAGGGCGCTCTACTGCTCTTTCTCTTCAGCTTCTCCAACGTTCTACAGAGCTATGCCCTCGAAAGAACCCAACGCGCCATTGAATCCCTTCTCACTCTCCGGCCTGACCGGGCCTTAAAAAAAACAGGGGACACCACCGAAATGGTTCCGGTAGAGACTTTGCTGCCCGGCGATATCGTGGTCGTGCGACCGGGAGAACTCCTGGCGGTGGACGGTGTGGTGGATGAAGGTTCCAGCAGCGTGGATCAATCCAGCCTGACAGGCGAATCCATGCCCGTGAGCAAGAGCGTCGGCGCTTCCGTTTTTGCCGGAACACTCAATCAATCCGGGGCGCTTGAAATCAAAGTCTCCAAAAAAGCGGAAGATTCCACCCTGGCCCGCATGGTCAAACTGGTGGCCGAGGCTCAGGCGGAAAAATCAGGCACGCAACGGTTCCTGGAAAAAGCGGAACAGAGTTATGCGGCCGGCGTCATCGGATTTACACTTTTGGTTTTGTTGATTCCCTGGCTAGGCATGGATGAAAGCTTCGCCACTGCATTTTACCGCGCCATGACCGTGATGGTGGTGGCTTCGCCTTGTGCCTTGATTATCAGCACCCCTGCCACGGTGCTTTCGGCAATCGGCGGTGCGGCCCGACGCGGGGTTTTGATCAAAGGTGGGGCACATCTGGAAGCGGCGGCACGGATTGATATTCTGGCGATTGATAAAACAGGAACACTGACCGTGGGCAAACCCACGGTGACGGACATCGTATTGCCTGGAGGCGCGAGTGCGGTTGGACAGGGTAAATTACCGGAAGAGGCTTCAAAGCTGCTGGCCATTTGTGCAGCGCTTGAATCCAAATCGGAGCATCCTTTGGCTACCGCTATTCTGGATTGTGCAAAGAAACTTGGCATCTCTCTTCCGGCATCCACCGCCTTTCAGTCAACCGCGGGAAAAGGTGCGGAGGCGGATGTGGACGGGGTCCGTTATGTAGTAGGTAGTGAACGGTTATTCAAGGAATTGAATGCCAGGGGGAGGGAACATTTTACAGGTTCGGCCGGGCCGCTGCAAAATAATGGGAAAACCTGTGTCTGGATGGGGGAGAGAAGCGGAGGCGGTGATGTGGTGACGGTCCGTGCGGTTTTTGCTCTGGCTGACACCTTAAGACCCGGGGTCCGGGAGGTGATGGCTAAACTTCGCCAACTGGGTATCAAGAAAATCGTCATGTTGACCGGAGATCAGGATGCCGTGGCCAGGGCCATTGCGGCGGAGGCTGGTATTCAGGAATTCCGGGCGGGACTACTGCCTGAAGACAAGGTTGAGGCTATCCGGGAGTTTAAAGCGCAGGGGCGGGTGATGATGCTGGGCGATGGGGTCAATGATGCTCCTGCCCTGGCCACATCGCACTTGGGTGTGGCGATGGGGGCCGTCGGCACGGATGTGGCAATGGAGACAGCGGATGTGGTCTTGATGGGGGACAGTCTGGAGAACATCCCGCTCCTGATCGGTGTGGCGCGCCAAGCCAAACGCGTGTTGATCCAGAATCTGGTTTTTGCCGGAGCCGTGATTGTGGTTTTATTGGTTGCAGCGCTTGGTTTTGAATTGGCTCTTCCCCTGGGGGTCATCGGGCATGAAGGCAGCACGGTGCTGGTGTGTCTGAATGGATTGCGCCTGTTGATTTACAAGCCCTGAGCGTCCTGTTTTTTAGGGCCTGTTAGCGAAAGAGGATTGGAATCACCCTGCGATATCATTCTGGGCCCGCCCACAGGCGGAGGAAGAACCCAGACTTCTTGCTGAATCAGCCTGCCATCAAAAACTTTCAGGTAGAGCCTGTGGATTCCTCTTTATACCCAGGATGATTTGGTGAACAGCCCACCTATTAATTTATTATCAGAACACTAGAACGCTTGTCCTAAAAGTCCGCCTTGCGCAGGCGTCTGAAAAAAAGGAACGTGAAGAGAACGATGTAGGCCAGGGCGGCAATCCAGACTCCTGCCTCGGATAGGCCTTCGAAAATCTTTTGCTGGCCTGTCATCTGAAGGGCCATCTGGGGCACGGGGAAGGGCGCCAGCGCAGAAAGGACTTTGTTGGGAAGTAACAAAAGAATATCCGCCAGAACTGGGAAAACGCTGCTTTTCACCAGGCTCAAATAAAGGATCCAATAGAAAATTCGTTCGATAAACAGGACATAGGCCAGATAAGCGAGCGTGGCCAGAGCGGTCTGTCTGATGTAGAGCCCGCTGAGGGTTCCCATTAGAAGATAGCCCAGACATTGCAGGAAATAACAAACCACAGTTCCGGCTGGCGGTAAAGCCGCAGCCGGATTGTAGTTACTGGATTCAGAAAAACCCGCCAACGCGCCGAAAAAGAGATAACACAGTGTGGCTAAAGCTGAGATCGCAATCAGGCCGGTAAACTTGCAGAGAAAGAGATCCCATCGGTTCAAGCCCGAGATGATATTTTGCCGCAGAGTGCGGTTGCTCAGTTCCAATGTGACCATGAAAACACCGGTGAATCCGAGCAGGATCATGTTCATCCAGCTTCCCGCGTAGGCCACCAGTTCCCAGGAACGGGGGAAAGTGAAAAGATCCGCCGCCGGCCTGATCATTTCACCGTTGTTGTCGATTTCCAAGTTTCGCCCTATCAAAAAAGCCAACCAGACGCCCAAGCCGAAGAATACAACATACAAGACGGACAGAATACGGAAGGTCGTGTTGGGCGAAAATTTTTGCCATTCCAACTTGAGAAAGTGCATGGGATTCATCAACGGGTGATCTCCAGGAATTCGAGTTCGAGGCTTCGCGCCTTCGTCACGAGATGGTTCAGGGTGATGCCCTGTTCAAAAGCCAGGCGGTTAAGTTCGGCGGCGGAGTGTTCAGGTTTGAGTTCGAGAACGAAGCGGGTGTTCTCGTAGCTGCTTTTTTCGACGAGTCGGCAGGTCGCCAGGAAGGTACGAAGCTTGTCGAACTCGGGAGGCAAACAGGAAACTTCGACCGTGGGTTGTTTGTTCAGGATGGAACCGACTGCACCGGTGGCGAGGCGTTTGCCGTTTTTAATGATGGCGACGTGGGAACAGATCTTTTCCACTTCATCCAGCATGTGGCTGGCCAGGATGATGGTTTTTCCCTGGGTGGCGATTTTCTTGATGATGTTGCGCACCTCGATCATGCCTTGGGGATCGAGCCCGTTGGTTGGTTCGTCGAGGATGAGAACTTCGGGATCACCGACCAGACAGGCGGCCAGGGCCAGCCGTTGTTTCATCCCCAGGGAGTAGGTGCGGAAAGGCGAACGACGCCGCTCTTTCAACTGCACCAGATCGAGCAGGGCGTCGAGGGGAGGATTTTTGACCTGCTTGATGGAAGCGATGATGGAGAGATTCTGATCGGCGTTGAGGTAGGGATAAAAGTTGGGGGTTTCGAGGAGGGCTCCGATATAGCGTCGCGGATTGGCGGAGGCTTCGGGTCGGCCTTCGAACCAGGTGTAGGTTCCCGCGCTGGCGTGGATCACATCCAGCAGGATGGCCAACATGGTGGTCTTGCCACTGCCGTTGGGACCGAGAAGGCCGAAGACCTGTCCGGCTTCGATGGAAAGATCCAAGCCATTGAGCGCGGTCAGTGACCCGTAGTTTTTGGTCAATTGTTGGACTGAAAGGATGGAGGGCATGCGGGAGAAATCACGGTAGGCAGCTACGGGTTCGGGTCAACGTCAGAATCTCGACTTTTCGTCATTGCCTCAAAGTCGGTTACAGATGCCCTTTTTCCGGCCAACGCACGATAATTTGTTTCCAAAAGGGTTTTAAGTTTTACATCGTTTGTTCCGGCAATAAGCTTTTGAGTTCTGTTCGTTTGACATAACCGTATCGAAACAAGCGCTTCAGATATTCCAAGTCTTTGGTTCTGCCTGCGGCAAGTTTGGAATAGGCTAGATCGAGAGGATGTAAACAGAAGCCTATGGCCTGCCTTGTATTCGCATTTTGCACAGGCACCAGCCTGATTTGCCAGTCCTGGGGTAAAATAGCCGTTTCTGGCCCTATGCCGTGGGCGTAATAACCAAATTCATGGTGGAAGGCTGAAAGTTCTCCGATGCTCCCATCAATCACTTCAGCAAGCTCAGGACGCTTTTTGGGATAAAGATCCACTTCTATCGATTGGCGAAGTAACCTGGGAGCATCCGGAAACTTGCCCAGAATGGCCTGGCTTCCAATAACAATAAACTCGTTTTCGTCCGTAATGGCACTGGAAGCGCGCAGGACGTGTTCAAGCTCGGAGCGATTCATACGACTTAAAAGTCTGCGCACGTTCTTCCTGCGTCAGAATTCCAGTAAAGGGGGAAGATTGTCGAAGCCGACAAGCTTGTTCGTCCGGGGCAGTCAATATTGTCAGAACTTTGGACAGAGGACCGGACAAGAGAATTTCCCATTCCTGAACGGCAACCCGGTTGGAGGCAGAGTACGTTCCAGAAGAAAGCCAGCGCCTCAAATTCTGCCGGGCAATATCCAGCAAGGCCGGGTTTTGTTGAAGTTTTTCAGCAATCATCCTATGCATTTCCAGGCTGCGTTGATCCACGGTCTGATGTGTCACAATGTCAACATACACATTCGGGCTCTTCTGATCAACTCGTCGTTTAATTGCGGGGCGTTTAAAATTTAATCAGCCGCAGATCATTTGAAAGCCGGGACGTTGACTGGAAGCTTGAGAATGGCTCGGACCATAGAAGCTTCAGTTCAGCGACCTGGGCAACGGTATAGGCCCAGGCAATGGGGGATGCAAAAACAGCTTTCAGCGACCGTGGGCACTGAGGCCAACTCTTCCCTTCGCATAAGGTTACGGCCGACAGGTCACTGCGTTCAGGAGGACGCGGCACAGGAAAATTTACTCCGAAGTACTCCCGAGTGAAGTGCGGTGTCCAAGCCAGATCCAGTATATTTTCTGATGGAACGATTGAGGTGTTTCGAAAATGTGTTGCCTGCGGCTCCTTCGTTCGTTGAAGCTCTCCCAGGATGCCAAGGCTCTCAATCACGCTTCGAAAGGACTTCGCGCTCGTAGCTTTTCACCTCGGCCAGCCAGTTGGTCGAAGGCGTGTTATTGCGATCGCAGAATTCTTCCCAGACCGCGCCAAAGGGTAACGTTTTGCTTTCTTCCATCAAGGCGAGACGTGAGGTGAAATCGCCTGCGTTTTCGGCGTCGCGCAGCTGTTTCTGCGATTCCAGCAGGGCTAACAAGAGGGACTTCTGAGCTGATCGCGTTCCAATGACCCAGGCGGCAATGCGGTTGATGCTGGCATCAAAGAAATCCAGGCCAATGTGGGTTCTACCCAGAAAGCCGCCACGCACAAGTTCTTCCATGATGGCTTTGGTTGGATCATCCAACAAAACAACATGGTCACTGTCCCAACGGACGCCGCGGCTGACATGGAGCAGGAGTTCGGGAACAAATTGCAGGACGGAACTGATCTTATCGGCCAATGATTCTGTCGGATGAAAATGGCCCGCATCCAGGCAAATCAGCTTTTGGTTTTTTATGGCGTAGCCCATATAGAATTCATGGGAACCTACTACATAGGACTCGGAACCGATGCCGAAGAGTTTGCACTCGACCGCATCAAGGTTGTATCGGGGATCCAGCTTTTCGGCAAAAACTTCATCGAGTGCTTTTTCCAAACGCAGGCGCGGTGTTTTGCGATCGAAGGGCAGATCCTTGGAGCCATCGGGTATCCAGACATTGGTGACGCAGGTTGAACCCAGTTGCTGGCCGATCTCGGACGCGATGCGGCGGCTGGCGATACAGTGATTGATCCAGAATTTCTGAATGCCGGAATCGGGGTTGCTGAGGGTGAGACCATCAGATGCCTTGGGATGCCCGAAACAGGATGGGTTGAAGTCCATGCCAAGCTTTCGGGCTTTGGCCCAGTCTATCCAGCTTTGAAACTGTTCGATGGTATATGCGTCCCTGTCCACTTTCTTCCCGTCCAGATCGGCATAGCAGGCATGAAGATTTAGACGATGATTTCCCGGAATGAGCGTGAGTGCTTTTTCAATGTCGCTGCGCAGTTCAGGTATCGTGCGTGCTTTGCCGGGATAATTGCCGGTGACGGCCAGACCGCCTCCCAGCTCCGAACCTGATTTCTCGAAACCTCCGACATCATCCCCTTGCCAGCAGTGAAGGGAGATCTGGGTTGAAGCTAAAACCTGAAGAACAGATTCGGTATCGACACCCAGTGAGGCATAACGTTCGCGGGCCAGGGAATAAGCGGGAGTAGTCATTCCAGCAGCCTAAATGATCTGCTTGGATAGTGTTACCTGTTTTTGTGTTTAAAACTTCCCAAATATTGACATTATGTCTCCATGTTATCCCGGGTTTCGCGTCACAAATCTGCTCCTTTGAAGCATGTGGAAGTTTCCTCTCAGGCTTGGTTTTTTATGAACCGCCTGAAAAAGCACGGCGATGCTTCCGCCCATGACCACAATTACCTGGAATTGGCTTTTGTGCTGGATGGGAAGGCACGACACTACACCGTATCGGGCGAATCCCCCTCTTGCCGCGGTGATATCTATATCATTCCGGTGGGGGCCTGGCACGGATATGCCGGCTGCCGGGGCCTGGAAATTGTGAACTGTATGCTGTCCCCCTCCCTGCTGCAGAAGGAACTGGCCTGGATGGCAGAGGATTCCGGATTTCGTTCTCTCTTGGGCCTGGGGGAACCCCGTGGTTGCGCGGGAATTCGTTCCCTGAAGATGAAGGGGCCTAACCTGGTGAAACTGAAAGGGGCTCTCATCATGATGCAAAATGCCTACTCGCGGCAGGCGGAGCGGGCGGAACTGCTGGGCTATCTGCTTTTGCTCCTGAATCTGATCCGGCAAACAGCGGATGACAAAGGCCTGAACCGGGAAACTATCGGAGTGCATCCCTCCGTCCGACAGGCTCTGAAACGGCTGCATGAAAATCCGGCTTTGGAATGGACCCTCCCGCGGCTCGCTTTGGAACTACACCTCAATCCAAGCTACCTCGTGCGGCTTTTCCGTTCGCAAACCGGTCTCGCCCCGATGAAATATCTCGCCAAACTACGGGCGGAAAAAGCCGCCACACTTCTGCTTTCCGGGAAAGCCAGTGTGGGGGAAATAGGCCTGCAAAGCGGTTGGCCTGAGCCGAAACATTTCGCCCGAAGTTTCCGCCAGCATTTTGGCATTAGTGCGAGCGCTTACAGGAAAAAAATGCTAAAACCGTTTCTGGGAAAAAACGACGATGCCGGACTACCCGGACTTCGGGCGGCATGACCTTGTCCGCTGATCCGCAATCCATGGTAAGGGACCCCTTCACGCAAAAGAAATTTTTATTTGTTTCATGACCGCCGGGAACATCCTGCCCATAACTCCGGAAATCCGGGCCCACCTGGACCTGGGTCTTCAATCACGGAAGCGGCTTTCCTTCCCAACCGAAGAGCACACGGTAATAGTCATTGCTGCTGTTGGAGGGCACGGCAAAGAGTTTTTCCTGATGCTGGCGTCCATGGCGATATCCACTTGTCAGATAAAAGTCCGGCAGCACCTTAAACCCGAATTCCGCTCCGCCGCCGAGATCGTAACGGTCGGTATAGTTCTGCCATCCGGCATCGGCCCCGGTGGCGACACGCCAAGCGGTCTGTAGGTCATAGTAAACGAACAAGACAACAGGCCGCAGGAACCAACCAAAGCTGTTATAACGAAGTTAAGGATTTAGTTTATCCCGGATCTGGTCGCGCCGCTGGCGATGTTGCTCCTGCCGGTATATTGCGGGGTTTCACGACAGCCTTCCACAATGCCCAGCATAATGTCTGCCTTGATACTGAACGTGCCCCAGGAGGCTTCCAGGCCGGTCGCCAGACGTTGGATGTCTTGATTTTCGCATGGTTGGTCATGATAACGGATGATTTCCGGGGAATAAGCCGGATTGAGATGTTTCAGATCGAAATCGGGATCGGATCCCTCCAACAAGAGCGCAAGATCGAGAGCCAGCCGTGGTGAAATACTGGTGACCCAGAACGAGCGGTTTGCCAAATCGCGTCCGGCGGAGCCTGAGATGTCGGTCAGTTAGACCTTGCCATCCCGGCTTTCACGGGTTGTCAGTAAGAGTTCCGTCAGCCAGGAGGGACGGGACGGTAAAGCATCCGCGTCCGCTGCTGCTGCTGCCGCGGCGGCCACAGCTATCAGGGTTGCCAGAAAAAACAGGGCGACTATTTTCAGGACAGCAGAATGATAATCATTTGGGCACAAAAAATTCGGAGTAACATGGTCAAGGGATAGACGGTGGCGTAGGAGATTGAAGGGGCATCGGATTTGGTGACGGTATTGGCAAAGGCCAGGGCCGGAGGATCGGTCATACTGCCCGCAAGCAGACCGCAGAGGCTCATGTAATTCAGTTTACAGAAGACCCGGCCTATGAAGGCCACCAGCATAAGAGGTATCAGGGTGATAAGTGCGGCGAGGAGCATCCACTGCAACCCATCCCCCTGAACCAGGGTATCGAAAAAGCCATGGCCGGCTTTCAGACCCACGGCGGTGAGAAAGAGGACGATGCCGAGTTCGCGCAACATGAAGTTGGCACTGATGGGCATGTGCCAGACGAGGGAACCAAAATTGCCCAGACGGGAAAGCAGGATGGCAACCAGAAGTGGGCCACCGGCCAGACCCAGTTTGAAGGGGGCGGGCAGGCCTTCGATGTGAAAGGGGAATGTTCCCACGAGAATTCCCAAAGCGATCCCCACAAAAATCGGAATTACCTGGGGATGATTCATTTGTTTGGCGGAGTTGCCGAGTTCCTTGGCTACCCCTTCAAGATCTTCTTCGCGTCCGACTACCAGAACAGTATCGCCATACATCAGGCGGACATTCAGCGCGGATGAAAATTCCACCTCGGCACGTGCGATGCGGGTGATGGTGGAGTTGTAACGCTCTTCGAAGTTAAGTTCCTTGATACGTTTTCCTGTCACGGCTTTTTGGGTTACCAGCATCCGCTTGGTGATGAGCGGTCCGGGCAGGGATTTGAGATCCTGCGAACTGGGCTTGCCGACGATGGATTGAAATTCCTCCAGATCCCGGGGAATGCCAACCACGTGCAGAACATCTCCCATTTTTAAAGCGTAACGGGCTTGCGCAGGACTCAGTTCGCCACCCCGTAGAACCCTGGAAATAACAACGGAAAGATGTTTGGTTCCCGGAAGGTGATGAAGGGTTTTTCCCTCAAGATTCGGATTGGTCACCTCGATGTTGCGGTTGGAAAGCCTGGGCTGCTGGCTTTCACGTTCGGCCGCAAAGGACTGATGCTCTTTTTCCAGGGTGATTTTGAAAACGCGGCGGACGAGGAACATGGTCAGAAGAATGCCAAGGATGCCGAAAGGATAAGCAATGGCGTAAGCCTGACCGGGGAGTTTCATGGCCTCTTCCGTAACGTCAGGCAGACTGCGGAGTGCTTCCATGGCCGAGCCCAGGGAAGGAGTGTTGGTGGTGGCGCCGGAGAACAGACCGACAACAACAGAAGGCGAAAGCCCGCCGACATAGTGGATGCCCACCGCCAGGGCAGCACCGCTCAGAACCACGAGGGCAGCAAGGAGGTTTAACTTCAAGCCCTGCTGCTTGAGAGAGGCAAAGAAGCCCGGGCCCACCTGCATCCCGATGGTGTAGACAAACAGGATCAACCCGAACTCGCGGGCGAACTCAAGGATTTGATGGTCAATATCGACCTTGAAATGACCGAAGAGGATCCCGATAAAAAGCACCCCGGAGATCCCCAAGGAAAGGCCGCGAAACTGAAGACTGCCCAAGGCCAGGCCAATGGAAGTAACCAGACTGATGATGAACACCGCATGGGCAATGCTGCCGTCGGTTAGTAGTTGTGTGAGCCATTCCATAAAGTTTCCTTTGCTTAATCCATAGAAAGTAGTAAGTTTAATTCAATTTTTAAATAACTATTAGCAGAATTAAAGTATGGGTTGCCCGTTATTTGTCGTAAGCGGATCTGTTTAGCCTTGATTCCCGTGTCCTTATTATTGGTTTTTGATCTTTTAGAAGCGAACTTAAAGATCTTTAAACAAAAAGCTGCGAAAGCTTGAAGGCTCTTCAACATCCAGGGCTGACTACGGAAAGGCAGAATACCTCGTTCCACGGGGTCATCCGAGGGGTCATTCTAGACTGACCCAGTTCACTGACCCAATAAAAAAAGACCCAGTGCCCCCAGAAACCCCAGAAAGAAGACGTAGTCATCAAGCGGACCGGGCATATAATGGCGGGCGCCCGCCGCTGCCTTTACCGCATTCGCAACGAACGGGCCCTGCTGTCAGAAGCTGAGGAAAATTAGATGAAAATATGAGTGATATATCAAAAGAAGAATCAATCAGGGGTGCCTTCATGGGTGCCATCGTTGCAGATGCACTGTGCTTGGGAAGTCATTACGAGTATGATGCTCAAAAAATCCACAAGTCCTATGGGAATAAGCCGATTGAAAAATTTATGTCACCGGGCGAAATGATGGGAGGGCAAACCCATGGGATTGGATGGGGCGAGAGAAACTATCATCCCGGAAAAAAAGCAGGGGGAACCACCGACTACGGTGATTACAATATCGTGGTTTTAGAACACTTGGCAGCCATGGCCAATCCTCCAAGGGCATTCAGTGTTGCGGCGCTGCTTCCCCATTGGATGAATCGTTTGGAAAACGGCTGGGGCTCATGGATATGCACCATGACCAAAGAGACTTATGCGCAGGTGAAACATGGATACCCAATTGAGCACTTGGGCGGAATGTCCAATGCCATGGCGATTCGTCATGTTGCGGCCCATGCCTACTATGAAACCGAAGATGAGCTAGTGGATGTTGCCCGCAAAACGATGTTTACTCATAAGAACAGCGAAGCCTTGGGTGGAGGGGAATTTTTTGCCCGTGTGACCCATCGTGTGATTAATGGTGCGACACCTCAAAAGGCAATAGAATCTGTCGCCGTATTGATGGGCGGGTTTTTTGAGACGAAAGTCGCGCAGGCCATTGCAAAATTCAAAGAGGCAACCAATCCTGATGCACCGCTGTCCAGTGAGGCTTTTGCGGATGATTTGGCATTGACCTCAATGGCACGGCTATGGGATGTCGGTCGATCCGAACCCATTAAAGTCGGCAAAGCAAGTCCGACCGAGGGGACACTTCCAGGGGCTGTCTACTTCATTCTAAAGTATGCCGATCAGGAAGATGGTTTTAAAAAAGCGATTGCGGCCAATGCCATGGTAGGTGGCGATAACGCGTCACGCGGCATCGCGATTGGAATGGTGTTGGGAGCGTATCAAGGGATCAATGCCATCCCCAAGGAGTGGCAGGCAACATTGGATCAATGGGATTATTGTGAGGACCTGCTCAATCAATTACCGCTGCTGAAAACCAGCTCTCAACCTGACTGCAAAACACCATCGTAAGAATCCCTCTGCGGGGTCAGTCTGCGGGGTCAGTCCTGAATGGCACTAAGATAAGCCTATGGTCTCCTTGATTTTGAATGACTTAGAGAAGAAAAGGCATCCAAAAACCGCCTTATCTTAGTGCCATTCAGGACTGACCCCACTGACAAGTGTCTTTTGGGCGGAGGAAAGTGAACTTCGTAAACGAGACGGAGAGGGCTCTTTGGTTGTTATAAATATGTTAACTGCTAAGGACATGGCCCGTTGAATTCATTAATTTATCTCGGTGTAATTGTAATCATGGCTGGTAAAGCAGCCAGCACCAACGTGACTATTGATGCCACCAATAGAGCGATCCACAGAACCCAAAATGCCGTTTGCCTACTGTAAATAATTGATGAGATAGATGCCACCACAAACAACACCGGAAAAAAACAAGCCCACGGAAAACTGACTCCGCTTTTACCGATAAGTAAAGGGATTTTGTAGTGAAAAATAAGGGCGAAATAAAGCGCCCCCACCCCAAACAACGCGCCCGAAAGAGCCAAGGCGTATTTTCGATTAATTGCAGTCATTGGAACGGCTTTCTAGTTCTGCACGAATTTGATCCAACATCTCTTGATGTCTCCAAACTTCAATCATTCCCCAGTAGTTATAAAAATTTCCTGGATTATCTAAAAATGCGCCATCTATCGCATTTGCTATCTGAGCAATTATATGAGCTGAAAGCCCTTTCACTGTATCGATTGGATCTTTTTCAAAAGAGTTAACCACAGGATTTTTGGAACCACTTGCTGGAGTTGCTTCCTCAACTGTCTTATTAGCTATCGCATCAGCTAAGTTTTGAGGGTTTCCGCTTTTTGCAACATCCATTACCATTTTTTGCCCTCCTTCGACTTTTGTTGCGGTACTCTGCAGTTCCTGGCTACTAAAGCTTCGAAGGTCGGCTAACCCCAAAGGGTCAATTGAGTCAGCCGGACCATTGAAGACATACCGATAAATATTCACATCCCCCGCATCAAAGCGGATGGGGTCGGATTGGATAAACCGGCCCAGGTCCGCACTGTAAACCCGGTTGC
>ENA-ORBV01000882-ORBV01000882.1-microbial-mat-metagenome-genome-assembly--contig:-NODE-882-length-68449-cov-13.468584_pt1 | contig 68449 bp, 60 predicted proteins | sample MGYA00237777_ERZ505514 | MGnify/ENA primary metagenome ERZ505514 (study PRJEB26160, sample SAMN06269048) | microbial mat metagenome | isolation source: Oligotrophic lake microbial mat | place...
TCCGACGGAGCCGGGCTCGAAGAGAGAGAGAGCTTGTGGAGGAGGCGAAGTCAGACGAGCCGACCGCGACCCATGATCCTGAAGTCGAAGATCCCTGCTTCAGAATCGCTAGAGTGAATCTCCACGACCGCGCGGCGGAGCCCGCCCGCGTTCGGGTTGAACTGCACGACAAACGTGGTGCTTTCGCCCGCCGCGATGCTGGTGTCGGGCATCTCCAAGATGGTGAAGCGCGGCGCGTTGTTGCCGGTAATCTGCACGAACGGACCGACAAGGTTCAGAACGCCCGAACCGGTGTTGGTGATCGTAAAGGTGCGAGTCATCGCCTGACCAACATTGACGCGGCCGAAGTTGGAGCCTTCGCGGATGGTGGGCGTGGTATCGCCGTCTTCAATGAGGGTGAGACCCGCGACGGTGATCATTCCCTCTCCACCGGGATTGCTGATGCCGTTGCCGCGGACGCGGAACGTGTAGTTGGAGGCATTCGCGTCATTGGAGTTGATGTGGATGTTGGCCCGCCGATTGCCCAAGCCGTCTGGGTCAAAGCGGACACGGAACGTGGCGGATTGACCCGCGGTGACGGATGTGAGAGTATCGAGGACGACGAAGTTGCTGGCATCGCGTCCGAGGACGGAGATGGAGTCAATATCGAGCGTGCCCTGACCGCTGTTGATAATCGTGTAGGTGCGGGTGCGAGTCTGGTCGTCCTGGCGAACGCGTCCGAAGCCGGTGTGATCGAACGCGCTGGGGCTGGTATCGCCATTCGTGATGGAGAGGCCGTTTCCGAGAACACCAATCTCCGCGACTCCGTCGCCGACTCCGCCATTCACCGCGCCAGTACCCTTGAGGCGGAAGTTATACTCCGATTCATCGGCATCGTTCGAGAAGAGGAAGATGTTCGCGACCTTCATCCCGCGGCTGTCTGGATTGAAGCGGATGCGGAACGTCGCGGATTCACCAGGGGCGATGGAATCGATCTGGTCGAGCAGTTCGAACTGATCGGCGTTGCGGCCACGGACCTCGATGCCGCTGATGAGGAGCACCCCGTCACCCGTATTGAAGACGGTGAAGGTGCGGGTTTGCGCCGCGTTCTCAAGGCGGAGGCGGCCGAATCCGGTGAAATCGGCGAGGCGCGGGGTCATATCCCCGTTGTTGATCACCTGGCCATTGCCGCGGATCTCGATCTCGGGCTGGACGGGGGTGCCGTCGTCTTCGTGTCCGAGCCCCGAGATGGCGAACGAGAACTCGCTCGGATCGCCGGTGCCATCGTTGGTGTCGTTGGTCTCGATTTGGATAGAGGCAACGCGGATCCCCTCGGCCAGCGGCGAGAAGCGGATGGTGATACTCGCCTGCTGACCTGCGCCGAGCGAGAAGGTCGAGGTGCCGACGATCACAAAGTCAAGATCATTGAACCCCGAGATGGAGACGCTGAGGATCTGCAGTGTGCCTGCGCCATCGTTGAAGAGGGTGAAGGTTCGGTCGAGAGTCTGGCCGATGTCGACATCACCAAAGGAGGTGTGATCTTCAGCCGAGGGGATGTTGGCTCCGTCCAGGATCTCCTGACCGTTGCCGAAGACATCCAGATCGACATCTCCGCCGCCGCCTTCGGTGACGGTGACGAGCTGGGAGGAAGTGAAGTAGATGTTGTTGCTCTCGTTGGATTCGGAGATTGCCCCGGTTGGGTCCACCGAGAAGGCGAGGAAGTAGGTGCCGGGCGCGGTGCCATCGGGGATCGTGAACATCCGTACGATCGATGTACTCGAGAAGGCCGCGAGGCCCGCGGGGCGATCCACGTCCCCCAACACGACGTCGTCGGAGTTGCCCCACACGCTGTCGGTAGAGAGACGCATCTGCAAACCGAAGCCCGGCGCGGCATCGCTTCCGTCGTTGTTGACGACCATGGCCGCGGAGAAGTCTTCTCCCGGCGCAAGGGAATGTGGGCTGGAGTTGATAAAGGCACCGACGAGATCGACAGCGAGAAGCGTTCGCGCTTCAAGCGATTCGATCATCGCGGGATCGGCAGTGAACATGGGCTCGGAGCGCCGGCGGGGGGAAGTGGTTCGTGCGTACATGGTGTGATCCTGGGTGAATGCCGAAGCGGGTCGCGGGCTCCCGCGTCGTGGTGCTTGGTGTACTTTCGCATTGATCCCTCTGCGCGGGGTGTGAAGCCGCGGTCGGGGTGCGATTGCCCTTTGCTGGGTCTCTTTCTCACCTCCAGCGGGGACAAGTGGCCCTCCTCGCGGCGCCGGCGCCGGTGCCGTCCGCTTCTGGGAAGGACACGGGCGCCGGACGCCGCTGAGGAACACCGTGAAACGGTCCGTACACCCGTGGCTCCCTGGAGGAGGGAGCTCACGGGCGTGCGAACACGATTGGCTTGAATCAGGCCCGACGGCGACGGCCGCCCGCCAGGGCGCATCCGAGACCGAAGATGGCCAGAGCGCCGGGGCTGGGGATGGGCTGCACGACGGTCATGGTGCGGAGCTCGAGGCCGCCATCGATCTGGCCGATCTCGGTTGCGAGACCGGTGAGGAGATTCACTGTGTAGAGACGGGCGACGGACTCGCCCTGGAGCATGGCGCCGAGGTAGGCGACGCCGGTGACGCCGGAGATGTCAAAGCCACCGCGGGCATTGATCTGGATTCCCAGACCGCCGACGGTCGCAAGAAGGCCGCTGGCGGGGGTATCGATGCGGACGAGCTGGTCGGTGCCGACATCGATGCCGTAGAGCTGGGTGAAGGTGGCGCCGGCGATGCTGTTGGTGTAGGCGATGTCGGTAACGTTGGGGTTGATGCCAAAGCCAGCGTCGCCCATGCTGTAGGTCAGTGCGCCTTCATCGACGATGGTGTTGCCATCGAGGCTGAGACGGCAGTTGTGGTCGGCCTCGCTGACGACGCGGAAGGCGTCGGCGACGGGGTTGTGGTCGTACCCGAAGTTACTGCCGTTGAAGGGCATCACCTGGCCGGAGAACGTCGCCTGCGCGGTGACCTGGTCGATGGTGTAGGTGCGGCCGAAGTTGGTGTAGCCGTAGAGCGTGAAGTTCGATGCGCGGAAATCAAGACCGACGACGTGCTCGTTGGCCATGAGGCCCTGAACCGGCAGCGCGGTTTGGATCGTTTCCGGACTTCCCGAGTCAAAGCTGACCAGGAATCCCTGCTGGGTGGTGCCGAAGATCAGTTCCGCGTTCGCGGCCGTGCCGGCGAGCGCAGCGACAGCCATACCGATACCGATGTTGAGCGAGAGTCTCATATACTCCTACCTTTCTTGCCTTCCGGCGTTGAGAGAGAAAACGCATTCCGCAGAGAGTTGCGGTTGGCCTTTGAGCCATGCGACAACATTACAGGCCCGTATTGAGTTATCTGTGAAGCGCGGATGAGATCCAAGAAATGTTCTCGGTCCCGTGGCGCGCAGCCTTCCCCATGCCGCATCGCACACGGGCGCAAGGCCCTTTTCTCCGTGACATATGCAATGTTCGTTCAGGACGGCGCGATCCGCCGTGTGAATGGTGGTGCATCGGGGACGGTGAGGCGGCGTTCACGTTTGCGAAAGCAGCGTAGAAGTTCGGAGTAAGTCTGGCAGGCAATTTTCCGCAGTCGGATGTGTTGCCCCGCAGCAGGAGTCCGATTCACCGTCGAACTCATCCGGATCCGCGGCGATGCACGGCCAGGATTGCGCGATGCCCCCATGTCGGGGCATTCACGATCTCACCAAACTCGGCTATGCGGACAGGGCGGGCGATGAAATCGAATTCACCGAAACAAAGTTGGTGCGAAACCTGCTTTGCGATGATAAACTGGGGGAACCCGCGTGGCGCGAGTAGGGCAGCGAAAACACTTGAGAGGTGGCTTGATGATCCGCGTTCTGTTTGTTGATGACGATGTACGGCTGCGGGAGTGCTGGGCGCGCATCCTGGCGTCACAGTCGGATATCGAGCTGGTGGGAATGCTCGATCGCGCAGATGAACTCGCTGAGACGGTGGAGCGGTCGCGGCCCAATCTTGTGATTCTCGACCTCACGATGCCGGGGCTTGATCCGCTCGAGGCGTGCCGACGCGTGGGTGTGACATCGCCTTCAACCCGGATCATCATCTACAGCGGGATGGATGATCCCGAACTCATGGACGCGGCATATGACGCCGGCGCGTGGGGATTTGTCGACAAACTCTCCGCGCCGGACGCGATACTTGACGTCATGCGGATGGTGGCGGAGGGAGCAATCGGGTTCCAGCCGCGGCAAGCCTTCGGTCGCACTTGAGCCTTGGCGTGGATAAGCGCGGCATGAGCCGGAGATGAACCCGCATTCATCCGGCGTGTTGCTCCGTTGTGCCTGTAGTCATAAACTTCTTGCTTCGGTGCTTTCAGCGTGCGATGATGTGCGTGCAATGCCGATGAGGTGGCGGTCTGCGCATCGTCCACGGGGGGCTTGAGTATTGTGGTTCCAGGAGCCACGCCTTGGCAACAGCGGCCGACATCCACGACGAAAGCGAACATCAACGCGCAAGCGTGCGTGACCTTCGCGCTCGCGGACAAGCCGGTGGCGGGAAGTCCGTTGTCGATGCCGCGGACCTCGCATCCAGCGAGCAGCAAACCCGGAAGCTGTTTGATGCGACAATGGAAGCGGGAAAGCTGGGCATGTGGGACTGGACCGTAAAGACGGGCCGCGTGGAGTGGTCGCCCGCGCTGGAAGCGATTCACGGGCGGGAGCCGGGGAGCTTCAAGGGCACGATCGAAGACGCTTTGTGCGATGTGCATCCAGACGATGAGCCCGCGCTGCGGGAGGTACTTCGGTCGGCGCTTGAAGATGGCGCGGAGTATCACACGACCTACCGGATCCTGACGCCGGATGGTGAGGAGCGATGGATTGAGACTCGGGGAGCCGTGCTTCGCGGTGCGGATGGAATGCCCGAGCGGATGGCGGGTGTCTGCAGCGATATCACGCGGCGCAAGCTGACCGAAGAGCAGTTGTATCAGAGTGAGCTGCGGTACCGTCGGCTTCTGCAGACGCTTCCAGCGGCCTTGTACACCTGTGACACCGAGGGGCGTATCACGCTTTACAACGACGCCGCGGCGGAGTTGTGGGGGCGCAAGCCGGAGCTGGGCGTCGAGCGGTGGAGCGGCGCGCATCGGGTGATTGCCCCTGACGGCCGCGAAGTCCCGGTTGAGGAATCGCCGATCGCGCTGACAATGCGGGACGGGGTGGCGGTGCGCGGGGCGGAACTGATCATCGAACGACCCGATGGAACGCGGCGCAGCGTGCTCCCGCATCCTGAACCGCTGTTTGACGCTTCGGGCCGTGTGTCGGGCGTGGTGAACATGCTGGTGGATATCACGGCGGTTCGCGAGGCGGCGGAGGCGGTGCGGAACAGCGAGGAACGCTTCCGACATCTTGCTGATGCGAGCCCGACACTCATCTGGCTCGCGGGCGTTGATAAACGGTGCAACTGGCTCAACAAGCCCTGGCTGCATTTCCGCGGCCGGAGCATGGAGCAGGAAACGCTCGACCGGTGGAGCGACGGCGTGCACCCTGATGATGTCGGGGAGGTCGTTGGGCGGTTCGAGCAGGCGTTTGACGCGCGACAAGAGTTTCAGATGGAGTATCGGCTGCGCCGCGCCGACGGACAGTACCGGTGGGTGCTGGATGCGGGCCGTCCCCTGCATGGGCCCGGTGGGACGTTTACCGGTTACGTGGGCTCGTGTGTTGATGTGACGGACCAAGTGCTCGCCAGGCAGTCGCTGGAGAAACAGCAGGCGCTTCTGGAGGATGCGGTGATCGCGCGCACGCGCGAGCTTCAGCTCTCCAATGAACGGCTCCGCATCGCCGAACGCATGGCTTCGCTGGGGACGCTTTCGGCCGGACTGGGGCATGACATGGGCAACCTGCTGGTTCCGGTGCGTGTGAGGCTCGAATCGCTTTCACAAGCGAATCTTCCGCCGGCGGTGCAGGAAGACGTCGAAGCGATCCGATCGGCGGCGGTGTATCTGCAGCGGTTGGCGAGCGGGCTGCGGATGCTGGCGGTCGACCCTGCTGCCGCGGCGCCTGGCGAGGTGACGGATCTTGCCCCGTGGTGGGAAGAAGTCGCGCCGCTGCTGCGGAACGTGGTGCCGCGGGGGGTGACGATTGAATCGAACCTGGGCGCGAGCAGCATTCGCTTGGCGGTGCCTCGTGCGACGCTGACGCAGATGGTGTTCAACATGGTGCAGAACGCCGGGGATGCAATGAAGGCGCGCGGAACCGGCGAGGTGCATGTGGCGGCGACTGAGTCGGCACCGGGGATGGTGACTCTCAGGATTCGTGACGACGGTCAGGGAATGTCGCCGGAGATCCGGACGCGGTGCATGGAGCCGTTCTTCACCACCAGAACCCGGAGTCTTTCGACAGGACTTGGTTTGTCGCTGGTGTACAGCCTGGTTGAGAAGGTGGGCGGTTCAATCTACATCGACTCCACCGAAGGTGTGGGCACGACCTTCGAGTTGCAGTTGCCGTCCGCATCCGAAGGGATGCGAACGGCGAATCCGGGTAAGGGGAAGAAAGCCGTTGTGAGGATTCAGGATCCGCGGATGAAGGCATTCGTGTGTGCGGAGCTGAAGGCGATGGACTTTGAGGCTGTCGTGGCTGGTGGCGATGAGCATGGGGCGCATCTGGTGGTGTGCGACGAGGAGTCGGCCGAGGCGCACGCTGACGACCCAACGTCGGGAGGGGATCTCCGGCGAGCGCGCACCAAGGTTGTGCTGAGCAGGAAGCAGGGGATTGCGTCGGTTCGCGAAGCGCTGGGGACGGCAGGGAGGGTTTCCGCGGATGCCAACTGAAGAGCAGATCAGTGTTCTGGCGGTCGACGACAACGAGCAGGTGCTGCAGGCGGTTCGGCTGAAGCTCGGACTTGCGGGGGGCTTTGAGTGGCGTGGGAGCCTGAGTTCGGCCGATGCGCTTCCCGAGAAGGTTGCAGAGCTTCGGCCCGATGTCATTCTCCTGGATATCGACATGCCTGGGCGGGACCCGTTTGACGCTCTGGCGGCGAGTTCGGAGCAATCGCCGGATTCGCGCGTGCTGGTGTTCAGCGGACACGTGACCAAGCAGCTTGTCGACAAGGCGATCGAGGCGGGGTCGTGGGGGTATGTCTCCAAGAGCGACGGGGAGAACAGTCTGATCGCAGCGATCAAGGCCGTGGCTGCGGGTTCGTTCGTACTTTCAGACGAGGTGCGTGCGGTTTACGGGCACGCGTGAGAAGTGGATCAGTCCAGAAATGACAAGGCCCGAGACCGGTGAGGTCGCGGGCCCTGTCGGCACTGATTGTCGATTGAGATCAAACTTGGCCTGCCTTGAACCAAAGGCGCTCGCCGCGGGAGAGAGAGCCGGAGACATTGAGGAGTGCGGAGCCATTTACTCCAGGCATTGCTGAGAGACATGAAATGTCTGCTCCGTCCTGCGTCGAGCGGCTCTCACTCCCGCGGCGTGGCGCGGGTTGATTCAAGTCAGAGTTTGACGGAGGAATCGCCCCTCCGGACCAGCCCCGCGAGCAGGGAGAGCAGGAAGAGGACGACAAAGACAAAGAAGAGAACCTTGGCGATGGTCGCGGCGCCGCCGGCGATTCCGCCGAAGCCGAGGACCGCCGCGATGATGGCGATGATGAAAAATCCGAGTGCCCAGCTAAGCATGGCGAGTCTCCTGTATGCGAGTTCAGTTTGGACGAAACGAGGAGCGAACGATTCGGAGAGAATGCGACGCGTGCCCACTGCGGGCGCGCATCGCTGAGGGTCTGTGGATCAGTCCTTGGCGTCTTGGGCAGTGTCCTTGATGGCGTCGCCGGTAGCCTCGATGTCCTTGCCCACACCCTCGGTGGTGTTGCAGGCGAACATGGCGAGCGCCACAACAACCATGCTGAGCGGGAGGAGGTAGCGGTCGAGGGCGGAAGAAGCTTTGCGTGTCATGGCCCAGTCCTTTCGTAGAGTTTGGGTTGCTTGAAGGAGACGCGAATCTGTGTACATCTTCTCCCGGGAATGCTCCGCACCGCTGAATCCAGCATGAAAAGTGGCTCATTGTGAGTGGGTAGACTTTGTGATGCTTGCCACGGCTCGTGCGTAGAGATGAAGCTGGTATCTCCAGCACATCTCGGTTACGCTGTGTGCATCTGATGGAGGTGACTCGTGCGAGTGCTGATTATCGAAGACAACCCGAAAATGGCCGAGGCGCTGCAGCGCGGACTTCGGGAGAATGGCTACGCAGCGGACATGTGCCACTCGGGCTTTGAGGGTGAGGACCTGGGCGCGGCGGAAGAATACGACGCGATCCTGCTCGACCTCATGCTGCCCGATCGCGACGGCGTGGAGGTGTGCAAGAATCTGCGCCGGCGATTAGTCGCCACACCGATCCTGATGCTCACCGCGCTCTCGGGAACCGAGAACAAGGTGACGGGGCTCGACGCGGGCGCCGACGACTATCTCACAAAGCCCTTCGAGTTCGAGGAGCTGCTCGCGCGGCTTCGGGCCCTGCTCCGTCGCGGCGAGGCGACCGAGGGGCGCATGCTGCGGTGCGATGACCTCGAGCTTGATGTCTACACGCGACGCGCTTCGCGCGGAGAGCTGAATGTCGAACTGTCCAACAAGGAGTTCGCGCTTCTCGAGTTCCTGATGCGCAACCCCAACCGCGTTCTTTCGCGGACGCAGATTGCGCAGAAGGTGTGGGACATGAACTTCGATCCGTCGAGCAACGTGATCGATGTGTACGTCGCCGCGCTTCGCAAGAAGCTGGATCGCGGCTTCCCCCGCGAGCTCTTCCACACCGTCAAGGGCGCGGGCTACAGGTTCGGCGTAATTGACTGATCCAGAATGAAGAGGCAGCAACACGAGCCCAGCCTGTCGATGAGGTGGCCTCGCGTCTCGCTGAGGAACCGGATTACCTTCTGGGTGGTGTTGATCTTTGCGCTTATCCAGACGACCACGCAGGCAGTCTTTGTGCTGCACCAGCGCTCCACCGTGAACGACTCGTTTGATCGGGAGCTTGGCAATCGCGCCCGTGCGGTGGCGGATGTGGTCAGCAAGCGTGTTCCTTCGCTTACCCGGGCCGACATTGGGCAGATCATTACCCAAGAGCTGCGATTTGCGCGATACGAGACGGTCACACTGAGTGTCTTTGACGAAACTGGGCGCAATGTCGTCAAGGATGATGCGGACGGATTGACATGGCAGGCTGTCGGATTGACGGAAATACCGGCCGGCACCCTCGCGAAGATTACGAGGCTGCAATCGGGCGGGACACATGCCTCACAGGCGACAGCCACCACGCCGCGGGTCGCAACTGCGGGCGTGACCGGGATGGATGGCCTTCGGTACGCGGTGGTGCTGGCGTCGAGTGAAACCTTTGTTCAGCGGCAGCTGTCGTTGATCAACCAGCTCGCGGCGGTGAGTTCGGTGATCGGACTCTTCGCGGCGGTGCTGAGCGCAAGGTTGATCGCGGGGATCGCGGTTGCGCCACTTGAGCGGCTGCGCGATGTGGCGCAGCATCTGGGCCCCGAGTCGATCGGGCAGCGTGTTCAACTTGCGTCGGACGTGACCGAGGTTGCGCGGCTTTCGGAGGAGCTTGACAAGGCCCGGATCCGAATCCAGGACAGCATGCTGGCCAAAGAGCGGTTCCTTTCCAACGTCTCGCACGAGATCAAGACACCCATCGCCGTGCTGCTTCTGGAGTCGCAGACTCTGGACCGGAGCGGATGCTCGCAGAGCATGCTGAGATTCGTAAAGACGGTTGAGGAAGAGACGGCGCGGCTGGGGAAGCTGGTAGAGAGCTTTCTGACGCTCACGCGGATTCAATCGGGACGTGGCCCCGCGATCCTGAAGCGGTACTGCCTCAACGACATGGTCTCCGACAGCATCGAGAGCTGCTCGCTCATGGCGACGCAGCACCAGGTGTCGTTGAAGGCCTACCTACTGGATCGAGATGATGTGGTGGATGCCGCTGTGATTGGCGACCCCGATCTTCTGCGAACGCTGGTCGACAACCTTGCGCGAAACTCGATCCGTTTCAGTCCCGTGGGTGGAGTGGTCGAGATTGCAGCGGGGCTCGATGGTGGCGATGCCTGGATCCGGTTGCGGGATGAGGGGCCGGGCATCCCCCCTGATCGGCTGGACACCATCTTCGATCGGTTTGCGCAGTCGCGGACCTCGGAGCGGCAGGGCAGGGGCCACGGGCTGGGGCTTTCGATCGCCAAGGGCATCGCGGAACTGCACGGCGGGACGATCGAGGCATCCAACCGGCAGGAGGGGGGATGCGAGTTTGTTGTGCGACTCCGCCGCGCAGCCTCGGGAAACTTGCCTGCGTAGGGAGAAATGACCGGGGTTTCATCCCTGCTTCAGCCCTGCGTCACCCCCGACTCGAAGATGTAGGTATGCCCGGCGGCAGTGTTGCCAGCGCGGGGACCCACTACTTTCACAGGGAGTATGAATTATGAGTTCAGCAAATGTCAATAAGCAGGCGGGCGTCAGCCGCGCGATGGCCGGCAGCAGTGATCGTCACACTTCGTTCTCCGAAGTACGCGATGATGTGCATGCCGTTGGCAGCGACCTGAGCAAGCTCGGCTCTGACGCGGTCGATTACGCGACCGGCGCAGCGCTGAGCGCGGCGGATGCGGCCAAGCAGAAGGCGCGCGAGGGCGTCGAGTACGCCTCCGATGCAGCGAAGAAGGCGACGGATTACAGCAAGCAGGCCCATGAGCAGATGTGCGACTTCGTGCGTGAGCGCCCGACCACCTCGGTGCTTCTGGCGATCGGCCTGGGTGCGATCCTGGCTCGCATTCTGATTCCGCGTCGGTGAACAACCTTCTGGGGATACGCGCATGCTCGAGTACCTTGGAAGAATGATCGACGCCGCGTCGGCGCTGTTAACAGCCCGCGCGGCGTTGATCATCTGCGATCTGCGGGAGGCGGGACGCATCGCTGCGGCGAAGGCCGTGGGCATCGTCGTGGCGGTTGTGGGCTCATTGCTGCTGACGGCAGCCGCCGCGATCGTTCTGGCCGAGCGAGTGGGATGGGCGGCGTCGCTGGCCATTCTTGGCGGCGTTCTGGTCATCGCCGGCGTGGTTGTGCTCGTGGTGTTCAAGTCAAGCGCTCGGTCGCTTGAAGCCAAGCGTGCGGCTGCGGAGCGGGAGGTCGAGCGGACGACCGAACTGCTCAAGTCTTCGGGCAACCCTCAGCCGGGAGCGGCTTCGGCCCCGGGCGAGCCGTCAAAGTCAGCCGCGAGCGGGTTTGTGGAGTCGCTGCTGAACGATGGCGAACTGCTTGCAAGTGGACTGTTCGCTGTGGGGGCGATTCTGGGCCCGATGCGCTCTATCCGTGTGGTCTCAACGCTCGCGTCGAGCGCTGGCATCGTGGCATCGGCGGTCAGGGCGTGGAAGTCGTTTAGCGATGTGAAGTCGGCCGTGGGCGGTGGACGCTCAGCGGGTGTGGACCATGGGCCTGCGGAGTCCAGGAACGGTTCACGAGGCTCTCCCGCGGCATCGGCGTCGCGGCGGCGTTGATCAGCGGGTGCACCTGGAACGAAAGATCGGGACTGGCATGAATACGGTCGGCGCACTTGTGTTAGCGGTGTGTACTGCGGTGTTGAGCGGTATCGGTCTCTTTGCGCTGCCCTTGACTGTGAACGAGATCGTGCTGGAAGTGATCTTCCTGGTTTCCACGGCGATGGCGCTTGTGGTGACACTGCACATGCTGCTTAAGGGTCTGGCCGCTACCGCCGGTCTGGAGGAGCGACGTTTTGGTTGTTCCTTCTGGCGCTCTGGGTCGTTGCCCCCCCGAATTGGAATGAGGCGCGATTCACAGGATGATCACGGCCACTTCACCACGGAAACGCAGAATCTACAGGATTCAACCAAGCACTCATAGACGAGCATGCGAGAGCGTTTGCTTGCTCGAGAAGGAGTTCACCATGTCGACGAAAATGTGCATCACCTCGATCACGATGGCCCTTGCGCTGTCCGCTGGCACGACATTCGGTCAGTCGGCTGTTGAACCTAGTGGCACCAGGCGTGCGGCGACTACGGAACGCGCCCGAGCAGAGCGGCCAGCTGGCACGCTTGTCTTTGTAAAAAGCAGCGACGTCATGGGGATGGATGTGGCAAACCCGAACGATGAGGTCATCGCTTCGGTGTCCGACTGCATCATTGACCGCGGAAGTGGCCGCATTGAACACGTGCTGCTCAAGAGCGGCGCGGTGATGGGGATCGGCGGCAAGACCATCGCGGTTCCCTACTCCCGCCTCGGATTCGATCCGGTCAAGGAGCGATTCGAGCTCGGAATGACGAAGGAGCAGATCGATCGCGCGGTGGCGTTCGTCCCCGAGAACTGGTCAGAACTTCAGAATACCACCTGGGCGGACACGCTCGACGAGTGGTGGTATGGCGAAGACGATGAAGCCACGGTCGAAGACGCTGCGGCGAAGTCAGTGGCCAGCGGCACACCGGAGACGATCAAGGGAACGATCGAATCCGTGGACCGGTCACGCGTGGTGGGACGGGGCGAGCACGTTGCTGTGAATGTTCGTACGACGGAGGGCAAGCGCGAGGTGTTGCTGCTCGGCCCCTCGTGGTACGTGATGGGACACGACGCCGCACCGATGCGTGGCGATGAGATCGAAGCGGAAGCTGTCCGCGTGGCGGATGTCGGGGCGGATGAACGCATCGTCGTGTCGGCCAAGATCGGCGGCGATACGCTGGTATTGCGGGATTCGGCCGGAACGCCGCGGTGGCGAGCGGTGAAAGGCGATCCTGAGAACGTTGAGAAGAGTGCCCCGCGTCCCGAGGCGCGGCCGTCCGCGGCGCGGCTTATGCGCCTGAGCGCACTCATCGGGGCGGAGGCCAGCTCCGCCGACAAAACCGGCGGCGAAGTGAACGATGTCATCATCGAACGGAGTTCCGGCCAGATCGCGATGATCGGCTTTGACCCAAACGAGAATCTGCTGGGTATCGCAGATGAGATCAAGGTCGTGCCGTGGCCGGTCGTTAGCATCGGCGCCGACCAGAAGGTCCGCATCGACGCCGGGAGCGCGATTCTGAAGGCTGCTGAGAAGATGCCTGACGATCTGAGCGTGTACGCCTCTTCCATGCGGCTGGAACCGGTGTACCGGATCTATGAAGTGGAACCGGTCAAGTTTGCACCTCGCGAACGGCAAGAGGCTCGCGGCGGCAAGGATGCGGGATGGGGCAAGGATGGCTTCTATTTCAAGGCCTTCCAGAACGCCCCCGAGGCCACAATCACCGGTCGGGTGACTGATGTGAAGACGACAACACTGCAGGAAGGGATGCCCTCTGCCCGCGTTGTCGTTGTCGAGACGGAAAGCGGTGACCAGTCAGTCATCCTGGGGCCTGAGTGGTATCTCAAGCAGCAGACGTTGGATATCAAGAGCGGCACGACCGTCACGATCCAAGGCAAGCGCGCCAAGTTGGGAGACCAAGAGTACATCTGCGCTCACTCGGTAAGCGCAGATGGTCGGTCACTCACATTGTGGGAGCGCGACCACCCGATGTGGGATGGCCGCTGATTCGCAGAACAGAACAAGAGCGTTCCGGCGCGGCCAGCGCCGCGTCGGAGCGATTGCGGTAGAGGGTGGGCCCGAGAGCAAAGGAACAGCTATGTCAACTCATTCTCCGGCATACTCCAGTCGATGGCAGCGCGAACCAGGTGAGCGCAGGAACGCGAGCGCAACAGGTCAGCCCATCAGGCGCCGAGTGAGCTGGTCGCGTGAAGACCTGGAGGAGCATCCGGAGCGGGTGTTGTTTAACAGCGATGTCGCCGCGACGCGATCGCCCGCCGCCCACCTGGTCCTGATCATGGTTGCGCTCGGCAGTCTGCTGGCGCTGACCGCTGCGTCGATGGCAGTGGTGGGAGGTTTTCGGGTGTCGATGCTTGGTGTGGTTGCCGGGTTGGGCATCGTGATGCTTGCCCACCCGCTCATATGGCGGACTCTGTTTCGGGGCGAGCGACGCGACACCTTTGATGAGGAACTGGCACCGGCGCGCCCGGGCGATGATGCCACGGTGTGACGAAGTGAGCGGTCGCTGCATGCGAGCGCTGACAGAATACAGACGGTACGTAGAGCCGCTTGAGAATGGATGCGCAGAGGCTGGGCATGACGGGCCTGGTAGATCTGCTTGAAGGAACCCTCGGGGAGGAATGGGAGGCGGACCGCCGCTTGACTCGCCTCGCCGAAGCCGGCATCGATCTACTGGCAACGGTGCGGCTGGGACATACGCGGGCTTCGCGTCGGGGGAGGGCAGGGGCCGGAGTATGGCGGGAAGTGACCGTCACCGAGCACCAATGTGTTCAGTTTTAAGGAGTTGCATATGAACTGGGATCAAATCGAAGGTAAATGGGTACAGGTCCGCGGCCAAGTCAAGGAGAAGTGGGGCAAGCTCACCGATGACGATCTGGACGTGATCAACGGAAAGCGCGATCAGCTCGAAGGCCGCATCCAGCAGGCCTACGGCAAGACGAAGGAGGAGGTCAACCGCGAGGTTGAGGACTTCTCCAAGCGCTGCAAATGCTGAGTGTTTCAGCCGCGCCGCAAGGTGTGTTGCGACGGTGGAGTGTCACGGATCACTCCACCGTCGCACTGTTTTTGGACGAGCCGTTTTAGATCTAAAGTCGGATTCATGTGACGTTCATGGGTTGCTGACGAATGTGAGCGAAGGTGTGAGTAGGAACCGCGGACGGTTCTGCGAGCATCACCGGAAGCTAACCGCTGGAGGACAGTGCCATGAACAGTCACAATCTCGAGAGTGGATACCCCGAGCAGCACGCCTACGACGATCACCGTCGCGAGAGCGACCGCAACGCGGGCAATGAGCATCGCCGCGGCGAGTATCGCGGCGGTCGGTATGGGCGCCCCGATGGGATGCCGCAGCACGACGATCACGCCAATCGTCGCGATGGGTATCGCAGCGACGAGCACCGGGGCTTCGGCGAGGAACAACGCTCGGGCGGTTCGCTCGGCGGTGCGCAGCGAAGCTCTCGACAGTTGGGTCAAGAAAGCGGCTACGGCGAGCAGGACGGTGGTGGCTACCCCTCAGGCCGCAATCCGTCCCAGGGATACTCCGCGGGCGGCTATGGATCCGGCGGCGGCTATGGCTCGCCGGGCCTCGGTGGTCGCCAGTCATACCCGGAATCCCAGGGCTATGGCCAGCGCGGCGGGTACGGCCAGTACCGCGACTCTTCTGAAGGCGTTCGCGGCTCCCCGCAGTCCTATCGCCCGCTTGGTGATCAGCGTCTGAGCTCGGGCGGCTACGGCGGGTCCGAAGACTATAACCAGGGCTCTTCGTACGGCGGCGGCTCCGACATGGGCCTGAGCGGCGCGGGTTCGCGCTACGGCTACGGTAACCAGGGCTATCAGGATCGCAACGACCAACCTCAGGGCCGCTACGAGCAGAGCAGTTCTCAGCGCGGTACGCTTGGTGGCCTGAGCCAAGGTTACGGTCAAAGCGGGATCGGTCAGCGCGAGCACGGCCAGTCCGCCGGGTTTGGTCAGTTTGGCACCTCCGGCAGTCAGGGGAACCGATCCGGCCGCACACCCAAGGGCTACACCCGTTCTGATGAGCGCATCCGCGAGGATGTGAACGATCGACTCATGCAGTCGAGCGATCTGGATCCCAGCGAGATCGAAGTGAACGTCAGTGGCGGCGAAGTCACGCTCGTTGGCACCGTGTCATCCCGCCATGAGAAGTTCCTTGCCGAGCAGCTCGCCGAGAGCGTCTCGGGTGTGAAGGACATCGCCAATCAGCTTCGTCTGCAGCGCGCGGATTCGGGCTCGCAGAGCTCGCCGGGCTCTGACAGCAAGCGTGGCGGTTCGAGTGGGTCCTCAGGTGGGAGCACTTCAGCCAGCGGCAGCACCGGCAGCAGCTCCTCTTCCTCGACATCCTCGCGCGGCGGCTCCGGCTCCTCGCGATAACAACATTGACCTCCCTGCCCTGCGGGCGCGAAAGCGCTCGCGGGGCTTTCTCGCATATGGACCTTCATTCTGGCACTTCGTACTGGATTCTCGCCAACGGGCTTGGCTTCGTGGTGCCTCCGATCTCCAGTGACCTCGAGTGCGATGTCGCGATCATCGGCGGCGGCATCACCGGCGCACTGGTGTGCGATGGCATGACACGGGCGGGCCTGCGGGCCGTCGTGCTGGACCGCCGCGACTTGGGGTTTGGCTCCACCGTCGCCAGTACGGCGCTGCTGCAGTACGACACCGATATGCCGCTGCACGAGCTTTCCGAACTCATCGGTTTACACTCCGCCAGGCGCGTCTTCAAGGCCGGCTTGCACGCGGTTGATCGGGTTCTTGAGCTTGCCGCAGAGCTGGATTGTCCGAGCTCACGGAAGCACTCGCTGTACCTTTGCACATCGGACAGCGATATCGACGCAATGCGGCGAGAGCTCGATGCCCGAGTGGCGAGCTCGCTGGAGTGCCGCTGGCTCGACGCCGCGGAACTGCGTTCGGGGTGGGGGATTGTGGCCAAGGGGGCGATTCTGTCCGCGGCGGCGGGCCAGGTGAATCCGTACTGCTTGTGTCACGCGCTCCTTCGGCGGGCCGCACAGCGAGGGGCGGCGGTGCACGATCGAACCAAGGTCACCGAGATTCACAAGAATGGAACCGGTTGGCGACTGCTGACAGATCGCGGACCGGAGGTGCGGGCCAAGCTTGTGGTGCACGCGACCGGGTACGAATCGGCCAGCCGGCTTCCCGCCGGGCTCGTGAAACTGAACTCGACATACGCGTTCGCTTCAGAACCCACCCGGCCAGCGCCGGGGTGCTGGGTCGATCGCGCGCTGGTATGGGAGCACGCGGACCCGTACCTGTATGTTCGCTGGGAGGGTGATCGACTGCTGGTCGGAGGCGAGGATGAAGACTTCGCGGATGAGCAGGCGCGGGACGCCCTGATGGAAAAGAAGACCGCGGCGATCGCGAAAAAGTGTCGCGCCTTGATGCCGGAGGTGCAGATTGAGCCCGCCTTCATGTGGACCGGCACATTTGCTTCGACGCGGGACAGCCTCGGGTACATCGGCGAACTGCCTGATGGGGCTGGGCATGAGTTCGCGCTGGGATTCGGGGGCAATGGAATCACCTTCAGCATGATCGCAGCGGAGGTCCTCACGGCCGCGGCCCTGGGCCGGCGACACCCTGACGCAGAGTTGTTCGCCTTCTCCCGGCCCACCGCCGGCGCGAATGAGCCATGATTCACCAGACCGTCACCACGAACTCATACCGGGAACGCACTATCTCTATGACGACCAGCGCAATGCCGGTCTGTCCTGTTGAGGAGCAGGCTCATGGAACGTGTAGAACCATCAGGAAAGGCCGCAGGAAACGCCGAGGCTGATGCAAACCGCATTGAAACTCCTGCCGATCGTGCCCGCATCGATGGGGAAGAGGAGTTGTCGATCCATCGGTGGACGGATGCGGAGCTGAAGCAGCGCGCCAAAGACCTTGGAATCGAAGTGAGCGACACGCTTACTCGGGCAGAACTGATTGAGCGAGTAGAACAGGCGCCGTGAATCGAGATTGATTGAAATGCGTGGCGAGTATCGTAGTGGCCAATAGTTTGTAACCATCAGTTGAAAGGATCTCAGAATGAACGCTCGAACCCTTATCTGTGTGTGCGGCGCGGCCGCGGCCATTATCTCCGCACCAGCGCTTGCGCAGCAGGGGACAACGCCCTCCACGCCTCGCCCGGATTCCACGCGGCAGCCTGCAAGCACAACCCGCAGCGACCAGACCCAGCAGCAGCGCGACGCGATGGGCAAGCCCGGCGCGCAGGACACCGCTCAGGTGCTGTCACGACTTGAAGGTGTCTGGAAAGTTGAAGTCAGCATGGACGAGAGCTGGACCAAAGCTGCGGGCATGCATGGCGACAAGTCGAAGGATGCGATGTCTCGCACCGATGCGAACCGCGATGCGAACCGGGACGCTTCCAACCCCGATGCGAACCGTCCCGCCGGCACACAGCCCGGTGATCGGGATCGCGACGGTATGAACCCCACCAACCCCCAGCGCACCGATCGTGACCTTGAATCCGGCCGGCCTGCTGGGCTGAGGAGCACCGACTCCAAGTCGTTCACCGGTTACGCCGAGCGTCGCCTGGTGCTCGGCGAGAACATTCTCCAGGAGTCGATCGTGATCCCCGCGATGGGCTTTGATGGCATGAAGCAGGAGAATCCTGCGAGCCGTCCTCACGACACGATGCACACCGGCGACGATGCGAACGCTTTCCGCGGCATGTCGTTCCTCTCCTTCAATGAGGAGACCGACAACTACCGAATCATCTTCATGGACTCCCAGCACAACGACATCCACGTCGACTCGGGCGAGTTTGACGCCAGCCGCAACTGCATCGTCTTCAACGGCGAGAGCGACAAGAGCTGGAAGTCGGACTCCAGCAAGACGACCGGCACTCCGGGCACCAAGAGTGACCCGGCGGACTTCGGACGCCAGCCCGGCCGCGACAAGGACATGAAGCTTACCGGCAAGAGCGGACACTCCCAGCGTGGGGATGTCCGGGTCGTGCTGGAGATCCTCGGCAACGATCAGCACCAGGTGACGATGTACAAGGTCGGCGCCGATGCGAATCGTCCCGGCGAGCCCCGCACCGGAACGCCGGCTAACACCACCCCCGCTGCTGGCCAGCCCAATGCCAACCGGCCCGACACGATGCGGGATCTCCCGGCCAATGCCGAGTCGATCGTCTACCGCGCCGTCTACACCCGCGCCACCGGCGCCGAGGCGACTCGCTTCCGTCAGCTTATCGACAACGATCGTTCGATGACTCGCGCCAACACCACTGATCGCTGAGCGATCTGCACTTCGATCCAGTCGGCGGCAACTCCAGCTTCGCCGCCGCGGCATGAACCGCCTTCCTCTCTCGGGCGGTGCCGGATCGATTGAGAACGCCTGCGTTTGAGAACGCCGCGATGCACCTCACAAGGTCGTCGCGGCGTTCTCACTTTTGCATCACACGCGCCTTTGGACCTTCGACCGTGGCACGCGGGCGCGAGTGACCTCGCTGCTATAATGTAACCGGGTCTTCACCGGCAGACTGCGCAGGAACACCTACGACGCGGCAGCGCACTGCGCGAGAGTCACCGAAAAACGGTTGGGGGCAGCAGAGAGAGCGGGAAAAGCAAAGCTGACGGATCAGCCGCGCCACTTCTCGAACGCCATGCCGTCAACAAAGCGGATCACGGTTGTCAGAGTGGCTGGCCGCTTCTCCTCATCGCTCTTGCCACCGAAGCTGAGGAAATCGACCATCTTGCCCTCAACCGAGTCGAGGCTGTATGACCAGACCAGCAGCTCTGACCCGTCGGGAAGCTCGGCCTGCCGGTCCGGCTCACCAAGAACGGTGACCGCCCACAGACGCGAGGTCTTCCCCAGTTGCACCTGGTCGTAGAGCTCCGGCGAAACGAAGGTGCCGTCGTATCGAATGGACGGCCCGCTCATCTGCATGATGATGGGCCCTTCAAGCCGCATCGATCCGTCGAGCTTCATCTCCGACCGCAGTTCCAGCGGCCGAGACATGTCGCATCCTGCAAGAAAAATGGTCGGCACCGCCGCGGCAGCTGCGAGGCAGAACGGAGTCTGCCGCCAGCCGCCTGTTCGGCGGCACCGACCGGATGGAGAGAGCGATGTATTTGCCGAGGTCATACTGATGCGATCCTGCAAAGGCAATTGCAAAGGTGTTCAACCCGACAGTGCTTGATCGCATCCCTGTCCTGGATATCTTCGCTCAGCGCATCTGGCATGTGATGAACTCTGCATGAAACTGCTCTTATCTTCGAATGAGCGCGGCAGGTCCCCGGGCTGTCGCGAAGAAATGAGCCAGCCTTCACCGGTTGTTCATTGTCTGCCCCTTCTGTGAGAAGTAGAGTGCATAGGTAACAACTGTATCGAGCCATGTGTTTGCAGCAGGAGATCATCCATGAACAGTCAGCACAGCAAATCCGCGTTGGTGTTTGCACTCTTCCTTGCCTCGGCAACTGGCTGCGAGGAGACTGCTCCCACCGATACGACAGCACCGAATCGCGGCCCGGTGCCCGACTCGAACATGACGACTCCGGCAGAGCGGCCGGGATCGATGAACTACCCCGCGCCAAGGCCCGATCCGATGACGCCGCCCGCAGCGAACCCTGCGCCCGCGCCCACAGATCCAGGGCTGGTGCCGCCTGCTCCTGGTGAGCCCCGTCCCACCACGCCGGCGCAGCCAGCGGGCGCGGAGCGGGACCGCGAGATCACGCAGGAGGTCCGCGCGATGATCCGCCACGATAGTGCGATTTCCGCGCTTGCTGAGAGCATTGACATTCAGACCGCCAGCGGCGTCGTCACGCTGCGTGGCCGAGTCGCCTCTCAGGAAGAAAAGGACACCATCGGGGCGCGGGTTCGTCAGGTGCCCGGTGTGCTTTCCATCAACAACGAACTCGAAGTGGATCGCTGAGATCCGCATCGGACCTCTTCAGCATCTGGTTCAGGGCGGGGGGAACAACGTCCACACGGACTCTTCAGGAGATTTATGCATGAATACTCTCAAACGCGGATTGACGCTGATTTGCTGCGGTGCAGCGCTTGCCCTCGGGACGGGGTGCCAGAATGACGGCTATGCGGGTTCTGATCGCAGCAATGTTCGCTTCAGCGTTGCAGCCAGCAACAGCGACATTGTTGTCGGGGACACCGTGACCTTCACCACACGCAGCGAGAACACACTCGGACGCGATGGGCGTGTGAAGTGGACCTCGACGGGCGGTGACCTCGACACCCAGGAGGGTGGTCGGATTGCACGGGCCACATTCAACGCACCGGGAACGTACACCGTGACCGGCCGCTTGGAGATCGATGGACAGGCCACGCGGACCGATTCCGTTGACGTGCGCGTCAAGGCTGTTCGTTAAAGTCGTTGCGAGAGCGGTCTGCTCCGGGCCGGACTCTGTGAGACCTTGTGTCTCAACGGGTCCGGCCCGACTGATCGCCGTTGTGCAAGTACGCCCGGAGGGATTCGAACCCCCGACTTTCGGTTCCGAAGACCGACGCTCTATCCACTGAGCTACGGGCGCAACAGCTGATTCTAGGCAGATGCGTTGCCTTGTTGTGACTCGCGGGCGGCATGAAGATGCAGCTCAGAGTCGCCGGTGATCAGCCTCGCCCCGCGCGTGAACACGACGTAGGCCCAGGCCCACTGAATGACCACCACGAGCTTGTTTCTGAAGCCGATGAGCTGCATGATGTGCAGCGCTGCCCAGAGCAGCCACGCAAGGATGCCGGTAATCCGAACGCCGAACACCTCACCCACGGCGCGTGCGCGACCGATCGTTGCCATGTCCCCATAGTTCCGGTATGAAAAGGCACCCCGCCGACGCGAGTTCGGCGCAAACACGCCCGTTGCCGATTCTCGCGCGATCACTCGGGCGACGAAGCGTCCCATCTGTATGGCGGGCTGCGCAACCCCTGGAACATCCTTGCCCGTGGCGGGGTCGACAACCTTGGCAAGGTCCCCAATGACAAACAGCTCGGGATGACCCGTCACCGACAGGTCGGGCTCAACGATGACGCGGCCGGCAAGGTCACGAGCTCCGGGCAACGACTCGGCGAGCGAGGATGCACGCACGCCCGCCGCCCAGAACACGCATCCTGCGTCGATTCGCTCGCTTCCGATGTTCACGCCCTGGGCATCGATGGCGGTGACCCGTGCGCCCAGGCGTACTTCTACGCCCAGGTCTTCCAGGTCCCGCAGCGCACGGGCGGAAAGGGTTTCAGCAAACGACGTCAGTACACGATCCTGTGCCTCGATGAGAACAATCCGCGCGGTCGCGGTGTCGATGGATCGGAAGTCGCGCGGGATTGATCGACGCGCCATCTCCACCATGGCGCCGGCGAGTTCGACGCCGGTGGGCCCTCCACCGACCACGATGAACGTGAGCCGCGCTTTTCGCGATTGGGGGTCGGGCTCGCGCTCGGCGGCCTCGAAGGCGAGCAGGAATCGCCGCCGCATCTCGATCGCATCCTCGACCGACTTGAGACCGGGTGCGTGCTCCGCCCACTCGTCGCGGCCGAAGTAGGAGTGCGTCGCGCCGGTTGCCACGATCAGCACGTCGTATGGAACTTCGCCGTCCTTCAGAATCACGAGGCGACGACTCACGTCGATCCGCTCGGCCTCACCTAGGAGCACCGACACATTTCGCGCCCAGGACAGCACCCTGCGGATCGGGTGGGCAATATCCGCTGGAGAGAGTGAAGCGGTGGCGACCTGATAGAGCAGTGGCTGAAACACATGATGGTTACGCCGATCGATCAGCGTGACCTGCACCGGGGATTGTGCGCGGCGTGAGCCAAGGGTCTTGGCAAGTGTGAGGCCCGCGAACCCTCCGCCGATGATGACCACTCGGACGCCCATGGTGCATGGTAGAGATCCGGCGATGAAAAGCCTGCCTGAGCAACGCCGTTTGAACCAAGCCGGGCTCGCCCCGCGGCGGGATGGTCGTACACTTGTTCCAAGCCATGTTTCGCAGACTGTTCTTTGATGACTTCGAGATCCGCGCCGCGCTTGCGCGTCGGGTGCACTCGCTTTGGCTCACACGGGCTCTCCGCGTTGGGGCAAAGCTGCCGCGGATTCCAACCCGGCTTGTGCGGGAGGGGGGCTTCTCTCCCCTGGTCAGCACGCCCGAGGGGCGTGAGTGGGCGGATTTATGGTGGGAAGAGGCGCTGCAAACGCAGGATCCGCCCTGAAACAGGGTGATCCGTTCCGAGCTTGTTTGCGAGTCGCCGTAGCTGCGTCTCGGTCTTGCCGATCAACCGGGTAAAGTTTGCAATCGCCAAACAGCGACCGATCGGTCCAGTGCGGCCTTCGCCGGGAGTCAGTGCCATGTCCGAGTCCGCCGCGCCGCACGTTCGAACGACCACCAGCCTAAGTGGCAACTGGCTCATGAAGCAGGGGCTCTTCCTGCTCGTGCTTCTGGTGTTTGGGTTCTGGGGCCTGGCGGATGCCCTGTACTTCTATCCGCGGCGTGGCCTTGAAGACGCTTCCTACAAGCTGCGCAACTACCTGACAGCCGCTTCGGAAGCGGGCAAGCTCATTCCCTCGGAGGTCGGACTCCCTGATCCGCAGCGCACATACGAGGAGCTTGACCCGCGGATGGAGCAACTTGCCAAGGCCGCGGTAGGGCCGGGCAACGACGCCAAGAACGCGAAGTTGGAGTTCGAGCGGGCACGATGGCTGGAGGCGCTCTCCCGGACATGGAAGCTCACAACCGAGCCACAGGTCGTCGTTTCGCCGGGCCAACTGCCCAAAGACTTCGTCGATGCGGCGACACGCACCGTGCGATACGACCCCGTTCGCGGCGTTGGTCTGGTTGTATCGCAGCCCGGCTCAGCGCCGGTAGAGATTCCCCCACAGCGCCTGCTCGGAGAGCTGGTTCAGAAGTGGAACGTGCGGGACCAGGTGAAGCCGCTCTCGGGCTACGACATGCCGCTGCAATGGGTCTTTGTCACCGTCGGGTTCGTGGGCGGAGCGGGAATGCTGTTCACCGTGCTCCGCGCCAGCGCCAAAAAGTACCGGTGGGATCCGGCGACGCAAACGCTCACGCTTCCCGGCGGTAAAAGTTTCACGCCGGCGGACGTCAAAGAGTTCGACAAGCGCCGCTGGCACAAGTTCTTCGTCACTATCCACCTCAAGGACGGAACCTCCCACACGCTCGATCTGCTCCGCTACGTTCCGCTGGAGGAGTGGGTGCTGACCATGGAGCGGACCGCGTTCCCCGAATCCGCCGTCGCGGCTGTTCCGGCGGGCGAGCCCGAGGCGGTCGCGGCGGGAAACAGCGAAGCTTCCCCTCCCAATAACGGGTGACGCCCTCGGTGGGGACGATTGTGAGAAGACCCGGAGTACGCGTGTGGAGTATGTCGCCGCAAGCATCGTGACACTGTTCGCGGTGCTGGGCGTCGCGCTCACCGCGGCAACGCTGCCGGGGATCTGGATCATGATCCTGGCCGCGGCGGGGTGCCAGGCTTGGCTGATGCTGCGCGAGCCGCCGATGGCGATGTTCGATTGGTGGACACTTGGGGCCTGCGTTCTGATCGGGCTGCTGGCCGAAGTAGTCGAGATCTTTGCTTCGGCTGTCGGCGCCAAGAAGGCGGGGGGAACCCGCCGCGGTGCGATCGGCTCGGTCATCGGCGCCCTTGCGGGTGCGATGATCGGAACGGTGTTCATCCCGATCCCCATTCTGGGCACGATTGCGGGTGCCGCCCTGGGGGCCGGTGCCGGGGCGATCCTCGCCGAGCGGCACAATGGCCGGAAAACCTGGCGCGAAGCCTCCACAATCGGAGCGGGCGCGGCGGCTGGTCGGCTGGTTGCGACCGTCCTGAAGGTGGGGTTTGCACTGGTCGTTGCGACGATCCTTTGCGTCGCGGCGTTCGTATGAGATTCGGATTGCGTGAAGGCGACGCATCTGGCCTGGCGAGCCCGGCGATGTGTACTTGTGTTCAACTTTCAGCCACCCTTGGCCGATCCGTCCTGTAACATGGACGCCTGCCAGGGAGGGCGTGGGGAAGCAGTGGGGCGGGGGGAGGAGTTCCCAGACAACGATGTCCACAGTGGCACGACACGAATCGGCGGCCGGACGCAGCGACAAGCGTTCCGGTGTCAGGCACGCGCGAGACACGCAGGGACAGCCTGCGGCAGACAGCGAGGCGGGAATCAAGCACTTTGTGCTGGATACCAACGTGCTGCTGCACAATCCCAACGCGCTCTTCGTCTTCAAAGAGAATCACGTGGTGATTCCCTTCGCCGTGATCGAAGAGCTCGACAAGCTCAAACGGCAGAACGACGACATCGGGCGGAACGCCCGCGAGTGCATCCGGCACCTGGATCGCCTCCGCTCCCGCGGAACGCTGATCGACGGTGTGCGCTGGCCCGCGGCCAGCCCGACGGTCGGTCAGGCGTCATCCGCCGGTGAAGATGTGGCCACCCCCGGCGCCCCGCTGAGCGATGGCTGGGATGTCCGCATCGATGTTGCCGAGCACACACGACCGAATGTGCTGCGGGAGGACTCGCCGGATAACCGCATCATCGCGGTGGCGTGGAGCCTGCACGCAGAGGGCAAGCGGGCGGTCTTCGTTTCCAAGGACCTCAACGCGCGGATCAAGTCCGATGCGCTGGGGATCCGGACTGAGGACTTCGAGAATCAGAAGGTCGACGCTGACCGCCTGTACCGCGGTTTCTATGAAGTGCCTGCGCCCGGCGAGCTCATCGATGAGCTGTATGCCGAGCGCATGCTCGCGATGGACCGGCTGGCCGTGGCTCTGCACGACACCGATGAGGAAGGCCAGGTCTACAAGCGAGAGCTGTTCGCGAATCAGTTCGTGATTCTCAAGGACGCCAAGGACGACAGCCACACCGGCTTGGCGCGGCGGCTGGCCGATACAGATCACCTGATCCCCGTCAGCAATCCGCGCAAGCCCACGTTCGGCATCATCTCGCGCAACGTGCAGCAGACGATGGCGATGGACCTTCTGCTCGATGATGAGGTACGACTGGTCACGCTGCTGGGCTCGGCCGGCACGGGCAAGACGCTGCTCGCAGTGGCCGCGGGCATGGCCAAGGTCTTCAACGAGGAGCGGTACGAGAAGCTGCTGGTGGCGAGGCCGATCATGCCGATGGGCCGCGACATTGGCTATCTCCCGGGTGACAAGGACGAGAAGCTCACCGCGTGGATGCAGCCGATCTTCGACAACCTGACGTACCTGCTCTCCACACGTGGCAACCCGATGCACCAGTCGGCCGAGAGCCACACGACCGAGCAGCGCATCCGCAAGCTGATGGCCGATGGCAAGCTCGTGCTCGAACCGCTGACGTACATCCGCGGCCGCAGCATCCCGCACCAGTTCATGATCGTCGATGAGGCGCAGAATCTCACGCCCCACGAGATCAAGACAATCGTCTCGCGCGTCGGCGAAGGGACAAAGGTCGTGCTGACGGGTGACATCCAGCAGATCGACAACCCCTACCTCGATCAGTCGTCGAACGGCTTGTCCTACATCGTTGAGAAGATGAAGGGCATCCCGATCGTCGGACATGTGATGCTCACCAAGAGCGAGCGCAGCGAGCTGGCGAGCCTGGCGGCAAGCCTGCTCTGACCTGCACGACAGGGCGAGCGGTCACGGCGAACGATTTGGCCGCGGCGACATCGTGCGCGTTCTTGGCGCATTCAAAAACCGGGATTCCCGCGGCATCGGAATGCACCCTGACCCCCACGTCGTTCGGGGTCGGCGTGTCGTCTTTGCCGCCGGAGGCGGCGACCGTCCCAACCGTGTACGGCGGCTCTCAGATTCTGGAGGACTTCCGATGTTGACGATCGGCCAATCTCGTTGTGCGCTTGTTGCGGGCATTGCTGCATGTGCGTGTGTGACCGCCGCGAACGCAGAACTCACCGTCGGTCTTACCGCGAGCGGACAGCTCGTGAGCTTCAGCACCACTGCGCCCGGAAGCATCTCCCAGACCTCACCGGTCATCAGCGGTCTGTCGCAGGGCGACAGCATCGTGGATATTGACTATTTTCCTGTGAACGGCCTCCTGCACGGCATCGGCGCAAGCGGAACGTTGTACCGCCTCAACCCGATCACCGGAGTCGCCACCCTCGACGCCGCACCCCAGTCATCGATGGGCGTGGTACAGGTCATGGACTTCAACCCCGCTGCCGACCGGCTGCGGGTGTTCAGCGCCGGAGACGCCAACTTCCGTCTCACGCCCAGCGTCGGCACGGCCGGCCCCAACGGTGCGAACACGGGGTTGGTCACGGCGGATGGAACACTGATGTTCGCCGGCGGCACGCCGAACCCCAATCTTGTGGCCGCGGCGTACACCAACAACTTCGACGGCACCGCGGCGACAACGCTGTACAGCATCGATTCGGATCTGAACGCGCTGATCATCCACAGCGGTGCACCGCAGTTCTCGATGCTGGCGCAGGTCGGCGCCCTTGGGGTGGATGTGGGTGATGACGTCGGCTTCGACGTGTCGGTCTCGGGCATGGCGTATGTCTCAAACGGCAACAGCCTGTTCACGATCAATCTCGCGACGGGGTCGCTGACGTCGGTCGGAACCATCGGCGGCGGGCTTGGGGTGGTCTCGATCGCGGTCGTGCCCGCGCCGGCCGGTGCCGGCCTGCTCGCTCTGGCGGGCGTGGTCTGCCTGCGTCGACGCCGCTGAAGCCACAGCAACACGGGCACGTGTCCCGCGCGTGCGGGGTAACGTGCGCCGGCCCGCGTCCTTCGGGACCCGGGCCGGCATTGTTTTTGGTTCTCGGTCGTTTGTCCGCGATCCCCTTTTGCCCCGCGACTGTCTACGGTTCAAACCGAATGCACCCCGGCGACGAAGACCTTCTGCGGCAGGTGGCAAAGGGCGACTCTGTCGCCTTTGCCATGCTGTACGATCGCTACTCGCCGCGTGTGTTCGGCCTTGCCTTGAAGCTTGTGGGTGACCGACAAGAAGCTCAGGACGTGCTCCAGGATGTGTTCCTGGACCTTTGGCGTCGCGCCGCGGCGTTTGATTCTTCGCTCGGCGTTGCACCAGCATGGATTCTTATGATCGCCAGGGGCCGCGCTATTGACCACATCCGCAAACGATCCCGGGATCGCAAGCGGGTTGCATCGCTTGAGCCCGCCGGTACGGGAGAGTCGCTGCACACCGTGGATGCCGATTGGCTTGCGAGAGTTGTCCCCAGTCTTCCCGCCGACCTCCGGGAAGTCGTGCATCTGGCGTATGCTCGCGGCCTCACCCGGGAGCAGATCGCGATCCTGCTCAACATCCCCGTCGGCACCGTCAAAACCCGCCTTCGAACGGCAGTCCTGCAAATGACCGCAGCGCTTTCTGACGAAGAGAGGGCTCAGCATTGACTGTCCAACCTCCCAATCCGATGGATCCGCGTGCGAACTCGCATTGGCAGTTCGATGCCGCGGAACTGGCGGATCTTCATGCCGTCGGGGGCCTGAGCGCGGGCGAAGAGGCGGAACTGGCTGCGCGGGTGGCCGCACGCGATCCGCACGTACTCGCGGAGCTTGTGCGTGTCGCCCCGCTCATTGAGACGCTCGCGGCGGGCTTTGGCGTCTCCAAGCCTCCTCCCGCTGAGATTCGCGCCCAGGTTCTGTCGAGGATTGATGCGGCCGTGCAGGATGCGGAAGGTGAGGAGCAACTCGTCCATGAGATGTTCACCGATGCACGCGAAGCGGCGGCAGAGCGGGCGCACGCAGGATCGCGGGGTCAGAAAGTGGCGGCAGGGGGCCGCGGCGAGACGCTTCCGGCGGAGGTCATCGTCCGGCGCGCCTCGGAGGGCAGGTGGTGGCCAACGGGCCTGCCCGGCGTGTGGGGCAAACCGCTCTACAAGAGTCGTCACGCCGACCGCGAAACACTGCTGGTCAAGTGCGATCCCGGAGCGCTTATCCCGAGGCACGCGCACGAGGGTATCGAAGAGCTCATCGTGCTCGAGGGCACGCTCCGGGTTGGCGATGCGCTGCTCGGCCCGGGCGACTACATCCGCAGCACTCCGGGCGCTGATCATGGCGATGCCGTCAGCCCGGACGGCTGCATCTGCCTCTTCTTCACCAGTCACGGTGTCATGAGCCCGCGCAGCCAGCTGGCCATGTTCTTCCGCGGCATCGTCCACCGGTTCCTTGCACGCTTTGGCTCGGGCCGCTAGGTTCGCTACGCTGGTGCCGATGCCTGCCACGATCCATGTGCATAGTTTGCCCAAGCTCACCGCGCCCGGATCGCTCGTGGGCTCCCAGGCTGTGATTGTCGATCTGCTCCGCGCCTCGACCACGATCTGCGCTGCGCTCCACGCGGGCGCGGCGTGTGTGCGTCCGGTGCTGGAACCGCAGGATGCAATCGCTCTGCGGGCGAAGCTTGCTCCCCGCGAGTGTGTGCTGGGCGGCGAGCGCAAGGGCATGCTGATCGCCGGGTTTGATCTGGGAAACTCGCCGCGGGCCTACACCCCCGAGCGTGTCCGGGGCCGGGATGTGGTGTTCACGACGACCAACGGAACCCGCGCGATCTACGCCGCGGCACGCGAAGGCGCTGCGCGAGTGCTGATCGGATGCTTTGCGAACCTGTCGTCGCTCGTTCGGGCACTCGCCTTCGATGGGCGCGACATTCATGTCCTCTGCGCAGGCACAAATGGGGACATGTCGATGGAGGATGTTCTGTGCGCGGGAGCCATTGTCTCTCGCGTGCTGGCTGCCGGGTCGGGCGCGTTTGTGCACGCGGCCGATGATCAGTCCCGTATCGCCCAGCATGTGATGGAGGCGGCAGAGGCGTCGCCGACCGGGGTTCTGGACGTCATGATCGCTTCCCGCGGCGGGCGCAACCTCATCGACATCGGCCTGCAGACCGATGTTGAGGACTGCGCGAGGAACGACTGGCTGCCGCTGGTACCGGGGTTCGATCCGGCTACCTCGACGATCACACGGGTTGCCTGATGTGCATCATGTAATCCATCTCCGGCGGCTTTCCACCGAGCCTCCGAATGGCGTTGGTCGCCTGCGCCCGGTGATGGATGGAATGCGTGATGCCCTGTAGCAACATGTCTCGGAGTGTCGCCCGGAACATGCTGCCGCGGGAGTCGCGATAGTTCTGAACGCGCGCTAGAGCATCCGGCCCCAGCGATGCGAGAAACGTGCAGCGATCGGAGCGTGTGCGGTCGAATCGTTCACGCAGAGCGGGGATCGGGAGCGATTCGCTCTCAATGGGCCACGGGGTTTCGGGTTCGCCGCGCCATCGCCGGAGCCACGTATCTTCGCCGGCCCAGGTATGCGTGAGCACGCGGCGCAGCGAGCCCGCGCCAGGCCCGATCTCCAGCCCCCGGTCGAGCTGTTCATCACTCAACTCGGCGGACGCGGCGAGCACCTGCGCATTTGCCCAGTCGGAATACTCGAAAAGTCCTTGGATCATCGCGAGGCTTTGCATGGCTGAGCTCCGTGGGGGCCTACTGCGTTGTGCGGGACGATCAGGACGGAGCGCCCGCATCACTTCCGCCCCGCATGAGCTGGTTGCTCACAAGCGAGCGATACAGGTCGCAGCGGGCAAGCAGCTCGGCGTGCTTGCCGCGATCGATGATCCGTCCATCATCCATGACCACGATCTGATCCGCTGCGAGTACCGTAGACAGACGGTGTGCAACAATGAGGCACGTGCGAGAGGCCTGCACGCCGGCCTTGTCCTTGGGCGAAACAAACTCTGCGACTGCCTCCGCGATGCGTGCCTCCGATTCGGCATCCACCATGCTGGTGGCTTCATCGAGGATCAGGATCGCCGGGTCGCGTAGGATCGCCCTCGCGATGGCGATGCGCTGACGCTGCCCACCCGAAAGGCCCGCGCCCTGCTCGCCAATTTCAAACTCATAGCCGTTGGGTTTGGCGAGGATGAACTCCTCTGCCCGTGCCATCCGCGCTGACGCCCGGACTTTGTCCATCTCCGCCGCGCCGTCTCCAAGGTCCGATGCGCCGTAGGCAATGTTGTCGGCGATGCTGCCGCGGAACAGCACCGTGTCCTGGGTGACGACCGCGATCTGCCTGCGCAGCGACCGCACATTGAAGTCGCCGGCGTCGCGACCGTCGATGAGCACTTTGCCGTGATCAGGATCAAAGAGCCGCGGTATCAGCGAGAGCAGCGTGGTCTTCCCGCAGCCGTTGGGGCCGACGAAGGCGTACGTTGCGCCGTGCGGGATCCGCAGGCTCACCTCTCGCACGGCCGGCGAGGCGGCGCCGGGGTAGCCGAAGCTTACATTCTCAAAGGCGATCGACTCGCGCACCGCCGGCAGCTTCGGCAGCTTGCGGTCGTGCCCGGGTTCGGTTGGCAGCGCGAGCAGCTCGGCGATGCGCGACGCCGCGGCCGACGCCTGCTGGATGTCGTTGAGCAGCCCCGTCAGCGGCTTGAGGCTCGCCCCCGCAATGCCCAGCGAGCCCAGAACCATGATGAATGTCTCGGGCTCGAGGTGGTTGTCGAGGATGGTCTTGATCGCCACGACGGCCAACGCGCCGAGAATGAACAGCGTGAGTGTTTCGATGAGCGGGCTTGCAAGAGCCCGCGCGGTGCGAACCTTGAACTCCTGCGCGACGACGTGCTTGTTGATCCTGTGGAACCGCCCCGCCTCGGCTCGTTCATTCGCATGCACCTTCACCACGCGCAGCCCGCCCAGCGCTTCGCTCGCGGCGTGATAAAGCCCCGCCTGCCCCTCCAGCGCCGATCGTGAAGCGCGGCGGATCCGCTTGCCCAGTTTGCGGATCACGATCGCCAGCGCGGGCGCGATGAGCAGCGCCGCCCCGGCGAGCCTCCAGTCAAACCAGAACGCCGCGGCCATCGCCGCGATGCCCTTGGTCACCTGAGCGACTGCCCGGGAGAGCAGCGCGTTGAATCCCCCGCCCAGCGCGGCGGTGTCATAGACAATCCGGCTCACCAGATCGCTCGGGCCGGATTGCAGAACTGTCTTCAGCGGGAGGTGGATCACCCGGTGGAAGGTCTCGCGACGGATGTTGGCGACTGTCCTCGAGATCACCGTCAGGGAGAGATACGCGTGCATGAAGTTGCACGCCGCGCCGATCATCGTCAGCAACCCCAGCGCGACCATGATCCAGAGCACCGCGTCGAAGGGTTTGGTCGGCAGTGCATCGATCAAACCCCGCGGAACGTGCGGTGCCCACGCCGGAAGCGTCGTGTTCCACTCCGTCACAAGTTGCGGCAGCGTGCGGGCCGCCTTGCCTCCGGCCCCCAGGATGTTGTCCAGAACCGGTTTCATTCCCAGCAGACCGGCCCCGAGGCCGCCGGCCGAAAGCAGCGCAAAGACCATCGCCGCGGCGACCAGCCATCGGTATCGGAGCATCCGCTTTGCAAAGGTCCAGAAGGGCTGCATCGCTAGGGAGTGAAGTATGGGCCGGCCGGGTCACAGACTCCAGCCGATTCCGGGCTCGTTCATGGGCCTTTCCGGGCTATCGTGGGGACGTGCCAAACCCCAACGCGACCTCGCTTCCACCAAAGGTTGCCTTCGTCATCCCCTGTTTCAACCACGGCCAGTTCGTCGAGGAAGCCGTGCGGTCGGCCCTCTTTCAGGAAGCAGCGGACGTACGGGTTGTGATCGTTGACGATGGCTCGACCGACGGCACAACTCCTGCCGCCTGCGACCGTTGCAGGCTGGCGGAGCCGGATTCTGGCCCGCACCGCGTGCACGTGGTGCATCAGCCCAACGCCGGATTGCCCGCCGCGCGGAATGTCGGAGTGCACGCCGCGATGACCTTTGCCCCCGAGCACGACCTCCTGGTTTTTCTGGATGCCGACGACTATGTCGAGCCGTCGTTTGTGCGCAAGTTGTGCGCGAAGCTTCTGGGAACCGAGTCTCCGCAGGTCAGCCATGCCTATTGCCAGGAGCGGCTGGTGGGGCTCGGCACAGGGATCTGGAACGTCCCGGAATGGGACCCGCTTCTGCTGGCGGTGACCAATCTCCACCCCGTGACGTGCGTGGTGCGACGGGACCGCTTCCTGGAAGCTGGTGGTTTCGATGAGACCTTGCGCCTGGGGTACGAAGATTGGGATCTCTGGATGCGCTTTGCCGATCGCGGCTGGCGGGGTGTCCGGGTGAGCGAGCCCCTGTTCATCTGGCGCAGGCACAGCCCCAACACCATGATCTCCGATGCGGTGTCGCGGCACGATGAGCTCTATGGCGCGCTCGTCGCGCGGCATCACGAGTTCTTTGATTCGCACGCGGTCGAGATCATCCGGCTCGCCAACGGGTTGCTGCGATCCGGCGATGCCCACTGGATCGATGAGGACCGCCGGTCGATCCTGCTCTCCCAGCTTCGCGCCCATGTTCAGGATGTGTACAACGAGTGCTTTGCGTTGAGGGAGCAGGCCTCGCGTGATCGCGCGGGCAGGGAAGGGGCGGAGCGGGCGCTTGCAGACGCCCTCGCTCAGGCGAAGGCGGAGGCGGGCCGAATCCGTGAGGAGTACGAAGCCAAGCCCGCGGTGCGGGCATCGCGCAGGCTGCACAAGCTGCTCGATGGCCTGCCAGGTCCGCTCGCTGCGCCAGCGCGGGCGACGCTCCGGGCGATGCGACGGCTGGCGGGCCCGGCGCGAGCAGGCGCAAATGAATGAAAAACGCCGCCCGTTCCTGTTGGATCGGGCGGCGCGAAGGTTCATGCGGCCGGAGCCGCGGCTGAGCAGGATCAGCCGTTGAAGTCGGCAAGGCTGAGCAGCGAGAGCACGGTGCCGCGCTGTGCGCCGAGGGTGATGAACCCGCCGGAGGGGTCGGCGTTGCCAAAACCGAGGCCGTTGTCGATGTGTCGCATCATCGCGACCGTGGGGACATCGGAGACAATCTCGATCGAGAAGAACTGCCTTCCGCCAGTCGACTGCGCCAGCACCTGCGGGTCGGAATCGAGATCAATATCCAGCCGCTCGCCGCCGTCGATCATGCGATCGAGGCTGAGGACAAAGCCGTCGGTGTAGTACAAGCGGATGGTGACCTCAGCGGTCACCGCGGTCACGCCGAACACGTTGAAGTTCGGATTGAAGATGCTCAGCCGCTCGAAAAGGTCATCGCCCGCGCGGGGTGTATCGATGAACCCTTCAGCGAAATCGTGATTGGTTGCGGCGGTCTGCGCGAACGGCGTCGCGAGCGTGTCGCCGAACTCCTGGTGCGCGATCGATGCGTAGATGTTGGCAGCGCCCGAGCTGTAGCGGATGGTGTAGGCCTTGCCGTCGAGCTGAGGGATGACGGAGGCATCGTAGGTTGCGCGGTCTCGCGGCTGCAGGATGAGCGAGCCCGGCGAGATCTGGAACTCCGGCGAGCCGTCGTCGAAGGTGAACGTCAGCGTGATGATCGCCGCGGTGTTGCCGGGGTTGATGAAGCTCAGGCGCTCGGAGATGCCCGAGCCCATGTTGCCGCCGGGCAGGATGCCGCGGGCGAGGCCATTGCCGGTGACGCCAAGAGACGTCGATCCGCCCTTGTCGCCGGCATTGTTGAAGTGGGTGTGCGCGGCGACGATCGGCTCATCGCTGGTGATGATCACCGACATGTTGCCGTCTGGCAGTGCAGGGATATCCGCAATCGCCAGTCCCCCGCGGCGGAAGGCCTCGGCGTTCCTGGTGATCGTAACGGGGTTGCCCGTCTCGAAGAAGAACTGGATTGACACGGTCGTGTCGGTATCGCCGGTGTTCTGCCAGACCACAAAGTCAAAGATATCTGCACCCTTGCGGACATCGGGAAGTACCCAGCGGGTGCCCGGCTCGCTCGCAAACGTCTCGCCTGTCGCGGTGCCGAAGTCGTAGTGGCTCAGGTTTACCGAGAGCGGCCCGGTCGACCAGATCTCAATCGCGTAGGGCACGTTGCGGTCGACAAGGTCGTCGGATGCATCGGCCGAACGCGACACGGTGAAGCCGCGGCGGGTGTTCGCCGGGACTGATGCCGTCTTGACAACGATGTCGCGGAACCAGAAGGTCGGGTCGGCGTCGGTGGGATCGCTGGTTCGTGGTGGTTGAGTCTGGCGGGTTTCCGCACGGACGATCGCCTGATAGAAGACCGTGGTTCCGCCGGGGTTGCCCATCGGCACAAACTCGGTGATCGAGCCGCCGGCGAAGCCCTCGGGGTAGTAGTACCGGTGCGTGTAGAACGCCGCGACGTTGGCGGGCTTGATGATCTCCACGTCGGTGATGATCAGGAGTTCGTCTTCCTGAATGCCATCGCCCGCATTAAAGCCTGAGTTGACCGGCAACTCGTTGTACGGCGCTGCCTGGGCAGAGGTCATCATGTCGTTGATGGCCTGCAGCACGGTCCAGGACGGGCCGGTTGTGCCACCAACGATCTTCCCGAAGACGGTGAAGCCTTGGTCGACGGTGTCGAGGAAGGTGTTGTTTCCCAGATTGAAGAAGAACTGGCTGGTGGCCGAGTTCACCTGGCCGCCGACGCGTGCCATCGCGATCGTGCCTTCGAGGTTGGATTGGTTGAACTCGTTGGTGACCGGCGGCTGCGTCGGGATCTCGGCAAAGCCCGTCCCCGAGGGCGCGATGCGCGACAGCCCGCCCTGAATGACAAAGTCGTCATCGAGCCTGTGGAAGAAAGTGCGGTCATAGTCCCCGCGTCGGACATACTCAAGAAAGTTCTGCACGGTGATGGGCGCAGCGTTGTCGAACATCTCGATATCGATGTCGCCCATCGTCGTTTCGAATCGTACAACGGTATTGTTGACGTTCTGCAGGTCGGTGATGAGCGGCAGAGGGGCCGAATCCAGCAGCCGCCGCGCCTCCAGACCTTCAAGCGCGTGCACTACCGGGCCTCCGCGGACGTTCCTCGTCTTTCGCATCGAACAACTCTCCTGCTCTTCTGGTTGATGGACACGGTCCGGTGTTCCCGGTACCGCCCGGCCTCGTTTCTTGCCCCGTCCCGTGGCCCGGTTCCGTCCAGGCATGGGTGAGGGATGGCCGCTCCCGCCCATTTGGCTGGTGGAGTCTACCTGCAACCCCATTCGCCTGCCACGCGGTTGCGGTTCAGGGGGGATGGTTATTGGATTGTGGACACAGGACCGCCCCGATGGACCCGGGGGTCGCTCAGAACCGGCATGAGAGCCTCAGGCGGCGGGTTTTTCGACTTGGCCGGCGTCCTCAAGGACCAGCCGGTCATACTCAGAGAAATCCAGCTTCACGAAAATGTGGGCCATCTCCGGATCAAACTGGGCCCCGGCGCAGCGCTCGATCTCCTCAAGCGTCTCGGCCCGCGGCATGGCGGCACGGTACGAGCGGTTCGAGTTCATCGCATCGAATGTGTCCGCCAGCGCGATGATCCGGGCCATCTGCGGGATGGACATCCCCGCGACGCCATGCGGATACCCCCGGCCGTCGAATCGTTCATGGTGGTGCAACACCCCGGGGAGCACGTCTGACAGCAACCGAATGTCCTTGAGAATCCGGTAGCCCATCTCCGGGTGCTTCTTGATCGCTCCAAACTCCTCGTCGGTCAACCGGCCGTTCTTGACCAGCACGGCCTCCGGCACTCCGATCTTGCCCACATCGTGGACCAGCCCGGCGATTCTGACGCGATCGGCATCCTGCTCGCTCAGACCGATGGCCTGGGCCAGGCGGTGCGAGAGGTGGGCAACTCGGCGCGAGTGACCGCAGGTGTACCTGTCCTTGGCGTCGATCGACGCGGTCAGGGCTTCAAGCGTTCCGAGGAAGAGTGCCTGCTGCTCGGCATACAGCACGGCGTTGTCGAGGAATGCCCCGACATAGCCGCTGGCAGCCTCAAGCAACTGGATGTCGTAGCTGCTGACCTGCGGGTCATCGCCGTACTTGTCACCCGCCAGCAAAGCGCCGGCATGTCGCCCCGCACGCCAGATCGGCTGCACGAGCACCTGCCCCGAGCCGGGCAGCGTCTGGCCCTGAAGCTCCGTCAGGATCAGCGGCACCAGGGGCTCGTGATCCTGGGAGATCTGGGCCGCGGCAGAGCTCAGAAGCTCGGTATCGAGGTTGATGTCACCGCTGGCGAAGAAGCGGCCGGCCGCCCCGCCGGCGATGGCGGTATCCGGCAGAAACGTTGCGCCGATCCAGGTGAATGGCAGTGCCCCGCGCAGTCGATCGCACATCCGCTGCACAAACTGCGATGGCTGCGTGAGGTCGTTCATCGAACGACCCAGCGTGTACAGCAGGTCGATAGTCTCAAAGCAGTCTGTCAACTGACGGGTGAAGCCCGAGACCGTCTTACCGTGCTCTTCGAGCTTGTTGAGATCGGCCGCCATCCAAAGCAGCGTGTCGCGAAGCGCGGACGCCGAGGGGGCATCAAACCTGGCACGGGGGAGAAGGCTTTTTCGAGTCGCCTGCGCATCCAGATGAGCAGCGCGGCAGGCGGCGAGGAAGAACTCTTCGGTCAGCGCGCGTTCGCCAAAGGCCATCGCGACCACAAAGCCCACGCGCTCCTTGCGACGTTCTTCTGAAAGCGGAATCGCCCAGCACCCCGGGAACAACTCTTCCACCGCCGGGGGCTGCCCCGCGGGAAGCTGGCCCCACTGCTTCACAGCCTCGCGGAGCAGCTTGGTGATCGTCGAGGAACCCAGCAGCAAGCCCACCGGCCCTCGCTCCTGGGGTTCTGAGAGGATGGCACCCGAGTTGTCACACCGCCATGACGCCAGACCGAGAGAGGCGCAGCGATCGCGCAGCCCCTGGATCGCCACGCTTGGCGCGTTGGTGATCGCGACCGGAATGGGGTACGACAGCGTGCTCATGCGGCGCGGCACTCCACACTCGGGCTTGCCATCGGGTCGGGCTTGACGGCGCCAGCCGTGAACTTCGCATCAAGGAGCGAGGTCTGAACAAACTCAAGCAGGTCACGCACGCCGAACGGCTTGCCCATCACGCGACGAATGCCCGTCTGGGCCATCTGCTCGGGCTCAAGGATGTGCCCCCTGGCCGTCAGGAGCACTGTGGGCGTGGGCGGAGTGCCGTTCGCCCGGGCTTCCTCGGCCAGGCGCAGGCAGAGTTCCAGCCCGCTCATATAGGGCATCTGCAAGTCGGTAATGATCGCGTCGGGGCTATGGCGGTGGACAAGGTCCAGTGCCTCTTCGCCGTCGCAAGCTTCGTAAACCGTGTAGCCGGCGGAACGGAGCTTGTCGGCAACGACCAGACGAATATGCGTCTCATCGTCAGCCACGATAATCGTGGCGCTCGAACGGGATGTCGTCGATAGCGAAGTCAATGCATCGCCTCCTTCAGCCTCTTACCGATTCCAGAACTGCAAGTCTGGATCGGCATCGACCGGGGAGCGCGAGCGCATGAGGCTGTGCCGACGTGCGCGACAATCGCCCCCGACGCGTGCGTCATAGCCGTCAGAACCAGCGCAAATACGCGGACAGAGTTATCTGACTGTCGTCGACCGGAGAAAGTGGCCTCGCCGGGCGGGATTACTGGCCGCTCGTCCTCGTCGCGTCGGTTGGCCGGGGCGGGGGAGCATTCTTCGCCCGCTCGACTTCCTGCATGACCTGCTCATGCACTTCCGGAGTCACGTCGGGCGGCGGCGGCTCTTCGCTACCAAGGCTGACCCACCCCTGCTGGAACACCACAAACACCGCGACCAGCACGATCACCGCCACCGAGACGGCGACCTTGATCTTCTGGGCGTTATCGAGGTTGCTGCCCTTCGTGCCGCCCTTCGACCCGGATTTGCCTGGGGTCTTTGACGGCGTTTTGGACGTCCCGGTATCAATTGATGTACGAGCCATGGCATCAGCCTCTTTGCGAAGATTCAAACTCGTTGGGTACGACTACCGCAAGCTTAACCGACCTCGCGGCGTTGGAACAGTGCGACGGCCAAGGAAAGGAACACCCCGATCTGCGCAACTCCATAGAGCAGAACCAACAACATATGGCCTGCGGGGATCGGCTGGTCCTGCGAGATCGCGTCCACCAACCAGAAAAACTGAATGTTGGGGACAATCGCCCACGCCGCCAGAAACACCGGATTGAACACGGCCGGAGCAAGGAATATGTAATCACCTGTTCTGGGTGGTCTTGTGACGAAAGGGGTATCCGCGCCCACTCGCTGGACCTTCAGCGTCTTGCCCGGGCCCTCAGACTCCACAATCACCAGCGCGGGTGTGTTGTTTCTATTGCCAAGCTCTGCGAACTCGGTCAGGCTGCCCTTGTACGGCTCATACGGCGCAAGGGCCATTTGGAAACCATTAGGGTTCTCGCCATAATAAAAGGGCAGGCCCGGCTTGAGTTGCCGACGCGGGTCAAACTCGAGCGTGATGTTGTACACATCGCCGTTCTGGTCGAGGGTCGCCTGATTCGCCAGTTGCGGCTGGGCCGCCCCGATCACTCCCACAAAGCTGCTGTCGATGGCCCGACTGCCCAGGAAGTGGTTCGAGAGCATCCCGAACATGAACGCCCCGCAGCACACCACCAGCGTCATGACCTGCCCCAGCCGGGCGGACGCCGCGGTCGCGATGGCGGTCAGCACGAGCAGGGCCATCACCACCGACGCCGCGGCGATGGTGATCTGGGGCTTCAGATCCGAGCTCGGGGCCTGAATCTCCCATCGCTTGGAGACCAGCAGCACCCCGACATAGGCAGCCACAATCAGCGGCAGCAGCAGGAGTGTTGCGGTCTGCGGGAAGACCCAGCCGTAGAAGAAGTTACACCAGATCGCCACGGCCACCGCGATCCCCACGGCCAGAAGCGAAAAAAGCACGACCGGCCCATCGACATCGTCGGCGGAAGTGGACATCACCTCGTGACGCACGCAAAGCAGCAGGAACACGGACATGGTGATGCCGGCAATCAGGATTGCTCCGGCCACACCGATGTACTTGCCCAGCACCACCGTCACCCGCGACACCGGCTTGCTGACGACGGTGAGGACGGTCTTGTTGTCGATCTCGCGACTGATGACCGCCGTCGCCAGGAACGCCGCCAGCAGCACGCCGCAGACAAAAATCGTCGCCATGCCGACATCCAGCAGCAGCTTGTTGTCCCCTGAGACTTCGCCCGACTCGGTCATCCCCATGGTGAACCCGGCGGACCAGGTTGTCAGCAGCAGGCAGATCCCGGCGAGGGCGATGAGGATGAAATAGATCGGCTGCCGCACGCTCTCGACGAAGGTATTGCGCGATATGGTGAGGAGTTGCGACAGCATTCGGTGCCAGAATCCCATCAGTCGGGGAGGGTTCAGCCGTCCCTTGGGGACGAGAGGGGACTTTCCGCGAAAGAAAGTTCACGGGTGCAGACGAACATAGGGGCCAGACTGTCGTACATCAACGTACCGGCGGGTCTCGCGGTTCGCGCACAGGCGGACTTCGTCATGCGGTCAGTCGGTGGCTATTGTCCACGCCCTGTCGACGTTCTGTCGGCGGAGAGAGGGGCGGAACTGGTTGATCGGGGAGCTTTCAGGTGGGGGACGATGGGCTCGGAACCGTCGGAGTCGTCAGCGCTGCGGCATACCTGCCGGCGTGTGGACAGCCCCGACCTCCCGGGTGACAACTCGTCCCCCCGCATTTTCGGAGCGGATTGGTTAGGCTGAGCATTCGGGAGGGGGGAGGGGATCGAGACGCATCGGGGTGGTGGCCGGAGCTTTGTGACAAGCATGAAGGCTGACTTTCAGAGCTATAGGCGTGCCGCGAGTGTCAGTCTGCTGGGGTTTGCACTCCAGTTGGCGATGGGACTTGCGCTTCTGGTCTACGCGGTGATTGGCAAAGACCCCGCCGCGATGACCGCGGCAATGTTTGCGCTTCTGGGTCTGGTGGTCTGGCTGTCACTCGCGATCGTGTTCGATCAGCACCGGCGGGAGCGTCTGGAAGCTCTCGAAGCCGCCTCGATCGCGGCTCAGGGCGCGCGGGCCGCCTCGGTGTTTGGCGAAGCGGGGGACGAACTGCTCGTCGCCGCGAAGCGCCTGCAGTGGATGCACCGCATCCTGCTGCCATCGATCAGCCTGATCCTGGCCGCCGCTCTCATCGGCCTGGGGCTCTGGCAACTGGGCAAGGGCAGGGAGTTCTTCAATCTTGCAAGGTACATCGAGCCCGCCGTGGTCCCCGGCTGGCGGATCACGATCGGCGCGGCAGTGGCAATCGTCGGGTTCCTGTTTGCCAGATTTGTCGCGGGCATGGCCAAGCAGCCCGTCTGGTCCAACCTCCGTGCAGGCGCGGCCTTTGCGGTCGGAACCGCGCTCGTCGGCGCGGCCATCGCCATCGGCCATGCGATCGACTATCGCGGCACCAACTCCGTCGCATGGGCGATGCAGATCGCCGTCGCCGTCACGATGATCGTGATCGGAGCGGAGATCGTCCTCAACTTCCTGCTTGGCATCTACCGTCCACGCCGCCCGGGAGATGTTCCCCGCCCGGCGATGGATTCCAGGATCCTGGGCTTCGCCGCCGCCCCGGACCGCATCGCCGAGTCGATCGGCGGCGCGTTGAACTACCAGTTCGGCTTCGATGTCACCGGCAGCTGGTTCTATCAGCTCCTGAGCCGTTCGTTTGCCACGCTGATTGTTGTCGGCGTGCTCGTGCTCTGGTCGCTGACGTGCATCGCCGTGGTTCAGCCCAATGAGCAGGCACTGCGGATCCGCTTTGGCCGGAACGTCACACAGGAACGTGCTCTTCAGCCCGGGCCGTATCTCAAACTGCCGTGGCCCTTTGAGCGCATCGAGCGTTACCCCACCGAGAGCCTGCGCCGCATCGATCTGGGCGGCGAAGCGCCGACGATTACGACGGCCATCCTCTGGACCAACGACCACAAATCCGTCGAGCGCATGTTCATCGTTCAGCCCGAGGCGGTTGAACGAGTGGCAGGCCAGGTCACCGCGCGCGATCGCTCGCTCATCGCCGCCGAGATCCCCCTGTTCTACACCGTCAGCGATCTGGTGAAGTTCAACAGCATCGCGGTTCCTCAGGACCGCGAGAAGGTCCTCAAGAGCGAGGGCCAGCGCGAGATCATGCGCTACATGGCCACGCGCAGCGCTGATGAACTCCTCGGCTACGGCAGCGCGGCGGTCGGCGTGGAACTCCAGCGGCGTCTCACCGAACGCTTCAAGGAGTACGGCGTCAACATCATGTCCGTGGGCATCAAGGGCGTGCACCCGCCCCGCGAGACAGCCGAGAAGTTCCAGGAGGTCGTCAGCGCCGGTCAGCGCCGAGAGGCCGCCATCGAGAACGGCATGAAGGAAGCCGAGCAGATGCTCATCGAGGCGGCCGGCTCGCTGGAGCAGGCAAGCCAGATCGTCAACGCCATCAACCGCCTCGAGCAGCTTGAGGATCCGGCTGCGAAAGCCGTTCTTGAAGCCGAGATCGCAGATCTCATGTCCAAGGCGGGCGGTGCCGCGGCCATCGCCCTGCAGGACGCCCGTCGCGAGAGATGGGAGAAGCACATGGATGCCCGCTCCCGCGCCGAGCAGCACAACGGTGAGATTGCCCAGTACGAGGCCGCGCCTTCTGTCTACATCGCCCGGAAATACTTCGACGCCCTTCGTGAACTGATGGCCGACAAGCGCGTGTACATCGTTTCCGATGCCGGCACAGGACTCGAAGTCCGTGTCGATCTCAACGACGCCGCCATCGGCGGAAACCTTTTCGAGAATCCCAACGCGAACCAGCCGCCGCAGTGAATCCCTGAACGGCCCGGCCCTGCGGATCACATCCGCGGCCGGCGCATGAGGAGACCGGTCCTTGCAACGCTCCACAGGCCTCATCGTCCGATTCCTGATCATCGCCATCGTGGTGCTGACGTTTGTCGGCTTCATGGTGTCGTACACCGTCGGCTTCAACGAGAAGGCGGTCGTCGCGACCTTCGGCCGTGCCGACGAGACCTCGGTCATCACGGACCCAGGCCTGCGCTTCCGCATCCCCTATGTGCACTCGGTGACGCGGTACGACACGCGCCTGCGCCTGGTCGAGACGGTCCCCGTCGAGCTTGGCACCGCCGATCAGCGAACGCTCGCCCTGACCGCGTATCTTGCCTGGCGCGTCGAAGACCCGCTGAAGTTCTACAAGCGGTTCTCCGGCTCCGGCGACGGCGCGGTGGATCACTACGACGCGGCGCGAAGCATCCTGCTCAACCAGCTCGGCAGCGCCATGACCGTGGTCAGCCAGTACCGCCTCGATGAACTCCTCTCCTCGGATGTCAACGGCTCCAGCCTCCCAGAGCTTGAGCAGCGCATGCTCGCGATGCTCAATGGCGGCGGCGGCACAGCCGGATCGGTCGGCGGTCTGGCCGATACGGGCATTGTCCCTGTCGCTGTCGGAATCTCTACCATCTCGCTTGCGCAGGAAGTCACCAAGAGCGTGATCGACCGCATGAACAAGAACCGGGAGAAGATCATCGGCGAGACGCTCAGCCAGGGTTCCAGCCAGGCCGCGGCCATCCGCTCCAGCGCGGAGAACGACGCCAAACGCATCCTCGCCTTCGCGCAGACTTCAGCCGGAAGGATCCGCAATCAGGCCCAGGCAGAGGTCACCGCTTTCACGGAGCGAATGAACGAGAAGCCGGAGCTTGCGGTCTTCCTCAAGAACATGGAACTCATGCGTCTTGCCCACGGCAAGACGACCACACTCGTGTTGCCCACCAGCCTGCCCGGGCTTGAGTACTTCACCCCCGGCGCATCGAGCTTCCTGCGCGATGGCAACATCCCGACGCTCGGGCTGGATCGGCTGGTCACTCCGCCCGCCCGCACCGGCCGTCCCGCTGCCGCAGCGCCGGCCGGAGAGGAGGGAACGCGATGAGCAATCTTCCCGGAGGCGGCCCCTCCTCCGCCAACCCGCTTTCCCGTCGCGAACGCCGTGTCGCGGCCAGCGTCCGCCTCAGCGGCGCTGAAGGCTCGCAGACCGCCGACATGGCGATGATGATGGACCCGGCGACCAAGTCGCTGGCCGATGCGCTCCGCTGGAGCTATCGCGTTCTGCTCATCGCGATCGCCGTGCTGATCATCCTCTTTGCCGGCTCGGGCTTCACCAAGATCGAAGAGACCGAACGCGGGATCAAGCTGCGTTTCGGCCGTGTCATCGATCGCAACCTGATGGCCGGTCCGCACCTTGGCTGGCCAGCCCCCATCGGCGAGATCATCCGTGTCCCGATGGGCCGTCAGACGATCGAGCTCCGCAAGGAGTTCTTCCCCAGTCTCGCCGACAACGAAGAGCGTCAGCTCGCCTCCGACGGCTCCGCCATCCTGGCCGGCGGCGGCTCCGATTCCCTCGACCCCAATGTCGATGGTCAACTGCTCACGGCCGATGGGGGGATTGTCCACGCACGCTGGTCGGTTGATTACCGCCACGATGAGCTCGACCCGGTACTCAATGCCCAGAACATCGGCGATGAAGCGGCCGAGCGCCGGATCGTCCGCGCCGTCGTCATGCAGGCGATCGTGCGCTCGACCGCGAGCCTCACGCTCGACGAGTTCATGCGCAACATCCCCGACGCCAAGCGTGAGAACCAGAGTTTCCGCACCGTCGAGCAGCTCTCCCTCCAGGCATCCCAGGCGATGCTCGACAAACTGCAGTCGGGGATTCGGATCACCTCCCTCACGCTGAACCAGAAGTTCCCGCCCCGCCGCGTCATGCCGAGCTACTACCGGGTGCAGGCCGCAGAATCGCAGTCGGCCGCGCAGATCGAGGACGCCGTGTCCTCCCGGCGCGAGAAGCTGCAGGCCACCGCCGGAGACTCCGCAGAGTTCATTCTCGCCCAGATCGATCAGTACGACCTGGATCTGGCAACGAAGGACACCGCCGCCGCCGAGGCAACGCTGGCGCGTATCGAGCGCCTGCTCATGGGGCAACCCGTGGAGATCGACGGCGAGACCCTCCGCCCCAGAATCTCAGGAAGCGTGACAACACTTCTGGATGCCGCGCGCCAAGAGCGCACGACGCGGGTCGCGTCCGCCAAGGCCGAGGCGGATCTGTTTGACGCCAAACTCGCCGCGTTCAAGGTCAATCCCAAGGTTCTGCTCAACGGCGACTGGGCCGACGCGTACCAGGCATTTGCCGCGCGCCCGGACACGCAGATCATGCTGCTTCCCCTCGGCTCCGAACGCATGGTGCTGATGATCAACCGTGACCCCGCGCTAGTCCGTTCGCAGGAAATGGCCCGGTACGGCCGGGAGTTCGATGCCGCTGAGAGCGAGCGGATCCGTGCGCGCGAGCGTGCACGCTTCGAGCAGCGGATGGACACCGGAACCAAGGCGAGCCAGTAACAGCCGCGCTGAGCGGACGGAGCTTCGATGGTCCAGAGTCTGACAAGCACCGGGGCCAGAGCCATGAGCGCCGGTCAGCAGCGTGAGATGGTTGTCGTCTGTGAACGGTTGACCAAGGTGTTCCGCGACTTCTGGATGCGTCCGCGCGCCAAGGCCGTCAACGCGGTCAGCTTCGAGATCGTGCGGGGCGAGGTCTTTGGCCTGCTGGGTCCCAACGGCTCGGGGAAGTCGACCACCATCAAGATCATCCTGGGTCTTCTCCACAAGACCTCGGGGCTTGTATCGGTCTTCGGTAAGCTTCCCACCGATGTCGAGGTGAAGCGCCGCATCGGGTATCTGCCCGAGGAGTCGTACCTCTATCCCTTTCTCAATGCCCGCGAGACGCTCGAGTATTACGCCAAGCTCTTCGAGCTAGACCGCACCGTCCGCAAGCGCCGCATCGATGAACTGCTCGACATGGTCGGGCTGACGGGCGCACAGTTCCGCCCTGTTCGCGAGTACTCCAAGGGCATGCAGCGACGCATCGGCATCGCCCAGGCGCTCATCAACGATCCGGAGTTCCTGATCCTCGATGAGCCGACCACCGGCCTCGATCCCATCGGCACGCGGCAGATCAAGGACCTGATCATCGCTCTCGGCCGTCGCGGCAAGACCATCCTCCTCTCCAGCCACCTCCTCTCCGACGTCGAAGACTGCGTCGACCGCTTGGTGATCCTCTACGGCGGACGCATCCAGCGCGAGGGCACCTGCGACGAGCTGCTGGAGACCGAAGAGTCCACCGTGCTGGAAACCGATCCGCTCGACGAGGGCACCATCAACGCGATCGACCGTCTCATCCGCGAGCGAAGCGGGGGATCCAAGTCCGTTGTGCGGGTGTCCAAGCCGCGGCAGAAGCTCGAGGATCTCTTCGTGCAGATCGTTGATGAGGCTCGCGCGCAGGCGGCGGAGACCAGCGGCGCACAGCACGGCGGAAAGACCGCATCGTTCCTCTCCGATGGTGAGAATGGAGCCGCGGTCATCGACTCGCTCCTGGCCGCGGGCCGTACCGCCGAGCCCATCGCGGCCCCTGTTTCCGATGCGCCTGCCGCGCCCTCCGGCCCGGACCGCAATGTGCTGGAAGACCTGCTCAAGCCGGTTCAGGATGAGCCCGCCCGGGCTCCCGATCTGCTCCCGTCCGCGCAGTCGCCCGGCGCAGGGGCATCGAGGCCCAGGGCCGACGTTGATCTCAGCATGATCGAGGGATTGGTTGATGACTCGAACCAGCCGGGCAAGGACGGGGCGGGGGGGCGCCCGTGAAGCTCCGCGATTCGATCGCGGTCCTGGACCGCGCACAGCGCTCCAGGGGCTTCCGCATCGTGGCCTCCATCGCGGTGCTCATCCTCGGGATGGCCGCACTGGGAACGTACATCGTCACCCGGGCCGCGGCCGACAAGGTTGAAAGCCAGTTTGAGCAGTTCGCGCCCGTGCTCGGTGCGGATGCCACAGCGGAGGAACGCGAGGCGTACGAGCAGGCGAAGTCGACGACTGAGAAGACCGCCGCGGCGATCAATCGCATCCTCGCCGCGCGTGCGGACCCGACCACCGTTGCCGTCGGCATCGCTGCGCTCACCGTGATTGCGGTGAGCGTCGTCTGGCTCGGGATCGGGCTGTCGTCGCTTCTGGTGGTGCTTGCGCTGGCGGCGGTGGCGTGGCCACTCATCCGCTGGGGCGAGGGAGGCTGGCGGGATGCCGGGCTGTTCATCGCCGCGGTTGGCTCGCTCTCCTTTTCGTTCATCGTGCTGATGGAGATGCTCAAGCTGGCCCTGAGCGGTCCAACCGCGATCCTCGCGATCGCGCGGAACGTGGTGATCGAGGCCGTGCGGATGAAGGTCTCGCTGGTCTTCATCGTGCTGCTGCTGCTGGCGCTCGCCGCTCTCCCGGGCCAGCTTGATCCTGAAACCCCGCTGCGGTACCGTGTGCAGTCGTTCCTGCAGTATGGCACCGGCGGCGCGTTCTGGATCATCGCCCTGCTGGTGCTCTTCCTCTCTGTAGGCACAGTGGCCTTCGAACAGCGCGACAAGGTCATCTGGCAGACCATGACCAAGCCCGTCGCGGCGTGGCAGTATCTGCTGGGCAAGTGGCTGGGGGTTGTCGGTGTGGCCGCGGTTCTGCTCGCGGTCAGTTCAACTGGCGTCTTCCTGTTCGTGGGCTATCTGCGGGATCAACGTGCGATTGGCGAGTCCGCGCCCTTCCGTTCCGCCGGGGCGGATTTCATCGCCGAAGACCGGGAGATTCTCGAAACGCAGGTGCTCACCGCGCGGGAGTCTGTACACCCGATCCTGCCATCGCTCGACCCGTCCGCCCTCGTCGACGAGATCGGCCGGCGCATCGAGCGTGCCCGCCTGGGCGATCCGGCTTTCCGCGAAACTCCCGAGGAACGCGGGCGGATCATGCAGGAGATCCTCAACGAGCATCGCGATTCGCTGTTGGCGATCGAGCCGGGCAACCGCGAGCGGTACGTCTTCCTTGGTCTGGGCCGCGCAAAGGAACTCGCCGAGAGCATCACGTTCCGATACCGCATCGATTCGGGGGGCAACGATCCGCGTGCACTCCTGAAGCTCAGCTTCGCCGCCGACAACATGATCCCGCTTGTTCGCGAGGTTCCGCCAGGTCAGACGTTGACGCTCAAGCTCAACCCCGCCTCGATCGACAAGGACGGCCAGCTCCTGCTCACCATCGTGAACGGAGATGTGTATACCCGCACGCCCAACCCCGAGACCATCACGTTCCCCCCCGATGCGATCGAGATCTACTACCCCGTATCAAGCTACCGCGCCAACTTCATCCGCGTAATTCTCGTGCTGTGGATGAAGCTCGCGTTCCTCGCGATGGTCGGTGTCTGGGCCGCGACACACCTGTCCTTTGCGGTTGCGTGTCTGGTGGCTTTCGGGGTCTTTCTGATGGCCGAGTCCGCGGGGTTCCTCACCGAGTCGCTCGAGTACTACGCCTCCCGCGGCGACAAGGACGAGATCCTGTGGATGCGGGTGGCCATCCGCGCCGTGGCCGTTCCGGTCGCCTTCGCGTTCAACTTCTATTCGAATCTCAAACCCACGCAGCACCTGGTGGAGGGGCGCATGCTCGGGTGGGGCGCCGTCAGCACCGGGGTTGTGGTGCTCGGCGCGCTGACCTCGATTCTCTACGGCATGGGCGTCATGATTTTCCGCCGGCGTGAGCTGGCAACGTACTCCGGGCAGTAAGGCACACGATGCGACGCGACAGGATCATCCAACTTGTGGCCGTCGGTGTGATGGCGATGTTCTTCTGCATCCAGGGCCTGCTGGCGATGCACCTTGCCGCCTCGGTCGGACGCAACAAGCTGGTGTACGCCGATACCGCCGAGAAGGGCGACCCGCCGGAAGTCGGCGTCGGGATCGCGATGGGCGCGTTCCGCGGCGTGTTCGTCAACTTTCTCTGGATCCGCGCCAACGAGCTCAAGGAAGCCGGGAAGTACTACGAGGCCATCGACCTGGCGCGCACGATCACACGTCTTCAGCCCCGCTTCCCGCGTGTCTGGGCGTTCCATGCCTGGAACCTTGCGTACAACATCTCTGTTGCCACGCAGACGCCGGAGGAACGCTGGCAGTGGGTGCAGTCGGGCATCAACCTGCTGCGCGCCGAGGGCATCCCGGCGAACCCCGCCGACATCCTGCTTCACAAAGAGCTCGCATGGATCTACCTGCACAAGGTGCAGGGGTACACCGACGATGCGCAGAAGTACTACAAGCGGATGCACGCCCGCGAGTGGACAATCGTCCTGGGGGAGCCGCCGGCAATGCCCCTTGGCTCACGCGGGGGCGGCGAGCTCCTGCGTGACATGTATATCACCGAGTGGCTCGAGCCGATCGCCGGGGCATATGACACGCTTGATGAGCTCTACGCCGCCCATCCGAGCGCCCGGGAACTCGTTCGGAGGATCCGGACAGATGTCGGCGTTGAGCTCGATGAGCAGCTCCTGGAAGCGCACGAGATCTTGCAGAGCTATGCGGGCTACGCGAGCGAGATCGGGATTCTGCCACGCTGGTTCCAGACGGACAAACTCGTTGCGCTGGCCAGCGATCCGACCTTTCAGGATTCTGCGCCGCACCTCATCCGGCACATCCGCAAGCGCCTGCTGATCGACAAGTACCACATGGAGCCGGACCGGATGATCCGGTACACGCGCGAGTATGGTCCGATCGATTGGCGACACCCCGCGACCCATGCGGTGTACTGGTCCGCCCGCGGCTCGGAGGAAGCCCTCCTCCGCATGACGGAGAAGAATCGCAGGAACTACGACCTGCTCAACACCGACCGAGTGACCATCCAGGCGATTCAGGAACTGTTCCGCTCCGGCTGGCTGATGTACGACATCGCCAACCCGCAGTTCTATCAGACACTCCCGGCTGTCGAGTTTGTGCCTGTCTATCAGCAGGTTCTGGAGAAGATCTCCAAGCGGTCCGACTTCGATTCCGAGACCAAGACCTTCAGCTTCTACTCCGCCGGCTACGAGAACCTTTTGCGAGACTCGATTCGCTTCCTCTATCGCCGCGGCGACAAGGGGCGGGCCGCCGAGAGTTACGAGCTGCTCCGTACCTGGTCCGGCGTCAACACCCACCGGCCGGATCTGAAGGATCAGGTGACCAAGCCCCTTGCCGAGTTCGTTGAAGATGAGATCACCCGCGACGCCCGCCAGACCAGCCCGAGCGTTGCCCAGCAGGAAATCATCGGTGCGCTCTTCGCGGCGTATGTCACCGGCCTCCTGCAGGGCGATGCCGAGCTGTTCCGGAATAACTTTGAGTACGCCAAACTCTTCCACCAGACCTACCAGAAGGAACAGAACTTTCGTACGAGCGTGGCAGGCGATGAGGGCCGCATGGCGCTCAAGCCCTTCGACCACATCGCCGCGCTCGTCCTGGCCGGCCTTGTTGAGGATGCCGGTGTTCCGCAGGGCGCGTTGATGTACCGCCGCGCCCCGATTGACCTGCAGGCACGGGCCTATGTGCTGCTTGAGAAAGGTCAGCTTCGCGGCCGTCTCGATGCTGGCGAGCAGCAGGGCGCCCCGCCCTTTGCGTTCTGGATCCCCGCGCCCGAGGGCGTGACCGAAGGTGCTCTGAATATGTTCAGGGAACAGATGCTCGGCGCGACAGTTGACCCCGAGGCGCCCCCAGAGCGCGACATCGCCCCCAAGTGAGTCACACCTCGCCCGAGGAACCGGAATCTCTTTCGGGGAGTGCCGCGGGTCGCACGGTCAGCAGCATCTTGTCCACACGGTGGCGGTCCATGTCCACCACCTCAAAGTGGTAGCGGTCAAACTCGAACGTATCGCCCGTCGAGGGGATGCGGCCAAGGTACGCCAGCACGAATCCGCCCAGCGTTTCGAACGTCGTCTCGTCTTCCTTGGGCAGGAATATCTCCGAGCCGTCCGGCCCGAACATGAGCGTGCGGAGATCATCGACGGGCAGCATGCCATCGAGCAGGAACGAACCATCGGCTCGGGTGACGACCATCGGCTCGGGGTCGGCGTCGCTCCCGCCGGTCACATCGCCCACAATCGCTTCGACAACGTCGTTCAGCGTCACCAGTCCCTCCAGCACGCCGTACTCATCGAGCACGAACGCGACACGGTCCTGCCGCTGACGGAAAGTTTCAAGCAGTTTGAGCGCAGGGAGTGTCTCGGGGACATACACCGGCTTGCGCACAAGCTCGGCGAGCTTGATCTCATCGCTGATGAGCCCGCTCTTCACCAGGTCCTTCACGTGGACCACCCCGATGAGATCGTCGAGCCCGGTATTGCACACAGGGAAGTGCGAGTGGCTCGATGTCGCCACGGCAACGCGGATCCGATTCACACTCGCATCGGCGGGCAGCCAGTCGATGTCCGGCCGCGGCACCATCAGCGATTTGACTGTCCGGTCCGAGAGCGCAAAGACCCGCTCGACGATCTGCTGCTCCGATTCGTGGAAGATGCCCTCGCTGGTCCCCGCCCGCATCAGCGAGCGGACCTCCTCCTCTGCGCCCGCATTGCCCACGGGTGCCCGGAACGGCAGCATGCGGAGGATGAGGTCGGTCGTGTGCGAAAGCGCCCACACCATCGGCGCGGCGACCCGCGACACCAGCCGCATCGGGCGAGCGAAGAACGCGGCGAACTTCTCCGGCGATGACTGCGCCAGCCGCTTGGGAACCAGCTCTCCAAACACGATCGTCACAAAGGTGATGACCAGGACCGTGAGGGTCAGCGACAGAAGCGTCGCGTACGGCGCAAGAAACTCAATCTCCGCGATGCGCGGGGATAGACGATCCGCGATGGCCGATTCGCCGAATGCACCTGAAAGAATGCCGATGAGGGTGATGCCGATCTGGACGGTGGAAAGGAACCGCGTCGGCTCATTATGAAGTTCAAGCGCTGCGCGCTCGCCCGCTCCGCCCGCCTTGGCCGCGGCTTCCAGTCGGGCCTTGCGCGAAGATGCCAGCGCCATCTCCGCGGCGACGAACACCGAGTTGATCAGGATCAGCAGGGCCAGGAACGCGAGTGCCATAAGGTGTGCACAGTAGCAGAACGCGCCCGGGCGCGGATGCGAAGCACGCGGAAAAACGCCGCTTGTTCAGGGGAAAGGGACCAACGCCGGCGATACCGCTCAGACAAGCACGTCAAACGTACCCAGCACCACCGCGATCCCGCCGCCCGCAGGGTTCCCGGCAACGTCGAACACCTCATTGGCGAGCAGAACGATCGAGTAGGTGCCGTTCTCGGAGGGGTCCCAAGTGCCGCCGGGGGGCGTGAAGCGATAGGTCACGACCATCGGTGTGCCATCGGTGGTGCGGGAGATGCTGACCAGTTCGACAAGCAGTGAGAACGCGCCACCCGGTGCGTCGATGCGGATGTCCCCATCGCCGATGCTCGAGCGCAGCACGGCCTGGTTATCGCCGAACCGCACGCGGATCAGCGATGGCGTGACCGTGGTGTCTGCGCTGATGAACTCGCTGCTCGGCCCGAAGGTGTCAGTCAGCCGGAACCGCTGATCAACCGCGGTGTCGATGGTCACTCCCTGGACCGTCGCCTCACCGGTAAATCGCCCGGCCACGATCCGCGCGCTGGGGGCCATGTTCCCCACGATGGTTACATCGCCGATCCGGCTCTTGTTGACCTGCTTGATCCGGTCATTGCCGTCGTTGAACACGCCGTTCACCGGGTCGAGGCCAGCGCCCACGATCGAGTTGCGCATCCTGCGGCCAACGGTGAGCGAATCCACCCGCCCAAAGCCGAAGCGATCCGCTGCGTCGCCCGTCCCGCCCAGACGCCCATCGTTCCCCAGCTTGGCACCGGCCAGGATCTTGGCGCCGAGCATGTCGATGCCGACATTGACCGCAAGGAAGTTCTTCGCGGCGATCGTGCCGCGGAACGTGTTCTCGATATCCAGCAGCGAAAGCTGAAGCGTGAACGAGGCGCTCCATCGCACCGTGCTGGTGCGAGCGACAATCGACCCGCCGCGGCCGACGATGTTCCAGCTGCCCCCGGTGAGCGAGCCGCCGATTTCAGCGGTCCCCAACGTTGGGAAGTTGCCCATCCGGCCCGACAGATCGATGCTCGCGCCAAATGCGCCGGTCGAGATCAGCGAGTTCAGCCACTGCGCTTCGATCAGGTCGGTCGGCGAAGAGGCCGAATCCGTCCAGCTTGCAACGCTCAGGGATTCGATTGCGCCCGGCGTGGAGATCGATGCATTGGTCACCGCTCCCAGCGCGATGACGGTGGCGACGCCCGCCTGGCCAATGGTGATCGAGACTTCCGCCGCAGTTCCGCCGACATTGCCGAGTGTGAGTGTTCCGAGCGTGCCCGAAACCGACAGCGAGCCCAGCAGACGAACGCTTGTGCCCGTGATCGAGGAGACCGATCCGGCGATGACGATGTCGTCGATATCGACGATCCCGTCGCCACCGCTGGCCGCGATGCCCAGCCGCGAGTTCGCGCCCGCGCCGGTAACGTTGATGTCAAAGCGGCCATCGTCGCCCTGCGAGACGGTGCCCATTCCCCCGTCAAAGAGCTGAAACTGAACAATCGTCCCTTCAGGATCAACCTGCTCCAGGATCGCGTTGCCGCGGCCGGGCAGGTTGCCGAACTTGATCTCCAGCGGAAAGAAGTCATCGCTCGCGGCGACGTTATTGCTCTGGTTTGTGTCGCCGATCTGCTGATTCGGAGTGATGCGAACCAGGAGGAAGTAGTTGCCCGGCGTCATGGTCGCAGGAATGCGGACCTGATCTGAGAAGTCGCCGAAGTCTCCAGAAGACACTGAGATCGGCAGGCTCGGGTAGGACCCGATGTTCACGTCGTTGGAATCGAAGCTGATATCGGTCGAAAGGAAGAAGTTGATCGAAACGAGCCCGACCGCGGCCATGGGGCCGTTGTTGTCGATGATCACTCCCGCGTTAAATCGATCGCCTGGCACCATGGGCGAGGGCACGCTGAACTCCTGAAAACTCACAGCCAGATCCGCAGTGAGCATCTGCCGCGGCTCCAACGGCTCCGCGACGAACGCGGATGAATCGCCGCGGAACTTGCGCAAGGATCGAGCGTGAGCGAACGTCTTCATCGAGATATCTCCGCGTGATTGCCTGCCCCTGCCCGTTGGATGCGGCCGCTACCGCCATCCAGCCCCTGCCCTGTACATCCGTGCGGGCGGCACAACCGGCATTCCGCCGCTGTGCGTTCTTACTTCTACGGATGAGCGTAGGCCGGTGTTGCGAATCCGGGCTCCGAGGCCGCCTTGCAGGGACAGACTCGCATGTCCGGTGGCTCGGGCCGGTTAACGCACCGGCGTAGCGGCCACGCCCGCTCCATCGACCGGCTTGACGGTTGCTTCCACACCGCTCAGCCTGTTGTATCGGCCCGCCGCGGCGGCCTGCGTCCCCAGCCACGAGCCCGCCCCAGTGACCGCCACGAGGATGACCGCAAGGGCGGCGATCGCGCCCGATACCCGTCGCGCACCGTGCCGCACGATCCGCGGTGCCACACCCTCGGTCTCGGGGTCGGCCAGCAACGCTGCGCCCGCCAGACGCAGGTAGTAGTACGCCGCGATCGCGGAGTTGATGCCCAGAATCAGCACGAGCGGCAACTCGCCCGCGGCGATGCCGGAGGTGAACAGCGGCAGCTTGCCAAAGAAGCCCAGCAGCGGCGGCAGGCCCAGAAGGCCCACCGACGAGATGACCATCGTCCAGCCCAGCAGCGGATCACGCTTGCACAGGCCGTTGAGGTCGGCCACATCCTCGGCTTCCTCCGTGCCGCCCTCCGCGCTCTTGCGCTCCAAACAGGAGATCACGGCGAAAGCTGCCAGTGTCATGATGCCGTAGGTTGCGAGGTAGAACAGCACCGCGCCAAGGCCGTTGCGTGCGAGGGTGGAGTCTCCCGCGCCGGGGCCGGCGATCACACCCACGAGCATGTAGCCCGAGTGCGCGACCGACGAATACGCCAGCATCCGCTTGGCAGAGGTCTGCATGATGGCCAGCACATTGCCGATGGTCATCGTCAACGCCGCGATCGCCCACAGCACGATGCGGAGCATTTCTGGCAGGGCCTCGCCGGTTGTGCCGAATCTCCAGCCAACCAGACCCAGCAGACTCATGATCGCAAAGAACCCCGCGGCCTTGGGCACAAACGCCAGGAACGCAGCGACCGGCGACGAGGCGCCCTGATACACATCGGGCGTATAGAAGTGCATGGGCACCGCGGCGATCTTGAAGCAGATGCCAAGGACCGAGAGCAGGAGGCCCAGCATCGCCAGATCGGGCACCGGGCCACGACCCAGGATCGCATGGATCTCGGCGAAGCTGGTTGTGCCGGTGGCTCCGTAGAGCATTGCGAACCCGTAGAGGAAGATCGCCGCGCCCAGTGCGCCGAGGAAGAAGTACTTTACCGCCGCTTCCATCGACCGGTTCTTGCCGGTGGAGAGGGCGACCATGACGTACGTCGGCAGCGAGACCAGCTCAAGGGCCAGGAACAGGAAGATCAGGTCATCCGCGCCCGCACAGAGCATCAGGCCCATAAGCGAGAAGAGGGCAAACGCCCAGAACTCGCCGGTGTTGGAGCGGAGCGGCTCAAAGGTCGCGCCGCGCGACACCGAACCCTCGTACTCGCGATCGACACCCCCCTCAAACAGCATCAGCAGCAACAGGCCGATGCCCGCGATGATCATCTTGGCGTACATCGCCATGTGCGGCATTGGCCCATTGCCGACCGGGGTGGTGTACCACGCGAGGAAGCCCGCAGTCACGAGCGCGACCATCGCGAGCAGGCCGCACTGACGACGGGTCGTTCGGTCGCGCGACAGCCCCATGACCATCACCACGCACGCGCCGACAAGCAGCGCGATCTCGGGCCAAAGCTGGGCGATCTTGTCAACCATGGTGGATCAGGAGAAGGAGCGTTGGGTCAGTTGCCGGCGGCGGCAGTGGGGGAGACAGGGGCAATCAAAGCAGGAGTCGTCGCCGTCGCCTCGGGCGTGCGGTTCAGCTGGGGGTTGGTGCGGCGCTCGCGCTCAATCATCTGCGACATCTTCTGCGTGGGTGCTTCAAGCACTTGAAGAAGCGGCCGCGGATAGAGGCCAAGGACCAGGCAGAGAATCGCCAGCGGGGCGAGGATGCCGATCTCTCGGGCGTTCAGGTCGGTCGGGAGCGTGCCGTGAGCATCCTTCCCGTGTTTCGCATCGTGCCCGTGTCCGTGGTGATCATGCCCGTGCGGGACCTTGAGAGGGCCCCACACGATCGCGCCGACCATGAACAGGATGTAGATCGCCGTGACGATCATGCCGATGCCCGCGAAGAAGCCGAACCACGGGCCAAGCTCGCCCGAGGTCGCTCCGTCGAGCAGGCCGCCATCGGCCTTCTGCCAGTGGAAGCTGTCTGCCTGGAACGCGGCGAACAGGCACATGAACTCGCTGACAAAGCCGTTGAGCCCGGGCAGACCCACGCTCGCCATCGCGAAGAAGACCATGAATGTGGACCACACCGGCATCTTCGCGGCCAGCCCGCCAAGCTCCTTCAGCGAGCGGGTGTGGTAGCGCTCATAGACCATGCCGATCAGCAGGAAGAGCGCGCCCGTTGAAAGGCCGTGGTTGATCATGTACAGGATCGAGCCGGTGAACCCGATGCTGTTGAGCGCGAACAGGCCGAGCACGCAGAAGCCAAGGTGGCTGACCGAGGAGTACGCGACCAGCTTCTTGACGTCCTTCTGCACCCAGCAGATCAGGCCGGCATAGAGGATGCCGATGACCGCCAGAATGCCGACAATCGGGGCGTATTGAATGGCCGCGGCCGGGCACATGCCGATCGCAAACTTGTACAGGCCGTACGTACCGAGCTTGAGCAACACCCCGGCGAGGATGACCGAACCCGCGGTCGGGGCCTCGGTGTGCGCCAGCGGGAGCCATGTGTGCACGGGAAACAGCGGGACCTTGACGGCAAAGCCGCACATCAGGGCCCAGAACACCAGCCCCTGCTCGTGCAGCGGAAGGGCCGCGCACGTCTGGGACAGTGCGGCAAAGTCAAAGGTCCACACATCGTAATCGAGGAAGTGCCGGTACGCGACGTACACCAGGCCCGCCAGAGTGATCAGCGAGCCCGTGAAGGTGTAGAGGAAGAACTTGGTCGCCGCGGCCCGGCGGTTGGTCGAGCCGTAAAGGTTGATCAGGATGTACAGCGGAACCAGCGTGAACTCGAAGAAGATGTAGAAGACGACCATGTCGCGAGCGGCAAATACGCCGGTCATCGCGGTCTGCAGGATGAGCAGCCAGATGTAGTAGGTACGGACACGCTCGGTGATCGCGGTGAACGAAGCGCCGACGCAGATCGGCCCGAGCAGCACCGTAAGCCCCACCAGCAGCATGCTGACGGTGTCGAGCCCGAGGCTGAAGCGCAGACCCAAGGGCTCAAACCAGGTGAACGAGCCGCCGAAGCCGGCGACATCCGCCGCACCATTGGCCCAATCAAACTGCGAGGCCATCCACGCGAACACCCCGACGGGGATGAGCGTGGCGAACATCGCCAGGCCCTTGGCCTGCTTGGAAGGGGAAACTGCAACCGCGGCTGCACCAAACAGCGGCAAGAGCAACAGCAGCATGAGACCTGTCAGTCCGCTCATGGCCGCACCTCCCGCATGATCAGGACCAGTGCGATGATCAACGCCACCCCGCCGGCCATGCGCACGGCGTAGTCGTGGAGCACGCCCGTCTGGGCGCCGCGGGCCGCGCCACCGACGCCCCGGGGCGTCCAACCGAAGAGATTGACAAGGCCGTCAACGAGCACCTTGTCGATCGCATGCAGAACGTGCGAAAGCACCCACAGAGGCTTGACAAATACCCAGTCGTAGACCTCATCCACGTACCACTTCCGCTGCGCAGCGCGAGTGATCGGCCCGAGGTTGATCGAATCGGCGCGGCTCTTCTCGGCCGTCGTCCGGCCCGCATAGTGCAGCCAGAAGGCAATCAGGATGCCGACGATGCCGACGATGCTCGAGGCGATCATCGCGAACGTGTGCGCATCCATGCCCAGCGGGTGTGCGTGCTCGTGATCGCCCGTCGAGACGCCCGCCGTCGAGGCGTGCACCATCATGCCGGCCCAGCCGTGGTGATCCTTGTGGATGAAGAACGTGGCGACCGCGGCGAGTGACAGGACCGCCAGTGCCCCCAGCACGAAGTTGATGGCCATGCCCGGCGGGTGCGGATGGAAGTCGTGCCCGTGGCGGTGACCGCCCGCATCCGTCGCCTTGGGGGCCTGCTGGGCGAAATGCTCTTCCTCGGCCATCAGCTTCTTGGGCCCGGCTTCCGCGCCAAGTCCCTCAGGTCCGTGTCCGGGGTCCCCCTCGTGGGCGTGGTCATCGTGCGTGTGCACCTCATCGCCTGGCTCAAAGTAGGCCGGACCAACGAAGACGCGGAAGAACACGCGGAAGGTGTAGTACGCGGTCATGCCCGCGGTCAGCAGCAGCAGCCAGCCGATGAGCTGCAGCTGAGTGTTGCCGAACGCATCCGCCAGGATCATGTCCTTGGAGTAGAAGCCCGCCGTGATGAACGGGAAGCCCGCGAGATTGATGCACCCCACGAACATCGCGATGGAAACAACGCGCCAGCCCGGCATCCTGCCCACGCCGCTGAGCTTGCGGAGATCCAGCTGCCCCGCAAAGCCGTGCATGACCGCACCGCAGGCAAGGAACAGCAAGGCCTTGAAGAACGCATGCGTGAACACGTGCGATGCGCCGCCAACGGCTCCGAGCACGCCAAGGCCCGCGAACATGTACCCAAGCTGCGACACCGTCGAATACGCCATGATGCGCTTGATGTCGAACTGCGCCATACCGATCGTCGCGGCCCAGAACGCGGTGATCGCCCCGCCCCAGGCCACCATCGGCAATGCCCATTCGCTGCAAAGGAACAGCGGGTAGCAGCGCGCCACCAGATAGAGGCCCGCCGTCACCATCGTCGCGGCATGGATGAGCGCGGAGACGGGCGTCGGGCCTTCCATCGCATCCGGGAGCCAGACGTACAAGAACAACTGGGCCGACTTGCCGAACGCGCCGACCATCAGCAGCACGGGGATCAGTTGCACCAGGAACGGGATCTGGTCGTAGTGGCCTTCCTGCGCGAGCGCCAAGTAGCCGCTGGCCAGGCCGCCCAGGTCATACCCCGGCGCACCAAAGAGCGCGGCGTACTCGATCGACCCAAAGTACACAAACGTCAGCATCACGCCCAGGCTCAGGCCCAGATCGCCGATGCGGTTCATGATGAAGGCTTTCTTCGCCGCCGCGACCGCGGAGGGCTTTTTGTAGAAGTACCCGATCAGCAGGTACGAGCACAGGCCCACCCCCTCCCAGCCAAGGAACAGCAGCAGCAGGTTGTCGCCCATCACCAGGCAGGCCATCGAGAAGACGAACAGGCTGAACGCCGCGAAGAAGCGGTTGTACCCCTGTCCGACGTCATGAGCCATGTACTCGCTGGCGTAGAGCGCAATCAGCGTCGCCAGGCCTGTCACGAAAAGCATCCACAGCAGCGTGAGCGAATCGATGTAGAACGAGAAGTTGGCCGTGAAGGTCTCGGCGACGGTCGAGCCATACTGGAACGTGATCCAATCCCACGCGTGCGCGATGTGCGGCATCGTGCCGATATCAAGGTACGTCTTGGCCGTCAGAAGGAACGCGCCCGCAAGACAGGCAACCGTGATCCACGCCGGCAGCTTGCTCTTCACCCGCATCGCGGCACAAATGCCGCACAACGCGCAGCTCGCCAGCGCCAGCAGCGGCACGAACACCATCAGCGGCGCACCGCTGGGAATCTCGGACAGCGCCTCGCCGGGGGGCATCGCGGGCGGAGCGGTCGTCGCAAGGGCGGCCGCGGCCTGAACGATCGAACCAAGCTGTGTCAGGAGTTCCGTCACGTGCTCACTTCAGAACGAGGGACCGGGAAGGGAAGAACCGAAAAAGTCGCAAAGACTCAGCCGCGAAGCTCGGACCACGTCGTCGCGTCCAGCGTCTCGCGACGACGGAACAGCAGCACGACCAGCGCAAGAGCGAGAGCCGCTTCGGCCGCGGCGATCGTCAGAACGAAAATCACAAACGCCTCGCCCGTGTGGTTGAGGTGGTAACGGCTGAATGCGATCAAGGCCAGACCCGCCGCCTGGAACATCAGTTCCGTGCACAGGAACATGATGATCAGGTTCCGCCGCGTGACAAAGCCGATCAGCCCTAGCGTGAACATCATCGCCGACACCACCAGATAGTGGTACAGCGTCGACTGCTCCATCGGCGCGGGAAAGCCCTGCTGGCCCAGCGTTGATGCCGCGGCGGCAAAGGTGATCAATGCTTCGTTCACGCGGCGCCTCCGTGTGCGGGTGACAGCGGAGAATCCGGAAGCGTGCGATTCTGAGCCGCGAGCTTCGCGGCGTCGTCGAGTTCAACCTTCTTGCGCGCCAGCACGACCGCGCCCAGCATCGCCATCAGCAGGATCACGCCCGCGACTTCGATCGCGCCCGGGGCACCCGACAGCAGGGCAAAGCCCACACCTTCAGGATTCGTGATTTCAAGCCCCGCCGGCCAGTTCGCATGAGTCGGTGTCACCCACCGCTCCTGCCCCTGCCCGTATGCGATCTTCACTCCGGGGCCGCCCGCAGAAAGATCAATGACCGGTGCCCCGGGGCCGCCATCCGGCCGCGCAGGCCCACGAGCGATGGTCTCATCCGCGGCGATCACACCGGCCCGGCGAAGAGCCTTTTCTACCTTGCCGGGAACGAGCGCAAGTTGTTGTTGTGAAGAAACTTCCGGAGCCATCGGGAGGGAGGAAACCCCACGCGAGAGCATCGTGGTGACGGCGGCAACCAGCACAAATCCAATCACCGCTGCCAGAACCGGCTCGCGGCTGTAGCGGTCATACGGCGCCAGCGACTCCACCGCATCAGCGGTCGGGGACTCCGTCGCGAGCATGATGACAAATAGATAGGTAATGAGGATGGCACCGGCATACACGATGACCAGTGCAAACGCCATAAACTCAGCAGAGAGCAAGACATAGAGCCCGGCACTCGCGATGATCGTCAGCACAAAGTACAGAGCCGCATAGACCGGCCGGGGGTGCGAGATGACACGGAGCGACGCACCCAGCGCGATGAACGAGAACAGATAGAAGTTGATGTTCGGGAGACCCCCGGTTTGGGAGGCTCGCAAACTGATTCCCAGTAGCACTGCCCCAACGCCGATCGCCGCGACCAGCGCACCGAGCAGTTGCGGGTTGAGGCCGCGTCGGGGCAAAGCGAGGGCGATACCGATCGCGCCGATCGCACACCCGCTGTAGAGGAGGATCGGGCTGACAAGGCCTTCCAAGTGGCGGGCTCCGCGCGAGGATGGGAATCACAGCCCCCGGCCGCGTTTCGCGGCGACCCGGGGGGGTGGCTTCCCGAAGGGACGCAGAGGATAGAGGACCGGTTGCAGTCCTTCAACACGTCTTGCGACTCCCCTTCCGAACGTGGACAACTTCCACTCTCGTGGCGAGGGGTGTCCTTCGCCCCCTCCACCGTTACCATCCGCGCGGTGACGACTGATCCTGATTCATCTTCAGCTGAAGTGCCCACCCAGGCGACCGCCGTGGGCACGGATGGGCTTCGTCGATCACTCCCCAACCTGTTGACGGCCGGCCGGGTGGTGCTGGCGATTGTCTTTTTCGCCCTCCTGTCGTGGTATCGCCACGAAGCACCCATCGCCCTTGCACGCGAAGGGTCCGTACTCACCGCCGCCGACTGGCTGCTGCTGATCGCCGCGGCGATCTTTGTCATCGCCGCACTCACGGACATCCTCGACGGCCACCTCGCCCGCAAGTGGGGACAGGTGTCCGTCTTTGGCCGCATCATGGATCCGTTTGCCGACAAGCTGCTGGTAGTCGGCGCGTTCGTATTCCTCGCCGGCCCGGGCTTCACAACCGACGGCAGCCCGGCAGAACAGATCAGCGGCGTCTACCCCTGGATGGTCGCCGTCGTGCTTGGGCGCGAACTGCTGGTGACTTCCATTCGCGCGGTGTTCGAGGGGCAGGGCGTCTCGTTCGGTGCCGCGTGGAGCGGCAAGTTCAAGATGATTCTGCAATCGATCTGCGTGCCCCTCGTGCTCGTGCTCATCGCTCTGGCCGACCCCGCCGCGCCGCTGCCCCACCGGCATGTCGCCGAGCCCACCCCGATTGGCCGACTGGCGATCGACCTCATCGTCTGGGTGACCGTGATCGTGACGGTGTGGTCCGGCCTTCCTTATGTTCTCCGCGCCATCGCCATGATGCAGCCCGGCGCGAATCACCCGAAGGACTCCGCGGCATGACCATCGCTTCGCCTTCGCCCACACTTTCGCCCGTCGGGCGCGCACTGGTCACCACCTTTGGCCTGGGCGATCTTCGCCCCGCGCCGGGCACCTGGGGCTCCATGCCGCCGGTGCTGCTTGCGGGCTTGCTCATCGCGCTGGGCTACGGCAACGGCACCTGCCCGATGGGCATCTTCGGCTGCTGGCTGTACAACGCGGTGATCGTCGGCACGCTGCTGGTGTTCTGCCACGCGTGCGTCGCGTATGGCGACGCCGCGGAGGCGAGGTTCGGCAAGAAGGATCCGGGGCACGTCTGTGCGGATGAGACGGCGGGGGTGTGCATCCCGCTGCTGTTCCTGCCGCCGATCGCCACGGCGACGCCGCTTTACACCGCGGCGACGCTGCTGCTGGTCTTCCTGGCGTTCCGCATCTTCGACATCCTGAAACTTCCCCCTGCCAACGGCCTGCAGCGCGTGCCCGGCGGCTGGGGCATTTTGCTCGATGATCTGGTGGCGGGTGTGCAGGCACTGGTCGTGGTGCAGCTTGTGACGCGGCTGGTGTATTGACGTGGAGTTCGTGATCGGCGCTTGACCAAGACTCGGTATAATCTGCAATCGTGCAAGTCAATGGCATCGACTTCCCGGACGACCTGATCGCCGAGTTCTGTCGGCGCAATGGCATCTCACGGCTGTCGCTTTTTGGGAGCATTCTCCGCGACGATTTCGAGTCCGGCAGCGATGTGGACATGCTCGTCGAGTTTCTACCGGATCACACACCGACTCTCTTCAGCATCGCGGTGATGGCCGCGGATCTCGGCGAGCTGGTAGGTCGCAAGGTCGATCTGCGAACTCCGCGAGAGCTCTCGAAGTATTTCCGTGATCAGGTGGTCGCCAAGGCGAGGCTCCTCCATGCCGCGTGATCCACGGGAGTTGCGGGAAGCAGATCGGGTTCGACTCACGCACATGCTCGAGTCGGCCCGGCGGGCCCTGCGGATCACCCAAGGGATGACTCGTGCGTCGCTGGAGGCCGATGAGGTCCGATTGCTCGCCGTCGTGAAGTCGATCGAGATCATCGGGGAAGCCTCCATGAAGGTCAGCGAGGAGACTTGCAAGCGGCTCCCGGGCATCGAATGGCGCGGCATCCGCGCGATGCGCAATCGCATGATCCACGGGTATGACACCATCGATGTCGATATCGTCTGGCAGACGATCATCGAGTCTGTTCCACCCCTGATTGTTGAGCTCGAACGGTCGCTTGCTGCGTGGCCGAAGGACTGACGCGGCGAAAGCGGATCACTGCTTGTCGGAATAATCAGCAGACGGTGTCCGGATTCTCGCCCATTGCCTTTCGTGTGCTGCTTCGTTGCCCTGCTGCTTTACTCATTTCGCCGGAGGCGCCTCATGCCCTGCTTCATCGCCGCACTCGCGTTCTTCTTCCCCCGCATCACGATCATCCTGGTCGTGCTGCTGTCGGATTACATCGGCCGCGCGTTCAACAACGAGTGGCTCTGGCCGGTGCTGGGCTTCTTCCTCATGCCCTACACGCTGCTGGCGTACGCGTTCGCGAAGAACGCCAACGGCAGCGTCGATGGCCTGTACATGGTCCTGGTGATCGTCGCGGTGCTGCTTGACTTGGGGGTGCTCGGCGGCGGGGCGAGCAGCTCCAGGAAGCGGCTCAAGACCGGGAAGGCGTGAGCGCGATGCGCCTTCGTCTCGCCGTAGCGAGAGCAATGAGGCCGAGCGCCAGAACACACCCGGATGGGGAAGGAACTACGGCCGCGATTCGCAAACCATGATACCAGAAAGGGATGCTCGGGAACTCACTACCTCTATTCCCGAGCGTATCGAGTACGCCGCTCACGTTCGAGTTCCAGAATGAGCCATCAAAGATTCGGTTGCGTTCAAGTTCCGGGCTGAACTGGAGAACACTCTCCGTCCATTCCCCTGTCGCCCCGGCGGCGTCGTAGAGGCCCCAGGGTGTCTGCCGGTCGTAAGCACCCAGCAGCACCGACTGCCACCCCGCAAACTCACGCCAGTTCGCATTGCCCTGACCGGGCGGACCGCCCGACGGAATGCCTTCTTGCGAGTACGGCCCCAGCCACCAGCCCGGCTGCTCCTCACCAAAGCGGTTCGGGTCAAAATGCACGGCCTTCAGCCATTCGTCCCACGTTGGGATGAAGTACGTTGCGCCCGGCGATCGCGCGAGTTGATCGGTGAAGATGTTCCCGTTATACCCGAACGTGGACACGTCGTAGGCCCCGCTCAGGAACGCCTCGCGGTTGGTCGCTTTGCCGTTAGTCAGCCAGTTGCAATACACCGCCGCCATCCGCCACGTCACCCCGCCCACCGCGCGCATCTCGTTGCCGGCGGGAACCCGCCAGCGCTGCCCGCCGGGGACCGTTGGCGCGGTACCCACCGCCCCCCAGTTTGATGGGGTGACCAAAAACGGGATGCTGTCGCCCACGGGCCTGTCCCGCGCGGCGTTCATGAACTCCACCCACTGGCTCGTCGTCACCTCGAACCGGCCGATGTTGTACTCGTAATCCACCCCGCCGCGGCCGATGGCCCGGTCGTTGGGCGTGCCGTTGCCCGCCCACGGCGAATTCCCCGGATGCGTGATCCGCACAAAGTCGATGCTGGACAGAGGGTCAACGTCGGCGAGTGTGGCGGCTGTGGAGGAGAGGATCAAAGTTGCGGAGACAGCACAGAGATGTCCGGCACGCAGTGCCGGCCCACCAAAGGCACGCCCACCGCCAACGCACCCACAAAGAATCTGTGCATGATGCCTCCTCGTTCTTCTCGCTGTGGCGAGAGTAATGAGGCCGAGCGCCAGAACACACCCGGAAGGGGAAGGAACTACGGCCGCGATTCGCAAACCAAACTGGTATGTGGGAATACTTGGAAAGTCTGCGCTCCGACGGGAAATCAGGTCCGCTACTCCGCTGATGTTCGAGTTCCAGAACGAGCCGTCGTAGATTCGGTATCGCTCTAGTTCAGGACTGAACTGAAGTACACTTTCCGTCCATTCACCTGTCGCACCCGCGGCGTCATACAGCCCCCAAGGAGTCTGGCGGTCGTACGCACCGAGTGGCACTGACTGCCAGCCAGCGAACTCTCGCGTATTCGCGTTGCCCTGACCGGGCGGACCGCCCGACGGAATGCCTTCTTGCGAGTACGGCCCCAGCCAGTACCCCGGCTGCTCCTCGCCGTAGCGATTCGGATCGAAGTGGACCGCCTTGAGCCATTCGTCCCACGTCGGGATGAAGTACGTTGCGCCCGGCGATCGCGCGAGTTGGTCGGTGAAGATGTTCCCGTTGTACCCGAACGTGGACACGTCGTACGCCCCGCTCAGGAACGCCTCGCGAGCTGTGCCCTTGCCGTTGGTCAGCCAGTTGCAATACACCGCCGCCATCCGCCACGTCACCCCGCCCACCGCACGCATCTCGTTGCCGGCGGGAACCCGCCAGCGCTGCCCGCCGGGCACCGTCGGCGGCATCCCCGACGCGCCCCAGTTCGACGGGACGTTGACGAACGGGATGCTGTCGCCCGCGGGCCGGTCCCGCGCGGCGTTCATGAACTCCACCCACTGGCTCGTCGTCACCTCGAACCGGCCGATGTTGTACTCGTAGTCCACCCCGCCGCGGCCGATCGCCCGGTCATCCAGAGTGCCGTTGCCCGCCCACGGGGCATTGCCGGGGTGGGTGATCCGCACGAAGTCGATGCCGGACAATGGGTCGATGTCGGCGAAGGCGGGAGCGGCGATCGAGGTCGCCAGCAGGCCCGCTAAGGCACTCATCAAGGGTGGCCGCGAGAACGGAGCACGCGGCTTTGCCGCATCATCGACCGGAAGGTCGATGCCACGGTCGGAGGGTCCGATAGAAGTTGAAGGGCGTGCATGCAACAAGGGCGATCTCCCGTGCGGGTTAAATCGGCCCTCTCATCCGTGGGGAAGGTAACACAGATACGGAGCCTGCCAAGGCCGGATGCCGGAAACGCTTCGAGAACTCACCCCCACACATTGTTCCCCAGCTCCACATCCGGGAACTGCTCATCCGGATCGAGCGTCACCCGCCGGATCTTTCGCCCCTTCGTGTCCCACGTCGTGGTCCACGAATCCCCCTGCGCCCACACCTGCACCGGCAGCCGCCGCGTTTCGCTCGTGCCATCGGTGTACTCCACCTTGTACACCACCGGCATGATCAGCCCGCCGCGGTTCACGAATGTCACTCGCGCGTTGCGGCTTTCTCCGTCAGCCTGCATCACCGTCGTCACCGCCTGGTCCATGATCGCGGGCGAATAGAACCACCCGCGCCAGAACCACCCAAGGTCCGCTCCCGCCGCGTTCTCCATCGTCCGGGCAAAGTCCCACGGCCGCGGCGACTTGAACGCCCACCGCCGGATGTACTCCTTGAACGCCGCATCAAACCGCGCCTCGCCCAGGATGCCCTCGCGCAGCAGCACCAGCCCGACGGCGGGCTTGGCATACTGCGTAGCACCCAGTGTGCCCTGCTGCAGGAGGTCCGCCGCAGTGTCGACGGGCTGCGTGAACGGCTTGGGGTTCTCTCGCGCCCACCGGCGCGGATGGCCGCGGCGGGGAAGATCATCCGGGTAGAACTCAAGATTGTGGTAGTAGTTCATGAAGGTGTTGAACCCTTCATCCATCCACGCGTGCCGGCGCTCATCGGTGTTCACAAACATCGGGAACCAGTTGTGCCCGAACTCGTGCGTCGTCACGCCCCACAGGCCGCGGTCGTCGGTGCGTGCCCCGCAGAACGAGACCATCGGGTACTCCATCCCGCCGACGATCCCGTTGACATTCGTCGCGGTTGGGTACGGATACGCGTACCACATGCGCGAGTAGTGGTCGATCGAGCTCCGCACATACTGCGTGCTCTTGCTCCACGCCGTCGCTTCGCGTGGGTAGAAGCTCTGGCACAGCACCCCCTCGCCGGTGCCGTACTTACCGTCAGACCCGATGCCCGCGCCGGGCAGAAAGCACGCATCCCAGATGAACGAAGAGGAACTCGCCCACGCGACCGACCGGACATCCCGCGCTGCAAAGCGCCAGGTCAGGCGGCCGTTGTTCCCCGCGGGCCGCGAGCCCGCATCGCGAACCTCATCGAGCGATCGGATCGCCACCGTCTCGGCAGAGGCCCGCGCGGCGGAGAGCCGTTCACGCTGCTGCGATGTCAGCACCTCGGCCTCGTTCATCAGCACGCCCGTCGCCGCGACAAGATGCGTCGCGGGCACGTCGATCTCGACGGTGTAATCGCCAAAGTCCGTGTAGAACTCGCCGGTGCCGAGATACGGCAGCGTGTTCCAGCCATGCACATCGTCGAACTTCGCCACCGCGGGGAACCACTGCGCAAGCTGGAAGATCGGGCCATCCGCGACATCGCTGATGCCCATGCGGTCGGAGCCGTACGCCGGCACCTTGAACTTCCACGCGATGGTGAACGCCACCGTTCCGCCCTTCGCGGCGACCGGCGACGGAAGCTCAAGCCTGGCGATCGTTTCGTACACATTCAGCGTGAGCGCACGCGCAGGGTCGGGTGAACCATCGGAAGCCGCCGCGGCGGAAACACCCAGCACTTCCAGCCCGCCCTCGAAGCTGTCGCGATTCCCGAACCGGTCGCCCGGCCCCGTCATCAGCGCGCCATCGCTGTCGTTGCGGAACAGGTTCTGCTCCAGGTGCAGCCAGAGATACGAGAGTGCCTGCGGCGAGTTGTTGGTATAGGTGATCGTCGCGCGGCCAGTCACCGTGCGTGAAGGTTCATCCAGCGACACTCGAATGTCGTAATCGGCCCGCTGCTGCCAGTAGTCGGGGCCCGGCTCGCCAGTGGCGGTGCGAATGGTGTTTGGCGCGGGCCACTCCGGCGAGGCGAAGCGTGCCGCGTAGTCGCGGTTTGCTGCGCTGCGCTCAGCCGGCGCAATCGCCATCGATGTCCGGGCGCCCGTGCCGGCACACGCCGCGGCAAAGACGCTGATGAGGCCGATCGATAGCAGACCAAGGGCGCGGCGGAGAGTGCTCATGGCCAGAGGGTACCGGCCAGAACAGGATTCGGACGGACCCCCCGCACCACCCGCACCCCGTCTCAGGCGGTTGCGGTCCGAGCGGTGGTCGCGGCTTCGTGCTGCTGGGCGACGCTCATGACCTGCAGCCCCTGGTCCTCGATCCACCGCACAAGGTCGCCGATCGTGATGCGGGAGCGATCATAACGAACAAGCAGTTGCCCGCTGACCTGATCGATCGTCGCGCTCCTCACGCCTTGCAGAGTTCCGATTGATCCCGCCGCGAACAACGCTGGCGAGTCGTCCGTGCGCGTGATGCGCAACGCCGCCGTGTAATCGCCCATCTCTCCTCCGTGCCGAACCCGTTCCGGCCCCCGGCTCTCGTCTTCTCACCCGTCGCGTCGTCGACCGCGAGGCCAGAAGACCCCGCGTGCGGGAAACGATGAGTTCTCTTCGACCAGTTCGCGGCCCGGGCGTGATTCCCTCGGGAGGGGAGGGCGGTGGTGCAGGCGGCAAAAACACAAACGGCGGCCGCGAGTGCGGGCCGCCGTTGGCTCGAAAGTGCCCAGGACAGGAGTTGAACCTGCATGCCCTTGCGGGCGCTACCACCTCAAGGTAGTGCGTCTGCCAATTTCGCCACCTGGGCAGGTGGTCCTTCTGGGCCGTGCCCGGGAGAAGGCCCCAACTCTACGGCAGACTACCTGCGACGTCTATGCAAGTTGAAAGCAGACTCGGACCGAACCTTGAGGGAGTCCACTGCGGATCGAAGTGCGGGCCAACGGGTCAAGACGCCGACGCAGGGGCACCGAGCGGGTTATCCGCGGCTGTCCATCGTGTCGAGAACTGGGGGGCGCGGCGGGGAAAAGGGGTACGCCTGCGGAGAACTGTGGGGAAAGGGATGGGTCAAAGGGGAGTAC